>Ga0182027_10004165_pt1 | contig 22566 bp, 12 predicted proteins | sample 712E1DmetaG_FD_121300 | JGI IMG/M metagenome (GOLD analysis project Ga0182027, IMG submission 121300) | Permafrost microbial communities from Stordalen Mire, Sweden - 712E1D metaG (Illumina Assembly) | ecosystem: Environmental > Terrestrial > Soil > Wetlands > Permafrost | place: Sweden... | reverse complement strand
CGGCGAACGGGAAAGTGGAGCGCAGGCGGAGAGACGCAGGAACGCAGCCGGAGCGAAACGACCGTCGCCGTGCCGCAGGCGGAAGCACGCGGAACATTCGGTGCTGTGCGGATGCCGCTCGTGACGAGCGCGCTTTTTGCGAAACGGAACCGGTGTGGTCGTGAGGGGGACAGGGCCGACCATCAGCCGGTGAAGTGAAGCAAGAAAGCGCGTTGGTCACGGCGGTCTGCTCTTGTGCGTTGGACAATAATGCGGATTGTCGGTTTCCCCTCCTTCCGATAACATTTAAGGAACGCAGCGTATGGAAATCTCATCAAATGGACATTTTTGAAGTTCACCGTCGAATTATGGGTGATTATGCGAGCTACATTCGCAGCTTCGTTTCCATTTCCGATGATGAGATGCGAAAACGGGTCGAGCAGCACCTCAATGACGGACATCTGTGGCCAGAGCCGCTGCTGACATTCAACCCGACATTCGCCAAGGTTGGCCGAATTGAAGAACTCGTTGCATTGGGAGTTCTCGCCGCGCCATTGGGGGATGCGTTTCGCGGCTATGAATTATTCAAGCACCAGTTGGAGGCAATCCAACTTGGCGCAGCCGGCAATGATTTCGTTGTCACTTCTGGCACGGGTTCAGGAAAATCGCTCACTTATATTGCCGCCATTTTCGACCACTTGTTCAAGTCTGGAAACCCCATGCCAAACGGGGTGACAGCGGTGATCGTTTATCCGTTGAACGCGCTGGTGAATTCACAGGAGGAGGAACTCCGGCGTTATGCCGAAAATTACCAAAAATCGCGCGGCGAGAAATTTCCTATTCGCTATGCGAAATTTACGGGGCAGGAGGACAAATCTCGCCGTGACGAACTGGAAGCTGAACCGCCACACATTCTTCTCACAAATTACATGATGCTGGAGTTGCTGCTCACGCGTGGCGGGCAACGAAATCTGCGAGAGGCAATCTACGATGAGGTCAGATTTCTGGTTTTCGATGAGTTGCACACATATCGCGGTCGCCAGGGGGCGGATGTGGGTATACTCATTCGCCGAATCCGGTCGCGTGCGAAACATCCGGTCGTCTGCATCGGCACGTCCGCGACGATGATTTCGGTCGGCACGATTGCAGAGCAGAAGCAACAGGTGGCCAAAGTTGCCGAACAACTTTTTGGCAAGCCGTTCAAAGCTGAAGCCGTTGTTCGTGAAACGCTGGTGGCAAAATTTCCCGGTGCTCCCAAGCCTGACGCACTGAAAGCGGCGGTCGCCGCTCCGGTGAATATGAATGCCCCGGAATCGGCGCTGTTGGCACACCCGACGGCCGCGTGGCTCGAAGCTTGCATCGCGTTGGCGGAGCGCGAGGGTCAACTGGTTCGCAACAAACCGCTGCGCTTTTCGGATGTGGCCAGTTTGCTTGCGGAGCAAACAGGACATTCGCAACCGCAATGCGACCAACATTTGCGCCAAGTTTTGCTGTGGCTTGGAGGAACGAATAAGCGTCTGCTCGAAGATGGCAAGCGTTACACCCATCTCCCGTTCAAACTTCACCAATTCTTTTCTCAAACAGGCGCGATCTACGTCACGCTAGACCGGGGCGACCAACGCCACATCACATTGCAGGCTGGCTATCATGTTTTAGGCGAGCCTGACAGACCACTGTTTGCTGCGGTTTTCAGTCGTTATTCTGGTGAAACACTTCTTTGCGTCTCGAAAGACCCTGCGGGACGCAAATTGATGCCACGAGCGTTTTATCCGTCCCAAGACGAGGAAGATGACATCACGCGAGGTTATCTCATTCCGAATGCCGACTTGTGGAATCCCGAAACTGACCTCGAACTCTTGCCCGACTCCTGGCTGGACATAAATTCCGCCGGGCAAATCCGTGTGCAAAAGAAATACAAGGCACGGATGCCGCAACGCATTTATTACGATACGCAAGGCAACTGTTCGGACGAACCGCGCGATGGCTGGATGCAGGGCTGGTTTATGACTGCACCGTTGCTGTTCGATCCGACTTCGGGACTGATGCCCGACCGGCAAACGAAGGATTCCACCAAGCTCAGTCAGCTTGGCACTGAAGGCCGCAGCACGGCGACGAGCATTTCCGCTTTCGCCATTCTCACGCGGATGGCAGAACTTGGCTATCGTTTGCGCGATCAAAAGCTTCTTAGCTTCACGGACAACCGGCAGGATGCCGCGTTGCAAGCCGGGCACTTCAACGACTTCATGGATGTTGTCCGGTTGCGCTCCGCAATCCGCAAGGCCGTCGAGACTGCGGCAGGAAAAGAACTCCGCCTCACTACGCTGGGCCGGGCGGTGCGCGTTGCCAGCGGACTTCAATTTGATGATTATGCCACGGGTGGTTCAGACCTCCCGGAATTTCGCAAACGCATTTACGAAGAAACGCTGGAAAGTTATTTCGCGTTTCGCTCGATTCACGACCTGCGGCGCGGCTGGCGGGTGGTGCTGCCAAATCTTGAACAATGCGCGCTCCTGCAAATTGACTACGACCATCTCGACGAGATTGCTGCGATGGACAAACTTTGGACGGATGTTCCGTTGTTTAATCAAATCGGTGCGGGCGACCGCCGCGAGTTGATCCGTGTGACACTTGATTTCTTCCGGCATGAATTTGCCCTTCACAGCGAATCGTATCTGACGGAAGCAAAAATCAAGGAACACGCGACGGCGTTCCGCGAACGGCTTCGCGCGCCGTGGCGATATGAGGATGAGGATGACATTCCATCGCCTGCTTCCATTCGCACCGAATCCCTCGCGCGTTACAGTCGGCGCGAAACGCGGAGCATCGGGCCGCAAAGTGGATACGGAAGATTTGTGCGCCGGTTCGCCCAAGAAAAATTGAAGCGTGATTTGAAAGCTTCGGATTATCAGGATTTCATCGAAAAGCTGTTGGCTGCACTCGAAAACAAAGCCGGTTACTTGACGAGCAGTGAAGCCAAGAATCGCGAAGGCAAACCCACACGCCTTTACCAACTGAAACTCACGGAAGTTATCTGGAAACCCGGTGACGGCCAGACCGTGCGCGCTGATGCGGTGAAACTGCGCGCCTACAAGATGCTCACGCTTCGTCCTAACCCATTTTTCCAGGAAGTTTACCGCCGCGACTACGGCATTGGAAAACTGCTGCTCGCCGCCGATCATACCGGGCAACTCAACTACAAGGACAAGCAGGATCGCGAAGACCGCTTTCGCGCGGAATGGAAGACGAAGGATGGTCGCGACGATGAAAGTGAAATCCGCCGCCGCTCCATCAGTTCGCTGTTCTGTTCGCCGACAATGGAATTGGGGATAGACATCGGCGGATTGAGCGTCGTCCACATGCGGAACGCCCCGCCGAATCCTGCGAATTACGCGCAGCGCAGCGGTCGCGCGGGTCGCAGTGGACAGCCCGCACTGGTCTTCACGTTCTGCGGTTCACAGTCAAATCACGACCGCCATTATTTCAATAATCAACCAGACCTTGTTGCCGGACAAGTTGTGCCGCCGCGTCTTGATTTGCTCAATGAGGAATTGCTCCGCACGCATCTCCATGCCATTTTCCTTTCGGAGATTGGCTTGCCCGGATTAAAGGGGGCCGTGCCCGACCTGCTTGACCTGAACCAATCCACGTTACCACTACGAGAAGATGTCTCCGGTGCGTTAAACCTGAAACCGGCGGAAGCCGCTCGCGTGCGCAGCGCGTTCGAGCGGGCGATTGCCGACTTTCGTCACAAACTTACAGGTGAATCAGTCGCGTGGTTTTCGACCGGCTGGATTGATGCTGAACTCGGATGCCTCAAGGAACGGCTTGACGAATCGCTCGAACGGTGGCGCGGTCTTTACCGCAGCGCGCAAACCCAACTCAACTCGGCTTCGCAAAAAATCAATAGTGGCCTATATCCGGCGAGCAGCCCTGAATTCAAAGAGGCGCAACTCGAACAGCGTCTCTCGCAACGCCAACTCGACCTCCTTCGCAACGAAGTCACCAGTGGTGAGTTGTCGGAGTTTTACGTCTATCGCTATCTTGCGGCTGAAGGTTTTCTTCCAGGCTATAATTTTACTCGGCTGCCGCTCCGCGTCATGCTGCCGGGCAGTGATGCCAGCGTGGAATTCATTTCCCGCCCGCGTCACATCGCATTGCGTGAGTTTGGGCCGAACAACGTCATTTATCACAAGGGCCAAAAGTTTGAGATCACGCAATTGCTCGGCGATCCGCCCGGCAACCGTTTTGAGAACGCTGTCGTCAGCATCAAGCCGGGTTATTTCCTGCGGGGAGACGAAGGCAAACGCGACCGCTGCCCGTTTTCGGGTGAAGACCTAACGAGTCAGGCCAACAAGGAGCATCTGCATTATCTGCTTCAACTCGGCGAAACCCGCGCGACACAACGCTCACGCATCACTTGCGAGGAAGAGGAACGTGTCACAAAAGGTTATGACATCAGCACCTATTTTACCCTCGATGACCTGACACAAATTGGCTCAACGGGTTTGGTGAAAGCCAGTGGCGAAATCCTGCTGCGGCTGCGTTACCTGCCGACCGCGCGGCTCGTTTGGGTGAATCGCAAATGGCGAGTTGCCCGTGAGGACAAAAATGGTTTCGCGATTGATGTGAAGACCGGTGTTTTCGTCAGTGACCGTCGCCGCGCTGAACTCACCGACAAGGGCGAGTCCACCGATCACATCCGCGACGTGATGTTTTACACTACCAACATTGCTGATGCGCTTTACGTCGAGCCTGTGCCGGCGCTTGGCCTGGATGAAGACGGCGTGCTGACACTTCAGTTTGCGCTCAAGCGTGCGATGGAACGGGTTTTCCAAATCGAACCTGCCGAGCTTGGCGTTACCGCGATTGGCGACCCGGAGAATCCAAACATTCTTTATTATGAAGCCGCCGAAGGAACACTCGGTATTTTGAGCCAGTTGGTCGAACAGACCGGCCCGTGGCGGCGCGTCATCGAGGAAGCATGGAAAGTCTGCCAATTCGATACCGACACATCGCTCAGTCCTGCCTCATACGACAACCTGCTTGATTATTACAATCAGCGTCATCATCCGCGCCTTAACCGTTGGCTCATCAAAGGCGCGCTCGAAAAGCTCGGAGCTTGCTCGTTTGAATCAGTGAAAAGCCCGCCCTACGCTGATTACGAAGACCACTTTCAACGCCTCTCCCGGCAGATTGACCCGACTTCTTCGACGGAGCGGAAGTTCCTCGATTATCTCCACACCGAAGGTCTGCGCCTGCCTGACGCCGCTCAAAAAACTTTTGATGGCATCTACGTCCAGCCGGATTTCTTTTACGAACCGAACGTGTGGGTCTTCTGCGACGGCACACCGCACGATGATTCCACCGTGCGCGCCGACGATGAAGCGAAGCGTCAAGCCATCATCAACGCGGGCGGCGAAGTTGTCGTCTGGTATTACCGCGACAGCTTGGAAGAATTGATTCGCAGTCGCGGCGACATTTTCCGAAAAGTCCGAGAATAAAATTTCTGAATGCCCTCCACCCTTAAATCTCCCGGTCGCCTCGTCAGCCTGCGCGGACGTGAATGGGTTGTGCTGCCGTCTGATGACTCGGATGTTTTGCTTCTCAAACCTCTCGGCGGCTCGGATGAAGAAATCACCGGTATCTTTCAGCCACTTGCTTTTGCGGAAGACGAACCTTCCGAAGCGATATTTCCAAATCCAAAGAAAGAAGACCTTGGCGCATTTTCGTCCGCACGTTTGCTGCTGGAATCCTCACGGCTCGCGTTCCGCAACGGCGCTGGCCCGTTCCGCTGTCTCGCAAAACTTTCCTTTCGCCCGCGCGCCTACCAGATGATCCCGCTCATCATGTCACTGCGGCATGAGCCGGTGCGCCTGCTGGTGGCCGATGACGTGGGCATCGGCAAAACGATTGAGGCGTTGCTGATTGTCCGTGAACTGCTCGAACGCCGTGTCATCCGCCGTTTCGCGGTGCTTTGTCTCCCGCATCTGTGCGACCAGTGGCAGGAGGAAATCCGCGCCAAGGTCGGCATCGAAGCAGTCGTCATTCGCTCCAACACACAGGCGCGACTCGACCGCGAAATTCACGGTGACGCCAGCGTGTTTCAACATTTTCCATTTCAAGTCTTGAGCATTGATTACATCAAAGGCGATTCGCGCCGCGATGTGTTTATCAGCCAATGCCCGGAACTGGTAATTTTGGACGAAGCCCACACTTGCGCCCGTCCCAGCGGAGCGAGTCCAGGGCAACAGCAACGTCACGACCTCATGCGCCGTATCGCGGCGAAGGATGAACAGCACCTCGTCATGCTCACGGCCACACCGCACAGCGGGAAGCCAGAAGAATTTCAATCACTGCTCGGTTTGCTGCACCGCGATTTTGCCGGTCTTGATCTTCCTTCCGCCACGCCGGAGCAACGCAAGCGTCTCGCGCGACATTTTGTGCAGCGTCGGCGCGGCGATGTATTGAAATGGATGGGCGAGGACACGCCTTTTGCCAAACGCGAAGCCGGTGAGATTTCTTACGAACTCGGCGCAACCTATGCCGTGTTCTTTGACCAGGTTTTGGATTTTGCGCGCAAACTTGTGGCCGCACGATCCGGCCCTGAACGTGAACAGCGCGTCCACTACTGGACTGCGCTGGGCCTGCTGCGCGGAATCATGTCCAGCCCGGCTGCCGGTATTGAGATGTTGCGAAATCGGTTGGAAGCTCCCGCTGGCGAATCCGAAGGCGGCGAGCTTGAGGGAAATCCGGTTCTTGATTCATCCGACGGTTTTTTGCTGGATGTCACGCCGAGTCAGACGGTCGGACAAGTTTCATGGAGCGACCCGGAAAAGCGTCAGCTCGCAAACTTCGCGCGCCAGCTTGAATCCCTTTCCGGTGCGAAGCACGACGGCAAACTTGAAGCCGCTGCCAAGACAATCGCGGAATGGCTGCGCGATGGATTTCAGCCCGTCGTCTTTTGCCGCTATCTCGCGACTGCGCGCTACGTTGGCGAGCAACTTCGTTCGCTGCTTGCGACGAAGTTCAAAGACTTGCGTGTCGAGGTTGTGACGAGTGAAGACCCGGATGATGTGCGCCGCCAACGTGTCACCGATCTCGGCAAATCCCCGCGCCGCCTGCTCGTCGCTACCGATTGTCTTTCCGAAGGCATCAATCTCCAAGAGGCTTTCACCGCCGTCCTGCATTACGATTTGCCTTGGAATCCGAATCGCCTCGAACAACGCGAAGGCCGCGTTGACCGCTTCGGCCAGACCGCTGAATCGGTGAAGGCTTACTTGCTTTTTGGCCGTGATAATCCCGTGGACGGCCTCGTCCTCGGCGTCATTCTGGAAAAAGTCCGCCAGATTCGCCGTGACCGTGGGATCACCGTGCCATTTCCAGAGGACAGTAGCACCGTGCTTGATACCGTGGCAAAAGCACTTCTTTTCAATCCCGACCGGCGGGTCAATGCCCGCGCCGACAAGAATCAGCTCAAGCTCGGACTTGAAGATTTTGCTGAAGCTCGTGAAGCCGAAATTCGTATCACGCACAAAATCGAGGAAGCCGCCAAACGCGAAGAGGAGACGCGCTCAATTTTCGCTCACCACTCCATCAAGGCCGGTGAACTCGAAATTGATCTACGTGAAGCCGACGCCGCCATCGGCGATGTTGCTGCCGTTGAACGATTCGTCACCGGTGCTCTCGCTGAATTGCTCGGCGCTCAAATTGACCGCACGAAGCTGGATTGGCGTTTGCACACCGGCAATCTTCCGGCCTTGCTCCGCGCGCATCTGCCCGACGAAACCGTGCTGGATGTCAGCTTCCGCTCGCCGACGCCCAAGAAGCATATTTACCTCGGTCGCAATCATCCGTTCGTCGAAGCACTCTGCCAGTTCGTCATGGCGCGAAGTCTTGCTCATGCAGATACACGCGTGGCTGCTCGCGCCGCCGTGATGCGTTGCAAGGAAGTTTCGATGAAGACAACGCTTCTGCTGTTCCGCTGCCGGAATGTCATCGGCGAAAAAAATGGGCCGGCACGCATCGTCGCGGAAGAAATGCTCGTATGGGGCTATCGCGGTTCACCGGCAGACCAGCAGTTCCTGTCTTCCGAAGAGGCAATGCAATTGCTCGACCGCGCGTGTCCCGCGGCCGACCTCACGCCGCAATCGCGCGAAAATTATTTCGAGAACGAATCAAAACTCCTGGTGAAACTTCGCAAAGAATTTGATGCCGTGGCCGAGGAACGCAACAAGCATTTGGTTGAGGCACACGAGCGTTTCAGCAAACTCTTTCGCGCGGGAAAATTCGAGGTTGTTTATCCCGTGCTGCCGATGGACATCCTCGGTCTCTATGTGCTTTTGCCAGACACCCAAGCAGATTCATGAAATTCCTTCCCGTCATCAACGCACAATCGGGTTTGGCGCTACGCAAGCGTCCACTCGTTGCTGTTGACCTGGGTTTCTCCGGCAAAAAGCGCACGACCGGCGTGGCGTGGGCATTGCCGTCTGAATCTGGCGCGAAGAAACATCAGTTCGGAGAGGCCGTGAAAGCAGTTGCCGAAAAGTGTCACTCGCTTGTTGAAATCACACTCATTCTCGAAGCGCCGTTGTCAGCCGCGTTCAGCGCCTCCGGCAATCCGCGTCCGCGTGGTGGCTTCGAGTGCGAACCTCAATCTCGCTGGTGGAGCGTCGGGCCGGGTGCGGCAACTGCGCTCTCCGCGCTTTTCTTTCTTCGCCAACTTCACTCCGAACTCAAGGCAGCCAACGTCACAATTCATTTGGTCGAAGGTTTCGTGAGTGGCGTTGACTCCGGGGATCACGCCAAGGTCGCCGTCGCGCTGCGTGATGGATTTCTCGGCAAGCGCAAATGCCAGTGGCATTCTGTCACTGACGAAGGAAACATCGTATCGGCTCTTGATTGGGTGGAGTGCAAGTCTCCCAAGAATCCGCCCATCATTCTGCAACCACTCGCCGCATGACTTTTCCTTCCATCCGAATTGAAGGTGCGATTTTGTCCGGCGACCTGCTGGCCAAACTCGACAAAGGCGATTTCGTCGGCCAGCGGCCTGCCGACTTCGGTTTTGATTCGCAGGCGAAGCTGAAAGAGGAAATTGTCCGCGCGTGGACGGCGGCACAGGCGTTTTACACCGCGTTTCAACACAAGCTCGAAGGCGTGAAGGAAGGCACAGCCGCCACTTCGGAAACGCGCAATCAATGGATCATCCCGCTGCTCGGTTTGCTCGGTTACGCGGAACTCGAATTCCAATCGCAGTCCGAACCTGTCGGCGACAAACCATTCCGTCTCTCGCATCGTCTCCGCAGTCACGGCGGATTCACTGTTCACACTGTCGGTGCGCGCGAATCGTTGGATAAAAAAGCTTTAACTGGTCAGCGTGTCAGTCCGCACGGGCATTTGCAGGAATATCTCAATCTCAAAGACTATCTTTACGGGATTGTCACCAACGGAAAAGTCTTGCGGTTGCTTCGCAATTCCACCCGGCTCATCAAACTTTCCTACGTCGAGTTCGATCTCGACCGGATGTTTGGCGAAGAACTGTTCGCCGACTTCGCGGTTCTTTACCGGCTGCTGCACGTCACGCGCCTCCCGCGCTCGCCGGAGAAATCGTCCGAGTCATTGCTCGAACGCTATCATCAGGACGCGCTCGAATCCGGCGCGCGTATCCGCGACGGCTTGAGCTTCGCGGTTGAGCAAGTCGTGCAGGAACTTGGTTCAGGTTTCCTTGCTCGAAACGAAAATCTCCGAGCGGCCATTGCCGACAATTCTGTCACTGCCCGCGAACTTCATCACGCGCTGTTGCGGCTGATTTACCGTTTGCTCCTGATGATGGTCGCGGAAGAACGCGGGCTTCTGTTCACCGACGCTGCCACGCCTCGGCAACGCAAACTGTATCTCGAACATTACAGCATCAATCGCCTGCGCCGCCTCGCGGAACGTCGCGCGCTTGCTGATTCCACCAAGCACGATCTCTGGCGCGGTTTGCGCAGCACGTTCCGGCTTTTTGAAACCGATGGGCCTGGTGCGCCGCTCGGACTCACCGGCCTCGGCGGACAACTTTTCTCCGCCGCTGCGCTCGGTCAGCTCCAAGCCGCCGAACTCGACAACGGCACACTGCTCTCGTCACTCGCCAAGCTCTCGCTCTTTCGCCAGCCGGACACCGGGCAGCTTTCGCGCGTGAATTACGGCGCGCTCGCCACGGAAGAATTTGGTTCGGTGTATGAACGCCTGTTGGAACTGCACCCGGTTATCAATCCGGCAGCCGGAAATCTCCCGCCCACGTTTGGTTTCAAGCAAGCCGCCGGCAATGAACGCAAGACCACCGGCAGCTATTACACGCCTTCCAGCCTGGTTGAATGTCTGCTCGACTCCGCGCTAGACCCGATGTTGGAAGACCGCCTGAAAAATTTCGCCAAGCTCGGTTACAAATCCGCAGATGAAGCCGTCCTCGCTCTGAAAGTTTGCGACCCGGCTTGCGGCAGCGGCCATTTCCTTATTGCCGCCGCGCAACGCATCGCCCGTCGTCTCGCATTGCTCCGTTCCAAAGGCGACGAGCCAAGCGTGAGCGAACTCCGCCACACTCTCCGCGAAGTCATCGGCCATTGCATCTACGGCGTGGACATCAATCCCATGTCCGTCGAGTTGTGCAAAGTCGGCCTCTGGCTCGAAGCGATGGAGGCGGGCAAACCGCTTTCCTTCCTCGACCACCACATCCGCTGCGGCAACAGCCTGCTCGGTGCGACGCCCGCGCTCATCGCCGAAGGCATTCCCGACGACGCTTTCACCGCCATCGAAGGCGACGACAAGAAAGCCTGCGCCGCGCTCAAGAAACTCAACGCCCGCGAAAAGCTAGGTTTCGGCGAACTGTTTGCCCTCGAAGACAGCACCACGTTCGAGCGGTTGCAACAAGCTGCCGTCGTCGTTGAAAACCTGCCTGACGATTCCGTCCGTGCCGTCGAGCAAAAGTCATTCGCGTTCGAGCAGCTTCAGCACAACTACGATTTTGAACGGGCGACCGACCTTGCCAATCTTTGGTGCGCCGCGTTCGTCATTCCAAAGCGGATGGCGGATGGTGAACTGCGGTTGGAGCAAGCGCCGGTTGGCATTGCCGATGAAAGTTCGCCCGCTTCAACTCAAGCGGGATTGTTCGGAGAAAGTTTTGCCGCGCCGACCACGAAACCGAAAGCATTCGCAAAATCTTCTACATTACCTTCGGCGCTTGCGGAAGCTCACGGCATCACCAGCGGTCACTTGCGCGCTTTCGCCAAAGGTGAGCCGTTGCCAGCGGGATTATTTGGCGAAGTCCGCAGCATCACCCGCCAATATAATTTCTTCCATTGGCATCTCGCGTTCCCGGAAGTTTTCCGACATGGCGGCTTCGGTGTGGTTCTCGGTAATCCGCCCTGGGAGCGGGTGAATCTGGAAGCAAGACAGTTCTTCGCAACAATCCGACCAGACATTGCCGAAGCGATGACTTCAAAGCGGCGGGACTTGTTGAAGGTGCTTGCTTCCGAACATCCAGAGCTGATGCGCGAGTTCCAAGAGGCGCAGCGGCATAGTGCTACCAAAATAGCCTTTTTTCAAAATTCAGGAGCATATCCGCATCTCAATCAAGCCCGGCTCAACACCTACATCCTGTTCACAGAACTTTCCGCGAGGCTCACCAGTAACCGTGGCCGTTGCGGAATCATTGTTCCCAGCGGAGTGGCGACGGATGACACATCAAAACATCTGTTCAGTTTTCTGATTGAAAATGGACGCCTCGTCAGCCTTTTTGATTTTGAGAACCGAGACGGGCTATTCGCCGGTGTCCATAGGAGCTACAAGTTTTGCCTTCTGACTCTTGGTGGAGAAGACCACGCTTGTGCTGCACGGCTGGCCTTCTTTCTTCACCAGATTGAACACCTTCGTGATGAAAACAGATTGTTTTCACTGACAGCCGAAGAACTCAAGCTCTTGAGTCCTATCACCAGCCTATGCCCAACATTCCGATGCAAACGCGATAGGGAAATCGTTCTGTCGCTCTACGGTCGCGTGAAACCGTTGGTCAAGCAGCAGGAGGAGAACATTGATTGGTCGCAAAGTGATTTTCTGATCATGTTTCGCTCGGATGATTCGGCGCATCTTTATCGGACTATTGCAGAGCTTGGAGTCACCGAACCCGAATCGAGTTCGCTTTCCCGCCTGCGTGTGGGTGAAGTGATTTATGTTCCAGTATGGGAATCAAAGCTCCTCCATCAATTTGATCATCGCTTCGCGACCTTTGCCGGAGTTGATGAATCCGAACGGAAGAAAGGAAATTGTCGCGAGCTTACCACTCACGAAAAGGAATCAGCTTGGATTGCGCTACCGCGCCATTGGTCGCCACTCAATGCAGTCAATGAAATATTGGCTTCAAGAGAGTGGAAACACACTTGGACATTGGGGTATCGAGACATTACAAACGCGACAAATGAACGAACCGCAGTTGCTTCGTGCCTGCCAGAAGGGGGAGCAGCACAACCGCTGAATTTATATCTACCACAGTCTGCATTGCACGGGATTTTCTGGTTGGCCTCGATTAACTCACTGGCTCTTGATTATGTTGCTCGTCAGAGAATTGGCGGACTACATTTGAACATCACAACTTGTCGTCAGCTTCCAATTGTTGGGCCAGCCAGCGTCAACTCCGACATCCAGCAATTTGTTAGTAATAGAGTTTTGGAACTCGTATTTACGTCACCAGCACTAGAACCGTTCGCGCAGGACTGCGGCTGGTTTGGCCCGCCGTTCCGCTGGGACGAAGATCGCCGCTTCCAACTCCGCTGCGAACTCGACGCCGCCTTCTTCCACCTCTACGGCCTGAACCGCGACGACACCGCCTACATCCTCGACACCTTCCCCATCGTGAAGCGCAAGGATGAAGAAAAACACGGCCACTACCGCACCAAAGACCGCATCCTCGAACTTTACGATGCGCTCGCCGAAAGCCAGCGCACCCGCAAAGCGTTCGTCAGCCCGCTGAATCCCGCTCCTGCGAGCATGGCTGCCGCGCATCCGTGGAATTGGGAAGGCAAGACTTTGGAATTGCCGGTGACACCGCGAACGCCATTGCCGGAAAGCTGGCAATATGTCGTCAACGTCATGGTTGAATTGCTCTGGCAAGCCGGCGGTTCGCTCCCGTGGCGCATCTTGCGCACCGCGACGGATTTACTTTTTGACCGCAACCGTCTCGCACGACTGGCTGAACTGCACGTCGGCCAGGTCGCACTCGATTGGCAGGCATTGAACGGTGACGCTTTCGATGCCACGCACCGCTGGGATCAGCTTTCTGGCTTTTGCCATGCCGGGAAGATGCGCGTGGTTCGCCGCAACGGTGAACTCGTGGTCGAGTTGTTGTCCGCCGATGGGCATGTGTTGTTTCCCCACGTTCGTTTTGACGCCCGGCTCGCGCTCACGGTTGCCCGCTCGCAGCCCGTCACAACACCAACTCCTGCCGAAGCAAAGGAGGAACGCCGGGTGGCAGAACTCATCCCTGCATGATTTATGAAAGACCCACAGTCCCACTTCTTCGCCAAGCTTGGGCGAATCATCAAGCCCGATAAAGAGCGCGAAGAACCGGTGCTGTGGTTTCGCGAGATCAGAATCTTGCGAAAGCTGGAAGCGGGCGACGGGAATGAAGTTCGTCGCATAGAATTGCGCCGTGGCCTCAACATCGTTTGGGCCGAGCCAGAAGACAGCGACGAAGTGGAACTTTACGGCGATGGACTTTCGGGTCATGCGTCGGGCAAGACGCTCTTCTGCCGCACCCTGCGATACCTGCTTGGCGAACCAAACTACGGGCCGGAAGCATTGGAGTTGGCGGTGGATGAAAAGTTCAAGCATGAGCTTTGGGCGGTGGCGGAGGTATTCGTAGAGAAACAGCTTTGGCTGGTGGCGCGTCCACTGGCAGGTTTGGCACACCGCTTCGCCGTGAAAGGCGGCACGATTGAGGATTTATTGGCCGGGAAACTGGAGCGCGGTGAATTCAGCGATTTCCTCGCGGCGATAGAGGACAAAGTTTGCACGCCGATTTCTGAAGCGACGGAAGGCAACGAGCAGTTTCGCTGGCGCTTCATGTTGCCGTGGCTGGCGCGTGACCAAGAGTGCCGGTTTTCATCGCTGACGGAATGGCGCAGTTCGCTGGCGGAGTCAGACAATCCCCTCACCAGCGCCGCTGCACAGCAGGAATTGATGAAGGCGGTGCTTGGTCTATTGGATGCAAAGGAATTGGAGTTGCGCGGGCAGTTGGCAATCGCCGATACGACCATCAAGCAATCCAACGAGGAATTGCCAGGATTGGAGCGGACGGAGAAACGGGATTACCGCAAACTGGTGGAAGCATTGAAGCGTGCCGGTATGGATGGATTTGCCGGCGAAGAAACTCTTGAGGAATTAAGCAAACGCAAAACTTTGCGCGCCGATGGGCTGACGATGGCGATAGAGAAGGCGGAGAAGGATGCCAAGTTTGTCGCCGCAAAGGGGGCATGGGAAAAAGCGGTCGCTGATCGAAACAATGTGGACGGCCAAGTCTCGCAGGCCGAACGCTCGCTTAAAACGACCACAGATCAATGGGCGAAACGCACAAGCCGTCATGAGCGGATGCGCGCGGCGGGCATCGAAAACCCGGCGCGACTCGAACAGGGCTTTTGTCCAAAGTCCCGCGCTCATGCGGAAAAAGAGGGGTGTATTCCAAAAACGCCTGGTGCTTCGCCGGAAACCGAAGGCAACCTGGGTGAGATTCTCTCCGAAGGCGATGACTTGGAGCAATTGAAGAAGGAACAGGAGCGGCAAATTGCTGAATTGAAACGCCAGCAGACAACTCTGGCCACAAAGGTGACGACGAGTTTTCAGATATACGAAGCCGAAAGGCAACGGATCGAACGCGACACGGCTCATGTGCGCGATTGGCAGCGGCAGTTGGATGCGACGGACACGCTGGTGGAAAGTGCCGAAGAATCCGCACTCTCCGCGAAGGAAGTTCGCGATGCACTGGCCGCCGCAGTCAAAACGAAAGATGAAATCAAAGGCACAGTTGAGGCACTGCGGAAAGCTCACGAAGGCGCGGAGAAAAGATTGTCCGATGCCTTCGGCGACGCGGTGCGCGCGGCGATGGGTGGCAAGGTTGAACCCACCGCCACGCTTGGAGAGCGCGGATTCATATTGAGTGTGAAGCGAAAAGGCGAGTTGTCAGGCGCAGCACTGGAAACCATCAAAGTGCTCGCCTTTGATTTGGCGGCGTTGGTGTTGAGCATGGAGGGTGTCGGTCATCACCCGCGTTTTCTCATCCACGACGGCCCGCGCGAGGCCGACATGGCGCGCGTCATTTACGAGCGCTTCTTTCTGTATTCTCAAAAGTTGGAGCAATGCTTCGAGGATACGGATCAGGCCAATTTCCAATACATCATCACGACCACAACGCATCCGCCAAAAACCATGCGTGAAGGCAGCAAGTGGTTGCGGATGTCGCTGAACACGACGAAGACAGACGAGCGCTTTTTGAAGGAGGATTTTTAATTATGCCTACAATCGTTGCCTTCCTTGATGTGTTGGGCTTTTCAGACTACGCAAAAGAAGACCCTGATGGAGCAGTTCGGCTGTTGGGCCACCAAGAGTTTATTCTTCGCCTGAAGATTCACGACGGGAAATTTTATCCACCAAGCAAGTATCCTGATCCCTCGTTAGCTGCAACTGCCGAGGCGCACCTTGTTGACAGTTTCAAGCACTTTCTCCCCTTCAGTGATTCGATTTTTATCGTGAGTGAAACACCCGACAAATTTGCCCGCCAATTAAGCCATTTCCTAATTGAGTGCTTTTTATTGATTGGACACGCCTTTGACGATGGCGAAGACCCGGCCAATCCTGAAACTGTAGAGATCACCGAATTCCCAAGCGGGGCTAGACACAAGCAGAAGTGGTATCCACCGCTATACCGTGGCGGCTTGGGAACGGGTGCGGTGACTGTCGGCGGAGTCACTGCGGTTGAAGACGGCAAAGACCTGCGAGTTCCGAACCTTGCTGGCGCGGCTGTGGTGGAGGCTGTGATGGCCGAAAGGAAATGTCGTGGTCCACGACTTTTATGTGTAGCTGGTTTTGAGAAGAATTTCGGGCCAGACATTCAGCGCTATTTTCGGAAGGTAACGGAGGAAACCTACGAACTGCTCTGGCCGGCATTCATTTACAATCTCAACAACAACCCTAGCAACGAGATGTCTCAATTCGTGAAACTTTGGAGTCCTGCGGTGGCTCTTTGGAAATCGAAGCGCGGACACAAAGCATTTGAACACTACGACGAGTTTTTGAAGTTGCTTGTGCGGTCGTTTTTGTGTTGGGCAGAAATTGCAGGCTGCACCACCGAGGCCCGCACAATTGTCCGCCGATGGATGGCCAGAGATCTGTCTGAAGATTTGATCGAAGCGTATTTGCAATAAAGACCCCAAGGCAAAAATATGATGCACCTTTCAAAATCAGACTTCAAGGTCGCTCGCACATGCGGGACGAAACTCTACTACCGCAAGCTGCGCTATCCTTCAAACCTCGATGACGATCCATATTTGGAATTTCTCGCAGACGGCGGCTACATGGTCGAAACCATCGCAAAGCTGCTATTCCCGGAAGGAAAAGAAATTGCCTTCGATTCCGGCGATGATGCCGTGGCACTCACCAACGAGGCGTTAAAGCAGGAAAACGTAACGCTGTTTGAGGCAACGTTCTTGTTCGGGCAATTGCTTGCCCGCGTGGACATTCTCGAAAAGCGCGGAAATCGCTTTCGACTGATTGAAGTCAAAGCAAAGGGTTTTAAGCCGCAATCAGACGGCCTCAGTCCGTTCAGGGGCAAACGTGGAGACATTTCCTCGAAATGGCAGCCTTACTTGGAAGACGTGGCCTTTCAAACACACATCGTGCGCAGTCTGTTTCCCAAGGCACAGGTCACTCCGTTCCTCTGCCTCGTGGACAAGAGCAAGACCTGTGGTGCCGAAACGAGTTTTGACAAATTCCAGGTTGTGCCCAGAAAGAAGCAAGAGGGGAAGAAAGTCTTCAGCCGGCCAGAGGTTGTGTTTGCCGGCAGTGTCGAGGCATTGAGAAATGATCCCTTCGTAACTGTCGTGGACGTGAGTGAAGAGGTTGAGGAATTGCTGCCAATCGTCAGAGAGTCAGCGGCCACGTTTTCCGCCACGCTCACTGGTGAAGCTCCGGCTCGAATCCCCCCGGCCCTGGGAGTGAGATGCAAGAAGTGCGAATACCGCTTGGATGACGGCACGAAATCTGGATTCCAGGAATGCTGGGGAAAACTTGCTGACGTATCGCCGCACCTTTTGGATTTCTATCGCGTGGATGTGCTTGGGAAAAAAGGTCAGGTTGCCGCTGACATGATTGCTCAGGGACGATGCAGCGTTCGTGATGTCAACCCAAGCGATTTAAGGGAAAAGGTCGGCGAGCGGCAGGCAATTCAGTTGCAGGGAACATTGAACAACGCGGAGTTCATCAGCCCACAGCTTCCGAAGATTCTTGGCGCTCGCAAGTATCCGCTACACTTCGTGGATTTCGAGGCTTGCCGAACGTCCGTGCCATATCACGCAGGGATGCACCCCTACGAGCAGGTTGCCTTTCAATGGAGTTGCCACACCATTCCGACGCCCGGCGCGGAGGTTTTGCATAATGAATGGATCAACATCGAGGAGTCCTATCCGAATTTTGAATTTGCCCGCTCGCTCAAAAAGGTCATCAACGGAAGCGGGACAGTGTTCGTCTGGTCACACTTCGAGAAAACAGCCTTGAAGGACGTGCGCCGACAATTGGTGCAATACGGCCAGACGGACCACGATTTGGCGACCTGGCTGGACAACATCGCGTCCGATCATGGTCCATTGGTTGACCTCTACGAACTAGCCAAAGAGCATTACTTTCACCCCCGAATGGCCGGCAGTCTTTCGATCAAATATGTGCTCCCCGCAGTCTGGTTTGAGAGCGAACAAATCCGCAATCATCCGTGGTTCTCACAGTATGTGCGTGAAAAAGATGGCCAATTGCTCGAACCTTACGCGGCGCTCGATCCTCTGCCGTTCGGCGATGATGCTATCGAGGATGAAGGCGAAGCGGTTCGGGAAGGAACGGGAGCAATCCGCACTTACCAGGAAATGATGTATGGCCTGCACAAATCAGATGCGGCCTTCCGGAATACCTACAAGCAGCTTCTGCTCAACTACTGCAAATTGGATACGGCGGCTATGGTGATGATCTGGATGCACTGGACAGCCAAGTAGATGAGCCTTTTGAAACGCGACAACGTCAATTGTCGCCGCAGTTCTAGTTGCGACTGTGGTTCTCAGTCGGAGCAATGTCCTCGGGTTTGGGCTGGCCGTGAACTGCTGATTTGCCGCGCCACTTGCCAGTTAGCATCCAAATCTCGTAGAAGACCAGCCACTCCGCCGTCCAAGGAATGATGGTTTGGTGTAAATGCCAGTTCCTCTGCCACGGTTGCTTGTGCCAGTCGTAAAGGCAGAGCGTATCATTGTGATACATGTGTGCGCCCGGCGTGAACTGAATCTTCGGATCAACGACCCGCACTTCGGGCGAATCCCAGGGTGCGTAACGGATTTCGACGCGGTAGCTGCGGCTCTGTTCAGTCGGTTGGATACGTCCACGACACGTCAGCTCAAGCCCGCTGATGCGGGAGTTCAGAAACGGGAACTTCTCCCGAAGCAGAGCTTGCTCGCTGACGACCTTGCGATACTTGTCACCCTTGTTTGTCGGAATCATCACCATAGAATCTGTGCGCCAGGTTCGGCACACCCGCGCCAACAAGCGCGGAAACAATCACGCCCGAACCGTTCGTTGATGCGAGGCCCGCGTTAACTAGCGCGGCCTTGCTGAACAATGCGTGGGCTTTGGCAGAATCTTTGTCATAGGCTTCAAAGTAACCGTCGCTCTGGAATGCCCAATCCCACGCTTCGCGCGCCTGTGGCTTCGTGCAATCCGAACGGTGCAGCACGAGCAACTTGTCGAGTGCTTCACCCACACGAGTGCGTAGTTCGACCATGTTCGCGTCATTCGCCGATTTGGTGAGTTTGTCTCGCGGCGTTTTGGTCTGTGCCCGGTTCTCAACCTCCAGGCTTGCTGCCAGCCGGGTCTTGAGCTTTGAAAGCAGCCAGTAGAAAGCTTCGTCGTCGCGCTCGTAGTAGCTGGGAGCGCATTCCTCGACCAGCATGGTCAGCTTGAGTCCATTCGGCATGTCCCAATCCTCACCGCGACTTCGGGCAAACCGTTTCATCAGACGGATTATCACACGCAGTTGCGAACCTGCGGCGTCCCGTTGTTTGTTCAACGCTTCAACCCGGTCAATGAACCAGCGATTGATTTCGGTCGGGTCAGACGCAGCGAACCCAGCCGCCCCGGCCAGTTCCTGCCGCTCGTTGTCGGTGTCTGCGTCAAGCTTCCGGTAACAAGGAATATCAACGTGATGCCCTTCTGCGTAGAAGACACGCACGCAGTTGTTATGAATCTCCGGCTGCTTGTTGAAGTTCGGGTCTTTGACTGCATCGCGCACCATCTCCTGCGTCTCTCGTGCAGTGTAGGCCGTGCCGTCCTTCTTTTTCAGGTCGTCCTTGTGAAACCAGGCGCCGTCATCAATGTCGTAGGCGTTGTTTTCCTCCTGCACCGTCGTGCCGATGGCCATCGAACCTTGCGGAATGAAATGGTCGTCATTGAGGCGGATGCTGTCGGGACGATTCCGCTTGAGGCGGCTGCGGTTCGCTTCGCGCTGGTCGCGCAGCTTATCCTTCACCGCCTGCGGCAGGTTCACGCAGTCGGTTTCGTAGGCTTGGACTTGTTCGTTGTAATCAAACATGAGGAACTCCTTGGATGGCGGGCTTGTTGGCGAGTTGATTGGCGTAGGCCAGCCAGTCCACCGCCGGGACTGTGGCGAGCGATTGAAGTTTCCAGAGCAAGCGGAACGCAAAATGTGCCAGCGCATTCTCCGGCGGGCCAAAGGCGTATGCGCCCGGTCCCGCAAATGTGTCGAAGCTCGCGCCCGTCGCGGCGAAACCGCAGTCAATCATGCCTTCCTTCGGCAGCTTCGTGTGAATCTCCCGGAACGAATCGCCAAAGCCGTCCTTCCAATCAACCTCAATGGCGAGGATACCCGCTACAATCTCGAAGTGTGGTTTCGGGGCAAGTTTGCCGTTGGCAGTGTAAATCTCGACGGATGTCCGCTTCAGCCGCCGCACAGACGCGGCCTTGTCCGCCGCGTATTCCAGGTAGCCCTTATCAATCTTCGGTTTGCACTCGAACACGGCATACACGGCTTCGGCGGGGACGTAACGATGCTTGTCGTTGTCGAGCAGGGTTGGCGTGTATTGCCGGTCGAACACCACCACGTCAACGGACTGGCTCACGTTGCCCTCGCTGTCGAGCACGATGGCCTTCTCCACTGTGTAGCGGTTGGGCAGATACTTACGCAGGAAATCAATGAAGTGTTGCTCATTGACTTCGCCCCGGTCACCCGCGTGTGTGATGCGCCGCGACGATTTCAATTTTGGGGCGAGGCATTCCTGTTCCGTCGCGAATGCTTCGCGGAGGAAGTCGGCATTTTGGGGCGTGTTGTTGTCGTCTCTCATAATCATTTAGCCTTCACCCAGATTTTCCCGATTAACTTCCGATTTGATGTGCGTTGTGACTTCTTTTGCCATGTGTCTGCCCTTATTTTCGGTCGGGGTTTTGTGATGAGCCAACACAAGCACCTGTTACCACTCCAACAACTACCCCGATTGGACCTCCGATTGCGCCCCCTGCAAGGCCGCCGGCAATTGCCCCTGCTAACCCACTTTCAAACTTGGCTTGCTTTCGTTTCTCGCGGTTCAAGGGAGCACATGTCTTTCCGTTCCAGTCACGGGCGGTGCGCGTTGTCTTGTTGCTTTTGTCGTGATTGCAGCCAACACATGCTGGAAAAAGATTGTTGAGATGGTCTGTGCCGCCTTTCGACCGGGGAACGGAATGTTCCACTTCCCACGCTCCGCGTTTGTCCGGGCATCCGTAGTTTTTGAACGCCAGCTTGGAGTGGCACAAATGGCAGTAGCCGCTCGTTCGTCGGTAAATTTGAGTCAACAATGTTTTGTCGTATCGCATACTTTGACTGTCACCCGCTTTCACGCTGGACCACCAGCACGAGTCGGTCTGTTCAATCCAGAATCATATTTGCACGCGGTGGGCGACAAAATAAGGACAACATTTGCCGACAATCTTTGTCTCAATCGTGACTTTGCCCCACCGCTCGTTTAGAATGCCTGCCAATGAAAAACGCAATGAAGGAATCCATCGCACGGCATTCCAAGCTGGCGTTCCGGCGTATGCGGCCAGGAGCGGCGCTCATCAAAAGGTTTCACAACCTATCGGAAGCTGCTCGCCACGACGCGCACCTTAAACGAGTGTGCCAGTGGCTCGTTGTCCCGTTTTCCCTTTGGCCTGTTGACATCATCGGCGTGGCGGATTGCCTCATCAGCTTGGCCGAATCAGGTGAGCGACCGGGGGGTGAACTTCTGGCAATGGTCGAAATGTTGGGAGAACCTCCGAAAACAAAGACGTGTGATTCAATCTGTGCGCACGAACACGACGTGAAGGGAGGCAATTATGAAACGCTCATCAAGGCCCAGCATAAATTTAATTTTAAGGAGGAACTGCTCAAAGAGAATCCGGGTTTCCGCGCGGATTGGAATTGGGTTAAGAGCCGGTTTGACGTGAAGAAATATCAAAGCGGAAGCGGTGTGATCCGACGGCGTATGGTATCGGAGCGCAACTTCCGACCACCCGATTGGGATTTCTGCTGGAAGACAAAGGACAGCAAGTTTCGGAACGTCTTTGATGCCTTCTGCCACAAGTGGATGCTTTACGGGATGGAGATGGATAAACCCCTCTTGCAAAAGTTAAGTGTTAACATCACGCCTCACGGAACAATGATTGTCATTCCGCGCTACTGGAGTTTCGACTGCAACCGTGATTTAAGATGGCGCACGATCACACGACTGCATAATTCTCGTGGTGTTCACAAACAGGGATTAAAACTCAGCACGAATCAAAAGGAGCGCAGGAATCAAGCGAAGACAGCCAGAACCCATTGGGCTGAAGCAACAATTAAAGGGATGAGAGGGGAAAAACGGGACGGCTGGGTGATGGCAAAACTCGGAATGCACCCTGACACGGATGCCAAACAATTGCGAAGGCTGCTAAAGATTTCGTAAGTGGACCAGAACGCACTCGTGGTCGCGGAGATTGCGGAGTTTGTGCGGTTTGATTTTGTGTTCCTCGGTTTCGTTGTTGTAATTCATGCCGCTGTTTTCCAGCGGCGTTCAATTGTTCTTTCGCGCTCGTTCCAACTCATCTTGCAGCGCCCGTTCCTTGGCAAGCATGGAAAAAATATCAGTGTCAGTGTCGGAGAATTTATCCTTCGCCATTCCGAGATAAACGAGGGCTAGTTTGCGTTTGGCTTCGAGAAGCGGATCGCGGCCAGATTGACTCTCGGCCAAATCCAAGAGTTTTTTTCTGGCAACCTCAATGCCCCGTTTTGCCTTTTCCGCATTT
>Ga0182027_10004164_pt1 | contig 22569 bp, 14 predicted proteins | sample 712E1DmetaG_FD_121300 | JGI IMG/M metagenome (GOLD analysis project Ga0182027, IMG submission 121300) | Permafrost microbial communities from Stordalen Mire, Sweden - 712E1D metaG (Illumina Assembly) | ecosystem: Environmental > Terrestrial > Soil > Wetlands > Permafrost | place: Sweden... | reverse complement strand
GCCAAGGGCAACTTCCGCGAGGACCTTTTCTACCGGCTCAATGTTGTTCCGTTCTTTGTGCCGCCGCTCCGCGATCGCAAGCAGGACATCCCTCTTCTTGCCCGCGAGTTTCTTGCGGAGTTTGGCCGCCAGTACGGACGGCCGCGCATGGAGATTGCCGAAGAAGCGCTGGCGACGCTGGCCCTCTACCACTGGCCCGGCAACGTACGCGAACTGAAGAACGTGATCGAGCGGGTGATGATTCTCAACCCCCGCGTCCTGCGCATTGAGCGCAAGCACCTGCCACCGCTGACGCACAAGGCGGGCACGCGTTCGACCGAAGAGTTTTCGAGCCTGCAACAGGCGCGCGATGCCTATGAACGCGAATACATCCTCAAGAAGATAGAAGAAGCCCGCAACAATGTAAGTCACGCCGCCGAACTGCTGGGCCTCGAGCGCAGCCATCTTTACCGCAAGATGAAAGCGCTCGGCATCAGTGTGCGGGAGTAGAGGCGACAGCGGCGCCTGGCTGCATAGGCGCCGGAGCAGAGCTGGCGGGATACCCCGAAAGTTAGCAGTGTTCGTTTGCGGCGCAGTTTTGCATGAAATGAGGCATTCGTGAGATTCGTCAGGAGACGGGCGTTTCTTCTGTGCCTGGCAGACCTTTCGCTTTTATAAGGGCAGAATTCATTTTAAAGAGCGAAAAATATATGCAGATATGTGGAACTGGTGCTACTCTGATGCGCGTGGTTTTAGGAAAGCGCTAAGGAGCTATAAAAGACTGCTCTGCTGCTCTGTGTCAGATGGGTGGCATGATCGCGTTGGCAACCTTTCCAGGTGCGGTGGCGGCATAAGGGATTGAGTTGCGTTCTTCATCGCCGAAAAGCCCTTCTCGGCATGCGGCGAGTTATATCAATTTCATTGCTAGAATTCATACCGCATTCATACCGGCATCATCAATTTGTAATCGGAGGCTTTCTAAGCTGACCTATGCGCAAAATTAGATGGAGTCCATTGCATGTTCTCTGGGTGGGCGTAGCCCTGCTCGTCTTTGGCCAGACAGCACTTCAAGCTCAATATGAAAACGGAAGTCTGGTTGGAACCATCCACGACGTGACGGGTGCGGCCGTTCCCGGCGTAAGCGTCACCATTACGAACACTGCCACGGGAGTCGCTCTCGCGGTTAAGACGAACGAGTCGGGTGACTATGAAGTTCCTTCTCTCCGTGCTGGCGTTTACAACATTTCGGCCAATGCAGCCGGCTACGCCAACGCAGTTGCAAAGGACATTAGCATTTCCATTGGCTCGCGTCTGCGTATTGACTTGACGCTGAAGGTAGGCTCCACCCAGACGACGGTCGAGGTAAGCGGCGTCGCCTTACAATTAGAAACCGAGACGAGCCAGCGCGGCCAGACGATCACCGGGTTTCAAACGCAGGCTCTGCCACTTGTGAGCCGTAACTATTCCGACCTGGTGAATTATGTTGTTGGTGCTCACGGGGCTCCGGCCGATGCGACCACTACCTCGGTCACCAGCTTTACGCGCGCCGGATCGTTCAACGTCAACGGCCAGCGCAGCATGTTCAACGATTACCTGATGGACGGCATGGACAACAATTCCTATGGCGAGAGCAACCAGGGGTTCGACAATCAGATCATTGCGCCCCCGCCGGACTCCGTCTCCCAGTTTGAAGTGGTGACGAATAATGAGAGCGCGGAGTATGGCCGTTCTTCCGGCGCAACCGTGAACGTTGCCACCAAGAGCGGCGGCAATCAGTTCCACACCACTCTCTACGAGTTCGTTCGCAATACGGACCTGAATGCGTTCGGCTATATCAAGCCGATCTCCATCAATGCCATCACGGGCACGCCGTACCCGTTCTTCAAACCGGTCTTCAACCGCAACCAATTCGGCGCAAACTTTGGCGGCCCGATCATGAGGAACAGGTTCTTCTACTTTGTCGATTACGAGGGGTTTAGACAAACGCTTACGCCCACAGTAATTGATACCGTTCCCACGACCAACGAACTCAATGGCCAACTGGCCGTCGCCGTGCAAGATCCGTGGCATCCAAACATTTCCATACCGGCGGGCACGCCGTATGCCAGTTGGCCCACTCAAGCCAAGGCCGACGTGGACGCGACTGCTTTGACGATAGCTGGACTCTACAAGTCCGCGCTGCCCGGCAAGTGCACCGTGACAGCCGGTCTGTCCACAACGGGCGTAGCCACCAACGACTGCCCCTTGAATGCGCCTTTCACCGACCACGCAGACAAGGGAGACCTTCGCCTGGATTTCCAACAAAGCCCGAGTACCTCCTGGTTCTTCAAGGTCAGCGATCGCAAGGAGATTGGCAAAAACTATAACCTGCTGCCTGAGCCGATCGACATGCAGACCAACGGCCACATCCTGATTCACGATGAGCAAATCGCACTCGGCTTTAACCACGCCATAGGCACCAACAAGTTCGTGGATGCGCGCCTTGCGATCTCTGGTACCAGGGCCGGCAAGTGGACGTTCGCGATCGGCAGCACTGCATTCCCATCCGGATCGATCCCTGGCCTGCCAAGCATCGCCAATGTCTCCGGCGGCCTGCCTTCGATGGCCATCTCCGGCGGCTTTACCTCCTTCGGCCGTCAAAGCACGAATCCACAGTGGCAGAACCCGTCGCTGCTCGACCCCAAGTTGAACTTCTCCTGGGTCAAGGGCAAGCACTCCCTCAAATTCGGCTATGAGTACGAGAAGATCTGGCAGGAGATCGAGGACTCGAACCCACTCTATGGCTCCTTCACCTTCAACGCTGCCTACAGCGCATGCACTTCGGCGGCGTTGGGGGGATCGGGTTGCTCCGGTAACGCCAGCGCCGGCGACACGTACTGGGCTGACTTTCTCTTCGGAGCAAGCAAGGCCTACTCACTGGCGACTTACTACATCGCCCATGTCTACCAGCAATTGGACAGCGCGTACGCGCAGGACGACTGGAAGGTAACTCCGAAGCTGACCATGAATATTGGTCTGCGTTGGGAGTACGGCTCGCCCTGGTGGGAGCGGAACAGCAACATCTCCAACTTCAACCCGGCAACAGGCACCATGCTCACCTTGATGAAGGGCTACACCACTGCCAGCTCTCCTTTGTGCGGCACGGTTGCCTGCATTGCTCCTTATAGCGGCAGCGGCGTCTACGGCAAGTCGCTGATCAATCCTAACCTCAAAGACTTTTCGCCACGCGTCGGTTTCGCCGCGGCCATCACGCCTTCCATCGCATTGCGAGGCGGCTTCGGCACGTCCTATATCCACTACTGGCGCGCGGGCTCGGGCAACAACATCGCCATCAATGCGCCCTTTGCGCTCTATGTTTCGGTCAGCAACCCGGCGGCGGTCACCACCGGCGGCGGCCTTACAAGCACCCCTGGCTACCAGAGACTTTCGGGTGGTTTCCCCACCGGGCTATCCACTACCTTCAGCGCCGGAACCGACAACATCGACTCGATCCCGCCCAATTCCAAGGACGGATACGCCGAAAGCTGGTTCCTGAGCGTGCAGAAGACACTGGCCAAGAACATCCTTGTCGATGTCGCCTATGTTGCCAACCACGGCGTCCACCTGCAGGGCTTTATCAACGCCAACCAGAAGAATCCCGCGAACGGTTTTGCCCGTCCCTATCCAAACTGGGGCGGGTATTTGTACAACACCACTACCTTCAACAACGGCGACATTACCCAGGCTTTGAGCGAGTTCCACTCCAGCTACAACGCGCTGCAAGCCCGCTACGAGCAGCGTTTTGTCGCAGGGTTGACCTTGCTGAATTCCTTCACCTGGTCCCATGACATGGACAATGCCTCCTCTACCCTCGAGGCCAACACGCCGTGCCCGCAGAACAGCTACAACATCGAGGCTGACTATGGGCAATCGGACTACAACCTGCCGATTACGAATGTCACAACCCTGGTCTATGACCTGCCGGTGGGACACGGGCAGCGCTTCCTGGGCAGTGCCAATGGCGTGCTGAACACCATCCTGGGTGGATGGCAGATCAGTGGTGTCAATACGATGCAGGCCGGTACACCTTTCAATATTCAATATTCGCCGGCCGCGGCCAATGCCGTTTCGCCAATGCTGAGCCAGAACTGGCGCGGATTTGCCGCATATCGCCCCAACCTCGTTTCCGGAGTCCCCTATATCCAGAGGACGCAGCTCGCCAACGGGACGGTCCAATGGGTCAATGCGGCAGCTTTGACGTTGCCTTCAACCTATGTGGGCAACGCCGCCGCTAACGGTCTGTCAAGCCCGTTCGGCAACTTGCCCAAGAACTACGGCCGTTCGCCCGCGCTCTACGAAACCGACCTGGACTTCAACAAGAAGTTCAACACTCCGGTGGAAAGAATAAAGATCGAGTTCCGCTCGGAGTTCTACAACATCTTCAACCACACCAACCTTTACATGCCCGGCGGTTCGGGCGGTAGCACCGTCTCCGGGACTAACAACAACAGCTCAGCGCCCACCAGCATCGCTGGCGGAATCATCACCGGCACACTGGAGCCGCGCATTATCCAGTTCGGCCTGAAGGTTGTCTACTAGGAAAGAAACAGAAGGCAAAAGCTATCACCACAACGGCCCAGGTCTCAGAAAGGAGATCTGGGCCGTTGTTCGTTCCGGCGTGGACTTGCGTCGGTACAACGGGACCCCTCAGCGCTGCGGTCTATTCAGCAGGCTGCTTGAATCTCTTCACCGTTCGTCCGTCTGTTTCAAAATCGGCCCAAGCGAGCCGGGGTTATCCGGCGTGGCAGGATCGACGCGGAAGTCCCAGACCGACTGGTTGATGCCCGAGGCGGAGAGTATTTCCACCAGCGCATATTCCCCGATGGTCAACGGCTGCTCAGGCTGAATGCGAAGCCAGTGCTTGCCGGGCACGACTTCCACTTTGGCCGGAATTACATTTTCGTCCTGCGTTACTTGTCCCGTGAGGCTCACCTTGATGGAGCCGACGATGCGCACTGCCCTGCGCTCGTCCACGCGGACGATGGCGAAGCCCGACTTATCCGAGTGCGCGCCGTGCTTGGCGGCGTTGTCCGCCTTTGCGTGGCTGGTGTCGATGGTGACAGCGTGCGAGAGCACGGGCTCAACATCGTCGGTGACGTTGAGCGAGAGATAGATCGCCGGATCGTTGACGTGCAAATGAACTTTCGCGTGCTGGCCTTCCAGTTCGAGGCTGGCCTTTGAAGCCGACAGCGGATTCAGCGTGTTGATGCCGTGGCGGGTCTTCGAGTTCATGTTCAGGTCCACTGGCGTGAGTTCGACCAGCTCCGGCGTGCCCTGATAAGTGTCGAGCGCAAAAACGCCATCTTCATCGGGCAGTTCCAAGCCCTTGGCGACCTCGGGCATGCGGGCTTTTTGCAGGGTGCGTTCGTCTGCCTCTTCCTTGTCGATGTTCGCGGCTTCTTTCATCGCAGGCGAAGGCTCTTCCCCTGTGGGGGTGGCATGGTCCCGCTCCCACTTGCGCGTGGCGTCCCAGTCCACTAGGTCGACCGGCATCTCCTCCCAGTCGCCGCGCTCGAGAGACAGATACCGCACGCGGTCGCCCGCGATGGTGTACTGGCGGACCAATTGGTAGGAGCCGTCCTTGAGAATGAGACGATGATTTCTGGTCAGGCCTGGCGCGTCGGGCTTTAGAACCAGCGGCGTCTGCTTTTGGTCTTTTGAGGCCGATTGCCCTCCAGCCAGAGCCGCCGCCAGCAGAAAGCTTATCGTCAAGGCAGTCAATACGCGGCACGTATTCCCAAGGCGCGTTGGAGGCAGTTTGTTCATCGCACACAGTTTAGACGAACCGGCATGGCGGCGGTTGGCGGCCCGGCGGCAGCCTGAGGCAAGAAAAGAGGCGCAACCGTATGTGGTGCGGATGCGTCCAATTCTGTGTATCCTTAAAGCAAGGGCAGATTTTTGACAGGATTCGAGACCCAATTCCGCAGTGAACGCCACGCCAAGTCAAGCACTTTGCGGGCCTCGGCTGTTTTGTGTCTTGTCTTGATGGCGCTGCTGGCCGTGGTCCAGGTGGCGCATTTCCACGCAAACGAAACACTTGCCGACCATTGTCCGCTGTGCGTCTCAATGCACACTGCGGCTCCGGTTGCGGTTGCCGCCGCCGCCGTTGTGCTGGTTCAGATAGGAGCGCCCGCGCCGGTTTATCGGGCGCGCACGGCGGTTCGGAACTGGCATCCCAAGCTCTTCACGCGGCCCCCTCCAGCCGCCTGTTAGGGCATTTTTCCCGTCTTCCAATTCTGCAGGTTTTTGCGTTGCGCCTGGCCATCAACAAGCGGGCAGGCGAAGTTGTCGCAACCGAAAGCGCAGATCGAATGGAACGGTGAGAGTGCTCTCGACCGACAGAATACGCCGCGGAGTCGTAAGCCGCGATTTTCCTTGCCCATTCTTCAGCCATCATCAGGAGGCTTCCCCTATGCCGTTTATTCGCGGCACAATTTTCCGTATTCTTCCCCTTGCCGCTCTGGTCTTTGCCGCTCTTTGCGCCTCTGCGCAAAGCGGTAATGCCGGCGCTGTGCGCGGTACCGTGACCGACCCCAGCGGCGCCGTGATTCCCAGTGCTACGGTTCACCTCACAAACCAGGTAAGCGGGTTCGACCGCACCGCCTCCACCGATGCACTGGGTCAATTCGGATTCTCCAACGTCTCGTTCAACAACTACCGCATCAAGATCTCCGCCGAGGGCTTTGCACCTTTGAGTCAGGGCCTGAGCATTCAGTCCGTGGTTGGAACTAACCTCAAGCTGATCCTCCAGGTCGAAGGCGCTTCGCAAACCGTGACTGTCGAGTCGACAGGCGACCTGGTTGAAACCGACTCAACCTTCCACACCGATGTTGACCGCGACATGTTCATCAAGGTTCCAATGGAGAGTCAGTCATCCTCGCTCAGTTCACTGGTTACGGAGACAACCCCCGGTGTAGCGGCAGATTCGAACGGTCTCTTTCATGGTCTCGGCGATCATGCGTCCAACTCGTTTTCAGTGGATGGCCAGTCGATCACAGACCAGCAGAGCAAGGTCTTTTCCAACCAGTTGCCCTCTAACTCAATCCAATCCATTCAGGTCATCTCCGGTGCGCCGCCGGCAGAATACGGCGACAAGACCAGCCTGGTGATTGTTGCCACCACGCGCTCAGGGCAGGGAATCACGAAGCCCACCGGCAGCATCAGCAGTTCGTTCGGCGCCTTCGGGTCGGCAACGGGTGCGGTCGATCTCTCATACGGCGGCAAGAAATGGGGTAACTTCATCGAGGCCGACGGTTTGAACACCGGGCGCTTTCTCGATCCGCCCGAGTTTCAAGTTTTCCACGACAAGGGTAACGAGCAGAACATCTTCGACCGCGTGGACTATAGCTTTACGCCGGCCGACTCTGTTCACCTCGATCTGAATTACAGCCGGTCCTGGTTTCAGACGCCTAACTCGTATGACAGTCTCAACGTGAACAATGTTGTTGGTGGCGGCACCAGCGCCAGCCCGATCTTCGCAAATGTGGGCAACACCGACCAGCACTCGAAGATCGAAACTTTCAACATCTCTCCCACGTACACGCGCATCGTCAGCAACGACGCAGTGTTCAACGTAGGAGCTTTCATCCGCCGGGACAACTATCACTACTATCCGAGCCGCAATCCCCTGGCTGACCTTGGACCGGCTAACCTGCAAACATCTTCAATTTCTCAAAACCGCACGCTCACAAATACCGGGGTCCATTCAGATTTCTCGTACGCAAAAGGAAAGCACAATCTCAAGATTGGCGCGCAGTACGGGCAGACCTTTTTGCGCGAGCGCGACAGCCTTGGCGTTGTGGATGCAACTTATAACTCACCCTGCGTGGATGTGATCAGTGGCAAACCATTGCCCGGATATTCCAGTAAGTCTCAATGCCCAGGCGGCGTGGCCGGCCAGAATCTGAGTTATCTTTCAGTGCTTGCGCCCTATGACTTTACGCGCGGCGGGAGTTACTACGGCTACTTCGGCCATGCGGACGTGAAGGAACTGGCGCTCTATATCGAAGACGAAATCAAGACCGGCAACTGGGACTTCAACGTGGGCCTGCGCGAGGACGTATACAACGGCCTCACCAGCGCCAATCAGCTTGAGCCGCGCCTTGGGGTTGCCTATAACGTCAAACCTTCCGGCACTGTGCTGCGCGCCTCCTATGCGCGCACGCTGGAGACGCCGTTCAATGAAAACCTTGTGCTTTCGAGCAACGGCTGCTCGAACGCCGTCCTGTCGCCGCTTCTCAACTGCACGGCGGGTGTCTCAGGAACGCTCGACCCTGGTTACCGCAACGAGTTTCATGCGGGCTTTCAGCAGGGCTTCGGTAAGTGGGCCATGGTAAGCGGCGAATACATCTGGAAGTACACGCACAATGCTTTCGACTTCGGCGTACTGGGCAACACGCCCATCTATTTCCCCATCGACTGGCATAACTCGAAGATTCCCGGCTATGCGCTGCATGCCGACATTCCGCAAATCCATAACTTCAGCGCGTACTTCATTGCGTCTTCAGTGGCCGCGCGCTTCTTCCCGCCGCAGTCGGCCGGCGCTGGAGCCGCTCCCCAGACCGGCGGTCAACCCTTCCGCATCGATCACGACGAGAAATTCAACCAGACCACGCACCTGCAATATCAAATCGGCAAGCGCGGCCCTTGGGCGGGAGCCAACTGGCGCTACGATTCCGGCATGGTGTCGGGGCAGGTGCCGTTCGCAATCAACGCCACGACGCCAGTCGACCTGAGTGGACTCACCTTCGATCAGCAGGCTCAGGCAGGCCTCATGTGCAACGGAGTGGCAGCCACGCGCACTGCGGGCTTCCAGTCCTGCGCTCCTTCGCAGTACTCCTCGTCTCTGGTCAGCATTCCGGCGCCGGGAACCGAGAACGGCGACAAGAACCCGCCGCGCATCGCGCCCCGCAACCTGTTCGACCTCTCCGTCGGGCAGCAGAACCTGTTCCACAAAGAACGTTACAAAGTGGACTTCGATCTGACGGCGATCAACGTGACCAATAAGTACGCTCTGTATAACTTTCTCTCCACCTTCAGCGGAACGCATTATGTAACTCCGCGAGCGCTGACGGCAAAAGTAACATTGAATTTCTAGGCCTTTGACCGCTTGTTGTTGTATCAACTACGGGTGCCCCAGGTCCCGATTTTGGGACCTGGGATCGCATGAATCCAAAGAACGAAATTGCGCGGTCAAAAATCTAGTTATAGGATTAACAACCTGGCGTCCCATCCTAACTCCGTTGTTATAGTAGTTAGGGCGGGATTGCACAGCCTACGAGCACGCCTCCACAGCCCGCCGATAAGCCCCATAGATCTCATCCCCGAAACACGCAAAGATCACCTGCTTAATTGCGGGGTTTTTCTCCAAGGCCACGCGCGTTTCCCGCACCGCGATTTCAACCGCCTGTTCCACCGGAAATCGATACACGCCGCAACTGATGGCAGGGAAGGCCAGTGTGCGAAGACCGTGCTCGCGCGCAATCGCAAAGCAGGAGCGATAGCAATTTGCCAGCAGCTCCGGCTCGCCGCGATCGCCGCCGGTCCAGACCGGACCCACGGTGTGGATCACGTATTTGGCGGGCAGCCGATAGCCTTTTGTCATCTTGGCCTGGCCCGTGGGGCAGCCGCCTAGCAGCGTGCACTCGGCCACCAGTTCCGGCCCGGCGGCGCGATGGATGGCCCCGTCCACGCCTCCGCCACCCAACAGCGTGGTGTTGGCTGCGTTCACAATCGCGTCTACCGCCAGCGTGGTGATGTCGGTCTTGAGAATTGAAATTCTGTCCATTATGGCTGCCTCGCCTCCGAGAGCATCGTAGTCCGGCTGCATCTTCCCGGCAAGTGGGACAGGAGCCGTGGCCGGATCCGAGAGCCACCGGCAACCTCTCCGCCGCCCCATGTTTGTGAGCGCACTGCAACGCCATGAAAAAAAGCGGCTTACATCCAGTATCTTCCCAGCTTTCCTCAGGCTTGTCGTTTTTTTCGTTTCCTTCGCGCGCTGATCTCTGCCATACTTGATTGTGCCCATCAGGTACGTCCAATCCCAACAATCCAAGAGTGAGGTTGCATCGATGTCGGCAAAGTATGTCTTTGTGACGGGCGGAGTCGTGTCCAGTTTAGGTAAGGGTTTGGCGGCTGCATCCATCGGTTGCCTGCTTGAGAGCCGTGGTTTGCGCGTCAATATGATGAAGTTCGACCCGTATCTGAACGTCGATCCGGGTACCATGTCGCCCTTTCAGCACGGCGAGGTTTTTGTCACCGACGACGGCGCCGAGACCGATCTGGACCTGGGCCACTACGAGCGCTTTACCCATGCGCCGCTCTCGCGCGATAACAACCTGACCACCGGCCGCATCTACGAGCAGATCATCCTCAAGGAGCGGCGGGGCGACTACCTGGGAAAAACGGTCCAGGTCATTCCGCACGTCACCAACGAGATCAAGAACGCCATGCGCAAGGTTTCGGCCAACGGCGCGGACGTGACCATTATCGAGATCGGCGGCACGGTGGGCGACATCGAGTCGCTGCCGTTTCTCGAGGCCATCCGCCAGATGCGCCAGGAATTGGGCCGCGAGAATACGGTGTTTGTCCACCTCACGCTGGTGCCCTACATCATCGCCGCGCAGGAACTGAAGACCAAGCCGACGCAGCACTCGGTCAAGGAACTGCTTTCCATCGGCATCCAGGCCGATGTGCTGCTCTGCCGTTCAGACCGTGTCCTGCCGCGCGAGATGAAGCAGAAGATCGCCGCCTTCTGCAACGTGGAAGAGCGCGCCGTCATTGGCGCAACCACCGTGCCCTCCATCTACGAGGTGCCGCTGCGCTTTGCCGATGAGGGCCTCGACACCCTCATCCTCAAGTACCTGCACATAGACGCGCCTAACTCCGATCTAACCAAGTGGAAGGAGTTAGTCGACCGCTGCTACAACCCCAAAGATGAAGTGCATATCGCCATCGTGGGTAAGTATGTGGAGTACGAGGATAGTTACAAGTCGCTGAAGGAAGCACTCACCCACGGCGCCATCTCGCAGCACCTGAAACTGAAGGTTACCTGGATCGAGGCCGAGGGCCTCGAATCGAAAACTCCCGAAGATAAGAGTTACGAGGCGCAGTTAGAAGGCTTCGACGGAATTCTCGTGCCCGGCGGCTTCGGCAAGCGCGGTATCGAGGGCATGTTGAACGCCATTCGCTACGCGCGCGAAAAGCAGGTTCCCTACTTCGGCATCTGCCTCGGCATGCAGACGGCGTGCATCGAGTTTGCCCGCAACGTGTGCGGATTGAAAGACGCCAACTCCAGCGAGTTCGACCCTGCCTCGCAGCACCGCATCATCTACAAGCTGCGCGAGCTGCTCGGCGTCGAAGAGATGGGCGGCACCATGCGCCTGGGCGCCTGGACCTGCATCTTGCAGGAGGGTTCGCTGGCCGCCAAGGCCTATGGCGGCGCCACCGAAATCAGCGAGCGGCACAGGCACCGCTACGAATTCAATCGCGAGTACGAGGCTCTGTTGACCGGCGGTGGCCTCCACCTTACCGGAACAACCCCCGACGCGACCTATGTCGAGATCGTCGAGATTCCCGGCCACCCCTTCTTCCTCGGCTGCCAGTTTCATCCCGAGTTCAAGTCCAAGCCCCTCGAGCCGCATCCCTTGTTCCGCGAGTTTATTATCGCGAGTTACAAGAACCGCCAGCAGCACGTTGAGTCCGAAATCCCTGTCACCGAGCAAGTTATCCAGTAGACGAATGAACTGGGTGCATTGAATACCAGGTCTCAGAAGCGAGACCTAGGGCACCCGGGCAAATTGATTGCTATCGGCCCCACGGTCAAAACCACGGAACAAATCCCGGAGGCGGTGGTTGATCTAGCAAAACTGTTTCCATCTCAGGGCGCGTGTATTTGTGAATCTTGCCACACGCCATACAACCCCAGTCCACCCATCCCGGCATTTCATCCGGCAGAAAATATATAGGTCGCCCGTCATGGACGCCAATGTACTTCACGCAATGGAACTCAGGACACCCTTGAGTCTTGCAGCGAAACCCCCAATAGACGTGTTGTGCCATGTCGGAAATTATATGCCGGGTGCCGGGTGCCCCAGGTCTGGATTCTGAGACCTGGGAGAGCAGGGATCTCTCGTTCGGTTGAGCCTACAATCCCAGGTTCTCTACGCGGACCTGGGCCAGCCGCCGAGTTTATCATCGCGAGTTACAAGAACCGCAACCAGCGCGTGCAACCGGAAATCCCAGTAACCGAGCAGGTTGTCCAGTAGACGAATGAACCGGGGCCATTGAATCCCAGGTCTCAGAAGCGAGACCTGGGGCACCCGGCCTCGAACATGGGCATGTCGACAAACTGAGCCAGCCCATTTGGTGTACAACCGTATTGTGACGATGGCATCCCCCGGCACGGAGGCGACGAGATGGCAATTCTTGATGGGCTGAAGAGTGCAGCGGAGGTGATGCGAGCCGCTGATAAGATTCCGGAATACCAGCAAATCCTTGAAGCGATGGGCAAGATAATGGAACTCCAAGGCCAAGTTGAAGCTGAGAAGCAACGAGTAAAGGCGTTGCAAGCGGAGTTGACTGCAATTCGCGAAGACAAGATCAAAGCGGACGGTATCGCTCGCGATGGCGACTTCTACAACTTAAACGGTAATGCGTATTGCGTTTATTGCTGGGAAGTTGAAAAGCGCCTCGGACCGCTCGTTCCGCGTCATAAAGTTGTCGGAGGTCGCAACGAACGGTTCTATCAATGCACTCGATGCAAGCAGGAGTTAACACCACGGATGAGGCTGTAACGAATAATCGTCCCTGAAACCGAATGGATGATAATGAATAGTCTGCTTTCAAAGCGCTTCAAAGAGTTGTTGGACGAAGTGAACGTGATCGAAGCCAAGAAAGTCAAAGCGTACGACTCATATGACAGCAGGTCATATGAAAGAGTCGATGGGAACGCCGGGTGCCCCATCCATCCTGCGTTCTTTGCAGGATGGGTGGGAAAGGCTGAATCTCCACGGAGGGGGCTTTCGACCCCTACCCCAGCAGCACCGCCCCTTCCACTTTCCCCGCCAGCGCTCGATCAAAAGTGACAAGCTGAATTCCGGCTGCCATCGCAAACGCCGCAAGATAGCCATCCGCCCATTGTTTCGTGGATGCCTCATCCCGGTCGGTGTACTGCCGAAACAGTGGATCGATCCCGCCCGGCTCTTCCATCATCCGGTTGCCAGGATCGGCGAAAAACGCGTCGAAGGCTTCCCACGCCTGGGACTGAGAAAGAACCTCCTGCCCCATCGCGCTTTGGTTGGTCAGCAGGCGCAGTAACCCTAACTGGGTGAACCGGCAAAAATAGAGCACCGCATCGTCGTCGAGCGACTCGCCCCAGGCCATGGCTGAAGGATGATGTGGGTGAATCTCGTGAGCCAGCGCCAGCCAGACATTTACGTCAGGGAAAAGGAATGTACTCGTAAACACCTTCCTCACCCAGTTTCAAGGAACCGGGTTTCTCCGATCGAATGATGGGAAACCGTGGCCGGTCGCCCTGTCTGGGCGCCACGTTGCCGCGCCGGAGCCTCATCGCGACACCATCCAAAATAAACTCGCGCATCGTCGTCCCCTCGCTGGCGGCCTGGACTCTCATCTCGCGGTAGATTGGATCGGGAATGTCAAGACTGGTACGCATAAAAACATATTAGCATATATCTATATTTATGCCTATAGCGCTTTCTACGGCGTAACAATCCGCTCCGCCAAATCCGGCGCGACCAATTGAAAATGGCGAACATTCCAGGTGTAGATTTTTTCGGCCGCAATCTTGCGGGCGCAGGCCAGGTGCAGGGCGTCGTAGACCATGCCGCTGGAGTGGCCCAGGCTGGCCGTTCGGCGCAGAGTTTCCATGTACTCTTCGGTGGAGAGAGTCACCGTGGTTACGCGCTTGAGAAAAGTCTCGACGGCCAGCACGGCATTGCGCGGCGCCAGGCGCAAATCCGGCGGCATGGCTGTAAGAGTGCTATAAACTTCCGCAATCGTATGTGTGCTGATTGCTGCTTGCTGGGCCGTGCAACGGTTCCAAAGTTCACGGCTGGGTGTGTGACGCTCGTGGCTGACCTGTGCGGTTGCGATCAGCACGGAGGTGTCGAGGAAGATCACTTCGCCTCCTCGCCCAAATCTCCGCCCTGACCGTAGAACTGGCGCTCGCGCTCCAGGCGGCCTTGCGCTATGAGTTCATTCACCATTTCATTGGTGAGAGTCGGCGCGCTCGACGGGTCGGCTGGAAAGATCAGCGGGACGCCATTCTCGATGACCAACTGTGCCTCGTTGGAACTCGGCAGCAGCATCAGCCGGTCGCCGGAGCGTTCGACTTTAAGGCGGGTTCCGGGAGTGAGGTGCAGGGCATCGCGAAGTTTCTTGGGGACGACGATGCGGCCAGCCTTGTCGATCTCCACAATGGCATTCATAATGCCATATTACCATAAGAAATGGTAAATACTCCGGCTTCTCTCACTCCTCGAAGAGCTGGTAGAGCTGGAGAGTGGGCTGGATTCGCCTGGAAACCGTCTACCGAGAGGTCGTCTTGAACATCCGCAACTGTTCGAGAGGTGTCTTCCAGCACGCTATTTCTTTGAAAAAATGTGCCTAAGCTGTCCCGCACAGGGCTGACCCAGCCAGGCTATTGACAACCCCATCTGCCGGGTCTACTGTTTGTTGGTTTTTGTATGGAGGATTCGAGACCATGGCATATTTTCAGTTACAGCCCGCGGAGATAGAACTACAGCAACTGGCAGATAAGTATTGGGAAGAGGCAGGCGAACGAGAGCGCCAGCTTGAAGCGGAAGCCTATCAGGCTGGAGAAGCGATTCGCAGCGGCGAACACACGCTGCCCAACCTGGAGACGATTGTCCGCTGGAAGTCCGAACGGATGGTGCATTACCTGATCGGCAACAGCAGCGAGAACATACGGACCGCCCTTGCGGTGGCGGCTTCGCCGGATGCGTCGGTCGAGAAGGCCGTGAACGCGCTGGTCGCGCTGCGTGGCGTAGATATTGCCATCGCTTCGGCGATTCTGGCGTCGATTTTTCCGGATCGCTATGCGGTGCTGGATTTTCGTGCTCTCGAGGCACTGGGCCACGCGCGTCATGACGTCCGGTTTTATACCGAATACAATGCGACACTTACGCGGCTGGCCGAGTGCGGAATCGTGCAGCCGCAGGGTGATCTTCCGGCTCCCACGGCGCTCCACGCATTGGAGCGTGCGCTGTGGGAGTGGTCACGGACTCATGCGGAAGAACTGGCGCCGCAGTAAGAGCACAGCGCCGGTCGCGCCCGGCGGGGTAAAATCGGCTTCGTGAGCAACTCGTTTGAAATCGGGCCGGTGCAAGTGGGCACGGGCCGGCTATTCCTGATTGCCGGCCCATGCGTCATCGAGAGCGAAGCCCATGTGCGCACCATGGCGGACGCCTTGCAGCGCATCACGGCCGACTTGGGCGTTCCGTTTATCTTCAAGGCCAGCTACGACAAGGCCAACCGCACCAGCGTGAAGAGCTTTCGCGGCCCCGGCCTGAAAGAGGGCACGCGCATTCTGGGGCGTTTGGCCAGGGAGACGGGACTGCCGGTACTGACCGACGTCCACGAGCCTGGTCATTGCGAAGTGGCCGCCGAGGCTGTGGACGTGCTGCAGATTCCCGCGTTCCTCTGCCGCCAGACCGATCTGCTTGTGGCCGCCGGCAGAACCGGCCGCGCCATCAATATCAAGAAGGGGCAGTTTGTGGCGCCGTGGGATATGGCGCACACGGTCGAAAAAGTGCGTTCGACGGGGAACGAGCGGGTCTTCCTCACCGAGCGTGGCGCGAGCTTCGGCTACAACACGCTGGTGGTGGATTACCGTTCGTTGGCCGTGATGCGTGCGATGGCGCCGGTGGTGTTTGACGGCACGCACTCGGTGCAACAGCCTTCGGCGGCCAATGGCGTGAGCGGCGGGCAGCCGGAGTTTATTCCGCTGCTGGCGCGGGCCGCGGTGGCGGCGGGCATCGACGGGCTGTTTCTCGAGGTCCACGACGACCCGGCCCATGCGAAGTCGGACGGAGCGAATGCGCTGGATCTGAAGTTGCTGAAACCGCTGCTTGAAAAGCTGCTGGCGATTCACAAGGCAGCGAGTTAGAGCGGTTTCGATTCAAGTGCTGACCTTTGAAGATCATGCGAGGGGTCATTTCCTTGAGAAAAATGACCCTTGGCGTTTACGTTTACGTAAAGAGCAGAATCGAAACCGCTGTAGCGGGCGCTAGGCAGCCTTTCGCTATTTACCAGACTGTGGAAGCAACCAGGACGGGCGGTCCGGGCTTGCCTTCGATCACATCCGTCTTGAGTATCATCTCAAGGTTCTTGTTCTCCCAGCCGGCAGGAACCAGCGTTGCAATCTGTTCAAGGTAGCGCGGCGTGGAGACAAAAGCGCTCGCGGCTTCTGTTCCATACGGGCCGATACCCGCTATGACCATCACCGGCCCTTCGGTGGTCGGATCGTGGAAGCGAGCCACAATGGCATAGTCGACAGTGATGGAGGAGTAAGGCTTCGAAAAGTCGATGAGCCATTCTTCATTCTGAGGGTTCTTCGCGTCCTGAATCTGAGCCAGGGGGCCAGGGATGAAATGAAACCTCAGGGGACTGACCAGGCGCATCGTCCACGCATTGTTTGTGGCGCCGATCAGAATCAAAGGGTGCGAGCGAAGGTCAGTCAGGCTGGTCTCGGCATCTTCCTTGATTTCGTAGGCGCTGCCGTGCAGTCGCAGAGTGCCCGCAACGTTGGCGAGTGCGGTTGCGATTGCAACGGAGACGTGATGATAGGGGCCGGTCATGTGATCCAGAAAGCTGGTTTCAGCCGCTTCTGGAGTCAGTTTTCTGGCGTTGTGGCTGGTTCCTACTACGATGACAATTGGTCCGGTCGACTTCTCCAGAGGCGCCCACAGCTTGTCGCTTACGGTGGGTTTGGGTGCCGTGAATCTCCGGTAGGCATAGATGCCGGCGACGGAGGCGGCCAATAGCAACGCAGCCAGAGGCAAGACGACCGCGAGCTTGAGACGGCTGCGCTTTCTTTGAAGCGGTCGAGAGGCGTTCAGTCCTTCACTGTCAAAGGGAGTGAGAGGATCTGGCAATTCCCCTGTCAGCAGCGTGAACTCAGGCACGTAGGAACCAAGCGGCAGTTCAATCTGCAACCTCTTTCCATTTCCATTTTCGTGATAGTACTGGGCGATCCGTTTGCGCACCTCGCTGGCGCTGAAGCGGACCACCGGATCGGCGCTGGTGTCGTAATCGGGATCGCGGCCAAAGACCTCGACGCCCAGGGTGCGTTCTTTCAAATTAGCGGATCGGCCTTCGAGGGCGGCATCGACGACGTACTTGAGCATCGCCGGATAGCGTTTGCTTCCGCGAAAGTGATAGCTGACGAGGATCGCCTCCAGCTCTTTCAAGACCAGTTCACGGTCAGCCTCGGAAACAGGCGCCCAGTGCTCCGGTGGGTGTGTGCTTGTAGGCATATATAAAGCTCTGATTACTCCATCAGGGGGGTAGCATACACCCATGTTACCGGGGTTGTCACGGCCAATTCCGGGCTGGAGGCAGGGGAAAACGCGGCAGAAATTCTTCGCGGGGCAAAGATTTTTAAGATGCTTATTATCTTAATTTTGCATGAACGCACCGCCTCTAAAAGGCTTGTAACATACTGTATCAACCTTGCGCCGAGTTATCCCGAGGGCAAAAATGCGCACGGTTTGAATATCCCATTTGTCCGGCGATCTGCTGTAAGTGTGGGCGAGAGGGGGGAAGTGTGCCCCGCAATCGCAGCCGGATTTTTGAGAGTTTCAGAGCCTCTTTGCGCTCACCGAACGCCGACATCTCCGCCAGAAACGAACAGCAAGGATGGGGCATCGTGTGAGCGGAAGGAGTATCGCACTCTTCCCTGGGGGATGAGCATCTACAGCTTGCGCGTGGGTTACAAGACGCACGCAGGGCTGGACCAAGGGCCTGCACGGCATTCAACCGCCGCCCAAGCCAGGAACCAGAGTTAGTCATGGAGGCACCATAATGACGCTACAAAAAATGATGAGACCCATTATCGGGTCCATGTTCGCTCTTCTTGTGTTTGGGTTTTCCCAGGCACTTCTGGGGCAGGCCGTTAACGGCACGCTGCTCGGCACGGTGACTGACACCACCGGCGCAGCCATTGCCAATGCACAGGTAACAGCGACACTGACATCCACCGGCGGGACTTCCGTGTCGGAAACGAACGGGAGCGGCAACTACACTTTCCCCAATATGCAGCCCGGCATCTACACCATCATTGTCGACGCAAAGGGATTCAAGAAGACGCAGCAGCAGAACATCAACGTGCTCAGTAATGCCTCGCCACGTGTCGATTTCACCATGCAACCTGGCAACGTGTCTGAGACTGTGGTTGTTACCACGGCGCCTCCGGTGCTACAGACCGATCGCGCCGACATCAGCACCAAGATTGAATCGGTCAGCGTAATGGAATTGCCGCTCACCACCGGTCGCAACTTCCAGTCGCTGCTCAATCTGGTTCCCGGCACCAGCCCTGCAACCTTCCAGCACTCGCAGTTCTTCAACGCACAGAACTCTCTACAGACTCAAGCCAACGGCATGCCGCGCGTCAGCAACCTCTATCAGATTGAAGGCATTGACGACGACGAGCGCACCGGCCTTCTGCAGATCCTCATTCCGCCCGCTGAGGCCATTCAGTCCGTCGACGTCTCGACCAATAACTATGAACCCGAACTGGGCCGTTCCGTCGGCGCCATCACCAATGTGACGCTCAAGTCCGGCACTAATCAATTCCACGGTTCGGCCTTTGAGTTTATCCAGAACAACTACGTCAACGCCCGCTCCTACTTCGGCGGCCCGCTCGGCCATCTGTCCTACAACTATTTCGGAGGCAGCGCCGGTGGACCTATCAAGAAAGACAAGCTGTTTATCTTCGGTGACTTTCTGCGCACCGTAGACAGCGAAATGCTAGGGGGCACCTACACGATCCCCGATGCCCGCTGGTACACGAATAACGGTTCGGGCTTTGTCGATTTGAGCGGCGCGCTGGTGGGCACTACCGGGCAAATCTATGACCCTGCCACCGGCGACGGTACTGCCGCGCATCCGCGTACTCCTTTCGCCAACAACATGATTCCCGTCAACCGGATCAATCCGGTTTCGCTTGCCATTCTCCAGGGCATCAACGCCGCTGCGGCCAAGTACGGGAAGCTGGACTCAACCAAGCCGCTTTCGAATCCAGCCAACAACTACACAAGCAATCTCCCCTTCAGCAAAAAGGCCAACAGCTTCGACATCAAGGCTGATTACACGCCCACGGAGAAGAACCATCTGAGCGGCCGTTACAGCTTCCAGCGCACCAACGTCTTCCAGGCTCCGGCCTTCGGTTCGTCCCTGGGCGGTCCTGCAAACGGCGCATTCGAAGCCACCGGCACGTCAACCACCTATAACACCGGCGGCAACTTCGATCACGTCTTCTCGCCCCGGTTCTTCACTGAAGCCCGCATTGGCGTGGCCCATCTGCGCAATTCCGCCACGCCCAGTGACTTCGGAACCAATGACGCCACGACACTCGGCGTTCCTGGCGTCAACATCTCGGGACAATCATTCACCAGTGGTCAAGTCGGCATTGTCCTCGGCGGCGGCTTTGGCACCACCCCCATGGTCGGCTACGTCAATTCACTTCCGTGGATCAGGGCGGAAGCGAATATCGATATGGTCAATACCTGGACCAGGATCATCGGCAACCACACTATCAAGTGGGGTGCCGACGTGCGCCGTATCCGCGACGACTTGTTGCAGGACCAGACCTTCAGCCCGCGCGGCCAATTTACCTTCTCTGACGTTCAGTCCTCCTCGACCGGCGCCAAGACCAACATCGCAAACAACGTCGCCAGCTTCCTGTTCGATCAGCCCAGCCAAACAGGTCGCGACCTCAACACCTTCTTCCCGTGCTACCGCCAGTGGTGGTTCTTCGCTTTTGCGGGAGACAAGTGGCAGGCAACGCCGAAAATGACGCTTGACTACGGCGTTCGCTGGGATTTTTACCCGCCTGCCACGCCAAGAATCGCCGGTGGCTTCTCCAACTACAATCCTGCTAACAACACATTGGTTCTGGCAGGGCTCGGCAGCAATCCATCGAACTTGGGCATACAAACCGACTACAAGTACTTTGCACCGCGTACTGGCCTCTCCTACCGCCTCACCAACGATACGGTCTTGCGCGCCGGCTTCGGTATGAGCTATATACCGTTCACCGATAACACCTACGCGTACAACTACCCCATCCGTGCCAACAACAGCTATCAGCCAACTGGCGGCTCGTCCTTCACTCCCGCCGTGCTCTCTGACGGCGTAACGGTAGCTACCTTCCAGGCAGGCTTCCCGGCGCCGGTCGCGGTTACCATTCCTTCCAGCGGAATTATTGCCGCCAGCACTCCCGCGCTCATCAGCCAGGTCTACACCTACATTCCGCCCACCTTCAGAAATCCCTACGCAATGGCTTGGAATTTCGCTGTGCAGCAGGCTATCGGCGCTAGTTACTCGCTCCAGATCGCCTATGTCGGCAATCACGGCTCGCGCATGAATGTGTCGCAGAACATCAACCTACCCAGCTACTACGGTGGCGGCAACAACTCCCTTCCTGAAAACAAGGACGCAAGCGGAAACGTCACCTTCGGCCGCACAGCAGCTACAAACGAGTACTTCCTCGGCGATTCCTCAAACTACAATTCGCTGCAGGTCCAACTCACAAAGCGCCTTTCCAACGGCCTTTCTTTCAACTCTGCATTTACATGGGGTAAGGCACTCAACTATGCAACCGGCGGAGATGATAACGGCAGCTTGATGTTCTTCATCAACACGCGTAGAAACTACGCTCCGGCGGACTTCGACCGCGCCAAGAACTTTGAGCAGAGCTTCAACTACGAGTTGCCTGCCGGTCGCGGCCACAGATACTTCAACTCGGGCATCGGCGATACTCTCCTTGGAGGATGGCGTCTCACCGGTGTGCTCTCCATGGTCTCCGGCTTGCCATTTAGCGTGTATGCCAATGGCAGCACGCTGAATACGCCGGGAACAGCACAGACTGCCAACATCACCGGCAGTCTCAAGGTCCTTCACAACATTGGGTCTGGCAAGCAATGGCTCGACCCCAGTGTCTTCTCGCAGCCCTCCGGTTGCCCCGGTTCCACCACGCCATGCCCGGCCCCAGGCTTGGGTAATACCGGCAGAAACCAGTTCCGTGGACCTGGCTATCTGCAGGACAACTTCTCTCTCGCCAAGAAGTTCACCATTTATCGTGAATTGGCAACTGAAGTGCGCATCGATGCGGTGCAACTCAGCAATACGCCTCAATTCAACCTCCCCAATTCCGGCAGCGGCAACATCATTACCGCCTCGAATTTCGGCCAGATCACGAGCACCCTCGGCAGCGGTTCGGGCTCTGTGAATGGCATCGGTGGTGGCCGTTCACTGCAAGGATCACTGAGGATCACCTTCTAGAACAAACGCAGTTCAACCCAAAACAACAAAGGCCGGCCATCGCTCAACGCGATGGCCGGCATTTTCATTCCTATCTGCGCTCTCACTCACTGTTCAAGCCTGAGCCTGCCTGGAAGCGACTCCGCGATCAGGCTGATCTCACGGCGCTTGCCGCCAGCCGCAGGTTGGGTCCGCAACAGCGGTCTTTCCGTCGAGCAGGAAGCAGGACGCCCCGTCGATGTCCGTGCGGAAGGTGCGGACGTGCGCGGACTGCAACTCGCTCAGAATCTCCTGGCGGGGATGCCCGTAGCGGTTGCGCAGTCCGCAGGAGATGACGGCCCACTGCGGAGCCACGCGTGCCATAAACTCAGGCCGGCTCGACGTGATGCTGCCGTGATGGCCAACCTTGAGCAGCGTACTCTCAATACCCTGTTCGGCCAGCATGCCGTCTTCAACAGGTGCTTCGGCATCGCCCTCCAAAAGCACTGAAGTCGTTCCGTAGGCAACGTGCAATACGAGCGAGTCATTGTTGGCGGGTGTGTCGCCGGGCTGGTAGTTCGGCAAGGGTGCAAGCACGCCAACCTGCGTGCTGCCAAAGGAAAATGCATCGCCACCGCGAAGAGTGCGAACGCGTATATGCAGTCCCGCAGCCTCGTTGAGCAATGCACCGTAGGCGTCGCCGGGCGGGTTGTTGCCCACCCACAGTTCATCGGGATGGAAGTTGCGCAGAACGGCGGGCAGGCCGCCCATGTGGTCGGAGTGTGCGTGGCTCAGGGCCACGGCGTCCAGATGGCGAATGCCGCGCGCCCACAGCGCGGGAGAAACAACCTCCTCGCCGATGTCGAATTCCTGCGGAGCCTGACGCGGTCCGCCGCCAAAGCCGCCGCCATCCACGAGCACGGTCTTGCCGTCGGGAGTAATCAGCAGCAGCGAATCACCCTGGCCCACATCGATGGCCTCAACCAGCAGCGCGTTGCGTGGGTGCTCGATCGGACGTGGCGCCACTGCGGCGATGGCGGCCAGCAG
>Ga0182027_10004163_pt1 | contig 22571 bp, 18 predicted proteins | sample 712E1DmetaG_FD_121300 | JGI IMG/M metagenome (GOLD analysis project Ga0182027, IMG submission 121300) | Permafrost microbial communities from Stordalen Mire, Sweden - 712E1D metaG (Illumina Assembly) | ecosystem: Environmental > Terrestrial > Soil > Wetlands > Permafrost | place: Sweden... | reverse complement strand
GTCCTTGGCCTGCTTGGCGTACATCTCGCGCTGGGCCTTCTGGAAGCCTTCGCTCATCACCTTGGCATAGCCGCCGCCGCCCGAGCCTTCCTCCTCGTAGTCGACCTTGACGAACTCGGCGCCGATCGACTTGACCTGATCGGCGACTTCCGCGCGCGTATCGTTGGCCCGCACGATGGCGCCGAGACCGACGGCGGTTCCGATCGCCGCAAGACCGGCGACGCCGGCGCCGGCGACGAACACCTTGGCGGGCACGATCTTGCCCGCCGCGGTGATCTGGCCATTGAAGTAGCGGCCAAAAGCGTTTGCCGCTTCGATGACCGCACGATAACCGCTGATGCCCGCCATCGAGGTCAGCGCGTCCATTTTTTGCGCGCGCGACAACAGACGCGGCACGGCGTCCATCGCCAGCACCGTCACCTTGCGGGCGGCAAGGCTCTTCATCAGCTCGGGGTTCTGCGCCGGCCAGATGAAGCTGATCAGCTTCGTGCCTGCCTTCAGGAGCGCGACTTCCGCCGCGTCGGGCGCGCGCACCTTGAAGACGATGTCCGAGGACGACCAGATCTCGGCCGCGCTCTTGGCGATCTTGGCGCCGGCAGCGGCATAGGCGTCGTCGAAGAAGCTCGCGCCGTCGCCGGCGCCGCTTTCGACGGTCACGGCGAAGCCTAGCTTGATCAGCTTTTCGACGACTTCCGGCGCGGTGGCAACGCGCTTCTCGCCGGCAAAGGTTTCTTTGGGGATTCCAATGGTCTGAGGCATGATTTCACGCTTGTGGTTGGATAGGACGAGGCGGGGATGCCCCATTCCGGGCGGCGGAACATGTCAGCGGTAACCGGACTTAGAGACCGGCCCGAAACACGGCGCGGGGATATATCAAAGGGGGGGCATTGGCAACGCCGGGACGTGCGGCATCGAAGACCATTTCCCCCTTTGAAGGAGCGGGTTAAAGCCGCACGATCTGGCGCTTTGCGCACAGACGGCCGCGCGCACGAACTGTTGCGGTTTCTTTCAGCCGTGGGTGCGGAAGATCGCCAGGAACGCCATGATCAGCGCGATCCCGATCAGGGACCATTTGATCAGCCAGAGAAAGCGTTTCCAGGTGCGCAGGTGCTCGCCGAGATCCATCGTGCCGGTCTGCCCGCCCTTGTGGCCATGTGCCGCCATGTCGTACCCCGAACAGTCTGCGCGGAATATAGCAAAGACGGCGATGCTGGCTAGACTCTGCGCCGCGCCTCCGAATGCTCCCAATCCGCCAACAGCGCGCGCAGCGCCGCCACGAAGGCCAGGGGCTGATCGAGCATGACGTGGTGCTGGGCCTGCGGAATCTCAACCACCGGCGCGGCGCGGCCCAAGAGGTTGAACATGTATTCCCCGATCTGCGGCGGCAGCAGGATCGAATGCTCGCCGCGGAACACGGCGATTCGGCACTTGGTGGCCTTGAGCCGCGCCGCCGTGTCGCCGATGGAAAAATCGCGCCAGATCGCCGGATCGAACTTCCACGAAAAGCCGCCGTCCGTTTCCTTCAGCGAATGGCGCGCCACCCAGTCCAGCAGATACAAATTCTCGCAGGTCTGCGGCGGCAAGAGGCGGAAGCGCGCCAGGGCGGCGGCCAGCGTCGAATAGATTCTGTGCGGCCGGTGCGGCCCCGGCCGTCCGCCGCCCTCCCGGTCCGGTGGGTTGACCGGCGAATCGACGATCACCGTGCCTGAGAGACGTTCCCCGTAGAGCGCGCCGGTCAACAGCGTGACGAAACCGCCGAAGGAATGCGCCACGATGATCGGCGGCTTGGGCGCCGCGAACATGCCGGCGTCTTCGCACACCGCCAGTTCCTCGCGCGCGAACTGCTCCATCGTGTAGCCCCCGGCGCGCCAATCGCTGTCGCCCATGCCGGAAAAATCCATCGCCGCGACGTTGTAGTCGCGCGCCAGGAACGGCGCGATGAAGCTCCACCAATAGGCGTGCGCGGCGTTGCCGTGGACCAGCAAGAGACCGGGCCGCGCCTTGTCGCCCCATTGCAGATAATGGATGGCGGTGCCTTCCACTTCGATGAAGCGGCTCTCGGGCACATTCGCCACCGCCTCAGCGAACCATTGGGGCGCCGGCGGCGGCGCGCCGGCCAAGGCGGCGAGCGGTGTTTCCAGATCGGGAAAATCGACTTTCCCCGCAGCCCGCGAAAGGTCCGGCGCATCGCTCATGCCCACCGAGGCTGGCACGCTTGGGCAGGCCGCTCAAGCACAGTCTTTTACCGATTGTTCACCATGGGCCATCTGTCCCACACAAGGACATCCCTTAAACAGGCCTTTACCAGTGGAGGGCCACCATCGCGTCCTCATAGCCGAGGGCGCGATGGCACAGACCATTCTCATTGTCGACGACGATCCCGTGCAGCGCCGGCTGTTGGAGGCCGCGATCAGCCGCAGCGGCATGAACGTCATCACCGCGCCGGGCGGCGGGCCCGCGCTCGATCTGGTGACGGGGCCGCGCGGCGACCAGATCGCGCTGATGCTGCTCGACCTCGTCATGCCCGACATGGACGGGCTGGAAGTGCTCGCCAAGCTGCGCGTCACTCATCCCAGCCTGCCGGTGATCGTGCTCACCGCCAAGGGCGGCATCGATTCCGCGGTGGAAGCGATGCGCGCGGGCGCCAACGACTTCCTGGTCAAGCCGGCCAGCCCCGAACGCATTTCGGTCTCGATCCGCAACCAGCTCAAGATCGGCACCCTGTCGGGCGAAGTCACACGCCTGAAGAAGAAGTCCGAGAACCGCCTGGTGTTCGACGACCTGGTCGGCCGCTCGGACGAGATGAAACAGGTTTTCCGGCTCGGCCAGCGCGCCGCGCAATCAACCATTCCCATCCTGATCGAAGGCGAATCCGGGGTCGGCAAGGAATTGATCGCGCGCGCCATCGAAGGCTCGTCGGACCGCGCGGGAAAGCCTTTCGTCACCGTCAATTGCGGCGCCATTCCCGAGAATCTGATCGAGTCGATCCTGTTCGGCCACGAGAAGGGCTCGTTCACCGGCGCCAGCGAACGGCATCTGGGAAAATTCCAGGAAGCGGACCGCGGCACGCTGTTCCTCGACGAGATCGGCGAACTGCGCCTCGACATGCAGGTCAAGCTGCTGCGCGCTTTGCAGGAAGGCGAAGTCGATCCGGTCGGCGCCAAGCGGCCGGTCAAGGTCGACGTGCGCATCATCTCGGCGACCAACCGCGATCTGGCGGAGCTGACGCGCGACGGGCGCTTCCGCGAGGATCTGTTCTATCGCCTCAATGTCTTTCCGATCTACGTGCCGGCGCTGCGCGAACGCCGCGACGATATTCCGGCGCTGGCGCGCCACTTCATCACCCGCTTCGCCGCCGAGGAACATAAGCCGGTCGCCGGACTCTCCCCCGAAGCGGCCGATCTGCTCGAGCGCTTCTCCTGGCCGGGCAATGTGCGCCAGCTCGAAAACACGATCTTCCGCGCGGTGGTCTTGTGCGACGGTTCGCTGCTCGACGTCTGCGACTTCCCCCAGATCGCGGCCGCCATGGGCGTCGAGGCCAAGGCGCGCCGCAGCTTCGCGGGCGACATGCCCAGCATCGACGGCGGCGTCTTCGCCCCGTCCCTGCCGTCGGCCTCGCCTTATGCGCTCTCGGCCACCGATGCCGCCGGGCACATGCGCAAGCTGGAAGAGATGGAATCCGAGATCATCCGCCTCGCCATCTCGCGCTACGACGGACACATGTCGGAGGTGGCGCGCCGGCTCGGCATCGGCCGTTCGACTCTCTACCGCAAGCTGAAGGAATTCGGACTCGAACTGGGCGACGGCGAAGCGCCGGAGTCCACGGAAGAGCCTCCGTTCCAGGCGGCGGGCTAGTCGATCATATTCAGGGCGCGCTTGTACAAATCCAGCATCGCCTCGCGTTCCTGGAAATCGGCCTTGTCGAGTTTTCTCAAGCGCACGACTTGGCGAAGCGTCTTCGTGTCGAAGCCTTCGCCCTTCGCCTCCGAATAAATTTCGCGGATGTCGGCCGAGAGCGCGGCGCGTTCCTCCTCGAGCCGCCCGATGCGATCGACGAACGAGCGCAGACGTTCCTTGGCGAAGCCGGATTTGGCCACAGTGAAACTCCTTCAACGTGAATGTCATGGCCCGCCTGGTGCGGGCCACCCAGCTGGAGCACGACGGTGTCAACTGTTTTCACAAGATGTGACAAACCTCGACTACCTCGCAGATGTCACCTGGGTAGCCCGCATTCGCGGGCTATGACAAATAGGGTTTGGGATTATCCAAAGCAACGCCATGCTGTCTGCCGGCTGTGAGTCTTTTGCCGGACAGCAAATGCCGCCTCCCCGGTGGTTGCGTCATAGATTGGCCGGCAAAGCAGCCTATACAAGCGTTGACAGATTCGGCCACTTGGGCGACACCGTGGCGGACCCCATGCGACTGACCATTGCCGTGCTGACTTCCGCCCTGCTTGCGACCGTTCCCGCCCAGGCGGGCTTCAAGGTTTGCAACAAGGCGCATATGCCGGCCAAGGTGGCGTTCGGCCACTTCGACGGAAAGGCCTGGTTGAGCGAAGGCTGGTGGACAATTCTTCCGCAAAAATGCGAGACCTTGCTCTCCGGCCCGCTCGACGCACGCTATTATTACCTTTATGGCACGGACGGCGGCTCGGGGACGTGGGACGGCGGCACCGGGTTCTGCACGGCCGCGGTCGGGCCGTTCGCGATCGCGGGCCGCGGCCGTTGCGCGGCGCGGGGTTTGGACCGCAAGGGCTTCTTCGAGGTCGATACCAGCGACCATACGAACTGGATTCAATCGCTTTCGGACTAGATGCGGATACGGCGGACGGACATAGATGCGGCGCAGGCGTAAGACGAAAATCCTGGCTACCCTGGGCCCCTCCTCCTCGACGCCGGAGCTGATCCGCGCCCTGTTCGAGGCGGGGGCCGACGCCTTCCGCATCAACATGAGCCACACCTCGCACACCGGGCTCGCCGAGTTTCACCGCACCGTGCGCGCGCTGGAAGAAAGCGTCGGCCGGCCGATCGGCATTCTGGTCGATCTGCAGGGACCGAAAATCCGTCTCGGAAGCCTGCCGGGCGGCATGCTCGAAGTGCATAACGGCGAGCGGCTGCAGCTGGTGCGCAAGGTGACGGCCGACAATCCCGCCGACATCCCCATCCCTCATGCCGAGGTGTTCGCCGCGCTCAGGCCTGGCGAGAGCATTCTGGTCGACGACGGCAAGATCCGGCTCAGGATCGAGGACGTGAGCAAGGAATCCGCCCACGCCACGGTCGAAGCGGGCGGCGTGCTGAAGGACAAGAAGGGCGTCAACCTGCCAGACACGGTGCTGCCGATCCCGGCGATGACGCCCAAGGACCGCAGCGACCTCGACGCCGCGCTGCATCTGGGGGCGGACTGGATTGCGCTCAGCTTCGTGCAGCGCGCCGACGACGTGGCCGAACTGAAGAAGGTGGTCGCGGGGCGCGCCGCGTGCCTCGCCAAGATCGAGAAGCCCAGGGCCATCGAATGGCTGGCGGACATCCTCGACATCTCCGACGCGGTGATGGTGGCGCGCGGCGATCTCGGCGTCGAACTGCCGATCCAGGAAGTGCCCGGCAAGCAGAAATTCATCACCAGGGCGGCGCGCAAGGCGGGCAAGCCGGTTGTGGTCGCCACTCAGATGCTGGAATCGATGATCACCGCCCCGGTGCCTACCCGCGCCGAGGTCTCCGACGTCGCCACCGCCGTATTCGAAGGCGCCGACGCGGTGATGCTGTCGGCGGAATCGGCCGCCGGGCAGTATCCGGTGCAAGCCGTAACGATGATGGACAAGATCGCGACCACGGTGGAAGACGATCCTCTCTATGTCTCGATCATCGATTCCCAGCGCAACGCGCCGGAATCGACCACCGCCGACGCCATCATGGCCGCGGTGCACGAGGTGACGCAGACGGTCCACGCCCGCGCCATCGTCTGCTGGACCAAGTCCGGCTCCACGGCGCTGCGCGCCTCGCGCGAACGCTCGAACGCGCCGATCATCGCGCTCACGCCGACGCTGGAGGTTTCGCGCCGGCTGTCACTGGCCTGGGGGCTGCACTGCATCTACACCGAGGACGCCCAGGACCTGGACGACATGGTCGACCGCGCCGCCCGCTTCGCCTTCCAGGAAGGCTTCGCCAAGCCAGGCGAGCGCATCGTGGTGACGGCCGGCGTGCCGCTGCGCACGCCCGGCGCCACCAACATGCTGCGCGTGGCGTTCGTCGGGCCGCAGAAAGCATAGGCGAACAACCCCGATCACCCTCCCGTACAGTTGATTATCGTGAACTTGATCAGCTGACGTTTGGAGAAAGAACGCCGCTTAACAGGCACCATTCTAAAATTACCAACCATGTCGTCGTCACAAACGGCCACCGTCTTTTGCGTATCGCTCAAGGTACACAATCCACCGTAATAGACATCGCCATCACTACCCCCAACGGGCATCGACAGGACTAAGGAGCATCTCGCTATGATATCATCGCTGCCACGTCTCTTCAGGTCGTCATTGAATTCAATTATTCGCTGTTTTGGCTGACTTAAGACGTTCACGTACATGCCACTGTCGCCGTTGATGAACACCGCACTATTATCTTTAGAAATTACAACACTGACTTTATTTTGTTCCGGCACTTTGACGTTGCCGGCGAGTGCTGAAGGCAAATTGGCGCAAAAGAGTAGGCAAATGGATAGCCTTGAAAGTAAGCCGATCGTCCTCTTATTTTTCATCTTTGCCCCATCCTAAAATTCTGCCTATCCGCCTTCTCAAATCCCTTGCCCTTCCACGGCGCGCGAAAGCGCGTCGATGTGGCGCTGCAATCCTTCGTATTGCGGATCGAGCGCCTGGGCGCGGCGGTACATTTTCAGCGCCCCGGGCTTGTCACCGTAATCTTCCAGCATCTCGCCCAGCTGCTCCACCGCCTCGAACTGGCGCGGATTGAGCGCGATGGCTTTTTGCAGCGACACCATCGCGCCTTCGTCGTCGCCCGTGTCGGACTGCAGCAGCGCGCGGCGGTGCCAGCCTTCGGGATAGTTGGGAGCGATCCCGGTCAGCGCATCGGCAAGCTTGCGCGCCGTATCCTTGTCGCCGGCGGTCTCGGCCGCGGCCTCGCGCGTCATCAAGAGATCGACGCTCGGGCTTCCCGATTGGACGAACATCGCCAGGACCTGATCTTCGAGCGGCTTGGCGTCTTCCGGCGATCCCGCGGCGCGAAGCTGGGCCAAGAGGGCGTCGAGCGGCTTAGGCGCGGGTTTAACCGGCGCGGCCGATGTCGGCGCGGAAATAAGCAGTGCAAACAGGAAGACGGCAACGCGCATGCTCCAAATCTACGATGGATTGCGCATCCTATAAACCATTGATGTCATGGCCCGCCTAGTGCGGGCCACCCAGGTGACACCAGCGCTTTTCTTCAGAAGAATGTCGAGATTCAGCCCTTCGACAAAGAGCCCCTCCCCAACTGGGTGGCCCGCATTCGCGGGCCATGACACCTGGGGATATGTCGTGGATTTAACCCTGGCGCGCCTTGAAGCGGGGGTTCTTCTTGTTGATGACATAGGTCCGGCCGCGGCGCCGGACGACGCGGCAGTCCTTGTCGCGCTTCTTGAGCGAACGGAGCGAATTGCGGACTTTCATGGCACGCCTTTTGATACCCGGGAAATTCGGCTTGACCCCACCAAAGAGGCGCGGAAGCTAGTCGGCGGGGATTTGTGTGTCAACAGCGGGAAAACGTGGGATTTTCGCCGCAATTCCGTCGGGGAACGCATGCTAGAATCTGCCCGGAAACTCGACAGAAGGCACAATCAGGTGCGGCGGATCGCGGCGACCATCCTATCCATCATCCTGGCGGCCCATGCGGCGGCCGCTCAAGGGTCGTCGCCCGCCGAGGATCTGGCTTTCGCCCATTTCGTGACCGAATTCCGCGCCACCGCCTCGGCCGCTGGCATCAAGGCAGAAACCTACAACGCGGCGATGGGAAAGATCAGCCGCAATCAGCGGGTCGCCGACCTCAACCTCAATCAGCCCGAATTCGCCTCACCGGTCTGGACCTATCTCGACACCGCCGTCTCGACCCAGCGTATCGCCGACGGCCGCGCCGTCCTGGCGGGCGACGCCGCCATCCTCGCGCCGGTTGCCGCGAAATACGGGGTACCGACGGAAATCCTGGTTTCGATCTGGGGCAACGAATCCGACTACGGCCGCTCGATGGGCCACTTCAACATGTTCGAGGCGCTGGCGACGCTGGCCTATGACGGACCGCGTACCGACTATGCCCGCCCGCAGCTGATCGCGGCGCTCAAGATGATGCAGCGCCAGAAATACGCCGCAGCCGACATGACCTCGTCCTGGGCGGGAGCCTTCGGCCAGACCCAGTTCGTGCCGACGACCTTCCTCGACCAGGGCGTGGACGGCGACGGCGACGGCAGGATCGATCTGTGGAATTCGGTCGGCGATGCGCTGGCGTCCACTGCCAATGTGCTTTCAAGCGCTGGTTGGAAAGACGGCAAGCCGTGGGGCTATGAGGTCGTATTGCCGAAAGACTTCGATTACACCGACGCCGATCTCGACAACACGGCATCCCTCACGGCCTGGAAGAAGCGCGGCGTCAAGACGAAAGCGGGCGAGGCCTTGCCTCCCAGCGACGAGCCAGCTTCGCTCTATCTTCCGGCGGGCGCGCGCGGGCCGGCCTTCCTGGTGTTCGCCAATTTCAAGGTCATCCTGAAATACAACAATGCGGCGAGCTACGCGCTGGCGGTGTGCCTTTTGGCCGATCAGTTGAAGGGCGCGCCGGGTGTGGTGGCGCAATGGCCGCGCGATGAGCAGATGCTCAACCGCGACGAACGCCTCGCCCTGCAAACCGCGCTGGCCGCGATCGGCTATAACATCGGCAAGATCGACGGGCTGATCGGCAGCAAGACGCGCGCCGCCCTGCGCGCCTGGCAGGGAAAACACGCCCTGCCTGCCGACGGCTTCGCCACCGCGGATCTGCTCACCCGCCTCGCGATGGAGGCAAGGGCGCAGTAGTCCGCGTCGTGCCTCAGCGCGTCGCTTCAGATATTTTGTCGGCCAGCGGGATGAGCGCGTGCAGGATAGGCTCGACCCAGGCGTCCTTGTCGATATCGTAGACGATGAAGTCCTTGTCGAACTGCCAATAGGCCCAGGAAAAGCCCCGCGCCTCGGCGCCGCGCGCGACCGCGTAGGTCCATTTCGCCCGGTCGGCCATCGCCCCGTTTTCATAGGCGCCGAATTCGCCGAGGAAAATCGGCCGATGATTGACGTCGGCCCAGGCCTTCACGGAATCGAGCTCCTTGTTGAGCAGCGCGTAGTCGGCGTCGGAGCCCCAGCCGACGCCAAGCTTGTCGTACTGGGGAACCCAGGCGGCGCCCTGATGGGTGAATTCCATCGGGTGATAATAATGGAACGTCGCGATGATGTGCTGATCGTCGGGGGGCAAGACGAGCTTGGGAAGCGCCTCGATGCCGTTCCAGTTGTCCGGCCCGATGACGACGTTCCGCGTCGGGTTGGTGGCGCGCATGATGGCCAGGGTTTCGACAAGCTGCGCGTTCCACATCTCGGCTGTCATGGCCTGGTGCGGCTCGTTGAGCATTTCGAACACCAGTTTGTTCGGCGCATCCTTGTAGCGCAGGGCCACCTGCGACCAGAACGCGTTCAGCTTGGCTCTGCAGAGCACCGCATCCTTGCCGCATATTTCGTAGTCATGCTCGTCGAGAATGACGGTCAGGCCCTGGTCGAGCGCCGCTTTGACCATGCGATCGAGCCGCGCCAGATATTGCGGATCGAGCTTCAGCTCGCCATCCATGTGATCGAAGGTCGTCAGCACCATGCGAACGGTGCTGAACCCGGCGTCGTGAATGAGCTTGAAATACCGCGGCTTGAAGCGCGCCTTGGCCGGATCGCTCCAGCCCGGATCCTCGCTCAACACCGCCACGCCGCGCCCCATCTGCTGGTTCTGCGCGAAGGCGTCGATCGGCGTGTAGGGCGTTTCGGATAAGGGTTTCTCGGCCCAGGGCAAATTCGCGCAGCCGCCGACAGCGGCGATCGCCAGAAAAAGCCCGGCAATCGCGCCGGCGCGCGACCTGGTGGAAAATGAATTCATCTGTACCTCACCTTATTTGGTCGCCGAGTCCACCGGTGGCGGGATCAGGGCATGCAGGATCGGCTCGACCCACGCCTCTTTGCTGAAATCGTAAGCGGTGAAGTCGGGATCAAACTGCCAATAGGCCCAGGAGAAGCCGCGCGCTTCGGCCCCGCGCGCCACGGCGGTGTCCCACTTCACGCGGTATTCCATGGCGGCCTTGTCGTAGGCGCCGAACTCGCCCAGGAAGATCGGCCGGTTGTGGGCGACCGACCAGGCTTTGACGATGTCGAGTTCCTTGTTGAGCAGCGCATAGTCGGCATCGGAGCCCCAGGTCACGCCCGACAGCTTCTGAATCTCGGGAGTAACCCAATAGGCGCCCTGATGGGTGAAGTTCAGCGGGTGGTAGTAGTGGAAGGTAACGATGATGTGCTGGTCGTCCGCCGGCAGGTCGAGCGCGGGGAGTTGTTCGAGGCCGTTGTAGTTGCTTGGGCCGATGATGACGTTACGCGCCGGGTTCGTGGCGCGGATAATGGCCAGCGTCTCGTGCAGCTGGGTGTTCCACAGCTCCGGCGTCAGCACCCCGTGCGGCTCGTTGAGCATTTCGAAGATCACGCGATTGGGCGCGTCTTTGTAGCGCGGCGCGATCTGCGACCAGAACGCGTTCACCTTCGTGCGGCAGAGGACAGCGTCCTTGCCGCAGATTTCGTAGTCGTGCTCGTCCATGATGACGGTCAAGCCGTCGTCCAGCGCGGCCTTGACCATGGTGTCCATCGTCGCCAGCCATTGCGGGTCGAGCTTGTACGAGGCGTCCATGTGATCGAAGGAATACAGCACGATCCGCACCGTATCGAAGCCGGCGTCGCGGGTGAACTTGAAGTGCCGCGGCTGGAACCGTGCGGTCGCGGGGTCCTTCCAGACCGGATCGTAGCCCAGGACGTTCATGCCGCGATGCATCCCGGCGTTCTGAACGGCGGGATCGACCGGGACGAAGGGTTGAGAAGACGCAGGAGTCACGCCTGTCTCCTTCCAGGGATAATTCGTGCAGCCGCTCAGCGAAGCCATCGCCAGAAATAGGCCCGCAACCGCAATCGCGCGCGGCGCGTTGGACAATTTCGTCATGAATTCCTCCTCGAACGCGGCGTCCGCCGACATGCGGCGCCTTTTGTGGCGACCGTGACAGCGCTTACACGGCGAAGTCAAGTAACGTTGCTGAGGCTTTTGCGCGCGAATGAATTTCAAACCCGCGACACGACGCCGGTTATTTTTCGCGCTTGAAGCGCACTTGCGATGAATCGCTGCGGCCTTCCGAATCCACCACCGTGATGCGCGCCAGCCCTTCGCCCTTGGGCAGATAGAATGCGGGCTGGAAGCGGTCGAAGCTGCCGAGCAGCGCTCCATTCACCAGCCAGGTCAGCGGCGCGCGCCCGCCGTCGGCATTCAGCATGATGGTCTTGTCCTTGGCGCTGGCGGGCGGCAGCGGCACCACCGTGCCGTTGGGCGGAAACGAGATGACCGGCGGCGGCACCACGGTCTGCTGCGCGGTCTGAGGCTCCTGCTCGCGGCTGAAGACGCGCAGCGAGGGCGGAAGCTGGTCGGTGCTCTGCACCAGGATGGCGCCCGCGGGCGGCAGCGGCGCGGGCCGCTTGTCCGGCGGCAAAAGCCCGAACACCTTGAGCAGGATGGGCGCGGCCGTATCGACCCCGACCCGTCCGGAACGCGGCGTGCCGTCGGCGCGTCCGACCCAGACGCCGACCGTGTAGTCGTTGGAGAACCCCACCGACCACGCATCGCGGAAGCCATAGGAGGTGCCGGTCTTAAAGCCGATGGTCCGCTGGCGATGCAGGCCCTCGCCCATCGCCCAGCCTTCGGGCAGATTCACGCCGTCGAGGATGTCTCTCAGATAGTGTGCCGCCACCGCGCCGAACAGACGGTGCGGCGGCGCGTCGGGCGTGCCTTCCACAGTGCGCAGAGCGCGCGCCACGCCGCCCTCGGCGATGCCCGCGTAGAGCATGGTGATGTCGGCGGGCGAAATGCCCAGCCCGCCCAGCGCCACCGGCAGGCTGGGGCCCTCTTCGCGCGAGGGAAAAGCCAGATGCGCGCCCGCATTCTGCAGATCGAGCGTGAAGGCGAGCGGGCCGACGCGATCGAGCACCATCACCGCGGGAACGTTGAGCGACATGCGCAGCGCATCGCGCGCCGTCACCGCGCCCGCAAATCCGCCGTCGAAATCGCGCGGGGCGTAATCGCCGAACGAGGTCGGCGCGTCTTCCATCATGGTGGAGGGATGCAGGATCAGATCGTCAAAGGCGAGGCCATAGATGAACGGCTTGAGCGCCGAGCCCGGCGAGCGCGGCTGGCGCGCCAGATCGATCTGCCCGGCCTTGCCCCAGTAATTCGTGCCGCTGAGATAGGCCAGCACGTTGCGGCTTTTGTTTTCGACCACAACGATGGCCATGGTGGCGCCGTCGCCGGCAAAGCCGCTCTCTTGCGTCGCCAGGCGCTCCACCGCGCCCTGCAGTCCGGCGTCGAGCGTGGTGACGATGCGGGTGGATTTCGTCGTCCGCGCCAAGCGCTCAGCCAGATGCGGGGCTGAGAGCGGCATCGCCTGGCGGGCGAACGGCACGCCTTCCTTCATCGCGATCTTCGCGTCGGAGGCGGTGATGACGCCCTCCTCGACCATGCGCGTCAGCACCTTGTCGCGGCCTTTGAGCGCGGCGATGGCATGGCGGTCGGGGCGCTGCTTGACCGGCGACTGGGGCAGCGCCACCAGCAGGGCCGCCTCCGCCAGATCGATCTGGCTTGCCGGCTTGCCAAAATAGCTGAGCGAGGCCGCGCGCACGCCTTCCAGGTTTCCGCCGAACGGCGCCAGGGTCAGATAGAAGGAGAGGATCTGGTCCTTGGAATAGCGCTCCTCGAGCTGCACCGCGCGGACCATCTGCACCAGCTTGGTGAAGATCGAGCGGTGCTTGGGCGGTTCGAGCAGGCGCGCCACCTGCATGGTCAGCGTCGAGCCGCCCGACACGATGTGCCCGGCCGAGGCGTATTGCAGCGCCGCGCGCGCCATCGCCAACGGATCGACGCCGAAATGCTCGTCGAAGCGCTTATCCTCATAGGCTTTCAGCATGGCGAGATAGCGCGGCGAGACCTCGCTCACGCTCGTCTTCATCCGCCAATAGCCGCCGCGCGACAGGAACGCGCGCAGCAGTACGCCGTGATGGTCCACCACCTCCGGCGAGACGTTCTCGATGTTCGACATATCGGGCGGAAAGGCGAAGTCGGCGATCGCCAGCGCCGCGACGAGACCGAGCGCGGCGATTCCGGCGATGCCCCGGCGCGACCGCAGCAGGGATCGCGCCTTTTCAGCGAATGGCGAGGTGCGAATAGCGACTAGCAATCGACTCATCGCACTATTCGCCATTCGCTATTCCCTACTCACCCTGACTACTTGACCGTCATGCTCCCCAGCGTGGTGCGGGCCAGAACGCCGGGCGAATACATGTCCACCGCCTCGCCCGCCGGCATGACGAAGCTGCCCTCGGTCACCGCGCGCGCCACATAGGCAATGTGGAATGCCGGTAGCGGCTCGGGCTTCTTCGCATCGTTGCTGCGATAGGCGGAGCCGATGGTGAAGGCGGCGACGAAGCGGTCGTCGCGCTTATCCGCCATCGAGGTGTCGGTCAGCTGGTCGTTGAGGTTATACGGCTTGCCCTCGTCGCCGGCGAGCACTTGGTCGATCTCGAGCCCGGCGGGCAACAGATCGATCACGCCCATCTGCCGGTAATAGTTGTTCGTCATCTGTCCCGACAGCTCGATGATCACCCGGTCGTTCTGGTGCAGATTGGCGAGGTCGGCGACGCTGCCGCTCATCGTCCACACCGATTTGGTCAGCGTCAGGCCGCTGGCCGCCGCCGGAAGCGGCATTGCCGGCGTGCCTTGCACCGAGACCGTGCGCCAGACCATAGCGTCGCCCTTGTTGGCCAGCATGATCCCCGCTCCGAGCTGTCCGTAATTCGGCGCCAGACGGATTGCGCCGTCGCGCGGCTGGCCCGGCTGGCCATTGACCAGGATATTGAGCTTGGTGCGCTGGCGCGTCAGTTCGTAAGCGGCGCGCAGCATCCATGCCTTTTCCTGCGTCGTGGTGGCGTTGAGCCGCATGTCGAGTGAGGCGCTCTGATTGACGAACGCGGGGATAAGCTCGGCCTCGCCGTTCTCGGCGGCCAAGGCGGTGGCTCCCGCCAGATCGCGCAACAGCGAGCCGTAATCGGTCACCGGATAGGTGTTGGGCTTGTCCCTGAGCGCGATGTCCCGCGCGCGCCTGAAGCCGTAGGTCGCGCGCGAGCGGTCGCCCACTTCGGACGCCGCCGCGCCGGTCAGTGCCGCCGCGATGGCGGTGTTCCATTCCGGCCCGCGCGTGTCGCTGAAATAGCGCAGGTCGCTGACGTTCACCTGCCCGCTGCGCGCCAGCAGATAGAAGGCGTAGGCGCGCGTGGCGTCGTCGAAGGAATCCGTGGTTGCGGTCTGCCTGAGCCAGGAGGCGCCGCGCCGCAGCGCATCGTTGGGCACGACATAGTTCTTCGCCTTGGCCTGCATCAGGAAATCGAGCGCAAAGGCGCTGATCCACGGATCGGCGTCGGAGCCCGGTCCCCACATGCCGAAATTGCCGGCATAGTTCTGCATGTCGAGCACGGAATCGACCGCCTGCTGTTCGCGGTCGTGCAGCGCCTTGTCGGTCGGCAATCCCGCCAATCCGGCGAGATCGTTGAAGAACAGCAGCGGCATGGCGCGGCTGGAGGTTTGTTCGATGCAGCCATAGGGGTATTTGTCGAGCCATTTGAGCAGGCCCGGCACGTCGCTATAGCCGTGCGCCGCCGAAACGGTGAGGCCCACCGTCTGCGTGCCCGGGATCAGGTCGGCGATCAGCGCGTTGTTGGCGGTGAAGCTTGTCCCCGCCGCAAACGGCACGGTCTCATCGCGCGCGATGTCGAGCTGTGCCGCGCGCACTTCAATCGGCCAGGAATGCGTCACCGCAAACCCTCCGGGACCGGCCAGCTTAAGGGTGATATTGGCGATGCCGAGGCCTTTGCCGTCCACCTCCATCGGCAGCAGCACGCGCTGGCCGAGATTGAGGTTCTGCGTGACGACGCTCTGCGCCGCGCCGCCCGCCAATCCCACTGGTCCGCTGGCCGTGACGGTGGCGGTGTAGCTGCCCGGTCTGCCTTCGACATTGTTCAGGTTGAGCGCGGCCAGCGCCTTATCGCCAGGCGCCAGGAACCGCGGCAGCACGATCTCGGCGACCACCGGGTCGCGCACCGTCAACGGCCGGTCGGCGCGGCCGAGCTTGTTGGCGCTGAATGCCACCGCCATCAGGCGCAGTTCGCCGTTGAAATCGGGAACGTCGAGCGGAACATTGACCATTCCCCCGGCGTCCACTTTCACGAGGCCCGAGAACAGGGCGACGGTTCTGGTCGGCACCACGGCCAGCGAACGGCCGCCGAACATGTCGCCGCCTTCGCGCATGGCGCCCACCGCGCCCTTCTCGGTCTTGATCAGCCGGCCGTAATCGTCGCGCATTTCGACGCCCAGCCGCCGCTTGCCGAAATAGTAGGACACCGGATCGGGCGATTTGAATTCGGTGAGTTGCAGGATACCTTCGTCCACCGCGGCCAGAGTGACCCAGGCCTCCTCGCCGCCGGACAGGCCCCTCACCTGCACCGGAATGTTGAGCTTCTGGCGCGGCAGGATCTTCTTGGGCCCGCCGACCAGCACGCTCAGCGTGCGCTCGGAATTGTCGAGCGACAGCCAGACCAGGCCGATCGAGCGCACCGGCTCATGGCCGGTCGCCTTGTCGAGCGGACGGTAATCCGTCACCAGCACATAGGCGCCCGCGCCCCAATCGGCGGAGACCGGAATGTCCACGGTCGTCCCGTCGGCCGGAGCATCGACCACCAGCGAAGCGAACACCTTGTCGGAGGCCACCACGACCAGCGCCTTGCCGTCCGCGGTGGGCTTGATGCGCACATGCGCAGTTTCGCCGACGCGATAGGACGGCTTGTCCGCCGCGACAGGAATGCGGTCGGGCCGGTCGCCGGCGCTCGACGCCGCCCAGCCGGAATAATAGCGGTAGGAACTCGAGGCGCCGGTTCTCGGATCGGTGAGCGTGAGCCGATAGGTGCCCCACGCCATGGACTGCGCCAGAGCGGCGGGCGCGCCCGCGCCCATGGCCATGGTGCCGGAGGTAATCAGCCGGTCGCGGACGGCTGATTTGTACTTCCAGCCGCCGTTGTCCTCGTACCATTGATAAGAGGTGTCTTCGCGCACCCACGAATAACTGACGCCTGAAAGCGCGATGCGCTTGCCATCGGGGTTCAGCGCAATCGCCTCGAAGCCGGCGCGCGCGCCTTCGGCCACCGAGCCGCCGCTGAACTGCGGGCGGATGCCGATGAAGACATCGTGATTGCGGATCGGAATGTCCACCGTCTTGGCGGTGACGCGACCGCCCGGCTCATGGATGGAAATCTTCGCCATGGCCTTCAGCGGCAGGGTGGTGTCGGTGAGATCGCCGATCTGGCCGGTGGCTTCGGTGGAGCCGTTGGCGTCGGTCGGCGGCACCGTCATCTGCACGTCGACATCTGAGAACGTGTCGTCGACCCGGCCGAACTGCCAGCCGGTGTAATTTGCGAACGGCGTGGGATCGGCGGTGATCCGCGCCTCGCCTTCGCCGGTGAGCCCGCTCGCGGGCGCGCCATAGAGGAAGCGGCTGTCGGCGCGCACCTTGATCTCGCTGTTCTGGGTGGCGGTCGCCGTCTCGGCGGTCAGCGCCACCTTCAGCTTCTGCGGCACGAAATCCTGTACGTCGAACTGGACGCGGCCGATCGCGGTGGCGTCCTTCGAGGTGTCGATGAAGGCGGCGATCTGCCAGCGGCCGTGCGGCGCGCTGGAGGAAAGCGGCAGCGTCCAGGTTGCGGTGCCCGCCTGGAGCGAGGCGCCGGGGATGGTGACGCGGCCGACTTCGAGTCCGTCCGGGCGCGTGGCGACCAGGGTCAAGGGCGCCGTCGCCGCGGCGCCGATGCGGTCGCGCAGCGTGGCGGTGAGATACACCGTCTCGCCGGGGCGATAGACCCCGCGCTCGGTGTAGAGATAGGCGTCGAGCGGTCCGGGAACTTCGCGCCCGCCCACGCCGCGGTCGGTGAGATCGAAGCTGGAGCGGCGCAGATCGGTGAAGCTGAAATCCTGGTTGTCGCCATAGGCCATGACGACCACCGGCTCGTCGCCGCCCTTGGCGCGCATCAGGCCGGCGTCGAAATCGGCGCGGCCGTCGGAATCGGTCTTGGCGGTGGCGACCTCGTTGTTGTCGCGCGCGACGAGCGAAAGTCTTACGCCCTCGAGCGGTTTGGCGCTGGCATAGGAGCGCGCGAACACGGTAAGTCCGCCCGAGCCGTTGAAGGTGGTGAGCGCAATGTCGGAATCGACCACCCATTGCACCGCCATATCGCCGGAATCCTCGTCGGAATCGGCGCTGCTTTTCTTGGCCGCGTCCGACGCGATCAGCACATAGACGCCGGGCTTCCTGTTCTTGAGCAGGTCGTGAATCGGGATCAGCGTGACGACGGAATCGTTCTTGACGTTGCCCACGTCCATCGTGCCTTGCCAGATCAGCGAACCCTGGTTGTTCTCGACGTCCTTCGCGTTCCAGGAATAGAGCGTGGTCTCGTCCACCGTGTCGCTTTCGATCTGGGAGAGCAGCCGGTCGCCGACGCGGATCAATTTCACTTTGAGCTGGGAGACGTTGACGGTGGTGATCGGCACGCCTTGCGCGTTGTCGCGCGGCAGGACGATGCCGCCGTTGAATTGGACGATCGCTGGCTTGTCGCGCAGCTCGACGGGGACCGTCTCGCTCTCGACCAGCTTGTCGCCAGATGCCGACGGCAACCCGGCCTTCAAGGTAACATTGTAGGTCTTGTTGAAGTCGAGGCCGGAGAGGCAGAGCCTCGGGCCAATGGTGCTCACCGCAACGCGGGTGGCCGGATCGACGGTGAAGTAATCGTCGTAATGGGTCCGCCCCGAGACGTCGAGATCGCGGGTGAAGACGAGGCACGCCACGGCTTGCGGTTTGCTTGTGTCGATGTCGAGGCGATGGAAGGCGAACTCGCCGCCCGCTTCGGCCGAGGTCGGCGTCACGCCGGAGGTCACCGCGGAAATGCCGCTGCTCAGCCGCGCGAAGAACCCGCCGCCGGTTCCGCGAGCGCCCAACACGTACAGCGTGACCACCACGGCCAAGACGACAGCAACACCAACGCCGCCGCCGATCAGAATCCAATTGCGATATTTCCCCATCGCCCGCCCCCGTTAAGACCGTCAGAGATTACAGCCACAATCATGATGCGGCAATTCGCTCACCATCGCCCGCAAACGTGGCGGCGCGATGACTAAATCAAGGAGAGTCGAGGATTGCTGCGTTGCAGCTAAAGCCGTTCAATTCTTCCTCGGGCAGTCGATGCGCCCGTTGTGAAACAGGCAGGTGCGCTCGATCTTGCCCGTGACGTCATGGACGTCGATCGTCCAGCCGTCCGCGTCCTTCATCATCAGCAGGAAGCCGAAGCCCGGCAGCGAGAACCCGTCCTTCACGCTGACGCCGGACTTGCCCTGAAAGATCGTGCCCCTGAGGTTCGACGGCGTGGGGTCCAGCGTGTCGCCGCCGAAGCCGGCGATGAGCTGCGGGGGCACGTGGCTCTTTTCGCTGAAGTTCATGACCTCGAAGGTATGGATGTGTCCCGCCAGCATCAGCTCCACCGGCGCGGGGATGCCCGAGGTGCCAATGGCCGCGATCACGGTCAGGTTGCCGCCGACCGGAAGTCCCAGCGGACCCGTCGTCGCCCCCCAGATTGGGCGATGCAGCAGGAGCCAGCTCGACGCCGGGGCGCTCGCCAGCGAAGCGATTTCGCTGCGATAGGCGGGAACCAAGTCAGGGGCGATGGCCGTGTCGGGTGCGTCGGCATCGTCCAGGACCACCAGATTGGCCGCGCTCGTGGGAACCGAATAGGGCGCCAGATGCGCCGCACAGGGCGCGCCCGGATCGAAAGGCAGCGGACCCAGGAGCCTCAGCCAGCCAAGGCCGGCGCGCTCGCAATCCTCGTGATTGCCGCGCACGAAGACCCAAGGCGCCGCGGTCAGCAAGGGTTTGGCCGGCGTGAAGAAATCCGCGTCCCAGGTCGGCCAATTGTCGCCGTAAGGCGTGCCCGCGCAACCCGCGAATCCCGCCGGACAGGCGTTCTCGCGGTACAGATAATCGCCGACATGGATCACGAGGTCCGGTTTGAGCTTGGCGGCCTTGGCCGCGATCTTCGGGAACGGCCATTCTTTTGGATCGGCGCAATTCTGCAGGGCCGTTCCCTTGATACGGCAGCCCGTGTCGCCGAACACGAGGATGCGGTGGGGCTCGGGCACGGGAAGGGCGAGCGGAATGATTTGGTATTGCGCTTTGGCATTGACCGCGTCGCTCCACGCCAGCCAATCGGCCTCGCTGGCGTTGGGGCCCGGATTGGCCAAACCATATTCGTCATGGACCCAGTCTTCCCAGGCCGCGACCCCGGCGCCCGCAGCCGGAGGCTCCACGCGATAGACGCGAAACACGATGGCGGCCTGTTTGGTCCCCTTGGGAAGGACCGCCGCGCAGATGGTGGCGAACTTCTCGTCGGGCGCCGCGCGCTGCTGCATGAAATTCTCGTGCAGGTCGATATAGATGGCGGGGCAGGTCTTTCCGTCGACCACCGCGCGCGCTTCGACCACGCCGCCCGGCCCGTACTGGACCCAGGAGGAGCGCAGCGAGCCCTGCTGCGCTGGGGTCACTGATTCGATGCTTCTGACGATGATAGCGGCGGCGTCCGATTGGCGGTGCGGCGCCCTCTTGTGCTTGCTGCTGCCCTGAGCGCCGAGGCTCACGGCAAAGGTGACGGCGAGTGAGAAAGCGAGAAACCGATGGAGTTGTCTTGGCATGGGGGGAATATGCCGATTCGCCGGCGCCGAGGCGAGGTCTCATTTCCCCGACTCGCCTGTCCGGAAGAAGCCGTGGCTAAAACCCCCTTACATTGTAAATTTATTGTGTAAGATGTATCTCCGCCCAGAGCCTGCCGGTTGGAGATTTGCATGCCCCGCGTCCTGAGCGAGATCGATGTCGCCGGTTTCCGCGACCGCGTCTGCGAAGTCGCTGCGCGCCTATTCGCAGCCAAGGGAACGCAAGGGGTGACGATGCGCGAACTGGCCTCCGCGCTCGGGGTCAGCGCCATGACCCCCTACCGCTATTTCCGGGACAAGGACGACATCCTGGCGGCGGTGCGCGCGCGCGCGTTCGACCGCTTCGCCGAAGCGCTTGAAAAGGCCTATTCCGGGCCGGGCACGACGATCGAGCGTTCGCGCGCCAAGCGCGATGCCTATATACGTTTTGCACTTGAGGGACCCGCAACCTACCGGCTGATGTTCGACCTGTCGCAACCCACCGAGGAGGAATACCCCGACCTCGTCCGCGCCATGGCGCGCGCCCGCGCCACGATGACGGCGCATGTGCGCGACCTGGTTGACGAGGGAATCCTGGAGGGCGACCCCGAACTCATCGGCCATGTGTTCTGGGCGGCCCTGCATGGGGCTGTGACCTTACATCTCGCCGGCAAGCTCTCGCCGCAATTTGAGACATCGGCGCAATATGGTATCGACAATATTGTTGCGGCAGCGTCGCAGGCGCTGGGCGCGGGATTTAGGGCCGGGACCGGAACGAGGCGTGGATGAATACAGAGAACATTGTCACCCTAACTATGAATCCCGCGATCGACACCAGCGTAGCGGTCAACCACATCATGACGGATCACAAGATCCGTTGTTTGAAGGCGCATCGCGATCCGGGCGGCGGCGGCATCAACGTCGCGCGCACCTTGAAACGCTTCGGGGCCGAACCGCTGGCGATCTTCCCGATGGGCGGAGCGTCCGGCCACACGCTTGAACATCTCGTGGCGCAGGAAGGCGTGCGTCACCAGTCTTTCGTCATCGAACACGATTGCCGCGCGAATTTCGCGGTGAACGAAATCGAGACCAACGCGCAATACCGCTTCGTGCTGCCCGGACCGACTCTGAACGAGGAAGAGTGGAACGCCGGGCTGGGGCTGATGACCCAGGCCTCGTCGCGGGGCTATGCGGTGGCAAGCGGCAGCCTGCCGCGCGGCGTGCCGCACGATTTCTACGCGCGCTTGGCGCGCAATCTCACCGTGCTGGGCGGCGCCAAGCTGGTGCTCGACACTTCGGGACCGCCGCTCAAGCATGCGCTCGATCTGGGGGTCTTTCTGGTCAAGCCGAGTCTGAGCGAATTCTCCGATCTGCTCGATCAGGGCGCTCCCGATCATGCGGCCTGTCTGGCCGCCGCGCGCAACCTGGTGGTCAACGGCAAGGCCGAGATCGTCGCCCTCACCATGGGCGCGGAGGGCGCCATGCTGGTCTCGCGCGATGTTGCCCTCTATGCCAAGCCGCCGCCGGTGGAGATCCGCGGCACGGTGGGCGCGGGCGACAGCTTCCTGGGCTTGCTGGTGCTGTCCATCGCCAGACAGATGACCTTGCCCGACGCCTTCCGCCACGCCGTGGCTGCGGGCAGCGCCGCGCTGCTGTCGCCCGGAACGGGGCTGTGCAATCCGGAGCACGTCGAGCAGCTGGTGCCCCAAGTGGAAGTCAAGATGCTTGCCTGAAGGCCGGTGAAGAGACTCCTCAATGAAGCACTCTATCGGGGGTCGCGTGTCCGACCGGTTGCGGGATCGACCGTGACGGTGGGAAGCCCGGCTGCCTTCCAGGCCTGGATTCCACCCTTGAGATGGCTGTCGTGGAGCAATCCCGCGCTTTGGCAGGCGGCCACGGCTTTGGCCGAACGCACCCCCGCGGCGCAGTGAAACACGACGGCGCGTCCGCCGCTGTCGGGCAGCGCAGCAGGATCGAAGGTGGAGAGCGGGAACAGCAGGGCGCCGTGGATGCGCTCCGCGGCGTGTTCCGACGGCTCGCGCACGTCGATCAGAACGATGGCGTCTTCCTCGAGCAGGCGCGCGACATCGGCTGCATCCAGATTCTTGATGGTCATCGGTGGGCTTTCCTATTGATTGCAGCGGGGCGCCCGGCCGGCCGGCAAATCGCCGCCGGGCCGTAATAGAGGTGATAAAGCGTCTCCACCAGCTTCTTCGCCGGGGTGCTGGCGATGGCGTACCAGATGGTCTGGCCGTCGCGGTCGGGCCCCGCTTTCCCAGAACAGGAGTCGGCCGCTTTCGGAAAAAGCAGACATTCGCCTACGCGGGAAACAAAGTCCGCAATGCGCCGATTTTGTTGAAAAACTCTGCCGTTGAGAGTGAAGGAAAGCGCTGATTCAATTGCGTAATCGAATCGGGAGCGTTTTCCATGATGGGGCGACAGGCGGATCAACCGGCGTTTTTG
>Ga0182027_10004161_pt1 | contig 22575 bp, 15 predicted proteins | sample 712E1DmetaG_FD_121300 | JGI IMG/M metagenome (GOLD analysis project Ga0182027, IMG submission 121300) | Permafrost microbial communities from Stordalen Mire, Sweden - 712E1D metaG (Illumina Assembly) | ecosystem: Environmental > Terrestrial > Soil > Wetlands > Permafrost | place: Sweden... | reverse complement strand
GACCAACTCCGGCACGGAAGCCGTGGAGACGGCCATCAAGCTGGCACGCTATCACACCGGCCGCTCCAACTTTATCGGTTTTACCGGCGCATTCCACGGACGGACGATGGGCGCGGTGACATTCACCGCCAGCAAGCCCGCGTATCACGGCGGCTTTTATCCGCTGATGAACGGCGTGGTGCACGCACCGTTCCCCAATCCCTACCGCCCCGTGCTGGAGCGAAAGACCGGCGAGGATTACGGGGAGACGGTCGTCCGTTACATTGAAGATCAAATCCTGGGACACATCCTGCCGCCTGACGAAGTGGCCGGTATTCTCGTGGAAACCATCCAGGGCGAAGGCGGATACATCGTCCCGCCGCCCGGCTTCTACCCCGCCCTGAGAAAGTTATGCGACAAGTATGGCATCCTGTTGATGCTGGATGAAGTTCAATCGGGCATGGGCCGCACCGGCAAGTGGTGGGCCATCGAACATTTTGGAATCGAACCGGATATCGTCACTGCCGCAAAAGGGATCGCTTCAGGTATGCCGCTTGGGGCATGCATTGCGCGTCAATCGGTAATGGATTGGGAACGCGGTTCGCATGGCAACACCTACGGCGGAAACCCCCTGGCTTGCGCCGCAGCATTGGCAACCCTGGAACTGATCCAGGATGAATATCTTGCCAACGCAGCGGAGGTGGGCCAATACACGATGGATGCGCTTGAGGAAATCCAGGCACGCCATCCGAGCATTGGAGATGTACGCGGCATCGGCCTGATGATCGGTGTGGACTTCGTGAATGACCGCAAGTCGAAGGAACCGGCCAAGCAACTCGCCGACCGCGTGGTTGATCTGGCCTTCGAGCGCGGCCTGCTTACGCTCGGCTGCGGCAAGAGCGTCATCCGCGTTGCGCCTGCCCTGAGCATTACCAAAGCCGAAGTGGATGAAGGCCTGACTATTTTTGAGGAAGCGGTGACCCTAGCAGAGAAGGAATTGAACTTCAAGTAATCCCCGAAGAAGAGACGCGGCTGGGTGAACCCAGGGCCGCGTCTCTTTTCTATTCCAACATAACAGAGATATGAAAAAAGATTCTTTCCCGCAGCGGTTCTTAAACTTATTCCGATATGACGGCAGGCTGGACCCCATCCTCCTCGGCCTGTGCCTGTTGATTAACATTATCGTTTTAATCAATGCAATTTTTCAACATCCAAAAATCGGCTACGATGTGGGACAAAACCTGATCTACATTCAAGTCCTCCCTGATCGTTTACCATCCCAGAACGATACCTACGAATTCTTTTCGCCGCCGCTCCCTTATTTCCTGCCCTCGCGTTTTGACATCCTCTGCGAGCATTACGGCTCAACCCGGTTCAGCACTTACAATGGGAGCGAAGTTAGCAATGTTTGCCGGACCTATGACGGCAAGTTTGCACAGGCGCTCAACGTCCTGCTTTCCATCGGCACAACTATCCTCCTGCTGATGATCGCCGAGCAAATCAAACCCGGCAATCGCTTCTTCAAAATCTCAGCCCTGATGATGCTCGCACTTCTCACCGTTTATTACAAAACCTTTTCGCAGGTGCGCGGCGAGCCTTACGTGGTCTTCTTCATCGCGCTCTCCATTTACCTTATCAATGAAATCCTTAAAACTACAACCCTTGATTACCGACTGATCCTCGCCACCGGCATATCGTTGGGATTGCTGGTATTGAGCAGGCAATGGGGATTCTTTATCTTCCCCGCCATCTTTCTGTTGATCATCTGGATCTTTATCCAAGACCGCCAAACAGGCTGGCTGCGCGCGCGGCAATTCTTCCTCATCACCCTGCTCAGCGCCATTACCGGCGGTTGGTTCTACATCCATCTTTATTTGGAGTATGGAACATTTTCCGCATTCAATATCCAACAGCCAGCGTATCCCTCCGCGGAAGAAACCTTAACTTTCTTTCGACAAACTGAACTCCAAAATCTAAAGCTTTTTCAGGAACCCGTCCGGCCCGTTTTCGACCATCAGTCCTTCTTTGCGATCATGTATTCGGAAACCTGGGGAGATTATTGGGGATACTTCACCTTTATCAAACCGGGATCGGCTCCGGACAATATAGGAAATCAGGCTCTCATCGCGCCCTATCTGGGAGAAGTCAACTTGGCATCCGTTTTGCCAAGCCTGCTCCTATTTACAGGCTTTGTATTCGGCATCATCCAAATATTTCAACCTGGCAAATCCCCAACCTCGGAGAGGACTTTCCTGGTATTCATCACGCTGTTGGCGTTATCCACCATTTTCGGTTATCTGTGGTTCATCTATAGATACTTTGCGCAAAACAACCTGGTTGTAAAAGCCACCTATATCATACAGTTCTTTATTGCCCTGCTATTTTTATTTTCCGGTTTCATGGAAGCGGTCAGAAAGAAAAGCCAATGGGCTTATAATCTGATCCTCATCGTTTTGACTTTGGTTTTCATTCACAACCTGCCGGCGATGATTACCCGCTACACCATGCGTCTCGGTTTTTAAAACAATTCAAGCAACTCGCTAACCATATGGTAGATTTGTTTGCTGGCAAGATCCGATTTTGAACGCGGGCATCACATCTCTGCCTTTTTGGTCCACCAATGACATATGAAAAAAGATTCTGTAATCCAAAGATTCATGGGTTTATTTCAATCCAACGGCAAGATAGATCCGATCATTCTTACTCTCTGCCTGGTCATCAACGCTATTGTGTTGGCAAACGCAATCCTGCATTATCCGAAAATCGGCTATGATGCCGTCGAGAACCTAAACTACATTCAGATCCTGCCTGACCGGCTGCCGATCCGGCAGGATACTTATGAATTCTTTTCACCCCCGCTCCCCTATTTCATGCCCTCGCGCTTTGACATTCTCTGCGAGCATTATGGCTCGACCCGGCTCAGTACCTACAATGGGAGTGAAGTTAGCCTTGTTTGCCGGACCTATGACGGCAAGTTCGCTCAGGGGATCAACGTCCTGCTTTCCATCGGCACCACCCTGCTCCTGCTGATGATCGCGGAGCAAATCAAACCCGGCAACCGCTTCTTCAAAATCTCAGCCCTGATGATGCTTGCACTTCTCACCGTTTATTACAAAACCTTTTCACAGGTACGCGGCGAGCCTTACCTTGTCTTTTTCATTGCGCTGTCCATTTACCTTATCAACGAAGTTTTAAGAACCACGTCATTCCATTACAAGCTGGTAATTGCCACCGGCATATCGCTGGGGTTGCTGGTATTGAGCAGGCAATGGGGATTCTTTATCTTCCCAGCCATCTTTCTGCTGATCGTCTGGATCCTTATCCAGGACCGCCAGGTAGGCTGGCTACGCACAAAACAATTCTTCTTCATCACCCTGCTCAGTGCAATCGTCGGTGGATGGTTCTATGTTCATCTCTATCTGGATAATGGAACGTTCATGGCATTTGACAAACGCAACAGCTATCCTCCCACTGTTGAGCAAGCTCTTTCATTCTTCGGGAAAACTGATATCAGAAGCTCCGCACTCTACCAAGCGCCGGTCAGGCCTGTCTTCGATCATCAATCCTTTTTTGCGATCATGTATTCGGAAACCTGGGGGGATTACTGGGGTTACTTTACCTTTGTCAAACCTGGAGTCGCGTCAGACAAGCAGGGAAACCAAGCTTCTATTGCACCCTACTTGGGACAAGTCAATCTGGTATCCGTTTTTCCAAGCCTGCTGCTTCTCGCAAGCTTTGTATTCGGCATCATCCAAATATTTCGATTCCGCAAACCCCTCACATTAGAGGAAACTTCTCTTGTCTTCATCGCATTGCTGGCGCTATCAACTATTCTTGGCTATCTTTGGTTTGTCTACAAATACTTCGATCAGACTGATCTGGTTGTCAAAGCCACCTATATCATACAGTTTTTTATTGCCGTGTTGTTTTTATTCGCCGGTTTTATGGAAGTTATCAGAAAAAGAAGCCGGTGGGCTTATAACGTGCTTCTTATCATTCTTACTCTGGTCTTCATCCATAATTTGCCAGTAATGATCACCCGCTATAGCAAGTTTTTTGGCTATTAAAATAATACATCATTTACTTCAAACCCTGTTAACATAACTCATATATCAGCAGGAAATGGCGGGTGATAAAATCACATCATGCTTCCTGATTTCCGTGTCCACCAACGCGACTATCTCCTCGAAATTGTCCGCCTTTTGACCGAAGAACTCGATCTCGAGAAACTTTTGGAGCGCATTTTGCGCATCTCGGTGGAAATGCTGGCGGGACAAGCAGGACTTATAGCACTCAAGGAATCCGAAGGCTGGCGGGTGGCAGCGGCACACCGGATCCAACCAGCTTTCCTGAGCTATCTTGAACCACTTCTGGGGGAAGAAAACGTCCGTGAACTCGACGTGCGTGAACTCAACCGTATGTTAAAAGACTTGACCTACACAGCCAGCCTGGGATTGCTCAATGGCACCGGTCTGCCTCTCGCCACACATGGACAAGTGATCGGTGTAATCTTCATCTTCCGCAACTATCCCGATCTCTTCACGCCCAATGACCGCATCCTGCTCCAAACCTTTGCAGACCAGGCCGCGATTGCGGTATTCAACGCACAGCTTTATGGACAAGTGAGTTACGAGAAGCAGCGCCTCGATGCACTGCTCGATTCAGCTGCGGATGGCATCCTGATCCTTCATGCCGACCATACGGTCGAACGATGCAACACAGCCTTCGAAAAACTTTTCGGCAAGGCACGCGAAGAAGTAGTCGGCAAACACCACTCGGAGATCATTCAATGGGCAAAGGAACCGCAAGGCACAACGCTTGAAGAAGCCGAACGAGGCGGATGGCCGCTGACGCCGAACGCTACGCTTTATGTGGAAGGCGACCTGAAGCGCCCGCTCCCGCCTCCCCTGCCGGTCGGCATTACCTACGCACCGCTTCTTTCGGACGATGGGAACAAATTGGCCTTCTCTTCAGATAGACGGCTTCGCAACATCGTGGTTACCGTGCGCGACATCACACATTTCCGTACTGCGGAAGAAATCAAATCCACCTTTATTTCCATCGTCAGCCACGAACTGCGGACGCCGGTTGCGCTCATCAAAGGATATGCATCCACCCTGCGCCGCGATGATGCGAAGTGGGATCGAAAAGTAATCAGCGAAAGTTTGGCCGTCATCGAAGACGAAGCCGACCGATTGTCGCGCATGATCGATGATTTATTAGATGCATCGCGACTGCAAGCGGGCGGACTCAGCCTCAACCGAGCCGACGTCTCGCTCCCCGCACTGGCCGGCCGCGTGGCCGAACGATTTGCAACCCAATCGAAGAAGCACACGATCACAACCGACTTCCCGGATAAATTCCCCGTCATCCTTGCCGACGAACCTCGGATCGAGCAGGTGATTGCCAACCTTGTTTCCAATTCATTGAAATACGCTCCGAATGGCGAGATCAAGATCAGTGGTTCGATGCGGCCTGAGCAGGTGATCGTCTGCGTCAGCGACGAAGGTCCCGGCATCGACGCGCAAGACCTGCCGCACATATTCGACCGCTTCTATCGTTCCACCAATGCCGTCAAGCAGACCAAAGGTGCCGGGCTGGGATTGTACCTGGCGCGTGCCATTATCGAAGCTCACGGGGGGCGCATCTGGCCGGACCCGAAGCCTGATTCCGGTGCACGCATTTGCTTTTCCCTGCCGCGTTAGCTTCCGCCACACGGCAAATACGCAGGTGGTAAAATTGTGCGGCGATGTGAGCCGTTATCCGTAATTCGATCATCGAACCTCAAAAAGGAAACAACATGGCTGTTTCGTATCCAACCCGCAGTAAGGTTGAAAAAAGACAAACCTGGAACGCTGAAAGTGTTTTTAAGAATCATAAAGCCTGGGAAGAAGAAGTCAGGAGCATTTTGACCGGGATCGAACCTTTGAAGAAATTCAAAGGACGATTGGGCGAAAGCCCCATGGTTTTGCTGGACGCGATGGCGGCTCTGGAAGGACTTCTCGTGCGCGCCCAACGGGTCTTCATGTACGCAGGTTTTGCATCCGCAGTGGATACAACCGATCAAGTTGCGGCGGGGATGCAAAGTCAGGCAGGCGGCATGTATGGCCAGGTAGCCGCGGCCGCTTCCTTTGTCCGGCCTGAATTGCTTTCGATTGGCAGGACCAAACTTGATGAATGGATGAAGCAGAATTCGAAGCTCGCCGTTTACACGCATTTCTTTGACGATCTTTTCCGAAAGCAGGACCACGTTCGCTCCAGCGAAGTGGAAGAGCTGCTCAGCTTGCTGGCTGATCCATTTAGCGGGCCGGCAAGCACTTCGAGTTTGATCACCAATGCAGACTTTCAATTCGCACCCGCCTTCACCAGCAAAGGTAAGAAACTGGTCGTAACCCAAAGTTCCGTTCACGAGATTCTGAATCAGGCAGACCGTAAAGCGCGGCAAACCGCCTGGGATCACTACATGGATCGCCATGTGGAGTTCAAGAATACGCTTGCCAGTAATCTGGCAACCGCCATTAAAGCCAATGTGTTTCTTTCACTTGCAAGAAAACATGAGACGTCGCTGGCGGCATCGCTCTTCGAACAAAACGTGCCGGTGGAAGTTTTCCATAATCTGATCAACACGTTCAAAAAACATTTACCGGTTTGGCACCGCTATTTCGAGATTAAACGCAAGGCCCTGGGGCAACGCGATATTGCCTATTACGATATGTGGGCGCCGCTGGCAAGGAAGCGCGTCAAGGTGTCGTTTGAGCAAGCCGTGGATATGATCAGCGAAGGCCTGGCACCGATGGGCAAAGATTACGTGGATGTGCTCCGCAAGGGTTGTCTCGAGGAACGCTGGGTGGATTGGGCTCCCAATAAGGGCAAGCAAAATGGCGCCTTCTCTTACGGTACACCCGGCACGCATCCGTTCATCATGATGAGCTTCACCGATGAGGTCGGAAGCTTGAGCACACTAGCGCACGAACTCGGCCATTCGATGCACTCGTATCTCACCTGGAGGACCCAGCCGCTGGTATACACCGACTATTCGCTCTTTGTCGCCGAGGTTGCATCGAACTTCCATCAGGCGATGGTGCGGGGCCATTTGCTCAAGACGGTGAAAGATGCCAACTTCCAGATTACTTTGATCGATGAAGCGATGGCGAATTTCTTCCGGTATTTCTTCCAGATGCCGACGCTGGCGCGTTTTGAATTGGAGACCCATCAACGCGTGGAGAAGGGTGAAGCGTTGACCGCTGATTCGATGAGCGACCTGATGGCAGACCTGTTCACGGAGGGCTTTGGCCCAAAGGTGAAAGTGGACCGGCCGCGCGTCGGGATGGTTTGGTCCACCTTCGGACATCTCTTTTCCGATTATTATGTCTATCAATATGCCACCGGCATTTCCGGCGCACAGGCGCTTTCCGGACGCATTTTACGTGGTGAGCCAGGCGCGGTGGAGGATTATCTCGGCTTTCTCAAATCCGGCGGTTCGCTTTATCCTCTGGAAGTGCTAAAGAAAGCAGGCGTTGACCTGACCACGCCCAAACCCGTGGAAGAAACCTTCGCCGTGATGGAAGGTTATATTGACCGGTTGGAAGAATTAGTTGGGTAATCTCCCGTAAGGGCATAGCGAAGCCATATGTGATCAGGTTTTCGTCGTGCCCTACATAAAGAAATCAGAATTGGAACTTGTTAAATGCCTCAAACACAAATTGCATGTCCGCGCTGTAAACAAATGATCGCCGCCAACGTCGAGCAGTTATTCGACGTGACCTCCGACCCACAAGCCAAACAGCGGTTACTTGGAGGGGTCTCGAATATGGCACGCTGCCCGCATTGCGGCTACGAAGGCCGGCTTGCCACACCCATCGTCTACCATGATGCAGATAAAGAACTGCTGCTCACCTATTTCCCGCCGGAATTGGGGTTGCCAATCAACGAGCAGGAAAGACTGATCGGCCCAATGATCACACAGGTCATGAACCGGCTTCCGCCTGAAAAGCGCAAAGGCTATTTGCTCAAGCCCGTTGCAAACTTTACATTCGAATCCATGCTGGAAACCATCCTCGGCAAGGATGGCATCACGCCGGAGATGATCAAAGCGCAACAAGAGCGATTGAATCTGATTGACCGACTCTTACAAATGACATCTGCCGATGTGCGCAGTGAGTTGATCAAGCAAAACACAAAATTGTTCGATGAACAATTCTTCGCGTTGTTCAGCCGGTTATTGCAGGCCGGCGCCCAAAGCGGCCAGGAACAACTAGCCAAACAGATGTCGGACCTGCAGAAACAATTATTGACGGAGACCGAGTACGGCCGCAAGCTGCAGGAACAAGTCGGCGAATTGGAAGCCGCTGCAAAGTCATTGCAGGAGGCCGGACAGGGCTTGACGCGCGAGAAACTACTCGATATGATGATCCAGGCTCCGAGCGATGCGCGCCTTAGAGCGTACGTGTCGCTGGCACGCAATGGGATGGACTACACTTTCTTCCAAAATTTGACCGAGATGATCGACAAGGCCTCCGGCGATCAAAGGAAAAAGCTGGAAGATCTGCGCACCAAGCTTCTGGATTTCACGAACGAAATCGACAAGCAATTGGAAGCGCGTTACAAGCAGTCCCGGGAGCTCGTGGAGAAACTCCTGGCGCAGGAGGATGTGGCCAAGGCAACCAGGGATAATTTACAATCCTTTACTCAGGATGCCGTGGAAATGGTTCAAACCATGCTGAGGCAGGCTTCGGAGAAGAACGATTATGCGCGCATGGGCAAACTTCAAAAAATGATCGAAGTCCTCGAAGAGGCCTCCGCCCCGCCGCCGGAAGTGGCGTTCATCGAGCAACTGCTCGATGCGCCGGATGAATCCGCCATCGAAAAGATGCTGAGCGAAAACGCCTCGGTGGTGAACGATGGATTTATGGAAGCGTTGAACGGTCTAGTCGCCCAGATCGACGCGCAAGCCGGGCAGGGCAATGCGGAGGCCAAAGCCGTGGCTGATAAATTGCAAAAGGTATATAAGACCGCACTCAAATTCATGATGAAGCAGAAGATGAAGTAATAAAATAAGGGCGGAGCGATGCTCGGCTCTTATGGTTACATTGGCACGGGTTGTTGACGCGCCATGTTCAACACAAAAAGACCAAGCCCGGTAAATAGAAACGCGGCGGGGAAAATATAGAAGAGATCCAGTTTGACCAATTGACTGGCGAGCAGAGGGCCAAAAGAGAATCCGAGGTTGACCGGCAAATATGCAAAGGACATTACACGCCCGCGAATATCGGCCGAGGCGGAGGAAGACAAAACATTGAACGAGATCGAGAAAACAGCCGCGGCGATTCCGCTGATAACGCAGGCAATGATCGCAAACGGAACCAGGCTGCGCGTCCAAAAAGGAACGAGCCACAACACTGTCTCGAGCGCGGCGCCGCTCATCAAAATCCGCCAATAACCAAAACGGTCCGCCATGGAGCCAACAATCGGAGAAAGGATCATCGCCAGGATACCGCCTGCGCCGAGGATATATCCGATCATCGAAGCGGGATTATCGCCTTTGTACAACGAAGTGATCACAACCGGCAAATAAGAGTAAACCATCATCCATCCGGCATAGAGCAGAAAGAACGCAATGAAGAGGGTGCGGAGGCGGCCTGCTTGAAAAGAGACCCGGATGGAATCGCCCGCCATGCGCCAAATCGAATCCCGGCTTTCCCCGCGATACGAATCAAAATAGCCAAGGGATAATGAAAGCACAACAATGATCATCAAGGCGACATCCACCCACATCAGCGCGCGGAAACCCCAGCGATCCACAATCGGACCGCCGATCAAGGGGCCGACAAAGGCGCCAACCGGCCCGGCGCTGCTCATCATGGCAAACGCAAAACCCTGGCGATTGGCCGGTGTGCGTTCGGAAAGGGTGGTGAGCATCAAGCCGCTATTCCCCAGCGAGAGGCTCATCAAAGAGCGCCCGATGACAAAGACCCACACATTACCCGCCAGGATGGAGGTCATGCCCGCCAAAAGATATACAAAGAAGGAACGTACCACAATGGGCTGGCGCGAATAACGGTCAGCCAGCGCGCCCCAAAAAGGGAGAAATGGAATGCCTGCCGCGCCGACGATGGCGGCGATGATCCCAACCATTGATGGAATTTGCAATTGAGCCATGCCGAGATCGCGTAAAAAGATGGGGGTGAAGGCGGTCATTTGCCCCCAAAATACGGTTTCAAGAAAACTGGCGACCGTATAGAGTCCCAGCAGCCAGATCCACGATGAACGAAGGGATGAGTTCAATGAATTCTCCTAAACCAATAAGCATTTTCCCAATAATAGTTGTAAGGAGCTGCGTAAGATCTTTACCGCGTTGTTATCCGTTCTGCTTTCTTTCTTAGGAAATCTATACTTTCGCGCTCACCCGATTCCTTACTGACATATTCCCAGTTGGTCCAGCCATTGCATCGAGCGCCCAGCAGGGAACTGGCAACCGCGTGAATTGAACCTTGAGATTCACCTGATAAGATGTGGCCATCCGCCAAAACTGTTGCAACATTTCCTTTTCCGGCTAAATAGAGCTTATCGCCCGGCTCCAATAAGCCCAACAACAAAAGCTTGCCAAAAGGTATTTTAAAGCCTTTGTTGCGCGGCGTAGTCGAAAACACGCTATCATCCATAAGTAAAGGAGCCATTTCATTGATCCGTTTGCTCGCTGCGCGGATATAACCCCTGTTCTGCTCGATGCCTATCCAATGCCGCTTCAATTGCCTGGCTACAGCGCCCGTGGTGCCCGTACCAAAAAACGGATCCAACACAACGTCTCCCGGATTTGTGCTGGCCTGTAAAACCAAATACAAAAGCGCTTCCGGTTTCTGAGTTGAGTGGATTTTTTGTCCCTTTAATTTTATCCGCTCCCGCCCCGAACAAATTGGCAATACCCAATCACTTCGCATCTGCAGGTCGTCATTCAAAGCCTTCATGGTGTGATGATTGAACGTATAACGATTGCCTCTTATTTTCTGCGCCCAAATCAATGTTTCGTGCGCATTTGTAAAGCGCGTTCCGTGAAAATTAGGCATGGGGTTGCTCTTTATCCAAACCACATCGTTAAGAATCCAATAACCCAAATCCTGTAATATGGTCCCAAGCCTGTAAATATTATGATAAGCCCCTATGACCCAAATTGTGCCATCATCCTTTAACACCTGTCTGCAAGCAGACAGCCAATTGCGCGTGAAAATATCATAATCGCCAAAGCTGCCGAATTTATCCCATAAATCATTCACTGCATCCACCTTCGTCATATTTGGACGCCATAACTCCTGGGATAATTGCAGATTATAAGGAGGATCAGCAAAAATCACATCAATGGATTTCTTGGGCAAACTATTTAATATTTCAACACAATCCCCGTTGATGATTTGATCCAAAGGCAATTTTTTATCAATCATAGGTTATTTGAATATTCTTAAGTTCTTAAAGACCTTCAGAATCTACGTTATCAATTAAACCGGTGGATTCTCCAGCCGGACACCGTGACCGCGAACTGTGTTAATGTATTGATGACCCGAATCCAACTCCGAGATCCGGTCACGCAAGCGGCGAATCAGCGCATCGAGAGCCTGGTCGGAAACGCCGGCGGCCTGTTCCCCACCCCATACGGTTTCAACCAGATCGGGACGAGATATCACCTGTCCCTGATTTTCGTAAAGCAACCACAACAACTTGAATTGTTGTGCGGAAAGTGGAGGAACAAGCTGTTTCTGGTTCACCCACACACTACGGGATTTATGTTCCATCATCAAGCGGCCGGGATGACCCGTGCCCTCCGTCAGGGGCATGGTGGCATCGGAAGTAAAAAATAAGAATTCCTGGACAAAACTGACCTGTAATTTATCCCCATCCTGTAACATCATGGGCGAGGTCAAGGCGGTCCCGTTCAGGTGAGTGCCGTTCTTACTGCCCAAATCCTCGACCATGACGCCTTCATCGGTCGGAGTCAGGCGTGCGTGGAAACGGGAAACCTGCCGGTCGGCAATCACCACATCACAGGTCGACTCGCGTCCAAGCACAACAGTATGGTTCAGCGACCAGCGCTGACCTTTGAGCGGCCCTTCCTCCGCCACCAGCATGGGAAATTCTTCCGTGCGACGATTCATTGATGCCCTCAATTTTCAGGGAAAAAACCGGTTTTTGGAACAAAGACGTTTATAATATAGCATAAGATTTTGTTTCTGTGCAGAATTCACGCCGAGATGATTGCACAGCTGCAATGAAGGAGAAGTGTGCCCCTTTCGCTAAACGAAGGAGAGGTGCTGCATAACCGCTACAAAGTCCGCGAACGAGTGGGACAGGGCGGCGCTGGTTCCATTTACCTGGCCGATGACCTGCGGCTGGAAGGACGCCAGTGCGCGCTCAAGGAAGTGGAGTATGACCGCGCCCTCCCGGAGAATCTTCTGGAAGAAGCCCGCCAGCAATTTTTGCGCGAGGCCACCATTCTCGCGCGTCTCGATCACCCCAACCTGCCAAAAGTTTCGGACTTCTTTTCCAATGGGCCGCGCGATTATTTGGTCATGGATTACGTTCCAGGCAAAGACCTGCGAACGATGATGCTGGATGCCCGCCGCGAAAAAAGATTTCTCCCGGAAGGCGAAGTGCTCGGCTGGGCGCGCCAGCTTGCAGATGCGCTCAATTACCTCCACACGCAACAATCGCCCATCGTTCACAGAGATATCAAACCGAGCAATCTGAAGATCATGCCATCCGGTTTGCTAAAATTGGTGGATTTTGGCCTGGTCAAGATCCTGGCTCCCGAAGAAGTCACCATCACGATCATTCAGGGACAGGGAACCGCGCTTTATACTCCCATCGAACAATATGCCACGGATGAAACACATACGGATGCGCGCACCGACGTTTATTCATTTGGGGCAACTCTCTATCACCTACTTACAAACGAATCCCCGGTGGATGCGCGCAAACGCTTCCTCCAACCCTCGAGCTTGAGGCCGCCTCGCGAATTCAATCCATCCCTAAGTGAGAGGACCGAAAAAGCAATTCTGTGGGCCATGGCACTTCACCCGGATGACCGGCCTCCTTCCATCAGTGCCTTGAATAAATTTTTATTTGGCTCGAGCAAGATGCCGCCACAAATCAATTCAACCACCGCATTCAACATTCCGCCATTGAATATCTTCGGCAACCCATCCGACCTGATCCTGCTTTCGGTCAGCATGGGATTGTTGATACTGAGCTTGCTAGCAACCCTCGTGCATTGATATTATTTCGCCTTCACGATCCAACACGCGACCACAACCAGCCAATTCCCCATCCGATCAGTAATCCAAGGAATGTAACCGTCAAAATGCCATTGATGCCATTGGAAGCAACAAAGTCCTGGCTTCCTGGGAACCCAAGCGCAAAGTAGTTATAAGCCAGCAAGCCGCAGGACAATGAACAGAGTCCCCAGCGGATTCCCCATTGTCTCGATGCCAGCCAACTGCCCGTGAGAAATGCCAACAAAGCGCCGACAAATAAGAGGGCCATGACTAAAAGCCAGGCATTGAAAACGGGCTCACCCTGACGCGTCATATAGGGACTTTGTTCGGGTTGAGGCGTGGCGGTGATCGGTACAGGAGTTTGAGGGGTCAGCGCCGGAACAATCACCGTCACCGCCGCAGGCTGACCCGCGCTGACATCCAGTTGCAAGACTTCGGAAAGTGTGGCGGGATCGCTGGCCGCGCGGATTTCAAGCAAGCCGGGTTTATCCAACCCAAAGGATACGCGCGCAATGCCAGCGGTTGTCATTGCATCCGCCTGTTGAAGAATAATGCCACCTTCTCCCGTAAGCGTAATGGAAAAATGCACCACCGTTCCATCGGGCACGGGGTTTCCATTATGATCGTTGATCACACCTGTTCGGATGGCAATGGTATCCCCGATCCTAAAAAGTGGTACAGGAGTGGGTGCGGGAGTAAAAACCGGTGTAGAAGAGCCCGTTGGAATGGGAACCGCTGGCAGGTCGAGAGTGAGTGTAATGATCTGATGCGGATCAGGCGCGGTGATGGAAATCAGATCATAGCTCAACGCGGAAATCGAAACCGGTGAACCACCTACAGGGGTCAATTCCTGAAAAAGCAAACGAGCGGCCACTTCGATGAATGGTGGCTGTTTGCTGTATAAGGCATAATAAGCGGTGAGGTGCGAAATGTCGGTGGCATCGAAGTAATAGGGTGCGTTGAACGAGAAAAGGATAACATGCTTATCACGCAGCAAATCCTGACGTTCAGAAAGAAAGCGGCTGATCATTTGCGCCTGGCCGTTACCCGTACCCGCCAAGGATAAAACAACCCAGGTCGCATGATTTAAATCCGATTCCAGGTTGGGCGGTGGACTATTGCCAGTCAAAAGCGCAGAAACATCATTTAGCGAATATGAGGAGAGGTGCAGGAAGGAATTTTGACTACCTTGCGGGCTGAAAAGCTGGGCAACTGCATTTTGAAGCGCGCTGACATCCAAATCCGCCTGGGCAGGACAAGTACTACACTGTTTGACCTGCTCGCTATCCGTAATGAACACCATATGGTCGCGAATTTGAGGCGGCGATGGGATCAGTGTGGTCAAATCCTGTGGCCCGGGGCTAACGAGCGTGGCCGAGCGGTGCGCAACATCCAGCGTAATCGACTGAGATTGGCCAATGGTTCCCAAATTTGTTTTGGAGCCAAGGACGCTGGCGAGATCGAAATTTCCATAAAGGCGATATTTTTGACTAAGAACACGCAATACTGAAGAATCGACTCTCTGGGCAAAAGTGGGATCTTCGTGATACTTCTGGGCAAAGAAGCTAAGAATTTCCAAAACTGTAGAATAAGAATCCGGCTGATCACTGGAAACAATGTTTCCCAGATATAGCAGGTCGTTCCCGGCAACGAATGCATCACGCGCCACAGTCTGAGCTGGGAAACTTGTGCCTGAGGTGTAAAACTGCCTCACGGCATTTGTGCCAAGATCATCGCTGACGATCAGCCCGCCATTATCATGCCAGGAACTGAATTGCGGCAGGCTGAGGATGGTTGCGAGCGCCTGCGGATCAAAGCTCACAGGCCGCGTGGTCGCGTGAATATTCCCTTGAAAGCCCTGATAACGAATATGGGAAACTAATAAACCATCCGCGACCGCACCGGATGACGAACTTTCGCCGGTCACTGCAAAAAATGGATTCAGGTCAACTTGTTTCAATTGATCGAGCGATTTGCTGACGGTGGCAATCTCCTGCTCGTTGGGCCGGTCAGAACTCCCTTCGCCGGGAAAATGTTTGGCAATCACCAGCATTTTGTTTTGACTGCCGGCATGCAATCCGCTGATGTAAGCGCTTCCCATTTGGCTGACCCAATACGGATTGCCGCCAAAGACACTCGAACCCAAATCACCGTTGGCGGACGGATTGGGCGAATCGACCACATCAAGCGACGGGCCTAAATACATATTCACACCAAGTGCTGAAAGCTCCTGCCCCATGGCTGATCCCACTTTATTGGCAAGGTCAGGCTGCCATGTTGCGCCAATCGCCATCTCGGAGGGCAACGGCGTCAATCCGTCTAGGATCTGGTCTCCAGTTGCGCCATCACCATCCTGCGCCATTGCGATAAACAAGGGCACATATGCCTGTTGAACCATTGGCGTAGAGGTCGGAGTTCCTGAAGAATTCTGCGCGCTGTTCCATTCAATACCCTGCAAGCTTTGGATCAATTGATATGCTGCAGTCACCGTATTCGGAGCGGCAGCAAAATTGTCGTTGGCCGCGGATAGGACCACCCCGCCAATATGATGGTTGGCGATCAAATTATAAATTTGGGACTGCTGGCCTGTCTCCGTACCCGTGAATGTAACCAGGAACAATTGACCCACGCGTTCTTCCGGGGTCATCGCGTTAAATAATTGCTGGACCTGAAGCGGCGGCGTGGGGGTCTGGGCAAAGACTGGGAATGGCGAACCGACCGAAGTCAGGATCAACACTGAAAGTGTCAAAGCCAACAGGATGCGCTTCAATATCATCGCTCAGCTATCCTGTCTAATGAGACATAACAACCCATTCGGAATCACGATGACCTTCCCAAGGCGCGCAATGCCAACTGTGGATCATCCGTGAAGAACCCATCCACTCCCCAATTACTCAAGCGCAGAATATCATCCACTTTGTTCACCGTCCATACATTAATACGACGTTTGAGGCGATGTACACGAAGAATCTGTCGTTTCGTTACATCTGTTAAATAGGGATGTAAGGCGGCATAATCCCCAAACGTAAAACCAAAGGAGCGGGACCAACTGCCCAGCCATCCATCGAGAGCCAACAATCCGCGCGGCACTTCAGGCAAAAGACGTCTGGCATGTTTTAAGTTGGATGCCAGAAAGGATGAAAAAATGATCCTCTTTTCCAAGCCGTGCTTTTTAACCAACGCACAAACGTTCTCAACGAGTTGATCACGCGGCGCGGCATAATTAGTCAATTCAACATTGATGAACATTCTTTTACCAACCGCTTCAAAGACTTCTTCAAGCAATGGGATTTTCTCGCCTCGATATTTCTCTGAAAGGAAAATGCCTGCATCCAAAGAGCGTAATTCCGTTAAAGTTAATTGTGCCACTCGGCCATGGCCATTCGTAGTGCGGTCCACCGTCGGGTCGTGGATTACAACAATCCGACCATCCGCGCTGAACTTGGCATCAAGTTCAATGGCGTCTGCGCCTTGAAATAAAGCCAATTCGAATGAAGCCAGGGTATTTTCAGGCGCATAGGCCGAGGCGCCACGGTGAGCAAAAATGATGGGATGAGAGAGAAAATCAAACATGATTGCGTTTTTCGTTTAGCGCTTTAGGCCACAAACGTAAAACGGAAAACGAAAATATCAGATTTCCACAAAGTAGGCCTGCGCCGCGCGGTCAATCATCTCGCGCGTCATCGTTGGCGGAGCGGAAAGGTAGTGCGAGATGTCAAGAATTTGATCGCATAAATCTCGCGGATGAGAGGCGCGCAGTTTGCGGTTGTGTTTGACGTACCATTCCTGCAAGAGATAGGCCAGCCCCTGATCGCTGTATTCGATCTTTTTATCATTGGCAACGCGGCGGAAGATCTCGCGGTACTCTTCATACGAAGGATCACCAATCTCGACCTTGTGACGAAGACGACGCAGAAAGGCTTCGTCCACCAAGTCCTTGGGCGGCAAATTGGTTGCGAAGACCACCAGCACATCGAATGGCACTTCCACTTTTCGTCCCGTATGGAGGCGCAAAAAGTCGACGCGGTTTTCGAGCGGGACGATCCAGCGGTTCAATAGATCGCGCGGGCGAACCTGCTGCCTTCCAAAGTCATCAATCAACAAAATGCCACCATTGGCCTTAACCTGGAATGGCGCCTCATAATATTTATGCGTATCATCAAAGACCAGGTCCAAACCCTCGAGAGTCAATTCTCCCCCGACCACGATGAACGGCCTGCGGATTTTCACCCAGCGCGGATCGCGCCGAGCGGTACGTATATTACCGGAAGCTGGGGCGGCATCATCCCCTTCCGAGTCGGAAGCAAGCCTATGGCTGGTCGCGTCATAAAGTTTTATAACCTGCCCATCCAGGTACAGCGCAAAGGGAATATACATCGTCTGGCTGAGAACGAGATTACCAAAGGCGCGCGCCACGCTGGTCTTGCCGTTGCCGGGGGGACCATACAGGAAAATGGATGTGCCTGAATTGAGGGCAGGTCCAAGCCGCTGGAAAGTGGCTTCAGAGATCACCAGTTGCGACAGGATCTGGCGCATGGTACGCGTGGTGACAGTCATACGTCCGCTCTTCTGGCGGCGGATTGCTTCGTTATACACTTCAAAAGGCACAGGCGCCTGACCTGCATACTGACTGCGATCCAGCGCCTCACGCGCACGCTGGATTCCCGCGCCTGTAATACTATACGTGTATGCACCCTCCCCCAGTCCGCCTTGGGAGGACTTGACTTCAATGTATTTTTCCTGCTTGAGAGCGGCCAGCAGCTGATCCGTTACACCGGCCATGGGGAGTGCAATTTCTTCTGCGAGTTTGAAACCCGTTATCGAACCGCGGAAATATAAAACTTTTAGTACCAAATCCTGAAGCCAGAGCGATGAAAGCCCAGTGTCCTCGACGCTGTTGATCTGAGGTGGAACAAAAGCAACATCCGATGGGGTTGATTGTTTAAGATTGGTCATGCCGCCTCTCCCAAAAACGCGGGAAAATTAAAAATATTCATGCGAATGAGTGGATTATAGCACGCCAAACATAGAAACCTTCCTGACAAAACCATTTCGTTTATAATCGTACGTAATGAAACTTTCAGTGGTCATCCCCGTCTACAATGAAGTGCAAAATATCGAAGAAATTCTAAAGCGCGTCAAAGCGACGAACCTGGCGTGGGAAATTGTGGTTGTGGATGACGACTCCCAGGATGGGACGCGCGACCTGCTTCAGAAGCTGGACGGCAAAGATGGATTACGCGTGATCCTGCATGAACAGAATCAGGGCAAAGGTGCGGCGGTTCGGACCGGCCTTCAAGCGGCAGGCGGCGATGTATTATTGATCCAGGATGCGGACCTGGAATACAGCCCTCACGATTATCCGGCTTTGCTGGAACCCATCGAGGAGGGTATTGCAGATGTGGTCTATGGCTCGCGTTTTCTCGGTGGGCCGAGGGGGGTGACCATGTTCTGGCATATGATCGCCAATCACCTGCTGACATTGATCACCAACATTCTTTACGATACCATTCTCAGCGACATGGAAACCGGTTACAAGGTTTTCCGCCGCGAAGTCGTTGACGGCATGAAGCTTCGCTCCAACCGCTTCAACTTCGAACCAGAGGTCACCGCCAAGGTATTAAAGCGACACTATCGCATTTATGAAGTCCCGATATCGTTCAATCCGCGCGATTACTCGGAGGGAAAGAAGATCAAACTTCACGATGCTTTCGACGCGGTGTGGACATTATTGAAGTATAGGTTTGTGGATTAGAACACAGGGGCGTGGAGACGCCTTGCCCAAACATTATTATCCAAACAATTCCACCATCATCGCTTCCAAACCATCCAGGGCATTCCGCACCGATTCAGAAACACCTTTTGGGTTCTGATCATCCGGCTCCGTTGCAAGCCAACAATTAACGGAAGCGGCTAATAGGAGCGGCAAATCATCAAAACGCAGGGACGCCAAGCCGCCAAGAGCATCAGAGTCATGACGGCTTGGTGATCATTCAACCCTGCCTTTGTTCAATTCTACAGTCGTCCCGGATCACTCACTTGCCCAGGATCGAATTTTCAGCGGCGGTCAGAACAACATCCTCAGTGGATAACACATTGGATTCGTTCACCGGCACTTTGATAGTGGGTTGAACGCCTATACCTTCCAGAAACAACGAACCGTCGGGAAGAACTTCGCGCCCGGTTGGGAATTGCATACTGATGCCTTCCGGCATTTTGATTTGACCACGCGAAACTTCGGCTTCGACTCCGCCGGTCGGGTATTGTCCCACCACAACCGCGCCGGGTACTTTGCTGAAACCATAAGCCTCGAGCTCGCAGGCACTGTCGCAATTGAGTCCAACGAGGACCGCAATTTTATCGAAGTGGTATTGCTCCTGATTCGGCTGAAATTGATCCAGTTGACCCTGCGGCTCGAATTTTCCGGTTAACTTGTTGTAATATTCCAACTGGCCAAGGCCAATCGTCTGGTTCGTCAGGAATCCTGCCAGACCCAATGGGACTCCTCCGCCGTTATTTCTCAGATCAATGATCAGGCCTGCCACTTTGTTTTGCTGGAAATCCTTCAAACCGCGCTCGAAGAGACGCAGGATCAAATTTAAATCATCTTCATTTGAGTTTATTTGAATATATCCAAGGTCAGATCCATTTACAGTCAGGGTTTTTAACTGGACCGGCAGCAAATCCGGGGTCTGATTGCTACCCATTTGCTTAAGAAGAGTATTGATTTCATCCTGACTTACAACCGACATCAATGTAGCGGATCGAGATGTTCCACCCGGGTTTGTAAATGTGACATTTGCCTGGGTATTGGGACCGGCGCGCGTCAGCATGATCGCTTTAATATACAAGATGGCAAAGTCCGAGGATTGCAATCCCAAGAACATAGGCTCGGAATTAATCACATCCATGACCGGCTTGCCATTGAATTGTGTGACGATCGCGCCTGCTTTCATGCCCGCCGCCTCGGCAGGCCCGCCGGCAAGCACTGAATCAACCAGCACACTCTGATCGTCCAGAACACGAACTGTAAATCCAAAACTGCCAATATAGTGGGCTTGAAGATCCTTAGTGGACAAATCACCTCCATCCAGGCCGACATGACCATCTTTGAAGGAAAATGTAAAATCGCGCAGAGCCTCATAGTAGGCATAACTGTCATGATTCTGTTCAGCCTGCTGGACGCGCGGACGAATACTGGCAACCAACTGATCCCAATTGGGTTGTTTCCCCTGGATGCCGTTGAAAGCATAATCGGTCTTCAAGAAGCTGACCAAGTCATCAAAGGCCTGAGTATAGGTCTCATTGGAAAAATCGTGAGGCTTTACTTCCTGCGCTTCATATAGAGTCACATCCTGTTGAGGCGACTGGGAAAATGTAAATGGATTGGTGTCGAGGTCAACAACGGTATACCCGGCAGGTACCGGTGCAACCGGGTCATCGGGTGTAAACAGTTTATTATCCGCTCCGAATCCGGTTGGGAATTGCTGTTTACCATCCGGCGACCAAATGATAAGCTTGCCTCCGGTGACTTCATCATCCCGGTTGGAATCGGTTTTGATGGAGGCAGTGTCATTCGGCCAGCCCAAGGAACGATCATCGCCCGACTCGAACGGACTCCCATAAATATTCGGTGCATAACTTGCCGCAAAAATTTGAACACCGGTATCCTGTGGGTTCTTGTTGCCGACATTGTTGAATGTCCCTTGCGGAACTTCAGGGAGGGAAAGTTCATACGTGCCAATGCCGCTATTGGGATCATATTGAACATAGCCGAGCACCTGTGAATCCACCGGCAATTCCCATTGTTTGTTACGAATGACAAATCCGTGCAAGTCGGTCAGGACCACCTGTCGTTCAGCAAAAATTTTATTATCAGCAAGCGTTCCCTCAATTTCCTGAGTCCATTTAAACGAGCCGGTAATTCGGAAAGGTTCATTCGTAGTTACCAGGGGGGCCTGTATCGCGACAGTGGTGGGCACAGGCAATGAAGTTGGGGATACTTGCGTAACTGCAGTTTGTGCGGAACCGGGCGTCGAAGATTGGGAAGAAATCAGGTTGCCATAACTGACGCACGACATCTGCACCATGCTCAGGATGACCAGCGCCGCTAATATTTGAAACAATCGGTTTTTCATGTCTGCCTCCAAAATTCCCGCCATTATACTGCCGAAGGTATAATGGAAGTTGTGAAGCCGCAGGAACAAATCCAGGCAGAATTTGAACGAGCAGAACAGGCACGCAGGCGCGGCAACGAGGGACAAGCACGCGTCTGTGCGCGGCGCGCGGCCGGGATTGCGGCACGCGAATACTTTATACAACGCGGGATGATCATCCGCACGTCGAGCGCTTACGATGTAATTAACCTGCTGGCTGAAGATTTGGAACTCGATGCAGAACTGCGCCAAATTGCCGAAAATCTGACGTTGCGCGTGGATGAGGAATTCAAGCTGCCGCCTGATATAGATCTAATCGCTGAAGCAGGAAAATTATGCGAAAGATTGTTGGATGGATAACATAAATTTCCGAATTCACGTTGGAAATTTCACCGCGCATATCCCTGGAAGAATTAAAACAAAGATCGCTTGAGCGGCATCCTGCATATCCAACAAGTGCCGCATATCGTGTTTGAAGCAGAAAGGGATAACAAGCCATGATCGATACTGGATTGAAAAACAAGGTTGTTTTAATCACCGGAGTCAATAATCCCTATGGCATCGGCGCGGCAGTTGCCAGAGCTTTCGCTGCAGAAGGCGCGGCCGTGTTTGCAACCTATCTGCGCCTGCCTGCTACGCCCAGTACGACCAACATCCCCGGCGAATCTTTCTATCGCGCACAAAATGCCAAGACGGCCGATGAGGTGATTGCCACAATTCGTGAACGCGGCGGCAGGATCGAAGCCGGGGAAGCCGACCTGGCCGATCCTGCGTCAATTCCTCTTCTGTTTGACCAAGCCGAAAAAACATTCGGACCAGTGAACGTGCTTGTTAACAACGCGGCGCATTGCGACCCGGATACTTTCCTGCCACAAAGTCGACTCGGTGCCGAAAGCCGCGCAGCAGACAACTTCCCTATGAGGACGCTTACTGCAGATAAGCATGATGTCCATTTCGCCGTGAATAGTCGCGCCGTTGCGCTGATGATGGCGGAATACGCCCATCGCTATATCGAACGCAATGCTCATTGGGGACGGATCATCAACATCAGCACAGATGGGGCCTCAGGCTTTAGCAGCGAGGTCTCTTATGGTGCGAGCAAACATGCCATGGAGTCCTACAGCCGCGCAGCCGCCAATGAACTGGGCAAGTATGGTATTACAGTGAATATCGTATCT
>Ga0182027_10004157_pt1 | contig 22587 bp, 24 predicted proteins | sample 712E1DmetaG_FD_121300 | JGI IMG/M metagenome (GOLD analysis project Ga0182027, IMG submission 121300) | Permafrost microbial communities from Stordalen Mire, Sweden - 712E1D metaG (Illumina Assembly) | ecosystem: Environmental > Terrestrial > Soil > Wetlands > Permafrost | place: Sweden... | reverse complement strand
CTGCGAACCCCAATCACGGAATGTGTGATCTTGGCATTCTGGATGCGGCAGCCGTTCGAGAGCACCACATCCTTCAACTGGCTGTTATGCACGATGCTGCCCGGCAAATATCGAATGTGAGTATAGATCGGAAACTTGGGATCATAGAAACTAAACGGAGGATTAGGCGAAGCCATTTCCAGGTTGATTTCATAAAACGAGCGAATCGTCCCAATATCCCGCCAATAGCCGTCAAAGTGAAAGCCGTATACTTTATGCGTATGGACAGCCTCCGGGATGATATTAATGCCAAAATCATCGTAGTGGGTATGAGCAGTAAGCAAATCGATCAATACTTTCGTCTTGAAAAGGTAAATCCCCATGGAAGCCTCAAAGGGACGTTCCGGATCGTCGCGGCTGATGAAATGATCCTGGGTCTCCGTATCCTGGGGCTTTTCCACAAAATTGGAGACGCGGCCATCCCGTTCGCATTTCAATATTCCCAAGCGCGGCGTTTCCTCGCGCGGGACGGGATGAACGGCCACGGTTACATCGGCATCCTTTTTCCAATGAAACTGGGCCATCTCGGCATAGTTCATGCGATAGAGATGATCACCGGCCAGGATCAGGATATACTCCGCGCTTGCGGACTGGATTTCAAAGAGCTGCTTGCGCACCGCGTCTGCCGTGCCCTGGTACCAGGTGGCGGATTCAAGCGTTTGCTCGGCAGCCCAGATCTGCACCCAGCCCGGGTGGAAGGCATCGAAGTTATAGGTTTGGGTAATATGGCGGTGGAGGGATACAGAATTGAACTGCGTTAAAATCGCAACGCGGAAAATTTCGGAGTTGATGGAATTGCTGATGGGAATATCTATCAGCCGATATTGTCCCGCAATCGGCACCGCCGGTTTGGAGCGCATTTTCGTCAATGGGTAGAGGCGCGCTCCGCGTCCACCGCCCATGATCACTGCCAGGATATCATTCATTGTTGGAGACATCGAGGACCTCCGCAGGAAAGATGGTGTTCTTGTCTTATGATCTCCTAATTCTTAAAGAAGCGACGCACACGTTGTATGATGAACAGGATCGGATAAGCGATGGCCAAAAGCACATCCACCACTAAAAATGTCAGGTTATATTTCATTGCTCTCTTCCTCTACAGCTTATCCTTGCATGGATAAGTTAAAAACAAAGCGCGAGATTGTTCCGGCACTCTCGCGCTACAATCAAGCGGGCGAGCGCCCGCAAAGCAGACAGAATGATATAATGGTTCTGCACTACCGAACCAACGCCCTGCGCCCTTTCAGGGTAATGCCGAAGGAGGGAATCGAACCCTCAATCCCGAAGGAACACGATTTTGAGTCGTGCGCGTCTGCCTGTTCCGCCACTCCGGCCAACGGATATAGTATAACCAACCCCGCAAACAAGGTCAAGGCGAAATCGTCATAAGGCAAATTGGAAATCCACAGCAAAGGTTAAGATGAAACTCGGAATTATCGGACTGCCTCAATCAGGAAAAACGACCATCTTCAACGCACTAACGCGCGGCAATACACCCACCACCGCCAGTGCAGGACGCTTCGAAGTCCACACGGCAGTGGTGGATGTCCCCGATCCGCGCGTGGATAAACTCTCGGCGATGTTCAAACCAAAGAAGACCATCTATGCCAAGGTGACCTATGCCGATATCGCCGGACTGGAAACAGGCGCGGCCAAAACGGGAATTTCAGGTCAACTGCTGAACCAACTCGCACAAATGGATGGCTTCATTCTCGTTGTGCGCGCCTTTGCTGATGATAACATTCCTCATCCCGCAGGAAAAGTGAATGCACAGCGCGATGTCGAAACGATGTTGAGCGAACTTCTGCTCAACGATCTGATCGCAGTCGAACGCAAGCTGGAGCGCTTGACCGAGGAACGGAAAAAGGGCGGCACGGATAAGGTTCTGAATGAACGTCAAAGCGTTTTATTCAATCGTCTGCATGAAGCATTGAATTCAAGCACACCGCTCCGAAAGCTGGAATTCAATGATGAAGAGTCACGTGAATTGGCTTCGTTCGGTTTGCTCACGCGCAAACCGATTCTGACTGTGTTCAATCTCGGCGAGGGCCAGTCCGCCCCGATCATGCAACTCGATCATCCATCGGTGGCATTGATGGGCAAACTGGAGATGGAAATTGCACAACTGAGCACAAACGATGCGGCAGTCTTCATGCAGGAGTATGGCATCGAAGAACTCAGCCTGAGCAAGATGATCAAATTATCGTATGACTTGCTGCAATTGCAATCGTTCTTCACGGTCGGCGAAGACGAAGTGCGCGCCTGGACGACGCGGCGGGGTGCGCCGGCAGTCGAAGCGGCAGGCGAAATCCACACCGACATACAACGCGGCTTTGTGCGCGCGGAGGTAGTGGCTTGTGAGGATTTGCTTTCCCTTGGCGGCATGACCGAAGCCAAGACCAAAGGCAAACTGCGGCTCGAAGGAAAAGAATATCTTGTGAAGGATGGGGATATTATGCACATAAGATTTAACATATAATAGGATTGCGGATGCCGAGGGCTTCCGCACTGATATTGGAAAGGAGGGCACGATGTTCACACAATTTAGAAAGCCGGGGGCAATCCTGCTTACGCTGGCCGCGATTGCGGTGATATTAGCCTGCGATATTTCGACTTCCAGTAGTCCACCGGCTTTTGACCCGACGAAAGCCGCGCTCGAACTGCAAGCCACAGCCTTGTCCCTGCAAATGACCCAGGTGGCGCTGAACTCGGGACAAAACCCGGTACAACCGGCTCCCACCTCTCCGCCCGCACCCCAACCGACTAATCCTCCCCCTGCGGCGACCGTAATCCAGCCAACGCCCACATCTGATGTGGAAGCCAGGATCAAGTCAGCCAAGATTTTGGTCTACGAGAACACGGATGAACGCGGGATCGGCATGTGGGTCAAGGATGCGCTGAATGGAATGGGGTTGAACTATACCGATGTTGGCTCCTATAGCGGCCACTTCATGGAATACCTGAACTCAGGCATCATTTACGATCTGGTCATCGTGGATGCGGAGGATAAGGATATCATCTCCGGCGAGTTTTGGGATGTAATCAACACCCGCCTCGCACGCGATAAAGTTGCTTTGATCGCGGAGGTGTGGTACCTGGAGAGGGAATCCATCGGACCGATCGGCAATATCCTGGAAGGCTGTGGGATTCGCTACGTAAGGCCCATGCCGCTGGATGATTCGATCTATTGGTGGACGCCCATCCACCCCATTTTTAATGAGCCGAATGTTGTGCTCCCACTCATCCACTACAACCGCTATTGGGCCAGTGGCGCCGGTGACAAGATCGAGCTTGCAAGCGGCGGAGATGCAACCCTGCTGGCAGGTTCATCCGCCAGTCCATCGAATGATGAGGGCGTGCTGGCATCCTGCTATCAGGGGCGGGTCATTATCCAGACTTTTTCCGACCACGACTATCACCAAGCGGATATCATCGCGCTTTGGCAAAACTACATCCACTACACATTGAAAAACCATTTTGCAGTTACCCCATAAGCAACGTGAAGCGCAAAACATAAAGAACGGCACAGACCAGCCGCTCTTTATGTTTTATTGACTTCCAAAATCAACAGTGTAATACCCTCCATATGTGCTACTTGAAACATATGCATAGCCGGCGCCCATATCGGTGGCGCTGGTATTCAAAATGGTATTGCGATGCACTGTGTCGTTCATCCACCAGTTGAAAGCGTCTTGTGGATAACCGCCGGGAAATATGATCTCGGCATAATAGACGGGATTGTAACCCTGTGCAATCATGCGTTGATTAATAGTCGAAGCATCAGAACCAGTATCGCTTAACAAACTATGACAGGCCATATCAATGCTGTGACCTTGCGCGGCGGCTTCCAATTGCGAATTGATCGAGAGTTTGCCCAGCCCAGCTTGTATTCGGGCAGTATTGATAAGATTTTCGATCTCACTCGTATAAGATTCGCTGAACGTATATTTACAACCTATTGGGTTTGTTGATTGACTCACAGGCGTGCTATTGGATGGCGTTGCCATAAACGGAGTAAAGGTTGGAACATTACCAATGATGATCTTGACCCAAAAGTTCTTATAAATACCAATCGGGATGGAATTTCCATTCTGATCATTCAAAACGAAATAACCGGCATAAGAGTTATAAGCTGTGGGTGCAATCAACTTCACAGAAATATCCACGGTAGCGCCTGAAGCCGTATCCGGAACCGGCACAGAATCCGGAGCACCCATTCGGTCACCGGAGGCAAATGCTACTGTGTATCCCGTCCAAGCGCAGGTGCCGCTATTTTCAAAACGCCACGTTTTCGTAAATGATGCCCCAGGAGCGATATATGTGTTATCGGGTATGGTGACATCTTGAAGCATAACTGCCCGTTCCTTGCAAGCCGCGAGTGTTGGATTAATGGTTGGCGTGATGGAGGTGGACGAAGGTGTCACGGGACGCGGAAAGGGCGTGTGGGTGACCGGCAGGGTGGAAGTCAGGAAAAAAGGCGTGGGACTGGCCTCGTTCGGTGAAACCGAAATACTGCAGGCGGTCAGGGTTAATATCAGGAACAGTGAAGTCAAAGCGAAGTTCCGCATGGATTGATCCCAAAACAAAAATCCGGTTTATTTCTAAATTGGCAAAAAAACATCATAAATATAATTCCAAACAATTTTTTCAGCTTCAATTCCTCTTTGGTTCCCTTTAAGTATACCCGCTGACCACCTCAACCGACTTGTGAATCCAGGGTGGGTTAGAACATCATCATTTGTCCCTTGATCTGTTCAATGGGATCGCTGGCAAGTTGTTCCTCGAACGTTTCACGCGTCAAGATCGGAACATCCGAGAGGGCGCGCAATAAACGATATTTCACCAGTCGAACATTTTTCAACCGTTCTGCCAGCCCGGCGTCGCGCTGGGCTTTATAGGCAACGAGCACGGCGCGTCCACCGGGGATGACAAGCAAAATTTGTTCGGGCGGATGGGAGATCTCCGCCATGGCGCGCCCAACCATTGCAGAAGCCAACACGGAAAAAACGCGGACTACCCTGCCGTCTTCCTCCCATATCAACAATTTAGCCCGCCGCCGCGTTTTATATTTCAAGCGTTTTCCCATCGAATCGATCAAGGCACTCATCCTGTTTAATTCTGCGCGGCGTGCAGAAGCGGCATCTTCGGTGCGCAACTTCCAGCTTGCTCCATTTTTTTCCGCGTAGGAATTCAATATGGCATAAATCATACCCTTGGATGGCGTCAGCAGACCGGGGAAACGCGGATAGAGATCATCCTCAATTTCAAGAAAGATGCTCACCGGATTTTTTTGCAGGAACGTGACCACCGCCACTTCGACACGGTCCGCCAACGACTCGTGGTACGGACTTAAGTCCGCACTATGTTCATTGATCCCCCACAAGCCGGTCTCGATGCTTTCACTACCGGAATAATGTATGAAACTGGAAGCGCCTTTCACGGCGACTTCCATGGCGGTTTGCGTTTTCCGTAGAGCTTCATCGAAGCCCTGATCGTTTTTTTTGAGCGCGTGAGATTCTATCAACGCAACCAAACCAGCGGCATGAACATGCAAATAGCCGGCAGGTTCACCGCGTGAGGACAGGTGATCGCGAATCGAATCCCGAATTAAACCAATCTGCGGTTCGGCATATTCGCGATGCAAATGTTCGCCGCGTTCCCAAACTATTTGAATCGGATCATGCTCCGTGCGCAAGGCAAGACTCTTCAAATCAAAGCCTGCCGCGCCTGCGGCGGTCAATGCAGAAGAGAGAAAAGAAGGTTCGGCTTCCGGCAATAACCCGAAGAACGGTGTGCCGAGCGGAAGCAATTCTAAGAGATGTGTGCATGCAGCATGGAGCGCAGTGGCATTCCAAGCCCAATCATAACGCCGGCGGCGCAGCGCAACTTTATACGGCTCAACCGCTGCGCGTCCCCAGAGCCAGCCGGCCCACAATGCAGACAAAGTCCAGAATGCCTGGTTCGGACGCGGCAAGGCAGTAATTACAGCTCCAATCGGAATTTCCCTTTTGACTTCCTGCGCCAGTTCTTTGAAGCGGCCTTCATAAATACAGATACCGCCGCTTTCCGGAATTTTCCCGGGCCAGGCTTCACACGCCACACTCGAAGCAGTTTCTGTCCATAAAGCGATCCCGCTCTCCATCATCATCCAAACATTATGTTCGCGGAATTGATTTGGGATCGTGAGTTGTTTGGGACGCGGCCGCTCCGAGGGATAGCCCCACAGCGTATTGCCTGCATCACAAGCGGCGAGGATCAGCGCGATCAATGCGCGGCGGCGTTCCGGGGTGAGATTCAAGCTGTCCAAGCGGTTGATGACGGTGGTCAACACATACAAGGGACGCGGAAGATAATGCTGAAGGGCCTCCTCGACATAGGTACGGTCTTCATCATCCAATGAAGCCACGCGTTCGAGTGCGCGTGAACGATGCAATGAGTCGGTGGAGGCGATCTTCTTCGCACGTTCCACATCTTCCAGCGTGACAGCCCGTTCCCCCGAGTCGCCGCACTCCCGGCATTCGTAAATTCGCGCATAAGGCTCATTTTCACCCTTTCTCCATATAAAGGATTGCGCAAGGACTTCGTGTCCGCATTTTTCACATGCCGTAAAATAAAGCGATTGCAGATGAGTCTCCAACCGTTCTTCGCCTTTTTTTGAGACGGCGAGATCCGCAAGCGCAGCCTTGAAATCCGATTCCCCCGGAGGGTTCGCCGCCATCTCCAGCAGGAAGCGCGTGACGGGATTATTAACCGTCACCAGCACACGATATCCCGCACGCGCAGCTTCCATTGCAACCCGTGGTGTGAATCCAAATGGATCGATCAACCAGCTTCCGGGCGGGATATGGTGAGATAACCACGTTGAAATCGTGCCTTCTTCAAGCGGCGGAATAAATCTTGAAAGCGGCCCCAGATCCGCCGCCTTCAATCCAGGAATATAAGGCTGGGCTTCCATCGCTTACAAGAATTGTTCATAGAGGCTCGCATAACGGTTCCTTTGGCATGGCACGCAGGTCGCTCTCCACTGCGGAAAGCATAAATTGAATGCCGAGCAAAACCGTGAGAGTCGGAAGCATCACGGTACCGGTCGGCGCAGGCAGATCAAGGTGTGCATAGTGAATCCACTTGGCAATCCCAAAAATCAAACCGAACAACAGGAGCGGAATGCCCGCGGTCAAATATATGCTCCCCATCGAAAAATCATAAATGAAATTTTTCAAGACCACACGGCGCAGAAAAGTGAACAACAATTTAATCGGAAACTCAAATAAAACATGCCGGATCATAAGATTGGAAGCCTCTCCCTGATACCGTGCAGGCATCGGCACATCGCGCACTACAGCACCCAGCAAATATAGATTTGCCAGCATGGAAGTTTCAAAATAATAGGAATGATCGATCCGTTCCAGCGGAAGCTGGGCAAGAATCTCGGCGCGGATGGCAAGAAAGCCATTCGTAGGGTCGAATATGTTCCAGTAGCCGGTCGCCGATTTGGCAAGGAAACCAAGCCCCATGTTGCCGAGTCGGCGGACAAATGGCATTTTCTGCAAGGCGATAAAATCACGGAAGCGGTTGCCCTTGGTGTAGTCCGCTTTGCCTTCGATCAAGGGCAGGAGCAATTCGGGCAAATGACCGGCATCCATCTGGCCATCTCCATCAACCTTAACCACGATCTGCGCCCCCAATTCAAGCGCTTTGCGGAAGCCCGTCACCATCGCTCCACCCACGCCCTGATTATGATCGTGCCTGATCAAAACGATACGCGGGTCACGTTCAACCAGGCCCGCCACAACCTCCGAAGTGGAATCACGCGAAGCATCATCCACCACAATGATATGGCGAACGTAGGAAGGAAGTCCGCTTAGAACCTTTGCGATCTCTCCGCCCACATGGTAAGCGGGCACAACTGCCGCAATCCTGTATTTCTGAAAACTGGCCTGTTCTTTCATCGCAAACAATTGTAATCGAACCTTGGCCGTACGGCGCGGTTTTGCGTTAGAATATCCATTCAATAATACATATTCTCACTTTAAGGAAACCATGACTTCCACTGGGGAACAAATTCTCATTGTCGAAAGCGATCCAGATATCAGCGATTTGGTTGGCCGGCAGGCACTTCAACCGTTGGGTTATAAAGTGACGGTGACGGGAGACGCCGGGGCGGCCATCAAGCTGGCGATTGAAAATCATCCGGATTTGATCCTTGCCAATCTCAATTTACCCGGCTTGAGCGGCAAGGATTTGATCACTGCTTTGACATCACAGGGAATCACTGCACCGCTGGTGGTTATTGCTGAAAAGGGGCAGGAACAAAGCGTCATCCAAAGCTTCCGTCTCGGTGCGGTGGATGCTATTTTGTGGCCCGCGCGCGATGCTGAAGTGGTTCGCGTAGTTGAACGCGCTCTTCAGCAAACCCGCGAAACGCGCACCCGTTTCAAACTCGACCTTCAATTGGAAGCCGCCAACCAGGAACTCCACCGCAAAGTCCACGAACTGACCGCCCTTCTCTCCATTGGAAAAGCTGTGATATCCACTACCGATCCGCGCCGATTGTTCGACCAAATCGTTGACGGCGCCATGCAAGTTGCCGAAGCAGAAACCGGCTGGTTGATGATCCGCGACGAAAACACGCGCACCTTCTTGTTGACGGCACACAGAAACCTGCCGGAAAGCTGGGCAAAAAAGGTCAACCAGCCGTTGGATGACGGGATTAGCTCCCTGGTAGCTGTTTCAGCGGAGACACTTGCCATTCACGGCGCGCCGCTCGAAAAATTCAAAGTGGCGGTACTGGGAAAATCTGCTGCAGTCGTACCCATCAAAGTACAGAGTGAAGTGATCGGATTGCTGATCGTTGTTCGCAAAGCGGAACGCGAAATCGAAAAAGTCACGCAATCGCTGCTTGAAGCGATTGCCGATTATGCATCCATTTCACTCATCAATACACGGCTATTTCAGGTCGTCGAGCAAAATTCCGAGGCGGCCCGAATGAACGAAAATTATCGTGTGGCAATGCTTGAATCGTTACGAGAATCCATCCGCGAGGAAATACAGGTTTCCATGTATCCGCTGGAGGCCCTTCTATCCGGTAAGTCAGGCGCACTGACAGGAGGACAGGAACAAGCACTGAAAACCATTCAAGGTTCCCTGCAACGAGTCGCGCGTTCCGCTGAAAAAACGGTTGTGCCGGATTCTTCAAAAAAGGGAAACGGATGAGCGAACGCGATTTAGTTTTGCTGGCTCTGGATAACATCCAGGTTCTACACTTGATGGAACGCGCCCTGCAGGCTGTAAATTATGAAGTCGCGATCGCTCATAATCTCGAGGGATTGGAAAAAATCCTTGATGAATCTTCACCGGCTTTACTGCTCATCGCGGAACATTTCTCCGGCAGGAATGGCATCGAGATTGCCGAAACGGAACTTAAACGGTTTCCCGCGCTTCCGATTTTATTATTTGTCGAACAGGATACAACTGATGCCGTGAAGGCGGTTTTGACGGCCGGTTTGAGCGGATACCTTTATTCTCCCCTTCATACAGACGATATCGTGGATGCCGTTAACCGAAGTTTGGCACGCGCCCGATATCTGGGCGATTGGATTCGCCGGGAAGTCAAGCGCACCACTTCGTCTCTCGAAAGGAGAGTCCAGATTTCTGAAACGGAGCGCGATAAATTTAAAGCCATCATCGCCAACATCGAAGACGGTGTGATCGTTCTTGACGAGGACCACAATATCATTTTCGTGAATCGCGCGGCGCGCGAGACCTGGGGCTTACCTGCCGACTCAATTGGCAAACCCATCTTAGATGTAGTCCAAAACCCGGATATCCAGACATTCCTGCTACGTCCAGCAGAAAGCTCCGTCAAATATCATGAACTGAATTTCGATGGCGGGCGGGTCTTCAGCGCACACCAGACTTTCATCCCAAAAATCGGCATTGTCATTACATCCCATGACATCACCTTTCTAAAGAAACTGGACCAGATCAAAAACGAATTCGTTCATACCGTTTCGCATGACCTGCGTTCTCCCCTAACCGCCGTAATGGGTTATGCCGAACTGGTTACACGGGCTGGCACGCTCAACGAGCAACAACAGGAATTCCTTAGACGCGTTCAAACGAGCGTACAGAATATCACGATGCTTATCAACGACCTGCTCGATCTGGGGCGCATCGAGGCGGGCTTCGATACCCGCCGCGAATCCGTCCAGCTTGAGGGTATCCTTCAGAACTCGCTGGATATGTTCGAGCCGCTCATCGCGCAAAAGAATCTTCACCTTGAAAAAAATATTTTGCCCAATTCACCGGCCGTGCGCGCAGATCCCATCCGCATGCGGCAGATGCTGGACAATCTGATCGGGAACGCAGTCAAATATACATCCAAAGATGGGGCAATTCGCATTCTCATTCATACCGAAGAACACCAGGTAATTTTTGAAATTAAAGACACAGGCCCCGGCATTCCATTAGATGAGCAATCCCATATTTTCGAAAAATTCTACCGAGGCAGTAATGTGCTCGTAGAACCCAAAGGCAGCGGTTTGGGACTCGCCATTGTCAAGTCCATTGTGGAAAGCCATCAGGGGCGCGTGTGGGCCGAGTCAGTCCTAGGCAAGGGATCCACGTTCATTGTTGTATTACCCGCATATGAACAGGCGAATACACCTATAGAGTTGGCGAGGAAAGCCACTAGTTAAAAAGATTCAACCCAAAGACACGAATGAAAACAAAGAAAAGTCTTTTACCGCAATGCCCGCGAGCGCTTTGCGTGCTGTGCGAAGGCGACCTCGGCTAATATGGCTTTCTCAAAATCGAGAATTTCTTATGGCGAATTACGCCAATATGCGAATAATGCGAATAAGTTACGAAAAATTGGCGAAATTCACCTATTCGCGTCCTTCGCGTTCCAAAACCTATGGTTTGTTAAGCGACTTTGAGAAGACCATACCTCGTCCAATGATTTTCGATAACTCTTCCTCCAAGGCATCGTATAATAAATTCAAATTCTATTTGTGCTGGAATTCACAGATACGGATTTCAAAAGCATAAGGAGGCACTTTACCGGAACCCAAAGGTCCAGATTCATTTCAACTCCTAATCTGAAGCCAGGAATTGGAATCCAAAAACCCCTTCGGCCATTCTTCTGAGTCGCTCACTTCTTTCCATCAATATTCACTATTAAAAGGATCATATACCATGAAACGAATCTTTCATCTCTTTTCACTGACCATCCTGCTGACCCTCATGGTCGCCACACCGGCAATGGCCTCGTCATCCGGCCCAGCTCTCACAAAGGTCTCTCCTCCTCTGCCCAGCGGATGGAATCAAGGCTATTTGTACGGCGTGTGGGGTTCCAATGCCACCAATCTGTATTCGGTCGGTGATGGCTACAACGGTAAAACTTATATGCCTCTGATCTACCACTCAGCCGGGGGAGCCTGGAAGGTTATCAGCTCGACCATGCCCAGCGGATGGACGTACGGCTGGCTACGCAGCATTTGGGGATCCAGTTCCAGCAACATATTAGCTGTCGGGACTGGCGAGCAAGGCGGACCGGATTTGCCTCTGATCTATCACTTGATTACCGGGAACGTCTTGAAGGTTTCCAGTCCGGCCATGCCCAGCGGATTCACCACTGGCGGGTTGTACGGCGTGTGGGGTTCCAGAGCCAACAATGAGTATGTGGTCGGATATGGCTACAACGGCACAGCAGAGTTGCCCCTGATCTATCAATCCACCGTGATCGGCGGTTGGAATGTTTTCAGCCCGGCCATGCCCAGCGGATTCACTGCTGGCACTTTGAACAGCGTGTGGGGTTCCGGCGATAGTGGAAATGTGTATGCGGTCGGATATGGCTGGAACGCCATACTGCCGATTCCTTTGGTCTATCACAAATACGGGAGCGTTTGGAAGGCTATCGCCCCGCCCCTGCCCACCGGCTGGACTGCAGGCTGGTTGAACGGCGTGTATGTTCCCAGTGCCGGATATGTTGTTGCGGTCGGATCTGGCTACATCGGCACAGCGCAAGTGCCTCTGGTCTATCACTCCAACAACGGGAGCATTTGGACGGTTTCCAGCTTGCCTATACCCAGCGGATGGAGTGATATCTTTTTGCGAGGCATTTGGGGTTCCGATGCCAGCAATGAGTATGCGGTCGGTTCTGGCTATAACGGCACAACCTATATGCCGTTGCTCTATCACTATAACGGGACCGCCTGGACGTTTTTCACTCCGGCCGTACGCAGCGGAGAGAATGAGGGCGAGTTATGGGGTGTGTGGGGTTCGAGTGCCGCCAATGTGTATATGGTTGGAGAGGGCGACAACGGCACGACCTGGCTGCCCCTGATCTATCACTAGGACAACACTATCCAAAGCTTAATCCGCCTGTTTCGTGTGAGACAGGCGGATGACTAAAGGCCAAGTCAATAAGCATCAGGGGTCAATCTTCAGTGGGGACGGCGCCAGGTGCGCTTCGCGAAGTCCATCGCTGAGCGGCAGGGACTCTTCAGTTGCATAGAACGCTCCCTCACACCGTCCCAGTGTCCTTCGGGAGAGCGACATAGTATTTTTGAGGTGGCATGTAATTAAAATGCCGGCGCCGGATGTGCATCCGGCGCCGGCTTTCGCCAAAGGAGGAGACAGTGAGGAGCATCTTGGAGGTGTCTTTGTTCCGTCTCCGCAATTATCATACCGCAGGGATGGAAATTGCGGGATTATCAAACGTCACAAATTAATAGTGATAGTATTCACAATAAATCTTTCCTACTTTAATCCGGCAAGAAATTTCCTCATTAATTCCACCGCGTGGGGGGAATCTTGATAGGCCTGCACTTGCAATTGCGGATGCGGATTACCGCTAATCATTTTGGAAATCCTGCGTCCGTTCTGGAATAGACCCAGCACAGGCCGGCCCACATTCAATGCAAAGCCGATTTCGTATCCAACGCCATGCGAGGGAACGCTGACTTCCGCAACAACCGCGCGCGCTGCACGAATCCAAGCCACATCGCGTTCATATACTTCACGAGGCGACACCACTGCTTCCAATGCTACAACGTTTGATTCGGCCAGATGCGCCGTTGGTACCTCGTGACCATCCATAAGGAGTGCCGACGTTAATTCCTGGTAGACGTGTTCGAATTCGCGTCCGCCGGTAATGGAGCAGGCAAAATAAATATTCATTTCTTCGGCAATCGCGAAAGAATGGATTGATCTGAAACTTTTTGTTGAGGGACCCTGCCGCCTGTCCGCATACTATCCAATTCGGTGACGAGGCCCATCCAATCTTTTACCAAGATGATGAAATGCGGCGTTTTGTCTTTAAAGAAAAAGGGCGAGAGAAAAAAACGCAATGCGGAAAGAGGCACAGGAAATGCGTTCAATTCGATCCTTATCGCTGTCATGCCCGCCATCGGCTCCAGAATGCCGCGTCTCCACCCCGAAATAGTTTTCGGTGGAAAGGTCGCCCCCATGCTGACTGTAGTCGTCCGAAGAATGCGGCGATAGGAAATATTCAACCGCAGAAATGGTGTGACCAGCCGTAAATGATCGCTGAACGTCTGCACATACCCAGCCTTTCGAAACACGGCCATGACCAACGAGAACAATATCACTGCCCCTCCCAGCAAGACCATTGCCTGCCATCGCCACGTTTCAGCAAGCCGCGTGAACGGGTCTTGATACAGCGGCCATGCAAGTGATCCCAGCGCCAAGCCTAAAAGCAGGACGGCGGGCCACCAGCGGTCAATCATGCGAGTATACAGAAGGAGCGGATAACGTCTTCCGGCTTTTGCCATGAATCAGTTTTCATCCGCAGGTGAAACCAGACGCTCGCCTCTTTTTTCGACCGGCGGCTTTCCACCGTTTAATTGGGCGCTCAAGTTCCCGATCGCCTGCTCCAGATGTTCGCCGCGTAAACTGAAGGTAATGTCGCCCCGTGTCTTCTCGATAATGCCGCGCGCCAAATCCGTCTGACGCCGCAGACCGTTGGTAATCGCGTCAGGGTAATCCATCGTGACCAGCACGGAATAGATTTCATCCATGATCCCGAGCAAGCGTTCCGCTTCCTTTGAATAACCGTGACGCAAAATATCAAGAGTCCGCCGCCGCAGTTCGCCGACCACTTCAGCCAGACCGTTCAAATAAGTGAAACCGGCAACGCCTAATTCCTCCGGCGTAAGTAAAGGCTGGTTTTGAATCAGTGCGCAAGTGACATTAGCTTCGACAAACTCCTTCAGCGCATCCTGGGTATAACCCGAATAGAAGAGATCGGGATATTGTGCAAGATCGTTTTTCAACCGGTCAGCCAACTGGCGTGCCTCGGATAAATGGCCCTCCATCACACCCGTTTCATCGCGATGGACGGCGCGAATCGCAAGCGAACAGGCACGGGTCAATTGACGGGCTTGGGCGAGTGCCTGGTCGCGGGATGCGGTGCGTGCCTCGAAAGTTTCGCGGATCTGCTCGGCAATACTCTCTAGTTTATGCAAAATGACTTTCAATGCTCATGCCTTATCTTCCCTGGGCGGTTCAGGCGGCTGATGTGGACGAAACAGATTTTCGGCCAGCGATGAATTGGTCGGAATGTTAATTTCACCAAAGACGGATTCATAGCGCGCCAAGTTTTCGACCAAAGCACGCATCAGTAATTTTGCAGAAAGAGGCGACATCAATACCCGCGCTTTGACGGCCGCTTTGGTTTCCCCGGGCAGAATTTGTGCAAAGTCAATCACAATATCGGCAGGAGAGTGCGAGATGCGTGCCAAGTTGGCATAAACCACATCCAGACCGGAAGGAACTTCGAGGGAAGGGGAAGTTGGCGGAGTAGGAAGAGACATATGAGTCTCCAATCATCATGAGCGACTCGGCGAGCCGCGCACTCATAGAAATGCTAGAAGGGAATATCGTCTTCTGCAGGAGCCACAGCCATTTCACCTGCATCGGTCACGGAAGCGGCGCCTGTATCGCCTTCACCGCGCGAGGTCAAGAAACGAATCGTACCTGCAGTAACTTCAAACGATGCGCCGGAGGTGCCATCCTGTTTCTGCCATATGCGAGGGCCGCCTGTATTCTTATCCGGCGTCAAGCGTCCTTCGACCAGAACTTTCGAACCTTTTTTGAGGTATTGATTACAAACCTCAGCTTGCTTGCCCCAGGCTGAGACGCGGAACCAAATCGTTTCATTAACCTGTTCACCGTTGGAGGCAGTATAACGACGATTCGATGCAACGGAAAATGAGGTAACAGCTTGACCGGCAGGTGTGTAACGCATTTCGGGATCGCGGCCTACGTTTCCCACAATGATGATCGTATGGAATGACATTTTTTCTCCTTAGCTATAGGGAACGCCGCAGTCGCGGCGCTGACGATTGATTGATGCTTCAATTGTACACTTATTACAGGCAGTTGCGAGGGGATTTCAATAAAAAAGCATGGCCTTCTCAAAGTCCATGGTGAACCTATGCCTTGTCATTTTTTTAATGCGAAGCACGCAAAGCTCGCTAAGATTCTTGTTTTTTCTTCGCGATCTTCGCGCCCTTGGCGGTTCGTTCTCTGATCTTGAGAAAACCATGATAAAAAAGCCGCCATCCTAAAGGACGACGGCTTCCTAAGAAACCTGGATTGGGATTAACCGGCCGCGACTGTGACCGGTTGAGCCACTTCATCCGGTTGAGGTCGGGCCGCGAACCGGAAACCGGTGAACATCAGGATGGCGCATAGCAGTTCACCGATGTACAAGAATTGGCCATAGCCAAGCCGAGTCAGTGTGCTGGCAGATCCGATCAGAAGCGCACCTGCCGCGATCAATACGTTGCCGATTACACGGTTAGGCAGGACACGTTTGCGCCAAAACAAATATGCAGACCAGATTGCTCCTCCAACCAAAGTAAGCAGGCCGTAAATATTAAAGAACGGCGTGGTCAAACGCACGGGGGAACCAAGAGGCAACAAACCTTTTATAACAGTAACCTGCCTGCCGTTATCGGTAATTGTAGCTGTTTGCGCATCCGCCGGAGCCGTCTCTCCCGCTGCAAGGACTTTTGTTCCATATTGTTCGCTAACCGGCTTCGAAGTTGTGAAAACAGTTTCGTCAAGTTTCGGCATAACCTGCAACATCAAATAACCGGCAAAGAGACTACCTGCAACGAGGATAACCGTCACAATATGCACCCACGTTTTACGGACAAGCAGGGTTAGAGTTCCGTGTCCGATCCATGCCGCATTGAGAGCGGCACCGAACAGATACCATGCAAAGAATATCCATCGATTCCATGAAAGCGAAAGGTAGGCCTCCGCGAAACTGCCCGCACCGAACATGGCCAGTCCAATGCCCCAAAATAAAAAATGGGGGGCGCGGCGTACCCAGTAACGCTGTAGAACATAGACGGTGAATCCGAGCATGATCGCAGTCGAGAAAAAAGGAAGGATTTGATTAATGGACATATCTTCTCCAGTTAAAAATGAACAATACCCAAAAGTACACCCGCGGCAAACAAAATCAGGGCAATTGTAAGAATCCCCATCAAAATCAAAAGAGCAGGAATGACTTTTTCAAACATCAAGGAATTCCCTGGCAAGTGCGATTTTTTGTTTGTTTGCAAACCGCCCGGCATCTTTACCTTATCCCATCAAATTTAGAAAGTATATTCTACAATCGGCATATCAACAGGTCAATATCATTATATGCCAAGTATATTAATTATTTAATAGGATTTCTTATCCAAAAACATTGTGCCGAGTTGAATCTCTGGTTTATACTTTAGGTATGGAGAAAGCGGATGCCATGAACCCTCCACATCAAAACATATTTCACCGAGGCAGGGACGGCGCATGATATTATGGTTAACATATTTGACGGCTTGACCGTCCCGTTTGACCTCACGGTCAGAGTTCCAGCGATTGCCACTGGAGCGGCCTTGGAATAGCGAGTAAACCCAAAAATGAAAAGTAAAGCGAAATACAATCGTTTGATTATCGCCAGTACGGCGATCCTGGTCTTATGGATTTCCATATCCTGCCAGCTTCTTAACACGCCGCCGCTAAAATTCACGCCTGATACCATGCCCAAAGCACAAGTAGGCGTTTTCTATTATGTCATCATAAAAATCACCAACAACCAGACGCCTGCGGGTGAATTTTCAATTGCTCAGGGCAATCTCCCGAAAGGCTTGAGGTTTCAAAGGATTACCGGTCAGGATGCGGTTCTTATATCCGGCGTGCCCCAAGGATCCGGAGCGTTCCACTTCGTGATCGATGTATGGTGCTACGGCACCAATCATTCAGGGCAAACCGGGACGAAAGATTACGTTCTCCCTGTAAGCCCATAATGATTTCGGCTCAATCCAAAGGCCAACGATTCGTAATCGGTCACTTTGGCGAAGAAAATCGAAATTGGAAAACGAACACAACTTCTTTTCAAAGAGATATTCGAGGAAATGCTTCGGTTGTCTTGATTTTCATGAATGACTAAGGTTTAGGAGTTATATTTCAAAAAATTTTTGCCAGCGAGGAAGACTTATGAATACACCCAAACGTTATCACCCTGCATTAGTTACGCTGCACTGGTTGGTTGCTCTGCTCGTATTCACCGACTTTTATATTGGCTATTTCTATATTCGACCCATCATCTTGTCGGGTGGCGGCGGTGTGAGAGGCACGGATACGATGCTCAAGATCCACATGGCTGCAGGAATTGCAATCCTCGTTCTGATACTTATTCGATTCATTATCAGGCTTGCCACACGGAAACCGCAGCCAGCAGATGCCGGCTTCCAGGTTCTCAACGTACTGGCGAGGGTTGTCCATTATGCCCTTTATTTTTTCGTATTTGCGTTGACCCTCGTCGGTTTGTTATTTGCCCTGCAGACGAATCGTTTCCAGGTGGCTTTTCTGGGAGCAACGGGTGGTCCCGGCTTTGGACCCGGCGGCGGATTTCCCCGGCCAGGTTCGGGTACATCTGGCGCATTTCCCACGCCAGGCCCTGGCACGCCTTCTCCTAACTTCAACGGAGGTCGAGCACCGGGGTTTCCTCCAAATGGTCCACGTCCAGGTGGACGCGGTGGATTCAGTTTATTCTTTTTCCTTCTGCCGCTTCACCTTTACTTATCAATCATCTTGATTGCCTTACTCACGTTGCATGTCCTTGCCGCTTGTTACCACCAGTTCATTCGCAAAGACCGTTTGCTCAGCAGGATGTGGTACGGCCGGGCATAAATACAGGTGTGCGGAGGAAATTCCTCCGCACACCTGCCATATCGTCAACTTCCAGGGGTGGGTGTTGAAGTTGGTAACGGCGTGCTGCTCGGAACAGGCGTAGGAGGTGTAGGTGTGTTACTGGGAATAGGCGTAGGAGATGTAGGTGTGTTACTGGGAACAGGCGTAGGGGATGTAGGTGTGTTACTGGGAATAATTGTCAGGGTGGCAGTGGCCGTATAGATGACCGGCGTATAGGTTGCTGTATATGCCGGGGTTTCCGTATCTTCATAGGTAGCAGTTGCATCCTCGCTGACATTGATTAGCACATAGACCGTCACTCCGAACACACTTCCAGAGTCATTGGCTAAACGCCAGTAACCAGTATATTGACCAGCAGTGACTGGAGCCGTCAAGGTTACCGATAGTTCAGCTTGCTGTCCGGGGGCGATCGAACTGCCAATACTTGTGTCCGTTCCATCCATTTCATCGCCGCTGACAAAGGTCAACGCATAATTGGCATCCCATGTGCATGAGCCTGTATTTTGAAACATCCACGTTTTGACAAATACCTGGTCTGCTCCCACAACGGTACCATCAGGAATGGTCACATCGGAAATATAGCTGGCCTCATCGCAGCCGGTTCCGCCGAGCGTTGTTGTATAAGATGTCGATGTTGGCAGGACGGGCACTAATGTGGGTATATTCGTCGGGGAAAAAGAAGTGGTATCCAATGGGACCAAGGTCACACTTTGATCAACCGTTGGCTGCACATTGGCCGCATCCTCGGCCTCAATCGTCTGGGCGGCAGAGGTATAAATAACAGAGAGTGTGTCTGTCGGACTTGTGGACTGGGAAGAACCGCAAGCATTCAATAAAACAGCCAGTAACAGAGCGGCGCCAAGAAGAAGTCTTTTTGCATGGTTCATAAAACGTATTCCTTCCATCGATTTGCAGATGCAAACCAATACCATGCTACTGAACCATTATGAATGAGTTGTAAGATTGTAATGAGAAATTTGTGTCAAATCTATGATGAAATTTTAGTGCCCCTCCAAACATTTCTCAGAGGAGCCTTATTCCGAATTCAAACGAGCATCAAACGCGCTGCGCGCCTGCCAATCTCCACTGCAAAATTCGTTCCCCGATCCCATGGATAGACCTGGCTCATTGATGCGAAATATAACCCTGCAATCGGCGTCTCGATGGACGGGATATTCTTCGAATGATTCACAAGCGGAACAGGCTGGGCATAATTCGTACGGAATACCCAAATCTTGTTGATCCAGTCCTTATCAAACGCGGGATTGAATTTTTTGAAAGTGGGCATGAAACGTTCCAGCAGTTCGTCCTCCCTCATTGAAAAATATTCATGGCCCTCTTCAAGGTAATCGCCGGCGTATACAATATGATCGCCGCCGAAATTTTCGGGAGAAACAAAATTGGTGTGTTCCACCAACGCCAAAAACGGGTAGCCCTCTTCCTTGGGCAAATTGAACCAATAGTAGCCTTGCTCCGAAAGCTGTCGCTTGAGCGAAAGCACCATCACCACCGCGCCCATGGATTTCAATTCAAGCAAGCCTTGCAGATAATTTTCAGGCAAATCAGGACAAATCTTGGCTAGCAAATATGGCGAGATGGTGACCAATACCTGGTCGAAGGACTCGATCAAGCCCGCGTCCACAAGGAATCTATTGTCCGGCGCAGATTTTATGAACTTCACGCGCGTCTGCAATCGAATCTCGACGCCCATCATGCGCAGTCGTTCTGCAAACATATCCGCAAATTTTTGGAAGCCACCCTGGAATGTGCCCAGCCGCGTGGTACGCGCCTTGATGCGCGCCCACAGCCAGGCCATGTTGACCTCTTTATAGTATGGCCCAAATTTTCCAACCAACAACGGCTCCCACATTTTTTGGTAAACGTTTTTCCCCGCCCATTTCAGCATCCACGAGTCGGCGGTGATTTTTTCAAGAGCCTTCCAGTTATCCGTCAGGCGGAGAAATAATCCGACGAAGCCAAAACGAATTTTATCCATGCCCCAGCCCAGGCCGGGGAACAGAGCCATTTTAAGTACAGAGTCAAATGGATAGAATTGACCATTGTGGTACATCACCGTCAATGGGCGCGGAAAAAGAATCCGATCCTCCCAGCCCAATTCACGGATCAAGTCAAGCATAGGCTTATCAGATTGAAACCAGTGATGGTAAAACTTTTCAACCGACCAATTCCAATGCGGCTCTTTGAATCCGCTGGCCAGCCCGCCGACATAATCCGCCGATTCAAAAATCGTAACCTTATGCCCGGCTTTCTGAAGGTCAAAGGCGGCTGCCATACCGCCAAAACCCGCGCCGATGATTGCAATCTTCATATAATACGTTTCCTTTGCAATAGAAACTTCGCCCCTATGTATTAATATCTGCTTCTGTGCGGAGCGAATCGCTCCAGTGAATTCCTTCGCGCGTGAAAAAATACGCACCCAACAATGTGATGGGCAGCCAAAGCGCAACATGCAAAACGAGAGTGTATCCCGCGGCAGTCGCTTGATCCACTCCATAGGCCATCAGCACGGCAATGCCCGGTGCGTCGAACGTGCCGATATAACCCGGCGCGGATGGAATCGTTGTCGCCAAAGTTACAATGCCGTTCATCAGCATCAGCGCAAAAAACGAGACGCTGAAATGGAAGGCGTGCATCACAAGCCAATATTTTCCCGTTTCAAGCAGCCAAATGACCAGGGAAGTGACGAACACCATCAGGATATTGAACGGTGAACGCAATGAAGCCAAACCGTCCAAAAATTTATGCATCAACCCGCCGGTTTGCTGGCGAAGACGCTGAGGCAACAACCGATCAATGAACCACTGGCCGATTTTGATCGTGATTTGCGGAAACATTGCCGCCAGCAAGAAGATGACTAAAGCACCAATAAACACGCCTGTGCCAATCACGGCGACCTGCTGGATGTTGCCGACAAAGCCCGAGCTGCCCGTCAGTTTGGCAAGTTCGGGCAAATTAACGAAAACAAATCCCAGCATTACCACACCGTCAAAAATACGCTCTACAATGATGGTCGCAAGCGAAGCGGAAATGGACACACCTTCCCTTCGCTTCAGGACCACGGCGCGCAAGACTTCGCCGGCGCGTGCCGGGTAAATGTTGTTGCCCATATATCCGATGGTGGTGATCGGGAATATGGTTTTTGTAGGAATCTTCTTAACCGGAACGAGTAAAAAGTGCCATCTCCAGGCACGCACCCATACCGCCACGAAATAAACCGCGATGCTAGGCAACAACCACCAATAATTGGCAGTCTGAACTTTATTCCAGAATTCATCCAGCCGCAAGCCGCGTAAAGCCAGTCCGATGAAAAGAACACTGACCAGTACTCCAAGCCAGAATTGCCATTTTTTCATACTATGATTTTACCAGAGTAAGGATTCCACGCGTTCATTTGCGGGGAAGCCCATGGCGAACGGGTTATAATCTCTGCTGCTTATGACCATGAAAAAAACAATCCGGCGTTTCATCCCGGTGTTTCTTGCAGCCTGCCTGCTGACTTCATGCATCCCTTTTTTTTCAAAGGATCACCGTCCCAATTTCATCGTCATCATTTCCGATGACCAAAGTCATGACAGTATGCAATTTATGCCTCAAACCAAGGCGTTGATTTTCGATCAAGGTGTCAACTTTGCGCAGGGCTTCGATACAACCCCCCTTTGCTGTCCGAGCCGGGCAAGTATCTTCACCGGCTTATATGCTCACAATGATGGCGTTAAGATCAATACGGATAAACTTAGCGATAAATACCAGACCTTCATCACGACACTCCACAATAATGGATATTACACGGGTCTTGTGGGAAAATACCTCAACAGTTGGCTCGGCGAACCCAGACCAGAATTTGATTCCTGGGTTTCGTGGCCTGGCAGTGTCGCCTCATACCAGGATCCGAACATCAACGTGAACGGCAAGTGGAGCATTCATCCAGGGTATATTACGGATATCGAGAATGAGTATGTCATGCAATTTCTGGATCAGGCCTCCAGGCAGAGCAAACCATTCCTGTTGATTTACGCCGCACGTGCGCCTCACGCACCGGCAGTGCCCGCGCCGGAAGACAAAAATCTCTTGCAGAACCTGCCTCCTTATCGTCCGCCCAGTTTTAATGAAGCCGATGTTTCCAATAAACCGAGTTCCATTTCCAGTATTCCCTTAATGACGCCGAAACAAATCGCGGCCAACGATGATTTCCGCCGCCGGCAAATCCTGACGTTGTTCGCATTGGATCGTAATGTGGGGAATATCGTAACCAAACTTCAGGAGATGGGCCAACTTGATAACACAGCCATCTTT
>Ga0182027_10004156_pt1 | contig 22588 bp, 20 predicted proteins | sample 712E1DmetaG_FD_121300 | JGI IMG/M metagenome (GOLD analysis project Ga0182027, IMG submission 121300) | Permafrost microbial communities from Stordalen Mire, Sweden - 712E1D metaG (Illumina Assembly) | ecosystem: Environmental > Terrestrial > Soil > Wetlands > Permafrost | place: Sweden... | reverse complement strand
GTATGCTCACAAGAGTAGTTATTTTGAAAATACCTACCCCTAGCCCTACCCTGCCCTCCCCAAATGCCGGACCTGCGCTGCGGCACGGAATTTGGGGGAGGAGAACCTGCGTAAGGTGAGTAAGTTATTTCAACTTTCCGCATGCCCATGGACATTCCTCTGTCCTTTTCTCTTGCTACTCAATCTTTTATACATATCCGAGTATAGATCAAGGCTACGCGCAACATCGAAATTTTCTTCGGCAAACTTGCGGGCGGCCCGGCCTATTTTTTCTTTTTGAAGCAGGTTAGATAAAATCGAGTTTATATTTTCTGCGATGGAATCCGAAGTAAAGGAAGCAAGTAAAAATTCCCGGCCTGGGGCACCAAATTCCACCGATAATCCACTAAAGGGGGTTATCACGCAAGGCAATCCAGCAGCCATCGCCTCGGTTAAAGCATTTGGACTACCTTCCCGTCGAGATGGGAACACAAAGACATCTGCCGCCTGCATGAAAGATTCCACATTTTCAACTTCGCCCATAAACGAAACCCGCTCCGGTGCAGGCGATTCTTGAATGATCCGTTCGATTTTGGCAAAGAAGGTAGGGGTATCCCGCCCAACGATTTCAGCTTGAGATCTCTGTTCGTAAGGGCCGACCAGCACCAAATGCGCAGCGGGCCGCATACGAGCTATTTCAGACCAGGCCTCAGCCAGAAGATCAATACCTTTTCGAGGAACAATATAGCCTACGAACAAAATGATCTCATCACCAACCCCAAGCCCTAATTCCTTCCGAAGTTTTGCCTGCTCGTCAGATGAGCTGACCGGATGGAAGCGAGAAAGATCAACCCCATTTGGAATATTTATTATACGTTTGGATGAAATACCCAACTGAGTCATCCGATGTTCCATCACTTGATTATTGGTGATAATCAAATTGAAAGGTGAATACCTTAACCAATGATGGAGAAAATCCTTCAACCGTTCAATTTTGGAATGAGTTTCCCAAGGCATCAATGTGATACTGTTGACGCATGGGATTCCATAACAGCGTGCACGCCAGACATAGGGAACGCCTTGCAGTGGATGAGTGAGAATATGTAGAACGTCAGGCCATTGATTATTGATTTGAAAATAATTTACCGCTCCATGGAGAAGGACATCAGCCACGGAACCTGTCCCATTGAAGAGGTTGGGGTTTTTTGGTGTTGGAAGACGGAGAATCGGGGTGCCAGCGATGATCTCCCGGTCGGCATGATTATCACGATTAACCGTGATAATTCTTAATTCAACCCCGCGTGCCCGCAAACCGGGGGCATAACGCCGAAACCGTTCCCCTGCCCCAGTCAGCACCGGATAATAGTTTTCCGCAACCAGACACACGTCGATTTTTCGTGAAGTGTGAGGTGAATCCGTTGTTTGGGAACCCATCACCGCATTCGCACTCTGATCTGCCATATTGAAATACCAAGCATCTCAATCTTCCACAACCTTCGACATATGGATGGATTCGAAAAGCAAACGAATTGAACTCAAATTAAAACCATAGCGCATGGACTGAAAAAAAGCCTTTAGCGTTGCCTGCCTGTCGCCACTGCTTCCATACAAACGAATCAGATTCTGCCAAGCGCCTGCATACGGACGATCAAGATAATGAACCAGATCTTTACGGTCTGCCGCCAGGGAGGCCTGCAAGCAGAAATCCAAACCTTTTATTTTGTTTTCATACGTTAAAATACCTGAACTACTCAAACTTCCAGGCGGCTTTATTCTGGTTAATACCACTGTATTTATATAAGCGAGTCGCCCACCAACCAAAGCCGACCTCCACCAATATTCATAATCCATCGAATTTCTTAGATTCTCATTGAAATCCCCCACTTTATCGGCAAAATCCCTGCGGATAACAACAGTATCAAAGGCTATGAAATTCGAAATACCAATACTTTCAAAAAAGTTCCCGGTTATCAAAAAAGCATCAGCACTTATATTTTCATTTTCCAACAGACTCATTGAATAACGATTTTGATTGAAACCAAACCCGTTTTCACCGGTAGCCAAGTTGATATTTAAGAAATTACCAAAAACCACATCAACCTGTGGGTTAGCAAGCAGTAAATGCATTTGATGAGACAATTTATTTCCTGTCCACTGATCATCATCATCCAAGAATGCAATATAATCTCCTCGAGACCTTTTAATAGCAGCGTTTAACACACATGATAGGCCATGATTCTTGTCGTAATAAGAATAGATTCTTTTATCTTTAAAGGAATTAATGACCTTATCCGTATCATCCAGCGAGCCATCGTTCCAAATGATCAATTCCCAATTTGTATAAGTTTGCGACAAAACCGATTCAATGGATTTCGAGAGCAATTCGGCGCGATTGTAAGTAGGCAGAATAACTGAGACCAGCGGCGAGTTACTCATGGTAGTTTAATGGCCCCTACCGCAGCCCGCACAGTTTCTTCCATTTTATCAACATATTTCTCCATCGAACAATTTTCTTCAACATCCCTTCTGGCATTACCGATCACATCTCTGACCATTCCAGGATTCGAGATCATTTCTTTTACAACAGCGATCATTCCCGAATAATCATCGGGTGAAAAAAGGAATCCGGTCTGCCCATCCTTAATAATTTCATCGGAGCCTTCATTTCCATAGGAAAACACAATACACCCACAGGCCATTGCTTCCAAAGGCACACGAGAGTAGCCTGTCTTGTGATAGCTCGGAAAGAGACAGATACCAGCCAGATGATATAGATCAATTAATTTGTCTTGCGCCACCATAGGCATTAACGTTATTTTATTTCCCAGACGGTATTTTTTGATTTCATTTTCCATTTCCAAATAAAATGAGGCTGAATAGTTTTCGCCAATAAATATCATGTTTCCATCCATACCGCAATCGCTTAATGCTGCAAGCAACCTGACTGCATCCAATTGACCCTTTAGAGGCTCAATCCTCCCCGGAACAATGAACGAGAGCGGCAAGCCAAGTTTTGTTTTCGGGACAAAATTAAATCTTTCAGTATCAATGCCCGAATGAATTACCCTGGCATTATTGACCGGCACGCCTCGCGTGATTGCATTCTTAAGATTAAGTTCACTATTAAAAACAACCTGCAGACTGTCAGGCCAGTCCCATTTCGACTTTATTCTGTGCCCACTCAACCTGCTAATCATATTAACAACAACAGGCTTTACCTTATTCAAGATGAAATAACGACTGACGTACTCATCAACGAAATAAAACCAAATCCCTTTATGCTCCCAGGAATGAATTAACCCCGAACCGCCTTCATCATACACAATAGGTATTTTACAACCAGCCAAATACGGCATAATTGCTTTTGACAAAGGCTGGATATGCCCCAGATAAATAACGTCCGGTTGAAAACGTTTTATCTGGTGATCCAGAAATGCCGTATCCTGTAGATCAATCAATACCTCGTCGATAAAATGCCTGGCATGCTTTCGTATATGAAATTTTCGGAAGATCTCATACTTTGAAACCCGGCCAGGTGACTTTGATATTGTTTCCTTCACAGAGGTAATTACAAGAATCGCGTGCCCTCTGCGGGCTAATTCATCAAGTATATTGCTACATCGTATTTCATAGCCTCCCAAATGATACGGTGGATAACGAGCCGTGACCGAGAGAATCTTTATTTTTGACAGTGGCAAGTTGAATTCACATGGGATAAGAATTTATACTAAAGAAAGTATTTTCTCCGCCCTGCGCCGGTAGGTGTAGTCAGCCGATTGTTTCCACCCTGTTTGTGCTATTTTTTCCGCCTGACCAGGGTTATTAACCAGCTTTGTTATACAGTCTGCAAGATGACGGGGATCAACTCGATATAAAAAAGCGTTTTCTCCGTTTCGAAATAATTCATGGTGACCGGGAACATCTGCGGCGATAATTGGTTTCCCACGCATCATGTAATCATAAGACTTCAGAGGCGATGCGTAACGCGAATCGATCATATCGTGACTGGCAGGCTGCAACAGCAGATCACAACGGTCTATTTCTTCGGCGACTTTTTGAATTGGAACTGCATTGATTAATTCAACCCTGCCGGCAAGCAGGGGCTCATCCATATAGTTGGTTAACCAGTTTGGGTCAACGCCTCTTTCCTGCCTTACTCTGCCAACCAGCCGCAGAATATAATTCTTCGGCAACAAACGCATGGCATCCAATATGACATTTACACCCCGATATTGATCAATGGTGCCAATATAGCCTAAAACGATCTTTTCTCCAAAGGAACTAATTTGAGGAAGACTTGAAATACGCGGCAAAAAACTTGCATGCCGAATAACCTGCGGCCGAAGCGTGTTATTGCTCCAAAAGCTTAGATCATCAGCCAGGGCTTGTGTTACACAAACCACCAGATCAAAATTACGCATTGCGCGTAAAAGAGATTGACGATATTCTCCTTCAATTCCATCCCGCAGTTCAAAAGGGTTAACGCCCTGAAATTTGTTTGGATCCAATCCTGCAACATCATGCGCTTCAAAAATAAATACCCAGTCCCTTAGCCATTTTTGACTTTCCCTCTGCAATCCCCAAAACAATAATTCCTTCGGTGCGCGAACAAATAATATCTTTTTGCCTTGAAACCCCGCCCATTTAGGATAAAACCGGAGATAGAGCGAAACATATTGTTCATAATAGGCGCTTAATCCGGATGGAAGTCGGTCCAAATACATCGGTTGAATTCGTAAAGACGAGTCAGAGATATTATATTGTTGTTTAAGAGCTGATATTGAAGATTTCAATCTGGGCATAAAGAAAGTTGTATCGGCTATTTTTGAGAAAGCAGACGCCATCGTAATGGCCTGGAGAGCATTTGCTTCCAGACTTGGGTATGTCATGTTATGGATGTAAGCTATTTTGATGTTTTGGCTGCCAATATTTAAATTACTCACTTATCCTCCCACCATGAGTAACCTATTAGCGTATTGACGGGCCGCCTGCTTAAAAAGTTCAGCTCTTATTCGCCTTTATCATTTGTTCTGAAATAAAGACAGGATTTGCCCGCCGCAGGTGCGGTTCTTTTGCGAACCTTTCATTCACCTGTTCATAAATGCCAAATAGAAAATACTTTTTTGATTCCAAGTATTGCTTCAATGTTTCAAAAGGCACATGCCTTTCATTTTTACAATTCATTCCAGCCTCGACTTCCACCATATCTATTGTTTGTTTACTTAACATGTTTTCAGAGCCTCTTAAGACATCAAGATCGCCCCCTTCCGTGTCTATTTTAAGAAAGCTAATATGATCGATTTGCCTTTCGCTACAAAATTCGTCAAGTGTTTCCACATCCACTTTTTCTTTGACTACTTCTGTGTTTACCAAATCACTTTTTGTTGAATCTAATAGAAAAAATATATCGGGGGTACCTTGAAGCACCATTTCCCCCTTGCGCTTAGACGCGCCGAATGCTAATTGGAAACAATGGATATGGTCATTACCCTTAAAATTCTTTTGAAGCTCATAGAATGTATCTTTGACCGGCTCAAAGCAATAGATTTTTGACTTTGGGAACCAATCCAGGTACTTCTTTGCTGATTGACCTATATTAGCACCGACATCGAAAACAATTTCTGCCTGAAACACCGGTAAACGCCGGGCAATATCCTGAACAAGATCAATGCCGTGAGGCACAACCTGATACACGTGAGTGCCGGTTATTTTTTCTATAAGCCTTATGGTTCGAGCATTAATTTTCATTGAGCGCCTCCTTTCCGGTGTTTTTTAGTTTTCACACAACCGAACAATTCACAAGAGAATCTTTCCTATGTCTTATTTCCAACTTGTGAAACGACTTGTTTGTACAGATTTTCCGTGAGGTGTGCCCATTGACTCCATGCCCCTATTTCTTCGGCGTGAGCGAACGCTTTCCCGGTCCGCCGATCAATTTCAGCGGGATGCGCGCTTAACACATCCATAAAAGCCTTTGCCAGTTCAGGGATGCTATTCGGAGGCACCATCCAAAAAGATCCTTCCGGAAAGGTACCTGCATAGGCTGGCAGGTTGGTTGAGACCATCGGGCGCTTACATGCGGCTGTCTCTATAAATGAAACCGGGAATCCGTCCGTTTCAGGGTAATTAACCACTACATCCGACATGGCATACAGTATCGGCATCTCTTCATCAGGCACTGAATCAATCCAGGTAACAAGGTTTTTAAGCCCTAATTGCTCCACTTGCGACTTGATCTGTTCTTCATAACCACTATGGGAAACATTAAAACGTTTGAGGACCAGATGGGTATTGCGATAACGCGGTTCTGCCACCAGTTTCGCAAAAGCATCCAAAATAAGATGGTGTCCCAATTTTGGTTTGAACGCCCTGACACTTAAAATAACTCGATCGTTCTGGGGTATTCTCAGGGCCTGTTTCAGGTTTCGTGCTTCTTGCAAGTATCCGGGTTTGAAGAGGGTAAAATCTATGCCAATGTAATATAAGGAATTGCTTAATTTATGCCCGATTAACGATTCGCATTTTTGTAAAATCTCGTTTGCGTCAGCGGTAATATGGTCCGCCAACGATAAAGCCTTAAGAATATTTTTAATATAAGTTTCTTTATAAAATCCAGGGACAGTCAAATAGTTTATATCACTTCCCCAGGCCGTTAAAATCAAAGGATGAAGATTTCCCCAAACGCAGTCATATGCTCGAACATCAATCATGTGTACATGAACAATATCCGGTTTGACCATAATCCAAACAAGTTTGAGATAGACCCGCCAAAATAAGTCAAGCAAAACATTTGTTTTAGCAAACCCTTTTTTATATCTTAGAGCGCCCGACGGGTAATAAAAAAAACGGTATCCGGGATGGGCGTTGATTATGGGGTTATGATCGCCCAGGAATGTTACAGTGTGTCCCGAGTCGAGCAACATGCGCACGGTTTTTTCCGAATGGGTTGTACCGGGCGAGAGAAGCATGACCTTCATGGTTTCAAATGAACTCTAATTAATGGGTTTTCGGTATTCGAAGAAATAGTCGCGCAATATGTTTACATCCAGGCGCGGTTCTTTTACCGTGGATTTCGTCCACCAGATGGAAAAATCTGCCCACCACTTACGCAAAAATAGGCGGCGATATTTTCCTGTCGCGATTTGATCGAATTTCGAGCGCTGTAAATGCACGACCGGCGCAGACAATAAGGAAAATCCACCCTCTAAAAAATCTTTAGAAAAAGCAGCGCTGGGCTGGTCAACATACATCTCAAAGTTATATACCCACCCACCCGGTTTTAATACACGGAAAAATTCATTCACAATCTCACGATGCTTGGGATTAGGAACAAGCAAACTATATCTTAATACACCACTTATCCAGATCAAGGCAACCGAATTGCTCTCAACCGGTAAATGAATCCCATCAATTTGTTCAAACAAAATTGGCAAATGACCAAATGAAGCCCTAGCTCTTTGAATCATCCCCTGGGTGACATCAACACCCATCGTTTTCCCGGCACGTAAATAAATAGCATGAGTATGATGACCGATTCCACAGCCAAAATCAACCACCGTGTCGCTCTTTTTTACGCGGCGCAGAGCGCGTTGCAAGCATCCTGAAGAGATCAAAGAAAGCCACTGGCTGCGCTCCTTGTGATTTGGCGAGTAAACCGCATCAACACCCTCACACTGTTCTGCCCTCTCCTGCCAACTTTGACCGGATGTTTGAAAATTTTCTAGTTCATCCGGCATGATTTATATATCCATTTGTATAGTTCATATTTTCAAAAATTTGAGAAGTGTGCCCCAATATGGGTTTTCCCATTTGAGACTCCAGACCGTTCGCTTTTCTGCTCCCCAACGTTCCTTGAAAAATTCCAACGATTTTATTCTATTAGACCCGCCCATGTTGAAGAATCGGACATCACTTTCGCATGCCTTTTGGATGGCATAGGCCAGTAATACATCAGTGGCAAAATATTTGTCTTGGTGAATATCACGAATACCGTACCAGTAAAACCACTCACTTTTATCTCGAAAGAGAAAAATGACTGCCATCAATTTTTCTTGCTGAAAAGCCCCCAAAAAAAGCGTTGAAGATCCCATTTCTCTGGCCAATGTTGGGATAAGCCGGGCTGGTTTGGGTTTAATGCCTTTTGATGTCACCCATTCCTGATACATGGATGCATGTTGATCCAAATCCGATTGGTTCTTGATTTCCCGGATGACCAAACCCGAGTCTGTACCTATACGGATTTGCCTGCGCGTCAATGCTTTCACCTGACGCTGCATAACCCGGTTAAATTCTCTGCCATTCAAGTCGATAACATGCGTGGACGACTCTATAACTTTACAATGCGATGGTCCCAATCGAACCAACGCCTGCTCCATCGTCGCTTGTGCATCGTATCGGAAGTTCCAGGTCAGGCTCAGGCAATTCCACTGACGACTTATTTGGTTAACCGTTTCAATAAAGTACCCGGATAATTCGATATTTTCTTGATTGCTGCCCCAATACAACCCGGAAGGCGACAGCTCAAATTTTCTCAGACCAAGTCGCGTGGTTTGCGAATAAATTACCCCTAAATCGTTCTTAGCGCCCAACGGAAGCCACTTCTGACCGTAAACCTCACTCCATAAACGACAGAAAGCAGCTGTAGAAAAGATCGTAGCTTGTTCAGCCCCCACACGAAAATCGCTCATCGCTTGATATTCCATCTCGAATCAACCACAACTTTTCCCCAAGTCGGGTCAAGCTTCAAAATATGGGTTTGCCCGATGGGCATGGTAACGGCCAATTTGGCGCAATAGTGAACAAAATCAATATCCTCTTTCATCATTCGATCTGCAATCCAAGGGCTTAGATAATACTCGCCAGGATAAAGATTCAGCGCATCTACTTCCGTTTCGATCACCACCTGACCGGAGAGCTTCCCTGTTTTCAGGCCGCTATTTGAACTGCGAAGATCAATGAGCGGAACCTCAGCCAGAGAGTGGATTAGGACGCCAAAAGCTGCCTCAATTGCATCTGGAAAATTACAGGTTATTCGAAATCTGACAATATCATTGAACGCAATTTCGTGAATTGGATTTCCTTTTCGATCCAAAATATCAAATCGAATGATTTTCGCCCGGCCACTCCCTGCTCTATCTGACCAATTCTCCAGATTAGTCCCTTCGGCTTTAGCAGCTTGATGCGCACGAGAAAGATAGTACTCAATCACAGTCTGGACTGAACCCGTTAAAGTCAATTTCCCTGATTCAAGGAGAATACCCCGGGTACACAAATTCTGAACTGTCGTCATGTTATGGCTAACAAACAATACGGTTCTGCCTTCCTTTGCCACATCCCCCATTTTGCCCAGGCACTTTTTTTGAAATTCAGCATCTCCTACCGCCAATACTTCATCCACCACTAAAATCTCTGGATCCAAATGTGCCGCCACGGCGAAAGCCAGACGTACAAACATGCCGCTGGAATAGCGTTTGACAGGGGTATCTATGAATTTTTCTACTTCGGAAAAATCCACAATCTCGTCGAATTTACGGTCGATCTCCTTGCGGCTCATGCCAAAAATTGCACCATTGAGATAAATGTTCTCACGTCCGGTAAGGTCGGAATGAAAGCCAGTTCCAACTTCAAGCAGACTGGCGACACGGCCTTTGACCTTAATCTTGCCGGAGGTAGGGGCAGTGACGCGAGAGAGAATTTTGAGGATGGTACTCTTGCCGGCGCCATTGCGTCCGATAATGCCTAGTACTTCACCTTGCCGCACCGTAAAATTAACATCCTGTAAAGCCAATAATTCTTCACCTTTGCGATTGCCGTGATCAGCCTGTCCAATTTTGAGCATAGGGTTGGGCTGGCCGCGCACCTTTGCCCACCAAACTTTAAAGTCATTGGTTAATGTACCCGTGCCAATTTGGCCCAGATGATAGGATTTGGAGAGGTGTTCAATAGAGATAACTGTTGGCATGGTCATAAAGTGAAATTACAAAATACAAAGATTGGGTATCGGATTCACTTGCCTAGCAATTTCTTTTGGATGCAGATTCACATTGATTTTCATTGATTCAAGGAAAATTTATCTGCGGTTTCAGCGTTTATCTTTATCCCACCTAAATTTTATTCAGTAGAGAAGTATCAGGATAGTGATAAGAAATTGGTCAACCTTATTATCTTGGATGCTTCTCTAATAGATTAATTTGTCCACGTATCCACCATGCTTCTGATACAACCACACAAATCACCAAACCGCGCACTGGTAGTGCATAACGCATTGAATCTCCATATTCTGTCATAGCCTGAAGCAGTGATGTGATAAAGATCACACTACACATCATCAGGATTGGCAAGCTTATTAATAATATCTTTTTCCTAAAAAGAAATTGCATCAACATCCCTACTAATGTTATAAAAAATGGAATACTAAAAAGAACAACTGTTCCATAATGTTCTAAACGCTTCCAAATATAAAAAATCCTTAAAATATAATTTTGCAAAGCCTGATTTAGAATAATTTTTTGACTTATCCACGGTGCCTTGGCATCCCAAAAAGGAATCCAAGCAAAAAATACGTTTTTTGCATACAAGAATGGATGGTTTATGAAGAGGTAAATCGCCATTTTAGTTAACTCACGCGAGAGCTGCGGAAACGTCCAACCTGTTTTCATCTGAATTTGAGTTATTGCATCTCCGCTCCAAACATGGAGAGGATCATCAGAAGGTTGTAAATGTTGCTCTACATCCAAATAACTATCACGAATCACTGCAAATTGATCAGGCGCGTATTGAATAAGTTTAACGCTGTGGTCAGTCAGACTGTACCCTGTAATAGTTGAGGGTCCCCAGTATCCAAACCTGATGTAATTAAAAGTTGACCATCCGCCGATTGCTACAATAAACGGCAGAAGAAATAATACTGTAGAAAGAAAGAAGTTTTTATATTTCTCCTTCCATAACTTAAAAAAAATTATAACTGCAAATAAAACGGGTAAAAACAGGAACGTTGGCCTTACAATAGAAGTAAAGGCACTAATTACGCCCTCTAAAATCAACCAAGATGAAATTGATTGATGTTTTTCTATTTGATACAAAAGAAAAATAAATATAACAATACTCAAAACCACACAAAAAGTAGTAAGGGTCTCCGTAAGAATAAGGTTTTCCCAAGAAATCATTGTGATATTACAACCATAAGATGCACCAACAAAAGCAGATAAAAAAATATTATGAGTAAGCTGCCATGCTATAATGAATAGCATGGCGGTGATTAATATTCCCAAACCCATTTGAGCCAGCCGCACAATGGCAGGTTTGATGCCAAAGAGAATCAAGAAGAGTGGATAACCAGGCGTTCGAAGACCATTATCTTGAGAGAGATCATGCTGAACAATTTGCTCCGCGAGTTTAATATAACCGACAGTATCGTTTTCTGTCGCAAACGTAGACACTGACAAGAAAAGCACCCGCAATACTATACTGACAACAATAACAATAGAGAACCAAATTGCAATTTCTTTATTTTTATTTGGGTCCAAATTCATTATCCAGATTCCCTTCCCGGTCAGTGTCCATTTTTTGAAAAACAAATAAATTATTCATTCCAATTTGGAATTTCCTCCAAACAATCAAGCGAAAGCCTAAAGATAGAAACAAGGAAGGAACAGATTTAGGATCAAAACCAAAATGTTGTTCCAAGGACATTCCATCCATTAAATGCAAGAAAAGTAAAATAGCAAGCAATTTATCTACAACCGGAGCTGGCGTGGTGATTATAACCTTACCATTTTTCTTAAGAATTTTCGCACAAGCTTTGGCTAATGCGTTTTGTTCGGCTACGGGAATATGCTCAATTACCGCAAGAAGGGTAATTACATCAAACAAATATTCTTGAGACGGAAGATCGGTTGGGAATCTTCCGGGATAAAGTGTAAAATTTTCACCATCAACCTCTTTCATGAGATCCGAGTCAATACCAATACCTCGAGAAATATGTTTCTTGAATTGTTTAAAAAGTCTTCCATCCGAACAACCTATATCAAGAACGGTGCTTCCCAGAGGAATATACTTTATAGCCTTTCCTATCCTTATATTTTGTAACAAGTAATCTAAATATTTCATGCGGATTTCCGTTTCAATGAAAGGATACTTATAAGAAAACTTGATAAGATGGTTTGTATTCCAACTGTGAGCAAAATGGTACCTGGAATAGCAATACGCATGGAGACGGACGGATTTAAAGGCCCAAAAGAAAGTGATTCCCAATACAGCAACGCGAAAATTATTTCACAGGCTCCAGCAACCACGAGTAATAAGCCTATCATGATTCCATGTTCAAGACTCATTTTCTCAATCTGGCGAAATATGTAATCATCGTGGGGAAGCAATCCCTCATTAATGGCAAAAACTCTTGTAAATAAAGAAAAAGTGATCGATTGGAATCCAAGTAAAATCAAAAATGACCCAATCAGCAGCGTGTTAATATCAAAGGTAATAGAACCAATCTTTTGCTGACCTGGTAAAAGCCAAATATTAATACAAATTCCAAGGAGGGCTAAGAACATACCTGGATATAAGAATAACCAGTTTGGAGAATACATCAAAAGGAACCTTAAGTGTCTCCAACCGTCTTGCCAAGTGCGTAAATGAGGAGATCGGCTACGCCCATCCGGGTATAGAATCGTTGGAACTTCCGAAATTTGAATTTTTTTTAGTGTTGCTTTGATAACCATCTCGCTTGCAAATTCCATGCCCGTAGTTTGTAAATTCAAGTCCAAAATAGTTTCTTTCTTAAATCCACGAAGGCCACAATGGAAATCGTGGACAGGTGAATGAAAAAAAATCTGTCCCAAAAAACTAAGAATCGGATTCCCAAGATATTTATGAAGAATAGGCATTGCTCCTGGCTTAATTCCTCCCTTGAAACGATTACCCATAACCAAGTCACTACCTTTCTGTAACTGATCCCAAAAAAGGCTCAACTCCGAAAAATCATAACTATCGTCCGCATCCCCCATGATGATGTACTTTCCCAAGGCATTAGAAATTCCACCCCAAAGGGCTGAACCATATCCTTTCAGCGGAATATCAATCACCCTAGCACCCAACGAAAGAGCGATTTCCTGCGATCCATCGGTACTGCCATTATCAGCAATAAGGATCTCTCCAATAATTCCGGATGATAAAAGAAATTTTTGCGCTTTAACAATACAAGCTTGAATGGTTCCTGCTTCATTCAAACATGGCATCAAAATTGTTAAATCAAAATTTGGCTTACTGTCATCAACCATGTATTTTTCTAAAACACAATCCTCAATAATTCACAGTTGCTGTAATCAATATCACACTGGCAATAATAGGAAAGGGGGAAGGGGAAGGGGAAGGGGAAGGGTTTCGATACGCCGAAGATCACGGCTACTCAACCAGCGGGGTTAGACGGTGTCCATAAAGGTCTGCTCGACGCGGTTGAAGATGAGGCTGCCGATCACAACCATAACCAGCATGAATACAAAGCTATACAGCAATTGCCAAGGATTGGCATCGCCGGCACCCAGGAAGGCGTAACGGAAAGTTTCCACGATGGAGGCCATGGGGTTGACGAGGAGTATCCATTGGAAGCGAGCTGGGACAGAAGAAATGGGATAGATGACGGGTGTGGCATACATCAATAACTGTACGCCAAATTGCACCAGGAAGCGCAGGTCGCGGTATTTGGTGGTGAGGGAGGAGATGGTGATGCCAAAGCCCAGCCCCAGACCGGCCATCATCAATAAAAGAACAGGCGTCAACAAAACCCACATCCAATTAACATGGATGGCCGAGCCTCGCAGGACAAAATAGACTACAAAGATCAGGAACAAGGCAAACTGCATGAGAAAAGTGATGAGGCTGGAAATCAGGATGGAGACCGGCACGGCCAGGCGCGGGAAATAAACCTTGCCAAATAACTGTGAATTGTTGATAAAAGTATCCGAAGTCTTGGTAAAGCAGTCGGAGAAGTAGGACCAGACCACCGTGCCGGACATGTAGAATACAAATTGAGGCAAGCCATCGGTTGGAAGTTTTGCAAAATTACCAAAGATCACCGTAAAGATGATGGTAGTAAAAAGCGGCTGGATTAGATACCAGAGGGGCCCGAGAATGGTTTGTTTATAGGCGGCGACAAAGTCACGGCGGACAAATAGCATGACAAGATCACGATAGCGCCACAGATCGCCCAAGTGCAGGTCAAACAGACTGCGCTGGGGTTCGATGATCATGGACCAATCCTGATCGTCGTCGGGTTCGGTGGTTAGTGGTTCTGCTATGGAATCCATTTCAAAAGATTAAACACGAAGGGCACAAAGTACACGAAGGGGGAAAGAAGGGAGAAGGGAAAGGGGGCGAGCATCCGCCCTTCCGACATAATGCTACGTCAGACGGGGGGATAAAAATGGCTCTTCCGTTTCGAGCGGGATTCATCCACAGATTTCGCAGATTACAGATTTAAAAAGTATCTGCCAATCCTTACCTGAGGCTTGCCCGTTAGAAACGGTTGAACCTAAACAATATAAGTCGCGGGGTGAGAAGCGGCTTACCGGCCGCGTTCACGCCGCGATTTGACGCGCTGGATGTGCCCCGCAGGCAATACCAGCGGAACTTGCTGCTTGCTGATCAATTTCAGTAACACACGGACTCTCTCACTACCGGGCAGGCGGACATCGAAGATGGCTTCATAGCCTGCAAACGGCCCACTACTCACAACTACAACCTCGCCCGATTTTAACCCATTAAAGAGTTCCCCGCCAGAAGCATTGACCTGTTCGACACGGCGCTGAAGGGCGTGGATCAACTCTTCCGGAACGGGCGAGGGCTGGGAGTCAAAAGAAACCAGGCCCACGGAATGTGGTATCCAAGCCAATCCAGAGAAACCAACAACCTGCAGATCAACCCGCACAAACATATATCCCGGAAAATAGGGCCGCAGCTTGCGCGACCTGGGATTGACAGGTTGAACTTTGATACGGGGAAAGAAGCATTCGTAGTCGCGGGCGGAGACTTCATGCCATAACGCCTCTTCTTTATTCGGTTTACTGCGAAGCGCGTACCACTGCAAGCTCATCCTTAAGGCTCTCCAGTAAAACGTATTCGGCTCTTATCAGATCTTATGCTCATTGCCTGGCATTAACCGTAAGATATAAATTACCATCCAACTCAAAACCACTTCAACCTTAAAAAAAACAGGGGAGACAGCGAAAAGTGTCTCGAGTCGCTGCGACCTCTGGAATTCTTTCACCCTTGCCAGGGTAATTCATGTAAACAAACTGCGATTAAGATTATACTACAGTCTGTTTCTATCCAACCTTTCAGAACTTTCAATCCACAAACGAGTTTATGGGGAATAGTGAAGGGGGAAGGGGAAAGGGGAAAATAGCACACGGATGACACGGATGCTGCGGATTGGCGCGGATGAGGCAAAAGAGGATTCAAGAAGAGGTGATGAGGACGGAAGATGGGAATCGGGGTTTCGATACGCCCGAAGTACACGGGCTACTCAACCACCGGCTGATCAGTAAAAGTTGGCCGCCTTGAGGTCGGCATTTAAGGGAGGATATAATGGCGGTTGATTATTTTCCGACCTTTGTGTATAAATAGAGATGTTTGAATGATCCATGCAAATTCAAAAGGAGATAAGCCTGAATGTCCGATGAAATTGTTATTACCGTAAACGGAAAACGCCACCCGGTGCAAGCCGCGGCGGATACGCCGCTCCTGTATGTGCTGAGAAACGAGCTGGGGTTAGCGGGGCCGCATTACGGCTGCGGCGAGGAGAAATGCGGGGCCTGCATGGTACTGGTGGGCGCAAAGGCAACACAGTCCTGCAAATTACCGGTATCGGAAGTGGGGCAGACACGCATCACAACGCTGGAGGGATTGATCGAGGAAGGCGAGCTGCATCCCGTCCAGCAGGCGTTTATCGAGGAACAAGCGGCACAGTGCGGCTACTGTCTGAATGGGATGATCATCAGCACGGCGGCGCTGTTGTGGAAAACACCACACCCGAGCGAACTACAAATCCGGGAGGCGCTGGATGGGAACCTGTGCCGCTGTGGATCGCATTTACGCATCCTGAGGGCAGTGCGGCGGGCCGAGAGTTTGTTAATCGGAGAGGAGGGATAATGGCTGCTCCAACACAAGACTCAAATTCATGGAGAGGCCCGCGAACCGGGCGTCCGGGATCGGGGAGGCGCGAGGCGGCTTGGGGCGAAGTATCCGACCAGCTGGATGATTGGATCGCCATCGAAAAAGATGAAAGCGTGACCGCCTTTAGCGGGAAGGTGGAATTGGGAACCGGAGTCCGAACGGCGCTGGCACAGATCGTGGCCGAGGAACTGGACGTGCCGCTCGAGCGAGTGCACATGGTGATGGGAGATACGGCACGCACACCGGATGAAGGATATACGGCCGGAAGCATGACGATCAGCGGGAGCGGCACAGCCCTGCGCAAGGCGGCGGCTGAGGCACGGAGAGCCATGATCGAGATGGCGGCTGAACGGCTGGATGCCCAAATCAATGAACTCAGGGTGCGGGAAGGAGTCATTGCGGTAACCCGCCAACCTGAACGTTCGGTCAGCTACGCAGAATTGATGGGAGGAAAATCCTTCGAGCTACAGGTGAGCGATAAGACCAAATTCAAAGAGCCGAAAGATTATCAAATCGTGGGAAAATCCGCAGCACGCGCAGACCTGCCAGCGAAGGTGCGCGGCGAAGCAAGCTTTATCCACGATTTGAAGGTGCCGGGGATGCTGCAGGCGCGGCTGGTGAGGCCGCCAAACCCGGCGGCGAAATTGATCTCAGTGGATGCGGATTCGGTGAAAGACATTCCGGGAATGGTCAAAGTATTCCAACGCGGCAATTTCATCGGAGTGGTGGCAGAGCGCGAGGAGCAGGCAATCCAAGCCGCGAAGCAACTCAAGGTCAAGTGGCAGGAGGCGGCGGCCTATCCAAACATGCAGGAATTGTTTACGACGCTGAGGAACCAACCCACTGAGGATCAAGCGCTGGTGGAAAAAGGAGATTTCAATAAAGCGCTGGCTGGCGCAACGAAGAAAATCCAAGCCACTTATACCCAGCCATTCCATGCACACGCGTCCATCGGGCCAGCTTGCGCGGTGGCGGATGTACAAGGCGAGCATGCCACGATATGGGCAAGCACACCGGGGCCATACCCGTTGAGCGGCGCACTGGCACAGTTGCTAAACATCCCGGCGGAAAACGTCCGCTTGATCTTTATGGAAGGGGCGGGAAGCTACGGACAGAACGGCGCGGACGATGCGGCGGCGGATGCGGCGATCCTTTCACAGGCCATAGGCAAGCCGGTGAGGGTGCAGTGGACGCGGGAGGATGAGTTCATCTGGGAACCGAAATCGCCGGCAATGGTGATGGAAGTGCGAGGCGGATTGGACGCGAAGGGAAATGTGGCGGCCTGGGATTATCAGGTGTGGTCGCCTTCACACGTGGCGCGGGCGCGCTTCGCAGGCCAGTTAGTGACCGCCCAGTTGCTCTCGGGGCAAGCGGCGCCGCAATCGAGATTCTCCTTCGGGGCGGAACGAAACGCACCGACGAATTATGCCTTCCCGGTACAACGCGTGACCGTTCATTATGTGGGCGATTCACTGCTGAGGGCTTCATCGTTCCGAAGTCTGGGCGGGGCGGAAAATACATTTGCAAACGAATCGTTCATGGATGAATTGGCCGCGGCGGCGGGAGTCGACGCGCTGGAGTATCGGCTGCGCTATTTAACGGAAGCACGCGAGCGGGAAGTGCTGGAAGCGGCGGCGAAGAGAGCGGGCTGGGAGTCACACCCATCACCGCGAAAGGATAAAGCCGAAGTGGCAGAAGGACGCGGCGTGGCCTTTGCGCGATACGAGAATGACCAGGCCATCGTGGCGTGCGTGGCGGAGGTGCAGGTGGAACGGGCGAGCGGGATGGTGAGAGTGAAGCGGATCGTGGTGGCACACGATTGCGGGCTGATCATCAATCCGGATGGAGTGAAAAATCAGGTCGAAGGGAATGTGATCCAATCCCTGAGCCGGGCGCTGAAGGAGGAAGTGAAGTTCGATGAGATGCGAATCACTTCGAGGGATTGGGAAACGTATCCGATCCTGACTTTTTCAGAGACGCCGGAAATCGAGATCGTGCTGATCAATCGTCCCGAGGAGCCGGCAGTGGGCGCGGGTGAGCCGTCCACGGTGACTACGGCCGCGGCAGTGGCGAACGCGATCTTCGATGCGACAGGGGCACGGGTGAGGCAAATCCCATTTACAGCGGAGAGGGTGAGGGAGGGATTGGGGGATTAGATATTCGATATTAGATATTAGATACTCGATACTCGCTATTCGGTATTCGATATTCGATACTCGATACTCGATACTCGATACTCGATATTCGGTATTCGATACTCGATATTCGAGAATGGAGGCCGCTGAGCTTCCTGGTCGGAAGAACACCGACCGACGGAAGTGCTTCGCGAAGGCTACGAGGTTTTTGACCACGAGGTCACGAAGACACAAAGGCATAAGACATTTTGTCCACGAAGTACACGAAGGGCGCTAAGGAACGAAAACGGGGAGCGGAAGATGGAGGGCTATCACGCAAAGGCGCAACCCTCAACCCTTGACCCTGAAGAACACAGGGCAGGCGAACACAGGGCAGGCGGACACAAGGGCAGGCGGACACAAGGGCAGGGAACAAAGGGCAAGCGCCCGCAAAGTAAAAGACAATTTAAATCCATTACAACTCAACGCTGTTCAACAACTCTTTCAATGTTAGCAGTTCTTCTTTGGACAGGGTTACGCCTTTGCCCCTCTTCTCTCTGTCCGGCGACCATTCGCGGATGTCGTATTTCGGCTCACGGTCGTTCCAACTCATGAGATTGACTTCCTTTGTCCACCCCGAAGCGGACTTGGAAAGCACACCGATCTTTTTGATGATTTCAAATTTGATTTCAGACATAGCCCAGGTCTCCTGAAAGTATGAATTGGAAATGGGTCGATTCAATATCTTGACCTTTATTTAGCTGTCTGGGAAACTTGATTTTTCTTACTTTTTTGATAATCAACAATATATTTTTGGACATAATAATATTCAAAAGTCACCAACTGTTCTCTCGTATTTTGTCTATTCTTGAGGAAAATAAGCGTCAAGATACAGAATAGCAAAATCGAAAGCATCACGGGCCAGTTTGCATTAATTTGAATTGATGGTGGTATTAAAAACTTAATGACATATGCGCAAATAGTTGCGAACACAAAAATAACCATTAAAAACCTTCTTCCACTTTTGACGCTTATTCCCCATAATAGCGCGATACCAGCACATATGAACCATGGCAATTGGTAACGAAAAAGTATATTTAATGCCGGATTATTCACTAAGTAAACTAAAACAAGCGACGCAATAAATAGTTCTGCAGGATACATGATTTGCATTCCAAAAAGGTTTGGTTTTTTATTACGATTGCGCAAATCCTCTTTCGAAAGAAGGATTATTACCACGAGTATTACGCCAAAAGCCACCACCAACCACCATAATGGAGATTGTTCCATTCTCCACTTAAATAATAAATAAGAAACATAGCCTATTACAATTCCCAAATGGCTGGCACCTAATGTATGGAGCATATTCATAAGGTAGCTATGCCTATCATAAACGGTGCCATCTTTATCTGCCTGGATTAATGTGTCCACTAAAAACGGATCCATATAAAACCAAGTCGTTCGATGATCTTCTCCCTCGCTTAACAACTCATCTCTCCATTTTTCCTTAAACGCAAGATCTTTAATTTTCAATGTGTGCAGTGTATCATCAAGCTCGGCGCGTCTTCCCACGACCAAGGGAGGAAGAAGACCATCTTCTGAGACTGGCGAATTCCAGCGCAAATAAAAATATATTTGATAGATAATGAAGCCAAGCGGAACACCAGCGCCAGCGACAAGCAAAGCGGCTACCGTGAGCTGCCAAAGCCCTTGTGATGCAAAAGCAGAGTTTATTTTGTCGTACATAGTGCTGTCATTGGCGGAGAAATAATCGGTTAACACGAAAATGAGAAACCCCATGATGGCGGACCACCCTGGCATTCCCCAACGTAAAAAAGTGTCAAAATTTTTGTTCATTTTAAGCCCTCCAGACCACTTGGAATTTACTAGATCTTCTTCCCTATTCTTTCGTCTCGCCAGATTTTACCTCATACGAGACTAACTGCTTTCCTTCCACAATCTTGATCTCTTCTTCCGTCAACCCATATAACTGATAAACCAACTGATCAATCTCAGCTTCTAATTTAGAAGTATCCGCCTGCGGATTGGCGCGCTTTGCCGCCAGGATTTGCGTGACATTCGCCACCATAGTATTGTATGCCAATAATTCAGAAGGGTTTTGAGTATTGATATGACGAATGGGAAATTGTTCTAAATATATCCCCTTCAATTCAGGGAAAATTGCTTTGAAGTCACCATATAGAAGTTGCCATAACCACTGAGTAAACTTTGAATTTAAAATTGCAAGTATGTATTCTGCCTTATATGAATTTTCGGGACGAACGGTGAAAACATTCCCTGTTACGCAGTAAGGATGGGTATCATAGGAAGCAACTGGAAAGTATCCTATTTGACGCACAACGATTTTTTTTGAGAGGTGGACATTTGGATCCCACGTACCACCTGCACCTTTTGGTTTTTCAAAAAGAACATACTCTTGTGGTTTCTGAATGAAGTATCTTTCAATATCAGTCCCAGTGATTATTGGTAACCATTTTTCGCCTTTTTTTGTTACAGAGAAATATTTATCTCTATCACCACTTATCAACCCACGATTGATTTTTGCAATTGTGCCCAATTTTTCTGAAATATTTAAAAAGCCATTAATCAGTCTAGCTGTATTATCTGATAATTTTATATTCCAGGAACCACTGCCAAGAAAAATTAAATCACCCTGTTTTAGAGAATGAAAAATTGCTTGTGATAGATTGCCTACCAAAAAATCTATATCAGCATCAAGAATTATGCTTACTTGGTTGTTTGCTCGTCGTGTGGCAATTTCATCTTTTTGGAAGTTTACAATTGCGTTGTTTACTTCAGCTGCCGCAAACATCCTTTCAGACGAAACAATAATTTGGACTATCTTGCACTTTGATGCAATAAGATCTCTGAGTTTTCGTGAATAAACATTTGTAATAAAAGTATTGGGTATTATCAAAAGTAAATTACCCCTACTTTTTAAAATAGCAATACTTCTTTCAATAAAAAGGTGAAACAAATCAATTTTGAAACTGGCGACTTCATAATGTGAATTGAAGAAATCCAATGTGGATTTTTCTGTGTTGTGAGGCTGTAACATCCCATATGGTGGATTGCCAATCACCACATCAAAGCCGTCTTCGATTCCAAACATCCATTCGGGGTCAAAAAAATCGGCATAGGTGTTTTGGTTGTACGGATCCCAGCCTGCCAATTGCTGGGCGGTTTCATCTTCAAGTGCATGGTTCTTGCTGAGCAGATCGGCAATTTCAAGGCGCAGTTTTTTATCCAAGTCGCGGTACTTGCGTTTGGTGACAGGCGTGCGGGCCGAGAAGTGTTCACGGCGCACGTGTTCCAGTTCTTGTTCCTTGTCTGCAATTTCTTGATTGCGCAACACAAGCTTGCTGGCTTTTACTTCGTGCTTGACGGGCAGTAAGTTTTTGAGTGTGGTTGTGTCCTTGGCAGTAGTAAAAATCCAATCCACACTCAAAGGCTGGAAGTCGGCACCCATGCCTGCATTGATCACATCTGCAATTTGCTGGGCTTCCGTGATGTATCTGGCACGTAGATCAGGGTTGCGGGCTTGAAGATATTGTTCCAGCTTACGAATCAACAAATTACAAGCCTCTTCCACTTCGGGGGAAATGGAGGCGGGCGCTTCATCCTTGGGTTTTGTATCAGCACGTTTAATTCCAATCAATGTATTGGCGGCAACAAACTTAGTCTCAAGGTTTGGAAGTGGAAGAATGCCGCGATTGACCCTCACCCCTGACCCCTCTCCCAAAAGCGGGAGAGGGGAAGTTTTTTGATCCACCACCAGTGAGATAAAAAAGCGCAGTTTGGCAATTTGCACGGCGATCGGTTGAATGTCCACGCCGTAAATGCAGTTTTCGATCAGGAACAGTTTGCGCCCGTAGTCGTTGTGATTATCGGCGAACACTTCATCAATGGCTTTTATCTGCGCTTCCTGCACTAGCGAGTCAGATGCCTTTGTGTTGTCAATTTGTTTCTGCTTCCAACGTTCATTATCAGGATCAAGTTTACCGAGAATAAGAACAAGTTTATGCAATATACCCATTGGGAACGCGCCGGAACCGCAGGCGGGATCGAGTACTTTGATATTGTCGATTGCCGTAATGAGTTGGTTCTTTTCTGCCTCTGTGAATTGCGGCGGCTCATTGTTGTAGGCGAGTAATTGGCGCAGTTTTTGACCCAACCTCCCGTCCCATAGGCGCTAACTTAAGGGAAGGCACCTGAGAGAGATATATGCTGGATGAGAGCTCTAATCCAGGCGAGTTGTTGAGGTCGATCCCGTGGTGAATCGCACAGATAACGGCGCATCAGAG
>Ga0182027_10004155_pt1 | contig 22589 bp, 17 predicted proteins | sample 712E1DmetaG_FD_121300 | JGI IMG/M metagenome (GOLD analysis project Ga0182027, IMG submission 121300) | Permafrost microbial communities from Stordalen Mire, Sweden - 712E1D metaG (Illumina Assembly) | ecosystem: Environmental > Terrestrial > Soil > Wetlands > Permafrost | place: Sweden... | reverse complement strand
CGCAAGTCTGTTACCCGGGTGAATATATGCCTGAACATGAGCTGCATCTATTTTTTCAAAATAAGAAAGATCAAGCTTCTCACCAATAATTCCAATATATTCAATAACCTTGTCACCAACTTTACCACCATCCATCTGAAGTGATTTGAGTCCGTCAAGGTTTGCCGGTTTCTTAGTTACTGCAAGGTCAAGTATTTTGTTTGCCAGAGCCAGGAAGGCAGCATTCTTTGCAACAAAATCAGTTTCGCTGTTAAGGACTATCATTGCACCTATCTTGCCATCGGATGACACTTTTGACAGGACAACCCCTTCTGAGGCTTCCCTGTCAGCCCGTTTGTTGGCTACAGCCTGACCTTTTTTACGAATTATTTCAATTGCTTTATCAAAGTTGCCATCTGATTCTTCAAGAGCCTTTTTACAGTCCATCATCCCTGCAAGAGTGACTCTTCTTAATTTGGCAACATCAGCAGCATTTATAGCAGCCATAGTAATATCTTTATAAATTATAAATTTTGTTTTTATACTTCTTCTTCAGTCTCATCAGTTACCTTAACGATTTCTTCATCTGATTCGTCGGTAATATCGTCATCAACTTCAACTTCTTCCTCTTCTTCAACTATTGCTTCGATAATAGCGGCAGGGAGGTCTTTATTTTCAAGTTCTTTCCGCATCACTTTTTTATCTTTCTGCTGAGGCTCTTTGTCTTTTTCAATTTTTCTTTCATTAAGACCTTCTTCAATTGCCTGGCAAAGGATTCCGATTATTAAAGAAATCGACTTTGAGGCATCGTCATTTGCCGGAATCGGGAATTCGATATCGGAAGGGTCCGAATTGGTATCAACCATTGCAAAAACAGGAATCCCAAGTCTTTTTGCTTCTCTGACAGCAATATGTTCTTTAGTAACATCCACGATAAAAAGTGCCGATGGGAGCCTGGTAAGATCTATAATACTTCCGAGTGTTTTTTCAAGCTTGGCTCTCTGCCTTGTAACCTGTAATCTCTCACGTTTTGAAAGGTTCAGAAAGGTTCCGTCTATAGCCATCTTGTCGATGGATGACATTTTTTTAACAGCTTTACGGATAGTCGGGAAATTAGTAAGCATACCACCAGGCCAGCGTTCTGTTACATAAGGCATATTAACAGCCTTGACTTTTTCAGCAACAATCTCTTTTGCCTGTTTCTTTGTAGCTACGAATAGTACTTTTTTACCTGATTTGGCAATGTGTTTCATTGCTGAAGCGGCCTCATCAATTTTTACTACTGTTTTTTCAAGGTCAATAATGTGAATACCGTTACGCTCCATAAAAATATAAGGAGCCATTGCCGGATTCCATTTTCTTTTAAGGTGTCCGAAATGTACGCCTGCATCAAGTAATTCTTTGAAATTTGTTCTTGGCATTTTCTGTTTTTTTAAGTTTACATTCTTTCAATCAATTGTAAAGTAGCTCCGGTTATGGAAGTCTTTACAATTTAGATACTAAACTTGCATCTATAATGACTGTCTTTTTATTTTAACGTTTACTGAACTGGAATCTCCTGCGGGCCTTTGGCTGACCTGGTTTTTTCCTTTCAACTTCACGCGGATCGCGTGTAACAAATCCTTCAGCTTTAAGCTTCGATTTGCATTCAGCATCTATCATGATAAGGGCTCTTGTTATTCCAAGACGAAGAGCTTCTGCCTGCCCTTTTACTCCACCACCATCGAGATTGACATTGATATCATACCTGTCGACAGCATTCATAAGAACCAACGGCTGTGTCACTACATACTGAAGTGTTTCAGCTCCGAAATATTCTTTATAATCCCTGCCATTAACAGTAATTTTACCTTTGCCATCGCTTAAATATACGCGGGCTACAGCTGCCTTCCTTCTTCCAAGAGCATTGATGGTTTCCATATCTGTTGCTTAATATTTTTTAAAGTTCAATTTTTTTAGGTTTCTGTGCTTCATGAGGATGTTCTGTCCCGGCATAAACATGTAAGTTTCTGTAAAGTGCACTTCCAAGCCTGTTTTTAGGCAACATACCTTTTACAGCTTTCTCAACCAATCCGATAGGATTCTTTTTTAAAAGAGCTTCAGCAGTTGTAAATCTCTGGCCTCCCGGGTAACCTGTATGCCTTACATAAACTTTATCTGACCATTTTTCACCCGTCAGATCGATCTTTTCAGCATTGATAACAACTACATTGTCACCACAATCTACATGAGGTGTGAAGTCGGTTTTGTGCTTTCCTCTAAGCATTGAGGCCACGACTGATGCAAGTCTTCCGAGAACCTTGCCTTCAGCATCAATAATTACCCACTCCTTGTTTACAGTAGCTTTATTTGCTGAAACTGTTTTATAGCTTAAGGTGTTCACTTGTTTTTATTTTTTAATTGATATACTTATATTTAATGTAATTACCCCATTATTTTGGGGTCTGCAAAAATACAACATATTTCCTAAAAAAAAAGAAATCTGTACAGATTTTATTATTGTTCTGCAAAAGTAGGTTAATTTTATGACCTGTAAGCGAGAATAAAGTTTTTGATTTTCTTCGTTTACCCCGGCCCCAAGGGGAGCGAAGAAAATCAATTTACTCTTCGCCGGTTGGCGGAATGGGATAAATAAGTTGATTTTCGAGCGAATAGGGATTATTACTAGTTTCATTATTCTAATCAAAGTATATTGGTAATGGAAAACGATAAATTATTTCTCCGAAGGGCAATTGAAACAGCAACGATTGGTATTAGTGATGGAGGAGGACCTTTTGGTTCAGTCATAGTAAAAGATGGTAGAATAATCTCTGAAGCTTTTAACAGGGTGGTTTTAAATAACGATCCGACAGCTCACGCTGAAGTTCTTGCAATCAGACAGGCCTCTTCTGTTTTGCGTTCTCACGACCTGAGCGAATGCACCATATATTCCTCATGTGAACCATGCCCTATGTGTCTGGGGGCAATCTACTGGTCAGGTATAAAGAAAGTGGTTTATTCATGTGATCGCACTGATGCGGAGAATGCCGGATTCAGTGATAAACTGATATATGATGAGATTATGCTTGACCCTTCAAAAAGAAAAGTTTCATTTATCAGACTTACTGATTCCGAAGGGAAAGAGGTTTTCAGGAAATGGAATGGAATGGAGAATAAAGTTACATACTGACAGGATGAAATCAGGAGTAAGATTATCCAGAGATTTTTATACAAGAGATGTACTTGATGTTGCCCCGGAAGTGCCCGGAAAGAATATGGTTATAAGATTACCTGGTGGATCTCAGGAAAGATTCAGAATCACTGAAGTTGAGGCTTATAGGGGCTCAGAAGACAGGGCATGCCATGCTTTTAAGGGTAGAACTGCCAGAACTGAAGTTATGTTTGACCAAGGTGGAAAGTTATATATTTACCTTATCTACGGGATGTACTGGATGCTCAACATTGTTACCGGGGAGAAGGATAATCCGCAGGCAATCCTGATTCGCGGAGTTGAACAATATCCCGGCCCCGGGAAATTAACAAAATCTCTTGGGATCGATAAGTCATTTTATGGCGAGGATCTTATATTCTCTGATAGAATATGGTTAGAAGATATCGGATTGGTCCAACCAGTTAAATTTGGCCCGAGAATAGGTATAGATTATGCCGGTGAATACTGGAAGACAAAGCCATGGAGATATTTCTTATAGAATAAATATAAGGTCATGCCATGGCATGACCCTACATTGACATTCAGGGAAGGTGTAGGGACACGCCATGGCGTGTCCCCTTCAATGAATTTATTTCCTATATAGTTAAAGAGATGTTAATTAGAATGATATTTGAATGCATATAATTTTTTTTTACGTTCTTTGTTCAGTAAATTAATCAAAAACAATTCTTTTATGGATTCAATTTGGGGCAATTACCGTCGCTGGAATAACCTAACTGGATGGTTTATCTTTATTATTTCTTCACTTGTCTATCTTCTTACTCTTGAACCAACTGTAAGCTTCTGGGATTGTGGTGAATTTATTCTGGCAGCCTTTAAACTGCAGGTTGGACATCCTCCTGGAGCTCCTCTGTTTCTAATGATGTCACGAGTAGCAACTCTCTTTGCAGGAGGAGATACTTCCAAAGTTGCTGTTACGGTAAACATCCTGTCAGCTCTGTGCAGCGGATTTGCAATTATGTTTCTTTTCTGGACAATTACCCATCTTGTCCGTAAAGTTTTTGTAAATGGAAATGAACTTGAATCAAAACATGTTCCGGCTATCATTGCCAGTGGTGTACTTGGAGCGTTGGCATTTACATTTTCAGATACATTCTGGTTTTCAGCAGTTGAAGGTGAGCTTTATTCACTCTCTTCACTTATAATAGCTCTGGTGTTCTGGGGTATGTTAAAATGGGAAGAAGAAGAAGAAAAACCTTACTCAGGAAGATGGATAATTCTTATCGCATATATAATGGGACTGGGACTTGGCGTTCATCGTCTTAACCTTTTAATTATACCCGTGCTTGTTTTTGTATACTACTTCAAGAAATATGAAGCCACAACCAAAGGCTTGATTAAGACGGGTTTGGTTTCACTTTTACTCCTATGGCTGATGGTGTTCGTTATTATGCCCGGTGTTCCGGAGGTAGCAGGCTGGTTTGAATTGTTATTCGTAAATATCCTGGGATTACCTTATAACAGTGGACTTCTGTTTTTCATGGCGATTCTTTTTGGTGGTCTTGCTTTTGGCATATTTTATTCTTTGAAGCACAAGAGGGTAATATTGAATTATGTAATGACCTCTCTTATTGTGATTATGATTGGTTATTCATCATATGCAATGATTATGATAAGGTCGTCAGCCAGACCTCCCATGAACCAGAATAATCCTTCAGATGTATTTTCATTGTCGTACTATATTAATATGAAGCAGTATGGCAGCGCACCGAAATTCTATGGAAACTACTACAGTGCTCCGGTTACGGATGTTAAGAAAGTTATTTCAGGATATAATAAGATAGACGGCAAATATAAGCCCTATTATCATCCTGAATATACGTATAATAAAGATTTTGAGACATTGTTTCCCCGAATGTACAGTTCCGATCCTGAACACGAAAGTTCATATAAATACTGGGGCAAAGTGGTTGGCAGAAAATTTTCAGGAGGCGAGGGAAAAGAAGCTCTGGTATGTCCTACTTTTGGCGAAAACCTCCGCTATTTCTTCCGCTATCAGATCGGATTTATGTATATGAGATATTTCATGTGGAATTTTGCTGGCAGACAAAACGATATTCAGGGTAACGGGAACCCTATCCATGGGAACTGGATAAGCGGTATAAAATTTATTGACGAAGCACGCCTGGGGAATCTGGATAAAATTCCAAAAGATCTGAAAACAAATCCCGGCAACAATAAATATTATTTTCTTCCGCTTCTGATAGGACTTGCCGGAATGTACTGGCAATACAAAAGAAATAATTCCGGTTTCTGGCTTGTTATGGTCTTTTTTATAATGACCGGACTGGCTATTATATTCTATCTGAATCAATATCCTGATCAGCCAAGGGAGCGCGATTATGCCTATGTAGGATCATTCTACGCTTTTGCAATCTGGATTGGAATTGGATTTATGTTTGTATATGAAAAACTTCAGAAGTTGTTAGGAAATAAAGGATCATTAGCTGTAACTTTCGTTATTCTTATTTTAGCAGTACCGGTTCTTATGGGTGCCCAGAACTGGGATGACCATAACCGTTCACACCGATATACTGCCAGGGATATAGGCGCTAATTATCTGAAATCGTGTGCACCTAACAGCATCTTATTTACTTATGGGGACAACGATTCATTCCCCGTCTGGTATAATCAGGATGTGGAAGGGGTCAGAACCGACGTGCGCGTTGCAAACTTGAGTTATATACAGGCAGGCTGGTATATTGAAATGATGAGGCAGAAAGCTTACAGTTCCGATCCATTACCTTTTACTCTTGGACCCGGAAAGTATATTGAAGGACAGAGAGAACAGCTTCCTGTAGATAACAGGGTTGATAAACCGATTAATCTGAAAGAGATTGTTCAATTTGCCGGGTTTGATGATAATAAATATAAAGTTGATCTCAGCGGAAGAGGCGATTATATGAATTATCTTCCCGCCAACAAATACATAATTGATGTTGATTCTGCGAAAGTGCTGTCGAATGGTACTGTTAAGAACTATTATAAAAACAGACTTGTTTCTCCTATGATATGGGAGTATTCCGACGGTGATGCGTATAAAGGGGATCTGGCAATAATGGACCTTCTTTCTACCAACAAATGGGAAAGACCGGTTTACTTTTCAACTACAGTTCCTTCAACGCAGTATAAAGGACTCGAGAAATATTTTATCCAGGAAGGCCTTGCTTACAGGGTGGTTCCTGTTAAAACCGATAAACCCGAACAGGGCGAATTCGGAATGATAGACCCACTGGTTATGTATGACAATATGATGAATAAGTTCAAGTGGGGAAATGCAGGTGCTCCTTCTGTTTATCTGGATGAGAATAATAAGCGCATGTTCAGTAATTTCAGAAGAATCTTCGGAACACTCGGAGAAGCTTTACTTGTCAGCGGAGATACATTAAAAGCTGTTGAAGTAGCTCACCGGGGACTTGAAATTGTTCCTTCAAATAAAATGTCATACGATTTTTTCACTATCGGAATTGCAGAAGTCCTTATAAAAGCAGGCAAGACTGAAGAGGGTGAGAAGTTGTTAAATGATATTATTAAATACTCAAAAGAATATCTTGATTATGCAATCAGTTTAAAACCGGGAGAGAGGTTTGGCCTTGATTATCCCACAGGAATTAATATGCAGGGATTGCTAGATATTTATAATATGGCAGTGAGGCTAAAACTGGACGCCATTATTAAAACTATTGAGCCGGAGATAAATAACTATTACGGTAAACTATATTCTGCAAAATAGATTCTTATGCGGCTTTTCAGGCCTGTTCTTCCGGCAAGTTGGCTTTATCCTGAAGCAATATTCAGGATAAGGACAACTGAAAAGGTGTTATATCTGACTTTTGATGATGGCCCTGATCCGGTCTCTACACCACAGTTGCTTTCTATTCTTAAAGCACATAATATCAAAGCGATATTCTTCTGTACCGGGAAGAGAGCAGAAGAATATTCTGATCTGATGAATGAGATCCGTGCCGGAGGCTATATGATCGGGAACCATGGCTATAACCATTATAATGGTTGGCGGACAGACTCATTGAAATATATTAATGATATAATCAGGGCCTCTGATTTTACCTCTGATAGAATATTCCGTCCTCCTTTCGGAAGACTGTCAATTAAGCAAAAAAAGGGACTTCCGAAGTCATTTAAATTAATATTCTGGGATATAATGGCATATGATTTTGACTTCACTTTTGGGGCATCGAATTCCCTGAGGATACTTAAAACCAGAATCAGGCCGGGGTCAATAATTGTTTTGCATGATACTGTAACTTCCTGTGCGAACGCAATCATTGGAGAATTTTTGACATATGCCATAAGGGCAGGATACAGGTTTGAATTATTGGAAGATGCAGAGAGAAAGTAAACCTGTTTTTATGCCAAAAACAAACTCGCTTCCGAAAACACTCTTTCAAACCAGTAGTCAACTTTTTTTGAAAGAGGCGAATCAAAAACAGGAAAAGGATTTTCGTGGGTATATGAATACGGGAGATCCCATATATCGACGATATTTTTCTTATTTAATCCCCCAAGGGTTGAAATCACTCCCTTACACGGGATAACAGAATCTTTCATTAAAGAAATCGAATGGATCTGATCTCGGAGTTTATTTAAGATATTCTCCCTGAATGTTTTAAGCCTTCCCAGATCAATCATTGACCTGAAAGCCATTCCGATCTGGCTGGTTTGCAGAAAATCCACCAGAGGGTTATTCCCGGTAAGGGTTTTCTCAAAATCATAGAGGTAATATGTGAAAACCCTGTGGAATGCCAGGCTGTCCATTATTAATTTTGAAGAGCCTTGCATATTGCTGAAAACCGAACCTCCGCAGAAGATAAAGAGCTTCGACTCAGAAAAAAGCTTCTCAGGATTTCCCATTAGAATAATTTCAGCAAGAAAAGCTCCAATGGAATAGGCGAAAATATTAAAATTGGCTGTTCGGGGTATAACCTCATGTTGGCCATTTCTGATACTCGATAGCAGTTTTACAATATCAGTTGATGTCTGATATCCTGATTTAAAGAATCTCATCGGGTCTTCAGTGAGACGATTGCTGAGAGCAATATTTGCAAAACTCGACATATTTATTTCACCAAGAGAAGAATTGCGGTCCTTCATGAAATGAACCATCGCCCTTGGATCTTTCCAGGATGACGGGGACCTGTTTATGTGAAATGAAATAGGGAAAAGAATTATGTAGCTGTCAGTATACTGCGCGAGGTAATAAGCCCAGACCAGGTATTTTACCCAGCTTCTCTCATTAAGACCATGAAGTAATAAAATTACTTTATCGCTTTTAAGGTTCCGTGGAGTAAAAACAGGATAAGAGAAAGAACGATTTTCAGCAATTAGTGTATCGTTTTGATTTGAAAATTCTTTCAATGGAACATCCGACCGGAACAAAATATTGTGAATTTTAATGTCTGAATCAGGAATTGACATTATCCTGTTCTCATCTGTAAAGACAGATTTAAGCTCATTAAAGGTTTTTGTGTACTCCATTTACGCAAATAGGATAATATTTATATACAAAGTAAGTCGTGACTTTTATTGCAGACAAATTTATGTGGTGAATGATAGGGTGAAGTGATAAAACTTCCAAATAAGGGATATAATTCAATTATTAGTGACAGAATTCTGCATTTTGCAAACAGTCAAAACTAATATAAGCTGGATTTAAAGTAATAAAATACTTAATTTTACATTCAGTAATCAGATGCAAATGATCGACTTTCAGAAACCTATACCGCCATATTTGAATGAAAAGCAGAACATTATACGCCTGATACTTTTTACTTCACTGTTTGCCCTGGTTTTTATTAACGCTTATTCTCCTTTTGGCGCTGACAGATGGTATAACCTGACAAGACTTGAGTTTTTTACATATTCCAGTCTGACAATACTTTTAGGGGTACTTGTCGTTGTAATAAGCCGGATCATGATGTACCATGTATGCAAAAGGCATACTATTCATATCTGGCAATACCTGTTATGGATATTTGCCGAAGTGTTATCCATGGCTCTTGCCTATGGACTGTTCGAGAAATTATTTCTTAAAGATGCCCGGATGTTCACTGAACTTGTAAAAAATTCCTCTCGAAATACTGCACTTGTTCTGTTATTGCCATATTCCGTATTATGGCTTTATTTTTCGTGGCGAGATAAAAAGGAACAGATAGAGAGGCTGGCAGATTATCCGACTTCTTCGGACAGCACAAGAAATATGATCCCTTTTTATGACGATAAAGGAATCCTGAAGTTTTCAATTAAGAAGGAGAATTTGCTTTATCTTGAATCGGCTGAAAACTACGTGAATATCTGTTATCTGAATAAGGGCAAAGTATCGAAATACCTTCTTCGTGATACTCTGAAAAAAATAGAAGAGAACTTTTCAGGAACTGAAATTGTCAGGTGTCATAGATCATATATGGTTAATTTTGAAAAGGTTAAAGTTATCAGAAAAGATAAAGACGGCCTTAAACTCGAGTTTGATAATCCCTCTGTGACAGATATTCCGGTTTCAAAAACCTACGTCAATACTGTAATGCAAACTTTCTCGAAATATTGCCAGACCGGCGAACTCAGCTAACGGTTTTTACGTTATTGATTTTGTTTATCAGAATGAAGTGTTACTTTTGAAATGATAAAATATTTCCTGAAAAATGAATATTCTCATACTGGGATCTGGTGGCAGGGAACATGCACTTACGTGGAAACTTGCTCAAAGTAAAAAGGTACATAAGATCTTTATAGGTCCGGGAAATGCCGGGACAAGTAATTTAGGAACAAATTTGAAGCTCAATCCTGAAAACTTCATTGAAGTTAAATCCGCTGTTTTGGAAAACAGGATTGAGATGGTAATTGTAGGCCCCGAAGCTCCATTGACATTGGGAATTCACGATTTTTTTCTGAATGACAAAACACTTAAAAATATACCAATTATTGGTCCCAATAAATCTGCTGCCCGGCTGGAAGGGAGCAAAGACTTTGCAAAAGCTTTTCTTATACGGAATAGAATTCCCACAGCCGGATATAAAAGTTTTGACAAAACAACTCTGAAAGAGGTGCCGGCATTTCTTAGAACACTGAGTCCTCCTTATGTTATTAAAGCAGATGGTCTGGCTGCCGGGAAAGGTGTTGTGATTGTTGATGATATTTTCGAAGCTGAGAAAGAGGTTGAAGCTATGCTGAACGGAAAATTTGGCACAGCAGGACAAAAAGTTGTTATTGAGCAGTTTCTTAAGGGAATTGAACTTTCGGTTTTTATAATCACCGATGGAACTACATATAAATTATTGCCGGAAGCAAAAGATTACAAAAAGATCGGAGTGGGAGATACTGGGCTCAATACCGGTGGAATGGGAGCCGTTTCACCTGTGCCTTTTGCTGATCAAAACTTTATGAACAAGGTGAAAAGCAGGATAATCGATCCGACAATGAAAGGATTATCTGATGAAGGAATTGTTTATAAAGGATTTATTTTCTTCGGCCTGATAAATGTAGATGGAAACCCATATGTGATTGAATATAATATCAGGTTGGGTGACCCTGAATCGGAAGTGATAATACCAAGAATAAAGACGGATTTATTTGAGCTTATGGAAGGAGTAGCTAAAGGAGATCTTGCCGGACGGGAAATTGAGATTGATGACAGATTTGCTGCTACTGTCATGCTGGTCTCCGGTGGTTATCCCGGAACATATGATAAAGGTAAATCAATTCAGGGGCTGGATATTGCTCAGGAAAGCATACTATTTCATGCCGGCACAAAGAAAGAAGCTGACTCTGTAGTTACTTCCGGTGGCCGTGTTCTTGCAGTCAGCTCATGGGGATCTTCAATGAAAGAAGCTCTTAAAACATCTTACAGGAACGCTGATTTAATAAATTTTGAGGGCAGGTATTGCAGGTCTGATATTGGATTTGATCTCTAAAGCAAATGCTTCTACGCATATTTAAAAGAACCGGTCCGGGAGTAATATTTCTGATAATTGTTATTCTTGTTGCAGTCTGGATCAGTGCAATTGTGAATCAACGGCTACATCCAAGGTTTATCTATGAGACTGATCCCATGCCTCTTTACGGCCTCATTAAACTCATGATAAACAATAATCATAATCTGGGAGTGATTCTTTCCTTTCTGATGGTCTCCCTGATGGCTTTCCTTATGGTAAATTTCAACACAACTATTTTTTTTATTAATGAAAGGACTTTCCTTCCTGCATTATTCTATGTTCTGTTTGGTGGTTTTTTCCCCGACCAGCAGCTTTTAAATCCTGTTATCCCGGCCTCAATTTTTCTTATGATGACAATAATCAGAATTATGGATGGCTATCATAAAACAGGTACGGCATACAATTATTTTGATGCAGGACTGCTTATCAGTATTGGCAGTTTATTTTATGCGAACCTGATATGGTTCGGATTATTGGTAATAATAGGGATCGCATTGTTAAGGACAGGGAACCTGAAAGAAATTGTAATTTCAATTCTTGGACTCTTAACACCATACCTGATCACTTTTGGTCTTTATTATGTGGATGGAAAAGATTTAAGGGTTCTGGTGAAGCTAATAGAGGATAATCTGTTCACCAGATCAACATTTTATCCTTTTCCAAGATTAACAATCGTGGCTTTGCTCTATACGGGTTTATTAGTTCTTATAAGCTTAATTCAACTTTTTAAGCATATGAATACAAAAAAGATAAAGTCACGTAAAACATTTTCACTTTTGATTTGGACTTTCTTAATCTCAATAATAGTTTATTTTGCAGTACGTTCAGTTTCAATTGAAATAGTATGGATGGCAAGTATTCCTGTCAGTTATTTCCTGACTCATTATTTTGTATTTGTAAAAAAGAAACTGGTACCTGAGATTTTATTTACCCTGTTTTTTGTTTTTATTATATTTATACAGATATGGTACCTGAAATGAAGTGATTATTTTATCATTGAGACTACTCCTACACCGGACCCCTGTTGTCCGTTTGTGAAATCATAACTGATCTGGTAGATACCGCTCTTCTGGCATTCAAAATCAACGAAAGAAAATATCTTACCGGTTTTTTTGTCGAATGATGAAAGGATTAGTTTATTGGCGTCATCTTTAATGGTGAGAATCAGCTGACCTTTGGAATTCTCCGCATTGCACATTGTAAATCTGTATTTGGTATTTTTCCAGAGTGACATATTCGCCTTATATCTTAATTCATTCTGTGATGCGGCTTTCCCGAGCTGTATCCTGAAATCTTTCAGGTATTTTGCACTGGCCCCTGCATTTATTGCGCATTTGCTTATGAGCGGGTCCGAGACCTGTCCTAATGAAAGGATCCCAAATGCCAGTAATATGGTCAGAGTTATAAATATTTTTTTCATACTAATTATTTGAAATTAGCCTGTCCCGGATATTCTTGGTAATTTCTATAACACCATTTAGTTGTTCTTTACTCATGGTGACAACACTTGTTTCGGTCTGTTTTATAGTCAAACCTCCATCTTTTTCCACACTAACAGGATCTCCCTGAGTGTATGTAATTCTAATATCACGATATTTATCTTTAATGTTCTGCATATCCTTGCAAAGACTAATGAACTCTGGATCGCGCTTGCAATAAGGACTTATGAGAAGCAGAAGATCGTTTAAAATTATTTTCTGTTCCCCGATCCTGTCACTAAGCCTTTTATCAGGAAATTGGCTCACAACCTGTGTTGCCAGATACTGCCCTTCAATCCAGACTCCAATTATCATAAGAGCAGAAAGTTGGCCACGATCATTGCTACGGAGATAAGTATCTATTTTATTATAAGAATCAATCGAAATAAAAAGAAGAGAGTCAAGATTCGATCTGTTCTTTGATAATCTTTTTATTGATTCGAAATCAAAAAACTGACCAACTTTAATATCCTCGGCAATTTTCCTTATCGATGAGAGAACATCCAGTGAAGAACCGGTTTTTTCATACATGTTCAGGTACCCGAGGTCAGCTCCGAGAATACCAAGCTTAAGAGCCTTATCAAAACTGGTACTCTGTCTGTTGGCATCAATAGATTCAGCAATATAGTTTTGAGAGAAAGTAACCTGCATCGTCTGCAGCAGATTTGCAATCTCAACCGGTGATGAAATATTTTTTGATATATCAGCAATAGCTTCAGGACTTAATTTCTCAGCTTCTGAAACCGGTACTGAATCAGATTGTGGAAATACGAACTCAGATGTTTTGCTTTTTGAATTCCTGCACGAGAATCCGAAAAACATAATAATCAGCAATAATAATACTCTTCCTTTCATTTAGGATGATGTATAAGTTATAACAAAAATACAAAAAAACTTATTAACAATCTATAAAATAATTATTTTCGGAATTTTAAATTTTCGAAAAACCCTACTGTTTTACCAAGTAATTCAAAATAAAGAGTCAGATATAGAAATACTGAACTTAAAAGTACAATAGAAATATTGAATACGAATGTGTCAGTTTTCATGCCAAAAATATATTTCGCGGGGGAATAAAAATGTGTCCGGAAATTAAGGAATCCTCTCTTGTAGGGATCAAGATAGATAGGATCTGTATTTTGAACAAGAGCATTATTATAAACCAGAATTTTTTTCCGTTCGTAAGGTTTGGTAACTAATTCAAGAAGTTTATAATTATAATAATCATCCTCAATTTTCTTCAGTTTTAAATCATTCATATTGTAAAAAATATCTTTCCTGTCGCTTGTGGTATTTGAAATTCTGCTGAATGTTTTATCCATTCTGTCAAGGTATTTTGTAAGCGAATCTGCAATTCCGGGATTGAATTCATAAGGTGTCAGATCTGAAATATAATTAAATAAAGGTACATGAAAAACAGCAGCCATTTTTTCCAGTTCATTTTTTAGAAGCTGGAGTTTGGTGAACTTACGTGTTGATTTCTTTATAAGAAGATCTTCATTGTTACCAATATTTTTGGGATTACTTCTGAACTCAAAAAGAGTAGTTTCAAGGGCTTCGCGCAAAGCTTTAATCCTGTAGACCTTATTGAACTCGGCTTCACTTCTTTTCTTTTCCAGATCATAATATGTTTCACCTTCCTTCGTGAATTGAGTCTGGCTGTATTTGTTGTCCTTGAATTGCGACACAATAAGCGCTTCATAAGTCCACCGTGTCGGCATAAATTCAGCAATCATGGGTACTTTATCAACATTGCCTATTTCCCTGTTCAGCTTGTCAAAGGAGAACATCGCTCCGCTGAGGACCATCATTGGTATTATCAGGAGGGGAATAACGATGTAGATTGTAATCGCTGAATTAAATGACGCTGATATATTAAGGCCGAGCATATTTGCACAAAAGGCTGTTGTAAACAAGGCGAGCCAGTAATGGAAATACATTCCTTTTATACCAAGAATCGGGTTTGCAATCAAAACAAATAAAAGAGTCTGAATCGCCGATATGAATATCAGAATTGCCACTTTGGAAAGAAGATAACTGTTGCGGCTTAGATTCAGGAAATGCTCTCTTTTTAGAATCTTTCGGTCCCTGAAAATCTCTTCAGCACTAATCGTCAAACCCAGGAAAAGAGCCACGATAAGGCTCATAAAAATGTAAATAGGTATATTTTCATTTTCCGAAAAAATGTAAATATTAGAATCCGGATCCGGGATATATCTGATAATAAAGGAAAGTACAAATCCCAGTATCGGCGCTTCGAGCAGAGTTAGCAGCACATATTGATTATTTGAAATTTTACTTTTAAGATCTCTTGCAAAATAAATCCGGAATTGTTTCAAAAGGCCCGGTCTCTGGAGATTTTTATGTGGTGGGTCTTTAATTTCAGGCACCTGTTTATAAGGATGCCTGGATTTAAATGTATTTGCCCATTCATTTGGCTTGACTTTCCGTTTTTCAGTGTATTTACCGAACTCATCTACAACCTGGGTCTCAATAATATTAAAGATGGTTTCCGGATTCACATTACCGCATGATGGACATTCTCCCAGGTTTGAATTGATCTGGGCGTCGAGGGTTTTAAAGTAAATTACAGAATCGACCGGATTACCGAAATATGCCATGCACCCGCCCTGATCGAGAATTACAACTTTGTCAAACATCTTAAATATCTCTGAGGATGGCTGATGAATGACTGTAAATATGAGTTTCCCTTTAAGCGTAAGGTCACGTAAGAGGTCCATCAGGTTTTCAGAATCTCTTGAAGAGAGACCTGATGTTGGTTCATCAAGAAACAGGACCAATGGTTCCCTGATCAGTTCCAATGCGATATTCAACCTTTTTCGCTGTCCGCCGCTAATTACTTTATTAAAGGGAGAGCCTACTTTTAATTCTCTCTTTTCCAGCAAACCCAGATTTGACAGAGTGCGATCAACAAGTTCGCCAATTTCCTCTCTTGTTTTATCTCTGAAACACTGACAAGCCGCGTAGAAAAGATTCTCAAATACCGTCAGATCCTCAATAAGCAGATCATCCTGAGGCACATATCCAAAAACGCCCTCGAGCTCAATATTGTCCTTTGCAACATTTAATCCGTTAATTTTAACGCTGCCAGCCGATGGTTTCAGGATTCCGCTCATCAAGTTCATCAGAGTCGTTTTTCCCGATCCGCTAGCTCCCATTATTCCAATAAGCTTACCCTCCTCAACCGAAAAACTTACATTATCAACAGCCGCATGTCCCTCCCAGAAACGATAGGAAAGGTTTTCGACAGAGAATGAAATTTTATGAATAATTATATCAGAAAGGAAACTTGAACTGATATCACTGTAGTAGATGGAATGTCCCTGTTGCGATTTTATTGAGCCTCCTTTGGCAAAGGTATAGACCTGACCTGATCTTATAGGAAGTCCGTTAAGATATAACTGATCATTGGATATATACCTTATGAAGTATAAGTCAACACTCGCAACTCTTATAATGATTATTCTGGTGTTCTGATAACCGGTCAGCATCCTTTTGCACAGTTCACACTTATCATCTCCGGGAGAAAGAACAAGTATTGCAGGATTATTAAGGTCCTCGGATTTATCATTTTTTACGAATTGCTCGATAGCAGCAAATTCCGCAGCAGATATTTTAAATACTTCAGCGACTGTATTTATAATATTCATTCTCTGAAGAGTAAACTGGCGGTCGGTATTTACAAGTTCATAAAGCCGCATAAGAACAACCACTTTTTGTTCCTGGTTAAGAGTATGGTTTATCTTCTTACATATACCGAGGATCTTTACAGAATCTTTTACGGAAGGAGCAGATGGTTCTTTCAACATTGATTTTTCCAGAACCGGGCCGGCATGCTTATCAAACAAGGCAAGATACTCCTGGACGGTTTCCCTTGTAAGCTGTTTATTCAGAAATTTGGATACATACTCCCGTTCATTCATGAGTATTCCTCTGTCCTGCTTTACAATCAGGGCAAATAATTCCATTAATGCCTTTAGAATCTCTTCACTCATAAAATAGCTGCAAAATTCAGTGTTCCCGGATACCGAAGTTAAAAAAACTATTCCTTTATTGTCAACAACAAATAGATTTTATTTCTGTCAATCCCCGAACCAGCAGGTTACCAATAACAAAACATGTCTAATAACTGGTTTTTCTACAGATTGTTGTCATTGCTATGGAACTACTGCCTATATTAAATAGATCCGCCGGGCAAAGATCAGAAAAAGATCAAGTTGTGTAAACATACTTATTATTAATCATTTTTACAAAATCCTCCAAATTATATCATGTCGCGCAAAAAGGTAAGTTTAATTTTACAGTAGTTCTTTTTGATTATTTTTGATAATTATTTAATTAACTAAAAACATAAGTATGAAACCCGGGAAATTCGCATTGAGAATGTTTTTGTTTACGATTGCATTTTCACTAATCAATGATGTCTTTGGACAGCCATCAGGCAGGGAGGTACAAAATTTTAATTTCGACTGGAAATTTTATAAAGGTGATATCGCAAATGGTCAGGCTCCTGATCTCAATGACTCAGGCTGGCGTACCCTCGATCTGCCACATGATTGGAGCATAGAAGGCATTTTTAACAAAGCCTTTGCCAGTTCCACTGGATTTTTACCGGCCGGAACAGGATGGTATCGCAAATCGTTTCAAATTCCTGCAGATGAGAAAAATCGCAAGGTATTTATCAGTTTTGACGGTATATACAATAACAGTGAAGTCTGGATTAACGGAACTTATCTCGGAAAGAGGCCTAACGGATATATTTCATTCCAGTATGATCTGACCCCATATATCAGGTATGGCAAAGAAAATCTTATCGCAGTTAAAGTGGACCATTCAAAATACGGAGACTCGCGCTGGTATACTGGTTCGGGTATTTATCGTGATGTTAAACTTATATTCACATCGCCATTACATATTAAGCAATGGGGCGTTTTAGCCGGAGCGAAGGATGTATCGGCTGAAAAGGCAACTCTCAATATTGAGGTCAGCCTTATAAATGAATCAGGAAAAATATCAAATGTAACAGTTTCAAATTATTTACTCTGCGCCGGAGATACTCTGAAAAAAGCAACACAAAAAATATCAATGAAAAGTACCTCCTCTGAAATCGTTTCTCAGAAAATGGATATTTATGGTCCAAAACTCTGGGACGTGGATAATCCTAATCTTTATTCATTGATCACAATGGTGAAAGGTGATGATATTCTGGACAGCCAGAGTACTCCTGTTGGTTTCCGGAATATCAGATTTGATGCTGATAAAGGATTTTTTCTTAATGGCAGAAATCTTAAGTTGAAAGGAATATGTATGCACCATGATGCCGGTACCCTTGGTTCTGCAGTTCCCCGCAAGGTGATTGAACGAAGGCTGGACCTGCTGAAAGAGGCAGGTTGTAATGCAATACGTACAAGTCATAATCCTTTCTCATCCGATTTCCTTGAACTTTGTGATGAAAAGGGATTTCTTGTAATAGGTGAAGCTTTTGATGAATGGGAGCTCCCCAAGAAAAAATGGATTGAAGGCTGGAATGTCGGAATTCCGGGGAAAGACGGATATTCAGCATATTTTAAGGATTGGGCCATAACTGATCTGAAAGATATGATTATGAGAGATCGTAATCATCCTTCAATTATCATGTGGAGTATCGGGAATGAGATAGACTATCCAAATGACCCCTATACACACCCGGTTTTGAATACCGAATCTAATCCTCAGTCGTGGGCAAAGTATGATAATAAATTGCCAAACGCTGATCGTCTGGGTGAAATTGCTAAAGAGCTTGTTGGCGTTGTGAAACAATTTGATACGACCAGGCCTGTTACTGCATGTCTTGCTTCAGTTTTGATGTCAAATGCATCGGGTTATGCTGAAGCTCTTGATGTGACCGGATATAATTATCAGGAATACCGTTATGCAGCTGATCATCAGAAATATCCTAAACGTATCATTTACGGAAGTGAAAACGGGATGACCCTTGAAGCATGGGAAGCTGTTGCCGGGAATGATTATGTAATCGGACAATTTCTCTGGACAGGGTTTGACTATCTGGGCGAAGCGGCACAGTTTCCAAGTCGCCACAGTACTTCAGGGATAATAGATCTTGCCGGAAACAAGAAACCCGAATTTTATTTTCGTCAGAGCTTATGGAGCGATAAACCAATGGTTTTTATCGGCACAACCGATCATTTAACTGAAAATGGTGATGCTGATCTCTGGGCTCATAAAATAGTCGACCCGGTATGGAACTGGAAACCCGGACAGAAGATAATTGTTAATGTTTTTACTAATTGTGAAGAAACTGAACTGTTCCTGAACGACAGGTCTCTCGGGATTAAGAAAATGGCTGATTTTAAAAACCGGACATCCACCTGGGAAGTTCCATTTGAGGCAGGTAAGTTGAGAGCTGTGGCAAGGATATCCGGGAAAGATATGGCAACATATGAACTGAATACGACCGATGTTCCTGTCGGAATCATTGCAAATAGTGATGTTACTCATCTTAAATGTAACCGGCAGGATCTGGCAAATGTTTTTGTAACGCTATGTGATAAAGCCGGTAACGCCGTCTATACTGCTGAGAATGAGATAACCTGTGAAGTAACTGGCCCTGTGAGAATTCTTGGAATGGAAGATTCTAATCCAAAGAATATAGAGTATTATAAGGACAATAAACAGCATGCTTTTCATGGAAAATTACTGATATATCTTCAATCGCTCGATAAGCCCGGAAAGGCTGAAATTAAATTGTCCTCACCTGGATTGAAGGGGTCAATACTGGAAATAGATGTAATTAAATAATATGTAGAGACGCCCAACCTGGGCGTCTCTTTTGAAATATTGTTTCGAATTGGGAATCTGAGGCCGTCTCAATTATGTTATGATATGGCCACTTGTGGAGATTGGGAGAATCGAACTCCCGACCTTGTGACTGCCAGTCACACGCTCTAGCCAACTGAGCTAAACCCCCATACTGTAAGAACTCAAAAAAAGCCAGTCACACGCTCTAGTCCCGAAAATCGTTGAGCGATTTTCGAGGATCCTCGTAAAACTAAGCAAATCGAAGATTTGCTGTTTTACGGGACCAACTGAGTTCCGAAATTGCGAAAATCTTTGATTTTCATGCAATTTCGAGAATGCTCGAAAAAATAAGAAATCGAAGATTTCAATTTTTTCGGCACTAAACCCCCTAAAAGTTCGTAAATGTAACAATAAAACGGAAAGTTTCAAAAAGGTAGATGTTATGGTTATGGTTAAGATTGAGGTAGAGATTAAGGTTAAGGTTAAGGGACCCACACAGATGCCTCACCCCTGATACTTAACTTTTTTTAAACCACAAAGGAACATAAAGGTTTCACTAAGGTTCTCAATGGGATATCTCTGAAGGCTCTTTATCTTAACCTCATCCTTAACCTCAACCTCAATATTTATGATTTCCTTAACATTATATTTTTGCCAAAAAGACACTTATTAGTAATTTTGCCCGACATTTTATACTGCGGGTCAACTTTTAATTACATTTACCCGGAAAGAAATAAAATGGCATTAATACTGATTTTGGATTTGCAGTTCTTATTCCCATAAAACTATTTGTCAAAGAATTCTGATCAGCATATTATATTAAAAGGAAAAATGTACGATAATCTCAGAAAATGGAGCGATATTGATGATCTGCTTTTTGAAAAGCGGAACAGGGATTATGGTGCTTATCAGCTTCGGAAAAGATATAATTCTGTGGTTTTTACAGGAATCATACTGGCATCCCTTATTGTAAGTTTAGCAGTAATACTTCCATTCGTACTTATTTCTCATTCTGACAATGTTTTAATGGGAAACAGAAGCTATGTTCAGGTCAATATGGAAACCCTTGAACCGCCAAAAGAGGAGATTTATGTTCCTCCTTCTCCACCGCCACCTCAGGCTATCCATGTTGAAGAGATTGTCAGATATGTTCCGCCTTCGGTTGTCGATAGTATCCCACCACAAGAAAAATCGCAGCTTTCAACTGATGAGTATCTTAATCAGACAACTAACCAGAAAGTTGATTTTACAGGAACAGGCACAGGTGATAATCTGATGTCAGGACAGGATGGGACTGAGACAGATGAACCATTTTTCCTCGTGGAAGTGATGCCATCATTTAAGGGGGGAGGATTGGATAAGTTCCGGGATTGGGTCCAAAGACGAACCAATTATCCCCAGGCTGCTATTGATAAGAAAATAACAGGAAAGGTTTATCTGACATTCATCATTGAGAAAGATGGCTCCATAAGCAATGTAACAGTTGTCAAAGGGGTAGACCCATTACTGGATGATGAGGCAATGAAAGCCATCTCTGAATCACCCAAATGGACACCCGGTCTGCAGAGAGGAGAACCGGTCAGAGTAAGATATTCAATTCCTATTAATTTTCATTATTGATATTTAGTAATCAACGAAAGAGAGAGTTATCCTTACTCATGATTTCAATGTTTTTAGTATCTTTAGCAACCTCTTTATTAAATTTTAATTATATGAAAAGAATTGTACTCGTCATTTTTATTTTAACTATCCTCCTTGCTGGTTGTGGTTCCTCAAAGAAACAACTCGAGAAAGGAAACTATGATGCTGCTATCCAGAAAGCAGTAAAAGATCTGCGGAAAGATCCTAAAGATACAAAGCAGATCGATATTCTTACCCAGGCTTATAAAATTGCAAATGAACAGGATAATGAAAGAGTGCGCATGCTCAAAATGGAAGGAAAACCAAATAGCTGGGACGAAATTTATCTGGTTTATAAAGTATTGAACGACAGGCAGGCTCTCGTAAGAACACTGCCACCTTTGAATATGAACGGGAGATCAATCGAATTTCCTTATGTCGATTATATGGCTGACATGGTCAATGCAAAACGTAAAGCAGCTGATTTCTATTATGCGCACGGTGATGTGCTTATGAAAAGTGGCATAAAAGAGTCTTGCAGACAAGCATTCGCTGAATATGTACGGGCCAAGGAATATGTTGGTGATTATGAGGGGATTGATAATAAGATTCAGGAAGCAAAACTCAAGGGTATAAGCAGAGTTTTTATTTCAATTCAAAATAGTTCAATGCTGAAATTTCCAAAAGAGTTTGAGGATGATCTTCTGGCTCTCGATCTGCCTCGACTGAACTCTGAGTGGGTTGAGTACTCTACACAAAATCTTAATGACAACACACAATACGATTATTTTGTTAATGTAACTGTCAAAAACATTATTGTCAGCCCCGATCAGTCTTTCCAAAGAGATTCAGTTATTAAACGAAGAATTGAAGATGGTTTTACTTATGTTCTGGATAAGAAGGGCAACGTAATGAAAGATACCCTGGGGAATGACATGAAGCAGACAAAGTATAAAAATCTTCAGTGTGCGCTTGTCGAAACAATACAATCAAAAACCTGCCGTATTGATGGTGATGTGGATGTGATTCAAATGAATCCGAATAAAGAAGTTAGAAAAGATCCGATAAGAGCTGAATCGAATTTTGAAAATATTTCCTCCCGTGCACTCGGCGACATCCAGGCTCTTAATTCAAATCAACTTGAAAGAACAAAAACATCAATAGTGCCATTCCCGACCGATATAGAAATGGTAATACGATGTTCGCAATCGCTGAAAATGGCAATCAAAGGTGCAATTCAAAATGACAGGAGATATATCTATTAGGATATAAAGTAGAACCTTTAACCGCAAAGAACGCTTAGAAGGCGGCCCCCTGTCCGCTTCGCGGCCTTCCCCCTAAAGGGGGCCTAATACTATGACATTTAGAGGAATACTCTATTATATAGAGAATTAGCCCCCCTTTAGGGGGGTAGGGGGCATAGCCGTCAACCTAAGAGTTTATAAAAATTTGTATCTGTCTGTTAATAAATGACATGGCTATTTTTTTGCCCATCCCTTTGGAGAACGGGGTTGAATGTTGTAATTTTACTCATAT
>Ga0182027_10004154_pt1 | contig 22591 bp, 15 predicted proteins | sample 712E1DmetaG_FD_121300 | JGI IMG/M metagenome (GOLD analysis project Ga0182027, IMG submission 121300) | Permafrost microbial communities from Stordalen Mire, Sweden - 712E1D metaG (Illumina Assembly) | ecosystem: Environmental > Terrestrial > Soil > Wetlands > Permafrost | place: Sweden... | reverse complement strand
GAATATTAGACCGCTCACCGATGCGCCAGGAATCATAGAAAAGCTCTCGGTAAGATTTACGCCTGCCTGTTTCTCAGCCTTCAATAAATTAAAAAGTACTCGTTTTTCAGAGTGGTCGGGACATGCAGGGTAACCATGCGCAGGTCGAATCCCCTTATATTTTTCGAGTAACAAATCGTTGAGCGACAGGCTTTCATTTGTGACATAACCCCATAGTTCTTTCCTGACTTTCAGATGCAATAACTCGGTAAATGCCTCAGCAAGACGATCGGCCAATGCTTTAACCATAATGGAATCATAATCATCGAGATTCTTCTCAAATGTTTTCACTAATTCATTAACACCAATACCGGCAGTTACCGCAAATGCACCAATATAATCAGGAATTCGCGATGTTTTAGGCGCAATAAAATCGGACAGGCAAAGATTGGGGCCCCCATCCTCTTTTTGCGTCTGGTTTCGTAAATTTCTGAAGATGGTAAGCACTTTTTTACGACTTTCATCGGTGTAAACCACAATATCGTCGCCAACAGAGTTTGCCGGTAAAATGCTTACTACCGCGTTTGCAGTGATCGACTTCTTTTCTATAATCTCATCGAGTAATTTGTTAGCATCGTTAAAAAGCTTGCGGGCTTCTTCACCCATTTTCGGGTCATCAAGTATTTGAGGATACGTACCTTTTAACTGCCAAACAATAAAAAAGAAAATCCAACTAATATAATCGCGAATTTCGCCCAGGGGATAATCCTTATAAACTTTTGTTCCAATAAATTTTGGTTTCAAAGGCGGATGTTGTGCCCAGTCAATTTTCAAACTGTTTGCACGTGCTTCTTCCAGGGTCAGATATTTTATCTGTACTTTCTTGTTTAAATAGGTATCACGTAAATCCTTGTATTCATTTTTCAGTTGTGTAGTAAAATTATCGCGTTGATCATCTGAAAGTAAACTACTCACAACAGGAACACTCTTGGATGCATCCTTTACGTAAACCACAGGATGACTATAGTGTGGTGATATTTTAACAGCAGTATGGATTTTCGAAGTGGTTGCCCCTCCTATCAGCAAAGGCTGTTTCATCCCAAGACGTTCCATTTCTTCGGCAACATGTGCCATTTCTTCTAGCGACGGTGTGATAAGTCCACTTAGTCCTATGATATCCACATCTTTATCCTGCGCTGCCTGTAATATTTTCTCACAAGGGACCATTACACCAAGGTCAATCACCTCGTAATTGTTACAACTCAGCACAACTCCAACTATGTTCTTACCAATATCATGTACATCGCCTTTCACGGTTGCAAGCAATATCTTTCCTGCTGTGGTCCTTTTTCCACTCGCTGCCTTTTCTTGTTCAATAAATGGTAGAAGATAGGCAACAGCCTTCTTCATCACACGTGCGCTTTTTACCACTTGTGGAAGAAACATCTTACCTACTCCAAACAGATCACCCACCACACTCATGCCATTCATCAGTGGTCCCTCAATGATTTCAAGTGAAAACTTATATTGTTGCCTTGCTTCTTCCATATCAGCCACAATAAAATTATCAATACCCTTTACCAAGGCATGGGTGATACGTTCCTGAAGGGATGCTGTCCGCCATTCTTCTTCAGTTGCAACGGACTTATCAACTTGGGATTTGATCGTTTCGGCAAATTCAACCAGCCTTTCTGTGGCATCAGGGCGTTTATTAAGTACAACATCCTCAACCCGCTCCAGCAAGTCTTTCGGAATTTCGTCATAAACCTGCAACATACCAGGATTTACAATACCCATGTCAAGACCTGCCTGAATGGCATGGTAAAGAAACACCGATTGTATAGCCTCACGCACGACATCGTTACCACGGAATGAAAAGGATAAGTTGCTGATTCCACCACTCAGCTTAGCATTTGGCAAATTAGCCTTTATCCATCGACATGTCCGGATAAAATCGACAGCATAATTGTTATGTTCTTCAATGCCGGTGGCAATGGCCAAAACATTAGTATCAAAAATAATGTCCTGTGAAGGAAAATGAACTTCTTCGGTCAATATTCTATAGGCCCTCTGGCATATTTCTATACGGCGCTCAAAAGTATCGGCTTGTCCACGCTCGTCGAATGCCATCACTACCACAGCAGCACCATATTCTCTGATCTTTCGGGCATAAGTTTTGAATATTTCCTCCCCTTCCTTCATGCTTATGGAATTCACAATTGCTTTGCCCTGCACACATTTTAATCCTGATTCTATAACCGACCATTTGGATGAGTCTATCATAATAGGAAGACGAGCAATTTCAGGTTCGGCAGCAATAAGATTTAGAAATTTGACCATGCACTTTTCTGCATCAAGCATGGCATCGTCCATGTTTATGTCGATGATTTGAGCACCAGTTTCTACCTGATTACGTGCAATGGCAAGAGCTTCGTCATATTTTTCTTCTCGAATTAACCGCGCAAATTTTTTGGAACCCGCCACATTGGTGCGTTCACCAATATTAATAAAGTTAACCTCTTTGCTAATGGTTAAGGGTTCTAAACCAGCCAGGTGTGTATCAAGCGATTGTTTAACAGGTTTGCGAACCGGCATAGAAGCTGCAATCCGTGAAAATTCCCGAATATGTTCCGGCCCTGTACCACAACAACCGCCTATAATATTTACAAATTTATGTTCGAGAAAATCATGAACATAATTTCCCATCTGCTCCGGGGTTTCATCGTATTCGCCAAATTGATTTGGCAAACCGGCATTGGGATGAGCGCTCACAAAGAAAGGTGCCTTTTTCGCAAGCTCTTCAATATATGGCCGTAATTCTTTTGCTCCCAGAGAACAGTTAAGGCCAATGCTCAACAAATCGATGTGCGAAACCGAATGCATAAAGGCCTCAATGGTTTGCCCTGCAAGCATGCGTCCGCTTGCATCGGAAATGGTTGCAGATACTGAAACGAGGATACGTTCACCGCGTTGTTTCATGATCTCATTAATAGCAAACAGGGCAGCTTTGGCATTCAGCGTGTCGAAAACGGTCTCTACCATCAACAGATCGACTCCGCCATTAATTAAACCTTGAGCTTGCTCGTCATACACATTTACCATATCATCGAATGTAACTGCCCTGTAACCAGGGTCGTTCACGTCGGGAGAGAGTGATGTGGTTTTATTGGTAGGTCCAATTGAACCGGCAACAAAACGTGGCTTTGATGGATTCAAAGCCGTGTATTTATTGGCTGCCTGGCGGGCCAGTGTAGCGCTTGCCAAATTCATTTCGTACACCAGTTGCTCCATCTTGTAATCGGCCTGCGAAATTCGGGTAGAGTTAAAAGTATTTGTCGATATAATATCTGCGCCTGCTTCAAGATATTGCTCATGAATACTCATGATAGCGTCAGGCTTGGTTATGGACAATAAATCATTATCTCCTTTCAGGTCGCAGGAATGATTGGTAAAACGTTCTCCACGGAAATCGCTTTCGCTTAATTTTAAACGCTGAATCATAGTGCCCATAGCGCCGTCAAGCACTAATACCCGCTTTTCAAGCTCTTGTCTTATATTAGTTATACTTTTTATCATCATTATATAAGTAATCTATAAACTACAAAATTAACAATTGAATCAAACAACGAATACAAGATTACCAAGGAATGAAATTTTTATTATAAAAAAAGTATTTATAACTTGCCTAATAATAATTATGCATTTGAAATTAGTTCTTTATATAATGCCTTTCAAATTTTGTAATATTAATAGATACAGGCAATTTTTTCTTAAAATTACTATAACAATGTGGTATTAATCATGTAATTTTATAACAATTAAAATGTTATTCATGCAAAACATAAGAAATGCAATTTTTATATTGATCATCATTCTCATTAATATATTTGCCGTATCATGCACACATAAATCAGGCCCTTTGATAGGTTTCATGCTTCCTCACATGACTATAAAAAGATATTCTATTGAAAGGGATGTGTTTACTGCGAAAGTACGCGAGCTGGGTGGAGATGTCATTTTTATGTCGGCTGACAATGATGAAGAAAAGCAAATGGCCCAGGTTAAAGAAATTTTAAGTAAAGGCATAGATATTCTGGTACTTGATCCAGTCAACAGGTTTAAAGCGGCAGAAATGGTTAGAGCTGCACATAATAAAGGCATTAAAGTAATTTCTTATGACCGGTTGATTGCCAATTGCGATGTTGATGAATTTATGACTTTCGATGCATCTGCCATTGGAAATCAGATGACTCAATATGCACTTAATAAAGTATCTGAAGGCAAGTATTTTATATTAGGAGGCGACAAATCAGACATGAATGCTGTTATGATTGATAATGCGCTTGAAAAAACCTTGTCCTCATCAATAAAATCCGGTAAAATTAATATTGTGTATAAAACGTTTATAGAGACGTACTCGGCTGATGATGCGGAAAACGAAATTAAACGCTTTTTGAATTTATCAGGAGAAATACCAGATGTAGTATTAGCATCAAGCGATATGCTTGCATTAGGTGCATTAAATGCATATAAAAAATATGGATTAGAGCGGAAGGTATTAATTACCGGACAAGGTGGTGAAATATTTGCATGTAAAAATATTTTAAAAGGACATCAGGCTATGACTATTTATAAGCCGGTAAAAAAATTGGCCGAGCTGGCTGCTGAATTATCGATTAAAATGGCAAAAGGTAAAAACGTCGATGATTATTTTAAAAGCAAAGTATTTAATGGTAAAATAGATGTACCCTCCACTTTATTAGAAGTAATTACTGTTGATGCAACCAATTTAAAAAGCACCATAGTGGCAGATGGCATGATTAGCGAAGCTGAACTATAACTTGTTAATGAAGTAAAGACTTCGAAATCTAGAACAAACAGATATGCTGTAAAAGATAAAAAGTAATTACATTTAGCGCTGAATTATTACAAAAAGCAATAAGCGAGTGGATAAGTACGATGTAATTGTTATAGGCGCAGGCGCATCAGGGTTAATAGCTGCAGGCGGGGCTTCCCAATTAGGCGCCAAAGTATTGTTAATTGAAAAAATGGAAAGGGCAGGCAGAAAATTGCTCATTACCGGCAAAGGCAGGTGTAATATTACTAATGATGCGTCTTATTCGGAATTTTTTAAACACATATATCCCCACGGCCGTTTTTTAAAACATGCATTTTCTGTGTTCTTCACCCATGATATAGTCGATCTGCTTGCAAGCCAAGGCTTAAAAACCACGGTTGAACGCGGAGGCCGCATATTTCCCGAAAGCAATCAATCTGCCGATGTGGTAAATGCATTATTAAAATGGTTACATAAACACCCTGTGGATATCCGTTTGGGGGGCAGGGTGCAAAAACTTATTGTTCGTAACGCTGCCATTTCAGGGGTTGAAATGGTTTTGAACGGTAAAAAGGAAGAGATTACAGCCAATTGCGTGATTATTTGTACGGGAGGGAGTTCTTATCCTGCTACTGGTTCGAGTGGCGATGGATATGCCCTTGCAAAATCGGCCGGCCACACTATTGAAACCGTTCGGCCTGCGCTTGTTCCACTTGAAACAGAAGGTACGTTGGCGGCACGTTTGCAGGGTTTAAGCCTGAAAAATGTCAATGCCGTGATATGGGTAAACGGCAAAAAACAAAAAGAGGAATTCGGGGAAATGCTTTTCACTCATTTTGGTCTTTCGGGGCCGATTATTTTAACCTTAAGCAGGTTTGTAGTGGACGAACTGCAGAAGACTAATCGCGTAGAGCTATCCATTGACCTAAAACCGGCCTTGGACGATCAAAAATTAGATGCCCGTTTACTACGCGATTTAAAGGAACATGGCAAAAAACAGATAGAAAATATTTTTAAATCATGGTTGCCAGGTAAACTGGTCCCTGCATTTCTGGATGTCCTGAAAATTGATGGCTCCAGGGAAGGACACCAGATGACTACAGCAGAACGCAAAAAAACCAGGCTGCTTATGAAAGATTTCCGTTTCAGGGCAACCGGTTACCGGTCGTTTAAAGAAGCCATAATCACTGCCGGGGGTGTACCTACCGACGAAATAGACTCAAAAACAATGGAGTCAAAACTGGTTAAAAATCTTTACTTTGCCGGCGAAGTTATCGATCTGGATGCCGATACCGGCGGGTATAACCTTCAAATTGCCTTTTCTACGGGCTGGCTTGCCGGGCAATCGGCAGCTGGAAAAAAGACTAAAAATCCTTAAATTCAATTCAAATTCAGGCTGTCATTCCGGCCTTGAGATGGAACCGAGCTTGCGAGTTCGACAAAGTCAATCTAAAGGATAGGAAGTCGTTTATACCTCTACCATGTTATTTAAGTGTTTCAATATCCAGAATCACAAATGAATTTGGTTTTATCGGTGGGCGGCGATTAGAACCCGAAGGGGCAGACTCATACTCTGCGGTTGGCAAATACAAATGGTGCGTTGTTTTATCGATAGTGATAGTTCTGGCACCAAGTTGGGTCTGTATCGTTTCAAGCACTTTAAAACTATTGCTGTTTTCTTCCTGCACTACTGTTATGGTGCCATCGCCATTTGAGCTATAAGCGCGTTTTTTGTCCGGGTCAAATGTTACACCATCGCAACGGTCGCCAATGGGCAGTGTAGTAATAACCTTACCGGTTTCAGCATCGGTAACCACCATTAATTTGTTCCCGCAAACGCTGAATAAACGATGAGTTTTGTTGTCTAAGGCCAGTCCACTGGGTTCTTCGCCAGGTGCAATAGGCCAATGCTGCTCTACTTTTAAAGTGGTGGCATTAATTTGATTGATCAAACTTTTGTCCTCTATATTCACATAAATTTTTCCTTTACCATCAGTAACTGAAAATTCGGGTTTCCCGTCGAGCGGAATAGTAGCAAGTACTTTGTTTTCCTTGGCATCAATTACTGTTGAATTGGAACTTCCGCCATTGAAGGTGAAAACTTTCTGCGAAAAAGGGTCATATAAGATGGCATCTGGGTTTCGGCCGGTTATTTTAACCTTTGTGATTACTTCTAAAGTTTTAAGGTTAAAAACAGTCACTGAAGAGTCGCGGCCATTGCTGGTAAAGCCTTTGTTTAAATCGTTAGCGATAGCAATTCCGTGTATTCCTTTTGTATCCGTAATGGTACCGGCCAATTTACCAGTTTTGATATCAACGGCTTGAGCTACTGTAGCATGAGATGCAAATATTCTGCCGTTTACCTCATCAACACTGATATAGTCCCAACCGCCCTCGCCTTCAACGTGGATCTTATTTACGATCTTGTAATTTGATTGGGCGAATAATGACAAACTACTAATAGTCATAGCAGTAAAACTCAGGATAAACAATTTTTTTTTCATGGGTTATTAAATTTGGTTAATATTGGAATTGTTAATAATAACAATCAATTAGACAAAAAAGTAATCTATTTCTTGCAGCGAATCACCAATATTCTTTGTTTTCGACTTCAAAAAACGCAATTAAACAACCTTTTGGTAAGCTTTTTTTACCATTTAGGGATTAAAATAATTATTGAAAAGTAATACTCAATTTTGTACAAAATTGGTAGAAACGAAAAAACACTCCACAAAGTTAATTGAATGATGAAACTATTACCTCAATGAGGATACGTAAAGAGTGTTAACTTATTAAATGTAAGCCTTCTTCAATATCGTGGGCCAGTTTGTTGATATATTCTTCTTTTGTATCCCACGAACACATTAAACGGACACCGCCCACAGCGATGAAGGTATAGAAATGCCAACCTTTCTCGTGCAGGTAGTCTTTAAGGGCAGAAGGCATGGACACAAATATAGAATTTGCCTGCCGGGGAAACATGATGGATAATTCCTTAAAACGTCTGAGTTTGTCTTCCAATAATGCTGCACTGTCGTTCGCGTGACGGGCATTTTTCAGCCATACATTATTTTTTAACAGGCCCAGCCAGGGAGCCGACATAAACCGCATTTTAGAAGCCAGTTGGCCTGCTTGCTTGCATCGGTATTCGAATTCTTCTGCTAATTTTTTGTTAAAAAATATTACTGCTTCACCTACTGCAAGCCCGTTCTTGACCCCGCCAAAGCAGAGCACATCAACTCCGCATTGCCAGGTAATCTCCTTTGGCGTAACATTCAACGTTGCAATGGCGTTGGACAAACGGGCGCCATCCATGTGTACGAATAGCCCACATTGCTTGGCTGTTTGTATAATTGAGGTCAATTCTTCCCTTGAATATACCGTACCCACTTCCGTTGCCTGTGTTATGCTTACAACCTGTGGTTTAGGATAATGAATATCCGAACGTTTTGTCACTACTTCGCTGATTCCATTGCTGGTTAATTTACCGTTCCCGCCTTTTATTAAAAGGATTTTAGCGCCATTGGAAAAAAACTCAGGGGCACCGCATTCATCGGTCTCTATGTGCGCATACTCATGACAAACTATACTGTGATACGATTGACATAGCGTTGACAGGGAAAGAGAATTGGCAGCCGTACCGTTGAATACAAAAAATACTTCACAATCGGTTTCAAAGAACTCACGGAAAAGATCGGCTGTTTCTGCTGTCCATCGGTCGTTACCATACGATGAATCGTGATCGACATTGGCTTTGATAAAGTATTCGAAAGCTTCAGGGCATATCCCCGAATAATTATCGCTGGCAAATTGTTGTGGAATGTTGTTCATAACAAGTAATATTTCTGTTAAGTTTTTGATTGTAAAAGCATAAAATGACCAAGGTGGGCAAAAGTCGGGTTAAAAAACCATAAAATAACCTGTTGCAACTCTAAGTTGGCCCATAAACACATCGAGATAATAAACACCTGGTTTCCAATAACCGCCAAAGCGCTTATCTCCAAAACCACTTGTATAATAGCCACTGTCCCATCCTTGATCTATATATGTATTAACCTGTTCTGTACGTAATTCTTTAGTATTCGAAGCATGCCATACTAATTTATAAGAAAAATCTTTTCTTTCGGTCTGTTTTGGAAATACAAGTTTCATCTCAACCCCAATATAACGGGTATTGGTACTCGGGAATAATTGAGAATACTGCCTGTCTTTAAATTCATCTTTGTCTGGTGCCCTTTGATAAAACCGTACCTTCATTACACTGACATTAAATAAGCTATCTCCGGCCTGGCTAAGCGGCATCGTAAAATTTTCTCTTCCCCAATTTGCTTTTTGAAGCAACAATCGGGCCATTTCATAATTTTTTTGCCAGTTCTGCCAGTTCAATGGACGCGTCAATTTATTACATAATTGCATTAACGGATTATTACCAGATATAAAACCTGTAGGAACAATTGCGTTTAAATCTAACAAAGCCTTTTCTGCTTCTAAGTTGTCATGCGCAACGGCAATGTCTAACGGAGATTGTCTTAATATATTATTAAAATTAATACCTACACCGTATTCATTTTCTTCTTTTTTCCCGGCCTGATACAACATCTTAATAATTTCAGCCCCACCGGTAGCAGCCGCCATATGCATAGGTGTATTTCTAAAATTATCCGGTGCATACACTTCAGCTCCTTTATCGAGCAATAATTTTACAATATCCTTATTATTTCTGTATGCAGCAAAGTGCAATGGTGTTTGTTTATCACTGTTAATAAAATTAATATTTGGTTCCTGTTCAATTAATAAACGCACAGAATCTTTATGGTTACTCCAAACTGCTTTGTGTAAAGAAGAATTTAAAAAAGAATAATCATAAACGAGGTTATCCTGGGTGAAATAATTAAATCCATCGGTTTCAGCGACATACCTAAATACAAACCCTCCTTCAGCGATCTGGGCCATAACCACCCATCGTGAGATCAAGTCATCATAAGTGATATCGATTCCTTTCGGGTCATCATACCGGGGTATATTTACCGTAATATTTCTATGGATATCATACTCTATATATTTTTGTACTTCGATTTTAGGTTTACGCTCTCCTAAAACTACAGTTGTCCCTTTAGGATCATTAAATTTACCAAAATTCAACACGATAGGTTCCTTAACAATTTCACTGATTAACTGAATTTTAGGAAATGGCCGGCCATATTGGCTGTAAAATTCAGGATCCCTCATATTTTCGGTACACATGAATATATTGCCTGTTAGAAGCTGAACTTTAAAGCCAGTTTGCTTCGATTCAGGAAAAAGATAGGACAAATCAAGCCCACCATGGTCGAACTTAACATAAAATTTATTATCCTGGCTTGCAATATATCCATCAGTACACTTAGCATTAGAGATATATTCCTTGATATACCTCTGGTTATCCAGATGGTAATTTAAAGTTTGATAGGAATCATACTTTTTACTAAAATTTGTCACCACAGCGCCATTGGAAAGCCAAACTTTAGTTAATTGCTTTTTTTCATACCAGGCCAAAAAATAAATAATTTCGTTTGTTTTGGAACAAGTATTTAATCCGAATACAGCATAATTGCCGTCTTTAATATCCTCCTGTTTACCTATAAAACAGGTTGTTCCACATTGAATAACGGGTGTTTCTTTCAAATTATAATATCCACAGAACCAATACCTGTAAAAACTGTCAACTTTTGCATGAACCTTACGATATGATTGCATATATGGTTCGAGGCTTATCTCAAGCAAATCATTCTTTACAATAACATTATCCGTACCAATAGGTATATAATTCTCTTTTTTAATGCTCAATGAAGGAGAATTCATATCGTACTTAAAAGCGGGGATACTGTCTTTGGGTTTCACAAATAATTGCTTATCATCAGCTTTCCTGGTATTAATATCAAAATCTAAAACATATAGATTATCCTGATCAACCATGATAATAAATGATTTGCCATCAGCATACGGTACATTGGTTGACATGTCGGAGGATCCATTAAATTGTCCATGTAGAGGTAAACACAGAATACTTAAATAACCGATAAATAAAAAGGTAGATTTTAAAAAAATACAATTTTTCTTCATAGACAGAATTGTTATATCATTGGTTGTAAGCAAAACATTTCACACGGGAAATTATGAAATCATTTTAACAAATCAAAAACGCACCCAGCAGTATATTATTGAGCAAAAAAACTTGTTAGTTTAATGAATGAAAGTATTATACCAAATTGATTGTAAAAAATAGAATTCATCAACTACCCTTCTTCTCATTAAGCCTATCCTTGATTGCTTCTATTTCCCTGCTTAGTTCGAATACCTTTTGGGTAAGATTATTGCCCGAATTATCTGCCTCAGGGATTTCAGAACTGATGAAATGGGTAAAACGCCATACCTCTTTTATGTCCGTAACAGCTACATCGTAAGGTTTATAAAGTGAATTTAGTGAATATAACCTCAATTTGCCTTCATCCTGTATTAAATTATCTGCAATTTTGAACACCACCCCATCTCCTAAAGTGAGTTATTGTTTGCCGGGCCTGTGAAAGAATATAAGCTGCCTGAATTGAAAAATGATGACATAGAGGATACTTATGATGAAATTGAATTGCTTGGATTTCCTGTAAGCATGACGAGGTTCGATATGCTGCAAACCAAATATAGAGGTAATACAATGGCCAGGGATTTACTCAAACTTGTGGGAAAAACAGTACGAATGACAGGCGATTTGGTAACCATTAAATATGTTCAAACCATTAAAAAGGAAACCATGCATTTCCCGGACTCATTGAAAAAACATCCATTCACCGGGCAAGGGGTATATCTGTTACAAGGCAAAGTGGTGGAGGAGTTTGGCTTTCCCAGCGTTGAAATACAAAAAATGGCAAGGTTGCCGTATAGGGCGGATCCGAGGAGAGAATGAACAATGTAGCAATATATCAATGTGCTGATGACAAATTACAAAATGCAGATTAATTTTATTTATCCTTATTAATCAGGCATTTATTATAATTATTAACTAATGCCTGTATAAATATATAAACATCTTTATACACTAGTTCATCTACTTTTTTACTTGTTTCCGGATTATCTGTCAATACACTTTTTATATCTTCTTTAAATGTCTTTCTTTTTATTTTAACAAATTTATCCGACCTTTTCAAATAAAGGATACTTCCATATATGGTCGTTATAGTCGGCCCTGAATTATATCCACCACTTCCATTAGGAGTCCATCCTGATATTTCTTTAGAATTGTCAATCTCATAAAGTGAAACAGGCCCGTTGATAATTTGTTTCACTAAATAATAGTAACCATCATCGACAATTTTTTCATATATAAATGAATTGTCAAAAACTTCTGTAACATCTTTTATGGCAATTTTTTGCACTTTACTATCCTTGGTCAACTTATATTTTACAACATCTTCATCAATAAACTGATTGTTATTTTTAACCATGCAATAGATAGTATCGTTTTTTACAATAATATAACCTTTAGAAAAAGGATCTTCATGCGAATAAGGTCCCTGACCATTTAGAATAAAAAAATTCAGTTGCAGAATAAAAAAATAAATAATTTTTGTTTTCATCTATTCAAGTATCTGATTAGTTATTCTTAATATCAAACATACGGTTTAAATTTCAATTTATCAACGTCGGGTTTAGGCTTTATAATTTCCGATACAAGTTATTGTTATACCCTCATTACAATGTTTTATTCCCCATATCACGAAATATAGATTAATTTCTCTAGTTAACGAGAAAATTTTAGGGATTTTTTAAGTTTTTTTAGACCTTTGATTAGCTGAAATTATTATGAATAAAGGGATATAGAATATAAATACCAAAATATGACGTTAGTCAGAATTTTTTAAGACCTAATCAGATGAACACCAAAAATATAATTAGTATAGACGATTTGAGAGATTCTATTGAAAAAATCAATATTGTCTCAAAACCTAAGATGATAGCTATTGATGGTCCTTCAGGTTCCGGCAAGTCATACTTTGCGAATCAGCTTTCAAAAGTACTGAAAGGTTCACATATTGTATCAATGGATGACTTCAATTCATGGGATAGCTTTGATGTAGGACTTTCAAGAGCGAAAACACAATTGTTTGAACCCTTGTCTAAAGTTGGTGTAGCTAGATACCAAGCTCGAGATTGGGAAGGGGACACCTTTGGCGAAAGTCTGGGGGAGTGGAAAGATGTCCCTGTTTGTAATTTTGTTATCTTCGAAGGCATAGGTTCAAGCAGGGTTGAGCTATCAACCTATTTGTGTGTTTCAATCTGGGTTGAAGCCCCAAAAAAGTTATGCATTCAGCGAGGCCTTGACCGCGATGGTGCAGATATGCTAGAACTTTGGGAATCTTGTAAGTTAATGGAAAAGGAGTTCTTTCGCAGGGACCAAACGAAGTCTCGGGCAAACTACTTCGTAGATGGCGTCACAGGTGAAATAATTACAAAAATGGAATTAAAAGGAAATCCCTTACTTCTAATAAGGAATTCATTAAACTGGATTTGTCTTCCATTTAAGTGATACAAGAACAAACAAATTCCGAAACCTTTAATGACAAGCCCTTTGGCTATTTTTTAGATATATTGCCGGACATTCATAAAAAATAAAATCAATTACAACCAACGCACTTGGCAATAAGATGTCTCATAAAAACCGAAACACAGAACTCAGGATACCAGAGTTCTGTGTTTTATTTTTTTTTAAAAGGCGCAAATCATTTACGATTTGCCATCCTTCTGATCAGCTTCCTTTTTTATCATCTTTGCATTCACAGCAGCAGCATTGCCTGGTAACAATAAAGAGAGCAATTGCCACTAATGCAAAACTGTCTGCGGCAATGAAGTAATTAACGGTATGTGAAAAGCCAAAAAGACCTTTACAAACTCCTAGCGAAACAATGGCCAGAATGATAATGACACCTGCTACTACAAGTGAAATCCAAGCAATCCAACGAAGTATTTTCATAAAAGTTTAATGTTAAGTATTTAATAAAATTGAATATTTAGTAATTCGAAAGGTATAAATTATTATAATAATAATCAAGAATTTTGATTAAGCGTAATTACTAAAAACAATAACTTAATAGACTGATTGTGCAATAATCAATTCATTGTAATACTTGAACATATTTAAAAGGTAGTTTTATGATGCTTTCGTAATCTTGACCGGCCTCAGCCATATCTTCATCATTTTCAACGTGATACCAATATATTTTAGCATCATAACCTTCTTTTTTTATTTGTTCCAAATGTCTAAATAAAATGAGAAGCAATTTTCCTGAACTTGAATTAAAATACTCCAGGCTTACGTGAAGATCAATTTTTTTAGGGTTTGTTTTTTTAAACTCTGTTAACCATGAAATTACTCCCTGATAAAATTCAATAGAATTTTCAGGAATAGAACGCCCTTCTATTCTCAGTTCTCCGTCTGTATTAAATTTAATCGAAGGTGTCTTGTCGGTCTTATTAATCAGTAGATTTTCCATATATAATAAAGTTTAGAGTTTACCTAATAATAAAGTAAATATTAAGCATTTGGCTTGCCGGTTAAGGGCAGAATTTTTGAGGTTTAAAGTTCCAGTTATATAATGCAACAATGACATAAAGTTGTGTTAAAGAAATGTTGATTTTATAAGTTATACGAGAGCCAAAAAATAAAGTTATTAGATAAAATAAATTTATCTGAATATTATTAAAAAGTTCCTGAACCTAACGCAACAATATTGAAATAATATGTAATGGAACAGGACTGCATTGGCCCGACCTTGATGAAGATTTGTCTGTAACCGGTATTATTGAAGGCCGATACGGATATTAACCCCAGCTAGTATGCATGTTCAGTAGCTTGCTGGCACACCAGGAACCATGTTAGGGTTGGGTTGTAAATTATCAATAATTAAAAAACCGCTCAAATATAATATCTGAGCGGTTTTTAATCGGATTTATTCTTTACTTACTAAGCGTTATTTATCTTTTAATAACCTTATTAATGTAAACCTTATCCTTACAAATGGTTCGGATATAATATATACCTGATGATAAGCTGCTTATATCTAAGCTACATGTAGGCTTATTTTCAATGTTGGTTAACTGAACCACTTTCCCATTCATATCAACAACTTCAATCCGTGTTTTTTCATTGCCGAAATTGATAAAACTAATAGTTACCATACCATCCGTTGGATTCGGAAATACATTAACAGCCTCTTCTTGACTATTAGCTATTGAAATACCAACATGTGGCGGTGGTACATTCACATTAATGGTTTTAGTCGTCGAATCTTTCGAATCTGTTTTTGAAACAACTAATTTAACTGAGTATGTTCCTGCGGTTGTATAAGTATGAGTAGGAGGACTTTGTGTATTGTCCTGTGTACCGTCACCGAAGTTCCATTTCCATGCCGTAGGATTACCGGTGGATTGATCGGTAAATTGCACTTTTAATGGTACGTCCCCGGTGAATGGGTTAGCAGTAAATTTAGCCACAACTGAATCAACAACTGTAATGTAATTGACTTTAGTTATTGAATCTTTGGATCCTGTTTTTGAAGCAACTAATTTAACTGTGTATGTATCTGCGGTTGTATACTTATGAGTCGGACTTTGTGTATTATCTTCCGCACCATCGCCGAAGTTCCATTTCCATGCCGTAGGATTACCGGAAGATTGATCCGTGAACGTAACCGCTAATCGAGCTACTACGGTTGTTTTGTTAGCTGCAAATTGTGCACTTACAGGGTTAGGATCAGTTACAGTAATATAATTAACTTTAGTTATTGAATCTTTACCTCCAGTTTTTGAAGCAACTAATTTAACTGTGTATGTGCCTGCGGTTGTATAATTATAAGTTGGATTTTGCGTAGTTGCATCCACAATGCCGTCATTATTAAAATCCCATTTCCATGCCGTAGGATTACCGTCAGATTGATCAGTGAATTGTACTTGTAATGGGTAGACCCCGGTTACAGGGGTGGCACTAAATTTAGCGTCTACAATTTTTACAGTAATGTAATCGACTTTAGTTATAGAATCTTTAGACCCTGTTTTTGAAGCAACTAATTTAACAGTGTATGTACCTGCGGTTGTATAAGTATGGGTCGGACTTTGTGTAACATCCGTTGCACCGTCGCCGAAGTACCATTTCCAGGCTGTAGGATTGCCATCGGATTGATCGGTGAATGTAACAGCCAAAGGCGCTACTCCGGTTGTTTTGTCAGCAGTAAATTGAGCGTCTACAGGTGTAGGCCCAGTTACAGTAATGTAGTTGACTCTTGTTATGGAATCTTTAGATCCAGTTTTTGAAGCAACTAATTTAACTGTGTATATGCCTGCGGTTGTATAATTATGGGCCGGACTTTGTGTAGCGTCCGTTGTACCGTCGCCGAAGTCCCATTTCCAGGCTGTAGGGTTACCGGCAGATTGATCCGTGAAGGTAACAGCAAGAGGGGCTAACCCGGTTGTTGTGTTGGCTGTAAATTGTGCAACCACAGGAACAGAACCAACAATAGATATATCATCCAATCCAAGATCAGTGTCACCAAAATCTCCAAATGCTTTAAACCTAAGAACACCATTGGCAGCAGTAATATTTCCTAAATCTAAAGTTATTTGAGTCCAATTAGTTTTTACTGTTTGTGAATTTAATGCAGCGCCAAAAGTTGTGCCGCCATCAGTTGACAAATATACTGCTATGGAGTCTGTGCCATCGGGATTAATATACCAATATGACAAAGTTTTGTTGCCGCTCAATGAAGAGAAATTGATATAAAAATCCAATGTTCCAATAGAAGATGTCAAATAAGAATGAAACCTGGCAGAATGAAGTGAACTATTTGCTCCTGCAGGGCTGTAGGAACCGGAATTGAATGACCAAGCTAAACGGGCAACACCATCATCATCCCTGCTCCATGAATTATTGCCTATGGCTGGAGTATTCTTTACGTATGCTGATGGAACATCCCTTGTAGTATCCCTGTTTCCCCAAGGGTTTTCGAAATTTTCGCTAAATGGCAACAATGCATAGCCTCCTGCAAAAATATACGAGGTTTTAGTTTCTGTATCTGTAGAACCGGTTTTTGATACTTTTAAACTAACGGTATATATTCCAGGTGTTGTATAAGTATGATTAGGAGGACTTTGTGTATTGTCCTGTGTACCGTCGCCGAAGTTCCAAGTCCATGATGTTGGCGTTCCGGTAGATTGATCCGTAAAAGTAACCGCTAAAGGAGCTGACCCATTTTTAACATTTACTTTAAACTTCGCATCAACAGGAGTTACCCCTGTGGTGCCAATAGATACATCGTCCAATCCAATATCGGTACTCCCATAATCTCCTACTGCCCTGAATCTTATAATTCCATTGGTTGCAACTATATTTCCTAAATCTATGCTTATTTGGGTCCAGGTAGCGTTTATGAGTTGCGAAGTTAATGCGCTGCCAAAAGTTGTGCCGCCATTGGTTGATAAATACACTTTTAAAGAATCTGTTCCGGAGGTGTTAATACACCAAAATGTCAGGGTTTTATTGCCACTCAATGTCGAAAAATTGATATAAAAATCTAACATTCCACTTGAAGTTGTGATATATGAATGAAACCTGGCTGAGCGAGTTGAGCTATTGGCTCCGGTAGGAGTATAAGTACCATAATCGTCTTCCCACACACCGCGGTTATAACCATCATCATCCCTACTCCATGAATTATCGCCTGTGGCAGGATTATTCTTTATATAAACAGATGGAACATCCCTGGTATTATCTCTGTTTATCCAGGGATTTTCGAAATTTTCGCTATAAGGTAATGAGGCATATCCTCCAACAAATATATAAGAGGTTTTGGTTTCGGTATCTGATGAACCGGTTTTTGAAGCGGTCAATTTCACGGTATAAATCCCAGGGGTTGTATAGGTATAGGTTGGATTTTGTGTTGTAGCATCAGGAGTTCCGTCATTATTAAAGTCCCAACTCCAGGAAGTTGGGGCTCCGGTTGACTGGTCAGTAAAATTAACTGCGAGAGAAGCCATTCCAGTTCGTGTGTTTGTGAAAAAATTGGCATTTACAGTCGAAGCAGATGGGCTTTCAATATGTATCCCATCCAATCCTATATCATCGCTGCCATAATCTCCTGTGGCTTTAAACCTAACCACTCCGGTTGCAGAAGTTACACTGCCCAAAATAACCGAAACTTTTGTCCAATTTGAAGCAGTTACCTGTGTGCTAAGTACACTGCCAAAGGTAGTACCTCCGTCTGTTGAAAGAAATACTTCAAGTTTATCAGAGCCTGTAGGGTTTATATACCAAAAAGTAAGCGTTTTGGATCCTGTTTGGGAGGAGAAATTAATGTAAGCATCCAATGTACCGCTTAGGGTTGTATTAGAAGAGTGGAATCTGGCTGAATGTGAGGTACCCAATGCTCCGGCAGGAGTGTAATATCCGAAATATGCCCATGCCCAGGCACGGTAAGGATCATCATCTCTGCTCCAGGAGTTGTCTCCTGAAACAGGGTTGCTTTTAAAATAAATGGATGGCGCATCGCGGATGCTATCCTTGTTTATCCAGGTAGTACTATCAAAATTTTCAGAAAAAGGCAAAGAAGCATATTGTGTAGGTGTAATGGTAATCAAATTCGTCTTTGTGATCGTTTGGGATGAGCCTGCTTTTGAAGTTGTAAGTTTAACTGTATATGTTCCTGTGGTTGTATAAGTATAAGATGGATTTTGAGTTGTAGCATCATTTGTGCCATCGTTATTAAAATCCCAATTCCATGAAGTGACATCCGGTGTTGAAAGATCCGCAAATCTTACAGTTACTGGAGCCATTCCATCGGTTCTATTAACACTAAAATCAGCTGTAATCGGGGTTGTTGGAGTTGTTATGGCCATATTGTCTATTCCGATATCACTAGCCCCATTATCAGCAGTAGCCTTAAACCTGATTACGCAGGTTGAAGATACTACAGTACCTAAATTAACAGTAACTTTTGTCCAGGAGCTCTGAATGTTCTGTGTACTAAGTACACTACCAAAACTTGACCCACCGTTGGTTGATAAAAATACTTCCAATTTGTCCGAACCACTGGTGTTAATATACCAAAATGTAAGTGTTTTTGCATCACTATACCCTGAAAAATTAACATACAGGTCAAATTTGCCGCTTGTACCTAAAGTGGCATCGTATGAATGAAACCTGGCTGAATGGATAGAACCATTTGCCCCTGGAGGGCTGTAAGATCCGGATGACCAAGACCAAGCTCCACGAGCAACACCATCATCATCACGGCTCCACGAGCTATCAGTGGTAGCCGGTGTGTTTTTCCAATACGCTGAAGGTACATCACGGGTGCCGTCTTTGTTCACCCAGGCATTTTCAAAACTTTCCGTAAAGGGTAATGCGGCATAAGTTTGAGCTGCTGCTTTAGGGGCAATAAGAACAGCGAATATGCCTGCAATCGTAAACAATAGATTTTTTTTAGTAAAAGCGCTCATAATACTATGATTTTAAGTGAGTAAAATATTAATAATTTTATCATTGGTTACATGAATGTTAGGTTAACCAGTTACTAATCGCCAGTCACCTAAAATTTTATTTTTATTATATTTATTTTTTGCAAAGTAATGAAAATTCTCCCTCTCCATATATTAGACGAGAAAATTTAAAAACGTTTCAATTTTTTTTAATTTTATTTCAGACACCGGTAACTTTGTACGAAATAATAAATATTTGGTTGCGATTTTTATAACCTCCCTTTATTACCTTATTTCTCCCTACATTGTTATTTCAGACTTCTTTAAAACCGTTTTTTTAATTGGACATTATGTCGAATTGCAATTGTTTCCCATTAATACGGCATCCTAAGTTGTTCATATAGCGCAATAATTGTATTTGCGCTGATCTGAATCTTGGCGTATCAGTTGTTTCTAATTTTACCAAAGTGTCTGATTGCTGAAAAGGCTGGGGTTTGGTTTTTATAATTCGTAAGGGTTAATTATTTTGAGTTTAGGAACTTTACCAAAATCTTTGACATCGCGGGATATCAACGTTAAGTTGTTATTTACAGATGTGGCAGCGATGATTGCATCAGGGAGTTTTAATTTAAATGCTTTTCTTATTTCAATGGTTTTCTCGATAATAAAATCATCGAGCATGTAAACATTGGCATTGCTAATAAAATCAATTAAAAGCTGGAAATACTGTTTTTGTTTGTCTGCCTGGGGTTCAAATGCTAAGGCTTCAATTTTGCTGATAACCGAAATGTTTACCTCTTGATTAATAATATCATCTACGAATGACAACCCTTTGTTGGGAAAAAGTCCAGAAGTATAGTCAATAATTGCGTTAGTATCAATTAAATATCTCTTTCCCATTCGCTACGAAGTTCGTCAAGTTGTTTGTGCATCTCTAAACCCACTTCTTTAGGTATCTTCGCCCTAAATCTTTCAGCAAGGTCCTGACCTTTGTCTATTGTTTTCTGAGGTTTAATAGACTTAATAAAACTTATATTTTTTAGAAAACTTAGTGCGTAATCAGGAGACACTTTACTATCTATGGTAATTACAAACTGGTTTTGCATCGCAATTTGGTTTAATGAAAATAATTAAAAACTGAAAAGCCACGTACTTACTGTTTGGAATAATATTTACTAAGTTAATTTTATTTTGTAAAATTAGTTGATTTGTTGCAATAATACAAATATTGGCAGTCAGGATACAATGCATACCCGGCTGGAATACTGGCGATTTTGCAAATCGGCATTTATAAAAAGGGGAAAATTTAAACCCGCTAGCGCGGAGTGTGTCCTGAAGTAGAAGGGCAAATTTAGAAATAAAACAAGTTCTTTTACATGCTGTATAAAAGATGAAGGGGTTTCCGAAAGGGAATGGGCCTTCGTTGACGGCCTGCAGGGGCAGTCAGCAAACCGCCTTGCGGTGCTGTAGCCAAAAGCTATGGTATTGAACGGACAAGGAAAAGGTGGTGCAAACCATCAGGTAAGAATAACGGAGATGAACGCAAGTGAACCACTGAAGAAGTATTGAGATAGCAGCCCGTTGTCAAAACTATGGTTACTTCGCGAACGTAGGACAAAGCTTAGCGGTTACCTGTTTACTGGCTAAGCGACAACCGATATTAAGGTGGCATGAACGTTATTTGGGCTTTTATATGGAACAGGAGAGTTCTGTGTACTGATGTTAGCCTGTCAATAAAGCTACCGCCAGAGGATCCGCCGACAGGCAAAGGGAAAAAGCACAAGTTGTAAACCAACAAGGCTGAAAGTACCAAAGCAATACACAGATGCGGACTAAGCCATAGTAGTGATGAAGTTCCTGTAATGGGAATAGAGCGAAGGGCTTAGGTTATTCAAGTTTTCAAATTTTAACAATCCTGCCAATGCAGGAGAAGACTGAAATGGACAAAACACAATCACGGACAAAACCATTTCCGGTAAGCGAACAAATGGTATGGGCAGCTTATCAGAAAGTCAAGACCAAAGGCAAAGCCTACGGAGTTGATGAGATGAGTATGAAGGATTTTGAGGCAAAACTAAGCGGCAACCTATATAAGATATGGAACCGATTGGCCTCAGGCACCTATTTTCCACCAGCGGTACGAGAGGTAGAGATACCAAAGAAAGACGGTAAAATGCGAAAACTGGGGATACCAACAGTAGGGGATAGGATCGCCCAAACGGTGGTTAAAGATTACATGGAAGCGCCGATAGACAAACTATTCCATGAGAATTCATACGGATACCGGCCATTAAAAAGCGCCCATCAGGCACTTGAAAGGGCACGGATAAACGTAAAGCGATTTGATTGGGTAATAGACATGGATATAAGAGGGTTCTTTGATAACATTAGCCACGAACTTATACTCAAGGCATTAGACAAAGTAGTAACAGAGAAATGGGTGAAAATGTACTGCAAACGCTGGCTTGAAATGCCAGTACAAAAGTTAGATGGGACAATAGTTGGCAAAGACGGACGAGGTACACCACAAGGTGGGGTAATAAGTCCGTTGCTTGCAAACCTGTTCCTGCATTATGCTTTTGACATGTGGATAACAAATAAATGCCCGTCAATTTGCTTTGAACGTTACGCTGATGACATTATCTTGCATTGCCATACACAAGAAGAAGCAAAAGAAATTCTTTTGCAAATTACAGGACGTATGGAACAATGCCAACTTGAATTACACCCGTTGAAAACAAAAATCGTTTACTGTAAAGACTATAAACGAAATGAGCTTCATAAACAAGTACAATTTGACTTTTTGGGGTTTAGTTTTCAACCAAGGCCAACGAAAGACTATCGGACAGGTGAAATTCGGAACCAGTTCGATTTGGCCATCAGCAGGGCATCACAAAAGAAGATAGTTGAAGAAATTAACAGTTTTAGGATACATAGGTGGAGTAGCGGTACGATAGAAGAAATAGCCGATACATTATATTCCAAGCTGCAAGGCTGGATAAACTACTATGGTAAATTCAGGAAATGGTTATTTCTAAACGTTTTCCGCAGGTTGACCCTACGGTTGATGCAATGGGTACAAAATAAGTACAAAATAAAGAGCATCAGGATAAGTTACCAATGGTTAAGAAACTATCAAAAAGAGCATCCAAACCTGTTTGTTCATTGGAGATATGGTTTTAAACAATGATTGGAATAACAAGAGCCGTATGACGGGAGACTGTCACGTACGGTTCTGTGAGAGGCTTAGGCTGAAATGCCTTTGCCTACTCGACT
>Ga0182027_10004152_pt1 | contig 22597 bp, 16 predicted proteins | sample 712E1DmetaG_FD_121300 | JGI IMG/M metagenome (GOLD analysis project Ga0182027, IMG submission 121300) | Permafrost microbial communities from Stordalen Mire, Sweden - 712E1D metaG (Illumina Assembly) | ecosystem: Environmental > Terrestrial > Soil > Wetlands > Permafrost | place: Sweden... | reverse complement strand
TCGTAATGCTGCTCAGGGCTCGGATGTAATCGAGTTTCTGAAACAGCGGAAAGAAAAACAGGATGATGCTAAGCAAAGTATCTCAGGCGCCTTAAAAGATTATAATGTTGGTGCGGTTGATACACTTATCGGTGACATTGTTCCACCCGAAGAATTAATGAAGACTTTGACCGATAGAAAAATCGCAGAGCAGGAACGGATCACATATGATACTCAAAAGAATGCCGAAGAAGTTAGAAAAGATCTTCAGCAGGCCAGAGCTTTAGCTGATACGCAGGCACGTGTAGTTGATGCTGAACGTACTGTACAGATAAAAGATTTTGAAGCTCAGGCTACAGTAAAGCAAGCTGATGGTCAGGCGAAATCAAAAACTATTAATGCGGAAGCCGATGCTATGGTTCTTAAAACTGTCGGGGCAGCTGAAGGTGAAAAAATTAAAGCTGTAGGTACTGCTGAAGCCGATGTAATAAAGATGAAAATTGCATCAATGGAATCGGGAAATTACGCCGCTATTGAAGTTGCCAAAGCGCTCTCAACCAGCGGTTTCAAATTAGTACCTGATATTGTTGCCGGCGGGGGAACAGAAGGCGGTGCAAGTTCGCTGGTAAATATACTTGTGGGAATGCTTATTAAAGATAAGCTTCCTCAAGAAAATACCGGAACAGAAGAAAAGAAATAATATTCGATTGATATCAACACCCAGGGTAATAGACTGTGCTTGCGTTTATTTGAAATGTAAAATTCTTATGATTTTGCGAAATGATGTAAAGACAATTGCTTTTTCATCTTTGTAGTATTTGTATTATCGCCGCACTTAAAGTTTAAAAGCAACTCGTGCAAATTAGAAGTCATCTTATTCAGGTCGGTCAGAGCCTTTGCAACTTGATTAATACCGGATGCATTTTCATTTGTAATAGTGCTGATACTGGAAATACTTTCAGAAATATGTTCCGCAGTTACTGATTGTTCTTCACTGGCTGAAGCAACTTGAATTGAAAGATCAACCACCTGTTCAGAGCTCTTTATTATTTGTGTTAAAGATTTTCCTGCTTTATCAGCAAGTTCTTTACCTTTTTCAACTTCATAAGTCCCTTCATGCATTGACGCAACTGCTTCTTCCGTATTTTTTTGAATCTGCTTGATCATGACTGCTATTTCTTTTGTTGCCTTAGTTGTTCTTTCAGCTAATTTTCTTACCTCGTCGGCGACAACAGCAAAACCTCTTCCTTGCTCGCCGGCCCGTGCCGCTTCGATTGCCGCATTTAAAGCAAGCAAGTTTGTTTGAGCTGCAATATCATCTATAACCTGTATAATTTCACCGATTCCGGAACTGCTTTTTCCCAAAGACTGAATTGTTTCGGCTGATTTATTGACTACAATTGCAATACGGTTCATTCCTTCAATGGTTTGTTTTACTACTGCTCCGCCTTCATTTGCATTACTTCCGGCAACTTTTGCAGCTTCTGCAGCCAAAGAAGTATTTTTTGTTGTCTCAATAATTGTTTTAGTCATTTCTTCAATAGCAGTTACTACTTCTTCCGTCTGATCGCGTTGCATTTGAGTTCCGGTAGCCATTTGTTCGGTACTGGAAGAAATTTCATTACACGTGGTTGTAGTTTCCTCAACAGCATTTGATACATTGAGTATCATCGATTTTATATTTAGTATTGCTAAATTAAACCCTTTATAAAGTTTCCCAACTTCATCTTCTTTTTCCGAAACCAGATTAATGGTGAGATCTCCTTCAGAGAACTTATTAATTTCAGATAACATATTATCGACTTTATCGGAAAGGTAATTGCTTTGTTCGGCAAATTTCTGTTTCTGAAATTCAGCCTCCTGCATCGCTTTTTCTGCTTTGGATTTTTCATTAAATAACAAGTCGGTTGAAGTTTTTATACTATGGATCATTTTTCTCAAAGCTTCCGCAAGCTGACCAATTTCATCGTTTGAGTCGACATCAACTTTTACTGTAAGATCACCATCTTCGACTTTTATTGCAATATCTTTTAGATGAATGATTTGCTTAACTACAATCTTAGTTATGAAATAGGTAATGAATAAACCGACTATAAATAGTATAATACTTATTAAAAAAGAAAAGTACGCCCGATTCATTATTTCATCATTTATTTTCTGAAGAGAGTAGACCATTATAATATCACCGAAATTTTTCCCTTTATAAATTATTGGGGAATGAATAGAGATATTCATTTCAGTGGTTTCTACCTGAGTTTTGGATTGAATAAATTTCTCATCGACTTTAATATTATTTGGGTTTACTGAAAAAAGACTTGAATTTGATTCATCAAGTATATCTATAAAAACCACCTGATTATCTTTCTTTGCCCAGGCTAATGCAGTTGATACAATATCAAAATTATTTTCACTCAGCCCTGCACCAACGGAAAAAGCGAGCATTTCAGACAATGTTTGAATTTTTTGTTCGGCAAATTGCAAGCTATCCTTTTTTTGTGAACTGTAATTTTGGTAAAACAAGGATATCGTCACTGCAAGTAAAAGACCGGCAAATAAAAGAATGATCTTTGTTTTTATCGATTTCATATTTAATCTATTAATGCTCATTTCATAATTCCATAATATTTTTTTAATTCGAATAAATATTATTAGTAAAAGTCGTTATGTAAAAATATATTAAATATGAATTTCCCTAACTATTCCAATTTCATTATAATTTTGACACTTGAATTAACGCTTTTTAAGGATACAAATCCAATTGCGTTTGGAGTTGATGCTACTTTTTGAACCATATCCTCATCGGAAAAAGAATTTTCAGGAGGGTTTCCGTTTCCGGTCAATTTCGCTTTCAGCCAAATCTTTTTTAATTCGGTACCTGATTTACCAATCATTTCCAATAATTTCTTAACAGCTTCATTTTCAGTATTTGAATAAAAAAGTTTTACCTTTTGCGCATCCAGCTCATTTGACTGTAAGGTATATAAATTGACTAATGAGTTTTTGTCAATTGATTTTACAGGAAGATTTTTGTTCGCGATTATTACAACCTGTGCATTATTTTTCACTTCAAGAAGACAGCAAACAACAAATGTTAGAACTATAAAATATTTTAGACGGAATTTCATTTTTTTACACCCTCATATTAATTAGAATATAATACTTACGCCAACTGCAACGTTATTTTCATAGTAATTTCGTATCGGAATAACAGGCTCTCCGGTATCAAATCTGCCAAAATTCTTAAAGTATTGAATTTTTAAAAGAATACTTTCATTAACATAATAACCACCCCCAAAGTGATATCCGTAATAACCATCCAGGCCAAAATAAAATGGGTCAACGTCATCGTTAAGGTAATCGTACATCGTATAAACATAGAGTTTACTGGAAATATTATATAAGAGTGTCGCATAATAAAAAGTTTTATCAAAACTCTTTCCTACGAAATAAGGATCTTCTGCATTCCAAAGATTTAATGAATCTTGTATAGCGGATGAAACTTTAGTTTTAGTCATTAAATATTCAGCAGAAAGTTCGAACTTTCCAAGTTTGAAATAGAAATCCGAACCAAGGCGATATCTATCGAGATCTCCAAGATTTGCTGTCCCATTTAATTCGTCTTTAATAAAATTCCGGCGGTTATCTTTATCAATACTAGCAGAAACACCAATGCGCAAATTGGATGTTTTTATTCCAACTCTGCCTCCAAAGCTTATATAGTTATTGGCACTTTCTCCATAAGCTACATAACCGGGAAGCAAATTATTATTTGGGGATGAAAGAAGGCTGTTCGGCGGATTTCCTGCAAACAGTGCATATTCAAGATTTGCAGATTCAACCGGTATTGATCCGTAAACTTGAATTAATGCTTTTTGCGGTAGTATATCAAAAATATCAACAAGGTTTCCCGAAGTTGCATCATAAAGTTTTGGTCTAACCACATACGGCAATAATGGCGTCCTATTATAAATTTCAAATAGGGCGTTGAATTGAGGAATCACCATTCCGAATTTCACTTTTAGAAAATCTCTGTAATCCCATTTGATATATGCTTCTGAAATGTTGAATGATCCGAATCCTTTATCACTTGAATAATTATTAATAAATTCAAAATTGATAAATGAAGAAAAATCATTTCCCAAATCTTTTGCTAAAAACAAATTCAGCTGATTTATTCCCATATTATTATAGGTATAATTACTTTCTCCAACGGGAGCGTAAGGTGTATAATAATTGTGAAAAAATGAATATGAGGACTGGACATATCCGTAAATGTCAACCGAACTTTGTGCTATTAATGTTTTAGCAAATAAAATAAAAATAAAGAATAAGCTAAAAGGAATTTTTCTTAACATAACAACTCCCAAAAATTAAATGAATATTATTAAACAAATCTTTGAAAAAGATTCTAAGGTCTTATACTTCTTATAAAGAATAGATTTATCATCTATAACTAGTCTATTTCAAATTTCTAAATGCATATCTTACTAATGATATTATCGTATAGGACCGGTTACTTTTATTTATCGATATTATTATCGCAATAATTTCTTAGTATTTTAATCAATTTTATAAATACTCCTAAATACACTTAAAAGTTATAGGTTACACTGTTAGATATTTTTATTATCGGAAAAGCATTCAAATTTTTTATAGTAAACTCAAAACATTTCATCATAAGGAAATAATTTTCTTGGACGGAGCAATAATGGAAATTGTTAATTGCAAATAATTCCTTAATATTATCTTCTTCAAAGTTGAACGAAATAAAGATCGAATTTGTTTTTTCTCTAAAAAGGAGCTTAAGTAATTTTTAAGCAAATAGTTCACTATATTTAATCAGCCGGAGAGGGTTTTTGGCCTGTTTGCGGTAAACAGGTAAATTCTTCGCTTATTATGGATAGATATTTCATCTAAAATAAATCAATAACCAAGGACTTTTCTTGAGCAAATCATTTGATATCGTAGTTTTAGGCGGAGGACCGGGTGGTTATGTCGCTGCTATCCGAGCAGCTCAATTAGGATTTAAAACTGCTGTTGTTGAAAAGGATAATTTGGGAGGAGTATGTTTAAATTGGGGATGTATTCCAACTAAGTCACTTCTAAAGAACGCCGAACTCTATGACTTAATGAAAAATCATGCCGGTGAATACGGAATTTCAATTATGGGTTTGAATTTCGATTTCGATAAAATAATTAAACGAAGCAGGAGTATTGCCGAAAGAATATCAAAAAATGTTGAACTGCTCCTAAAGAAAAATAATATCGAACATATAAGAGGATTTGGTAAACTTTCATCAAATAATAAAATCGAAGTAATTGATAATGCCGGGAACATTATTGAGACTGTTGATTCGAAGAATATTATTATTGCGACCGGCGCTAAACCGAAAAATATTCCATCTATCCATGTTGATAAGAAATCAATAATTTCATCTTCAGAAGCAATGAATTTGCCTGCACTTCCTAAAAATATTATTATTATCGGAGCTGGTGCAATCGGAGTTGAATTCGCTTATTTCTACAATACTTTCGGATCTAAAGTTACAATAATAGAATTAATGGATAATATTCTCCCTATTGAAGATAAAGAAATATCCGATGCACTGTTAAAAAGTTTTAAGAAAAAGGGTATTGATATTTACAATTCTGCAAGGGTTGAAAAGGCAACAGTTAATAATAATATTGTTGAAGTTTTAGTAAATTATGAAAGCAAGCAGATAGAATTAAAAGCAGAGAAAGTATTATGCGCGGTCGGAGTTGAAGGGAATATATCGGGTATAGGACTTGACACTTTAGGCGTTGAAATTGAAAAAGGTCATATAAAAGTTGATAAAAATAATTATATGACAAATATACCGGGTGTTTATGCAGTAGGTGATGTAATCGGAGCTCCCTGGCTCGCACATGTTGCATCGGCTGAAGGAATTCATTGCGTTGAAAAAATTAAAGGATTTAACCCGGCGTCAATTAATTATAATAACATCCCGGGATGTACGTATTGTGTCCCGCAGGTGGCAAGTGTCGGGATGACCGAATCTAAAGCCCGCGAAGAAGGATACGAATTGAAGATCGGCAAATTCCCGTTTATGGCAAGCGGAAAAGCTTTTGCTTCCGGAGACAGGGAAGGATTTGTAAAATTAATCTTTGATGCAAAATACGGAGAACTTCTTGGAGGACATATAATTGGTACTGAAGCTACTGAACTTATTTCGGAAATAACTTTGGCCAAATCCATGGAAGCAACATATGAATCAATTATTAAAACGATTCATGCGCATCCGACTTTATCAGAATCAATAATGGAAGCTGCGGCGAATGCATATGGCGAGTCAATCCATCTTTAGGAATTTTGATTATTATGATCTCGGCCTAATTGATTATAAAAAAGCTTGGGATCTGCAGAATGAAATTTTTAATAAACGCTTACAAAATGAAGTAAACGATACATTGTTATTATTGGAACATCCGCATACTTATACTCTTGGTAAAGTTGCCGCAAAAGAAAATCTTTTATACAATGATGACCAACTGAAACAACAGGGTGTTAGTGTTTTCGAAATCGACCGCGGGGGAGATATAACTTATCACGGACCCGGACAATTAGTCGGCTACCCGATTATTTGCCTTAGCCAATGGAAGGAAGATACCCATAAATATCTTAGAGGTCTTGAAGAAGTTTTGATGAAAACATGTTCTGAGTACGGACTTAAAAGCGAAAGAAATCCCAAATTCACCGGAGTTTGGTTGAAGGATAGAAAAATTGCGGCAATCGGTATTAAAGTCAGCCGATGGATAACAATGCACGGATTTGCTTTCAATGTTAATACTAATCTGTCATATTTCAATGGAATTATTCCTTGTGGAATAAAAGATAAAGAAGTAACATCATTAAGTCGCGAACTTGGAAAAAATATTGATCTGAATGAAGTAAAGAAAGTAATAACGGAAAAATTCAAGGAAGTATTTGGATATGATAATTTTACTGAAAAAAGTGACGTTGTAATTATAAGCGGCACTGACGCAAACAGTGCAGCCAAAGGCAATGAGTTCTCCATAAAATAATTTTCTCACCAAAGGCGGGTTATCCTGCCTAATGCAAGCAAGCCCCGAAAGCGGGGTAAACTTAAAACCGCCTCCGGCGGGATGAAAGGATAAAAGAATGACAAAAGACAGCAACCTAAATGAAAATGCTGTTATTGAATTAAAGGGGAATGAAAATTTCCCAACAGGTAAAATAGATTCGTTCGGCGGATTAACTAAAGATGAATTAATGAACATTCTCCGTATAATGAATTTATCACGTACAATTGATCATAAGGTGATGACTTTATTAAAACAGGGGAAAGCTTTTTTTCATATTGCCGGTGCCGGACATGAAGCAACACAAACTGCATTTGGTCTTGCAATGCAGAAAGGTATTGACTGGGCATTCCCTTATTACCGTGAAATGTGTTTTATGATTGCTTTAGGAATAAAACCGGAGGATCTTTTTCTAATGTTTCTTGGAAAAGCAGATGATCCTGCAACCGGCGGTAGACAAATGCCTTGTCATTGGTCATCTAAAGAATTTAATGTGCCGACACAATCAAGCCCTACCGGGACTCAATTTTTACAGGCTGTTGGAGCCGCTCTTACTTTAAATAGGCAAAAAATAAACGGCGTTGTTTATGTAAGCGGAGGTGAAGGTTCTACAAGTGAAGGAGAATTTCATGAAGCTGTTAATTGGGCATCAAGAGAAAAACTCCCGGTTGTATTTGTCATTCAAAATAATAAATGGGCTATTTCGGTTCCGGTCGATAATCAAACTGCAGGGAAAAATGCTTCTATTATTGAAATGATGAAAGGTTTTGATAATCTTTTAAAATTGGAAATAAACGGAACTGATTTTCTCCAGGCAAATGCTGCAGCCCAAACAGCATTTAAATATGCCCGCCAGGGAAAGGGACCGGTTCTTGTCGAGGCAAATGTTGTCAGACTATTTTCCCATTCATCGTCAGATGATCAGAAAAAATACAGGAGTACCGAACAACTGGATGAAGAATTAAGAAGAGATCCAATTGAATTATTCACCAAACTTCTTATTAAAAAAGAAGTTTTAACAGATCCGGCTAATCAGGAATTCAAGAAGGAAATCTCCTACCATGTTAATGAAGCAGCTGATTGGGCTTTAAAGCAATCAGATCCTGTTGCAGAGACCTCAACCCGGTTTGTTTTGGACGAATCCGGTAAACGGGACAAACTGGAATATTATATAGGAAAAACAGACGGGAAATCAATCGTAATGGTAGATGCAATAAATCATGCGCTTCGGGAAGAAATGGAGCGTAATGATAAAATATATTTATTCGGTGAAGATGTCGCGGATAAAAAGGGAGGTGTTTTTACTGCTACAAAAGGATTATCCACAAAGTTTGGAAGTGAGAGAGTATTCAACACCCAACTCGCCGAAGCAAGTATTATCGGTTCAGCGATTGGTATGGCTCTAAGCGGATTGAAGCCTTGTGTAGAAATCCAATTTGGTGATTATATATGGCCTGCATTCATGCAGATACGTGATGAACTTGTAATGTACCGTTACCGGTCTAATAATTTATTTGAGGCGCCGGTTGTTATTCGTGTTGCAGTAGGCGGATATATTCACGGCGGTCATTATCATAGTCAGAATATTGAAGGATTTTTTTCTCATATGCCCGGATTGTTGATTGCATTTCCGTCAAATGCTTCCGATGCCAAAGGACTGCTTAAAACAGCGTTACGTTTGAATGATCCGGTTTTGTTTTGCGAACATAAGGGATTATACCGTCAAAGTTATGCAACTAGTCCGGAACCCGATGCGGATTATTTAGTTCCATTCGGAAAAGCAAAAATTGTTAAAGAAGGGAATGATCTATCTGTTATTACTTATGGCGCAATGGTGCACGAATCCAAATTCGCTGTAAATAAATTGGAGGAAGAAGGATTTTCAATTGAAATAATCGATTTGAGAACAATTGCTCCGCTCGATGTTGAAACTATATACAGCTCAGTCAAGAAAACCGGCAAAGCAATTGTAATACATGAAGATACTTTAACTGCCGGATTCGGCGCTGAAATAACTTCTCTTATTATAGATAACTGTTTTGAATTTCTAGACGGACCGGTAAAAAGAATAGGTGCTGAAGATGTGCCTATTCCATATCATCCGAATCTTGAAAATGCAGTAATGCCTGATAGAGTAAAGATTTATAAATCTTTGAAACAACTATTGCAATATTGATGTAGATAGGTTAACAATGAACGGAGAAGAAAGTGAAAGTTGAAATCGTAATGCCGAAAATGGGTGAAAGCATTAATGAAGGCACTATATTAAAATGGTATAAAGCGAAAGGGGATACTGTTAAAAAAGATGAAATTCTTTATGATATCAGTACCGATAAAGTTGATACTGAAATTCCTTCTCCGGAAAACGGAATATTGACTGAAATAAAAGTATTTGAACAGGAAACAGTAGCCGTCGGAACTGTCGTAGCAATTATAGAAACAAATGGAATTATCTCTTCTTCTCAATCAAAAGAAAAGATCGATGAGATTCCTTCAACAACACAAGTTGGAGGTGAATTAATTGACATCATTATGCCTAAAATGGGTGAGTCAATTACAGAAGGAACAATAATAAAATGGCTAAAAAAAACCGGAGATGCCGTTAAATGTGATGAAGTAATTTTTGAAATAAGTACCGACAAAGTTGATACTGAAGTACCTTCTTCTGTTGATGGTACTGTAATAGAAATTCTATTTAAGGAAAACGATACGGTAGAAGTCGGGACTGTAGTAGCAAGAATTTCAACCAGCGGGGGAATAGTTAGAAAAGAAACGGAACATGTGCAGGGAGAAGTCGATACACAAAAAGAAAAGCCGATGCCTATCGAAATAAATAAAGTTATTTCAGGTAAGGAAGGGAATCCGTTTTATTCTCCGCTTGTATTAAATATAGCAAGAATTGAAAACATTTCATTTGAAGAATTGACAAATATTACAGGGACCGGTACCGGAGGACGACTTACAAAAAATGATTTGTTGAAATATATACAAAACAAAAAGAGCGGAATAAATACCGGCAAAGAATTTATTGAAGGTTCAGAAACAAAGACATCAGATTTAAAAACATTGCCGCGTATTGAAATTATTCCAATGGATAATAACCGCCAGCGTGTTCTGCATCATATGATTACCAGCCGGGATACATCGGTTCATGTGACACAGGTTATGGAAGTTGATATGTCAAAGATTTATTCTTTCGTTGAGAAAAACGGCGATAAATATCTGCAAAGTGACGGAGTCAAATTGACATATATGGCTTTTGTTTCATTCGCAGTTATAAAAGCATTAAAAGAATATCCAATGATGAATGCTTCAATTGAAGGGAATAATATTTTAATCAAACATTATATTAATCTTGGAATTGCGGTTGCTGTTAAACCAAACGGACTTATAGTTCCGAATATTAAATCAGCGGATGAGAAAAATATCAAAGGGCTGGCTAAATCAATTTTGGATTTAAGCTTAAGAGCACGAAATAAAAAACTGGTACCGGATGATATTTCAGATGGAACCTTCACTATTACAAATTACGGCGTATTCGGTTCCCTGTTTGGAACACCTATTATTAATCAACCTGAAGTTGGAATACTTGGAGTTGGAGCCGTAACGAAAAAACCTGTAGTTGTTGAAAATTCCGGAATTGACAGTATAGCCATTAAACCGATGATGTATTTATCTCTTGGTCATGATCACCGGCTTGTTGATGGAATGCTTGGAGGAAGATTTATGAAATCGGTTAAAGATTCATTAGAAAATTTTGATACAAGAATCTGAGAGATATATAAAGTAATTTTGGACTGTATCTAAATTGTTATATCTGATATTTTGTTGTTGGGAAGGATCTGTGACCCTTCCCTACGAACTTTATTCAATTATTTTTCTTTTCATTGATATTGGAGAACAAATTGATTAATCAACACCAAAGAGATTTCAAAGAGAAAGTTGAAAATGAAAAACCTGATCCCGGTAAAAGACCGGACTGGCTGAAAGTAAGATTACCCGCAGGACAAAACTATAAAGAAGTTTTTCAATTGATGCGTAATTCAAAACTGAATACAGTTTGCGAAGAGGCAAAATGCCCTAACCTTGCCGAATGCTGGAATAACCGCACGGCTACATTTATGATACTTGGAGATACATGCACAAGAAGCTGCGGATTTTGCAATGTTAAAGTCGGGATGCCAAATGAACTTGACATTGATGAACCGAGAAGGGTAGCTGAGTCAGTAAAAGCGCTTAATCTGAAACATGTGGTTATTACTTCGGTAGATAGGGACGAATTAAAAGACGGCGGGGCATTTATCTTTTCTGAGACAGTACAACTGATCAGAGAAATGATGGATCACATTACAATTGAAATATTAATCCCGGATTTTAAAGGAGATACAAATTCCTTTGAAATTATACTAAAGAATCCGCCAAATATTCTTAATCATAATCTCGAAACTGTAAATAGAATCTATCATGCAGTTCGTCCCCAGGCAAAATATCAAAGAAGTCTTGACTTAATTAAGTGGTTTAAAAATAAGGGACTAAGAACAAAAAGCGGAATTATGGTAGGTATCGGAGAAACTAAAGAAGAAGTAATTGGACTAATGAATGATTTATTTAACCATGGCTGTGATATAATGACAATCGGGCAATATTTACAACCTACAAAAGTACATCTTCCGGTTGACCGTTATGTTACACTTGAGGAATTTCAATTTTATAAAGATTATGGTTTAAAGCTTGGATTTAAAGCAGTAGAATCAGCACCTCTTGTAAGAAGTTCTTATCATGCAGATAAGCATGCGCTACTGTTATAGATATTTTTGTGGATATGATTTGGGTCGGGAGAAATTAAGTACTTTTTTAATCCTCTTAGAATAAACACATCTATCAACCATGAAGGATATAGGAACAATATTGCTGCTGCTGAATGTAAAAAGTCCTTAAAACATCCTTAAACAATCCTTGTAACATCCTGAATTCGTCTTTTTATGTGGTTTTTTATGGCGGGTAGATCATTTATAATAATCTATATGTAAAAACTATGAATTGCTAAAGTATACCAAAATAATCTAATAATTATATATAATATACATCTATATGATTAAAATTGCAAGGTAAAAATTCGTCACTCGTCACGCGTTACTCGTCACTATCCTAACAAATATGCAAAATTGGCTTACCCTCCAATACTTGAACTTCGCTAAATTTTCATTATTTTTCATCAGAGAAAAGTAACAACATCTATATTATTTTCATAATCATAATCTTACTCTTGTTCCTGCCTACCGGCAGGCAGGCTTACTCTTTCTCAAAACTTAGTATGGTTAATATGTTTGTAGAACTAGAACTATCGTATAAATTGATTAATATATAGGTTATGAGATAAGTCATAACCTTTTTTTTTCAGCTTTGTATTTAGAAAGCTAGGTGATAAAATAAAGTAAACTAAATTTCAGATTTTTTTATAAAGTTTAGGGTAATAAAATGGCGAAAGTAAAAGGTGATATCATAATCGACATCGAGAAATGCAAAGGATGCGAATTATGTGCTGCCGCTTGTCCTCAGAAATCCTTAGAATTATCCCGGAAATTAAATTCAAAGGGTTATCACTATATAGTCAAAATCGAAGATAACTGTACAGGTTGTATTAACTGTGCGATGGTTTGTCCGGAAGGAATTATCAGAGTTTATCGAAGGACAGATAAAAAAAAGGAACCGGTTGCAACAATAGCAAATGTCTCAGGTGATATAACAGTTACGGTGAAATCATGAATGAAATAAAATTAATGAAGGGAAATGAAGCTTTAGCAGAAGCAGCAATACGTGCCGGATGTGACGGATATTTCGGCTATCCTATAACACCTCAATCGGAAATATTGGAATATCTGACTTTAGAAGCCAGACAAAGAACCGGTATGGTTGTTCTTCAGGCTGAAAGTGAAGTCGCGGCAATAAATATGGTCTATGGAGCTGCCGGTACAGGAAAAAGAGTAATGACATCTTCCTCTTCCCCCGGAATAAGTTTAATGCAGGAATGTATTTCTTATATCGCATGTGCTGAACTTCCTTGTCTGCTTGTTAATGTCATGCGCGGCGGTCCTGGTCTTGGAACAATCCAGCCATCACAAGGTGATTATTTCCAAACAGTAAAAGGCGGTGGGCATGGTGATTATAGATTAATCACGCTTGCGCCTTCGACAGTCCAGGAAATGGTTGATCATGTAAGACTTGGCTTTGATCTTGCTTTTAAATGGAAAAATCCTGTTATGATTCTTGCCGACGGAGCATTGGGACAAATGATGGAAAAAGTTGAGCTCTTCCCTCAAATACCTCGAAAAATTAATATTGAACCATGGGCAACAGTCGGAAAACCGAAAGAACGTGAAAGAAATATTATTACTTCTCTTTATCTGGTTACGGAAGTAATGGAAAAAATAAATCTGGATCTTCAGAAAAAATATAAGGAAATAGAAAAAACAGAAATCCGGTATGAAATGACAGGATGTGATGATGCTGAAATAATTTTAGTTGCTTTTGGTCTGGTTGCAAGGATTTGTACTAAAGTTGCAGAACTTGCAAGAGAAAAGGGAATTAAAGTCGGTGTATTCAGACCGATAACATTATTCCCATTCCCTTATGATGAATTAAGTAAACTTTCGGAAAGAGTAAAAGGATTTCATGTTGTTGAAATGAATGCAGGACAAATGGTTGAAGATGTCCGTCTTTCGGTAAACGGGAAAGTACCGGTTGAGTTTTTAGGGAGAATGGGCGGAATAATTCCTTCAGTTGATGATATTCTTCAGGCACTTGAATTAAATTATGCAGGAGCGTTATTATGAATGAAAAGACTATGATAGGACTTGAAGATGAGCATTTCAAACAAATGATCTCGGAAGAAAGTATTTGTGTAGCTGAAAATATAGTATATGAAAAACCATCTGTATTGACAGATACACCGATGCATTATTGTCCTGGATGCGGTCATGGAGTTGCTCATAGACTTATTGCCGAAGCAATTGAAGAACTGGGAATACAAGATAAAACAATCGGGGTTGCTCCTGTAGGCTGTGCTGTATTTGCATATAATTATCTTGACATCGATATGACCGAAGCAGCTCACGGAAGAGCTTCGGCAGTAGCAACAGGTATTAAAAGAGTATTACCGGATAAATATGTTTTTTCTTATCAGGGTGACGGTGACTTGGCTGCGATAGGAACCGGCGAAACAATTCACACATGTAATCGCGGCGAGAATATCATGATTATATTTATTAATAATGGAATTTATGGAATGACCGGCGGACAAATGGCGCCAACTACTCTCATCGGTATGAAATCAACAACTACTCCTTTTGGACGTGACGTTGAATTGATGGGTAATCCGTTAAAGATTACAGAATTAATCGCTCAATTGCCGGGAGTATATTATTGCACACGTGTTGCCGTAAACAATCCTGTAAATGTCAGAAGAGCAAAAAAAGCTATACTTAACGGTTTCAAATATCAGGACAGAAAAAAAGGATTGAGTTTTGTAGAAATTGTAACAAATTGCCCGTCCAATTGGAAAATGACTCCTATAGAAAGTAATAAATTTCTTGAAGAACAAATGATGCCGTTTTATCCTCTCGGTGATTTGAAAATTCCAACTGATAAAGGAGAATAATTATGACCGAAGAGATAAAAATAGCGGGATTTGGAGGACAGGGTGTTTTATCTATGGGACAGGTATTGTGTTATGCAGGTGTTCTTGAAAATAAAGAAGTAAGCTGGATGCCGTCGTATGGACCGGAAATGCGCGGCGGAACGGCAAATTGTATTACTATTATCAGTGATTTAAAAATCAGCTCACCAATTATTAATAAATACGATTCACTAATTGTTTTGAATCAGCCTTCTTTGGATAAATTTGAAGTTGAAGTTAAACCGGGTGGACTGTTGATATACGAAGCAAGTACAATTCTTAATCTGCCTAAAAGAACTGATATTGAGATAGTTCCTATTGAAGCGGCTAATGAAGCAAACAAGCTTAAAAACGGCAGAGTTATGAACATGATTATACTTGGTTCTTTTCTGCAGAAAAAACCTATAATTAAATTCGAAAATATACTTGAAGGATTAAAAAAAGTATTACCGGAGCGGTATCATCATTTAATTCCTCTTAATAAACAGGCTTTGGAAATAGGGATGAAACTAGCGATATAATAACTCATAATTCATAACTCATAACTTATAACTCGTCGTTTCATGTTTATTCGATGGTCAATCACAACCCTATATTCAATAACAGTATCAAAAATATTGCTAATATCATTCATTCGTATTTATAAATAGTACAAAAACAAAAAAGTTTGGATAATATTAATAGACAATTTTGTCGTTCGGTTATTACAAAATATTTGTACGTAATCTTAAAATAAGGTGAACTGTATGAGTTATTTGAATTTATTTAATCGAATTATTTTTGCAGATAAAGTAAACACATTATTGGTAATTGGATTTTCGATTTTATTTCTTGGTCATGCATCCGGTCAGGGAAATAAATTGAAGTTAAATGATCTTGAATATTTTGAAACTCCGGGTTTAAATGTTTTTGTTTTCAGCAACCAGTACAACGGTTATTTCTTTGATGAAAAGACTGCGGGTATTGAGTTAATTCATCATGGAGTAAGAACAGCTACTAACGGAGCTGTAAGATTAAGTGCAACACCGGAACAATGGGACTTCGTTCCGGCTTTAATAAACCGAAGAGTTGATAAAAAAAATAATAGTATTGAATTACTTCTTAATTATAAAGAATATAACTTCGATTCCAAAATTGTAGTAACGGCAAAGGATCAGGGTGTAATGATAGATGTTTTCCTCGATAAACCTTTGCCTAAAGAGCTTGAAGGTCATGCATGTTTTAACCTTGAATTTTTACCTTCGGCGTATTTTGAAAAAACATACTTAATGGACGGAAAACCCGGAATATTACCTAATTATCCTGCCGGGCCAATGGAAGTTAAGCCGCTTAAGGATAGAATTCCTCAATTATTTGGTCTCTCTACTTTTGATGATAGGGGTAGAGACGTTTTTGTTAATCCGCTCCCTATAGTGAAGGGAAAAACACTTGTGCTTGCACCTGAAGATTCGATGCAGAGAGTTGATATAACATCCATTGATGGAGATATAATGCTTTATGATGGGCGTAACGTTGCACAAAACGGATGGTTCGTTGCCAGCAGTCTTATTCCTTCAAATAAGACCGGGAAAGTAATTGAATGGTATCTAACTGCGAATACAATTAAAGATTGGATTCGTGAACCGGTTATAGGTTTTTCACAAGTCGGTTATTATCCTTCACAGGAAAAGGTTGCTGTTATAGAACTTAATAAAAACGATACGCCGGCAAAAACGGCTACGTTGTATAAAGTAATGCCGGATGGAAGCTTCAAGGCAATTTATACCGGCGATGTTAAATTATGGGGATCTTTTCTTCGTTACAACTATGCAAGATTTGATTTTTCATCCGTTAAAGACGTCGGAGTATACGTTATTCAATACGGCAATGAAAAAACCGACGCCTTCCCTATAGATATCAGCGTTTATGATAATGTATGGCATCAGACATTAGACGTTTTCATGCCTGTACAAATGGATCATGTATTTGTAAAAGATGCATACAGAGTTTGGCACGGTGTGCCGTTCCTTGATGACGCAAGACAAGCGCCGCCAAATTTACAATTAATGGACGATAAAAGTATGGGTCCATCAACGGGAACACACTATAATCCTGGAGAGCATATACCGGGATTAAATGTTGGCGGCTGGTTCGATGCTGGTGACTTTGATGTCGAGGAGGGTTCGCAGTGCCGAACAATATCTAGTTTATCTAATGCATGGCAGCAATTTAAACCTGAATTAGATGAAACTTACATTGATGAAAAAAGTCGTTATGTCGGTATTCATGACCCCGATGGCAAACCGGATATACTTCAGCAGATTGAGCACGGTGTTCTTTTACAACTTGGAATGCAGAAAGCATTTGGACGAGCTATTCCCTCAATTGAGATGCCTCACCTTTATCAATATGTCCATCTTGGCGACGCGTCTACAATAACCGATAACTTACTCTACGATCCAAAACTAAAACCAGATGAAGTTAAAGGAGATTACAGCGGAACTCCCGATGATAGGTGGGCATTTACAACCGATGAACCCTTTACAAACTATCAGGCGATAGCATGTCTTGCTAATGCAAGCCGAGCCCTTAAAGGATATAATGATTCTCTTGCTACAGAATGTTTGAATGCTGCGGAACAATCATGGACAAGACAGCTAAAAGACACAGTAAGAGATAAAAGCAGTTTTGCCCTGTTTTTCCCGGGCGGAGGACAAGCTTCGGCAGCGCTGCAGCTTTTTATTTCTACAAAAGATCAAAAATATGGGGATATATTTAACAATTCAATATGGTCTTCTCTAGATAAATCTCCGGACGCATACATCGAACAGGCAGTTCTTGCGATTCCATATTTCGGAAATGAATACAAAGCAAAACTTGAACCTTATGTAAAGAAAATTAAGAAAGAGAACGACGAACTCTTTTATAAAAATCCTTACGGTGTTCCTATTGGAACCATGCATTGGGGTGGTGACCAAGAAGTAGTAAGTTGGGCAATAACGAATTACTACCTGCACAAAGCTTTTCCGCAAATAATCGGATCGGAATATACCATCCGTGGAATTGATTACCTTTTTGGTTGTCACCCATATTCTAATGTTTCTTTTGTTGCAAGTGTTGGTACACGTTCAAAGAAAGTAGTATACGGAAGAACAAGGGCTGATTTTTCTTTTGTTGCAGGCGGTGTTGTGCCTGGTCTGCTCATGATGCAACCTGATTTTCTAGAGAATAAAGACGACTGGCCTTTCTTCTGGGGAGAGAATGAATGTGTAATTGATATTGCTGCTGAATATATATTTCTCAGCAATGCGGTGCAAGATTTAGTAAATAAAAATTAAAATGCTCATCAATAATAATTATTTTAAATTAAAAAATAAGTGTTAGCATTATTCGCTTAAATTATAGAGGAGAAAAAAATGTACTTCTTTAAAAGGTTATTATTGGTGTTGTATGCATTCAATGCGATTTTATTAAACGCGGCGGATGATCCAAAAGAAAAATCAAATCGGATTATAGTAAACGCTGATCTCGGCAAGGATACAATAAGTAAATTCATTTATGGTCATTTTGCCGAACATTTAGGGCATTGTATTTATGGTGGAATTTATGTCGGAGAAAATTCAACTATTCCGAATACACGGGGTATAAGAAACGACGTTGTTGCAGCACTTAAAGAAATTGGTCCTACTGTTGTGCGTTGGCCCGGGGGATGCTTTGCAGATACTTATCACTGGAAGGATGGAATAGGTCCCAAAGATAAACGACCTTCTATTATTAACACAAATTGGGGAGGAGTCACTGAAGATAATAGTTTTGGTACTCATGAGTTTATGGATTTTTGTGAACAGATTGGAGCAGAACCATACATTTGTGTAAATGTAGGGAGCGGTACCGTTCAAGAAGCTTCGGAATGGGTTGAGTATATGAACTCAAATGCAAAAAGTCCAATGACGGAATTGCGAAAGAAAAACGGGAGAGAAAAACCATGGAATGTGAAATTCTGGGCAGTTGGTAACGAAAGCTGGGGCTGCGGCGGAAATATGACTCCGGATTATTACTCAGATTTGTTTAAAAGATATTCTACTTTTATGCGTTCAGGTAATCTGTATCGTGTAGCGAGTGGTGGAACCGATCCGGATTATGAGTGGACTGAAACGATATTAAAGAAAACACAAAATTTCCGTGATTTAATTCAAGGCTATTCATTTCATTACTATACATTTTGTCATGGTTGGAATGATAAATCTGCAGCTACACAATTCAATGAAAATGATTGGTTCTATACAATGAAAAATACATTGATAATGGAAGGACGTCTTGAAAAACATATTGCATTAATGGATGAATATGACCCGCAAAATAAAATTGGTATAATGGCTGACGAATGGGGAAATTGGTTCACTGTTGAACCTGGAACGAATCCCGGCTTTTTATTTCAACAAAATACTTTGCGTGATGCTGTAACAGCTGCGGTTTATCTTAATATTTTTAACAACCATGCTCGCCGGGTAAAAATGGCGAATATTGCTCAATTAATAAATGTTCTGCAATCCATGATACTTACGAAAGATGATCAGCTTGTAAAAACTCCGACCTATTACGTTTTCAAAATGTATAAAGTACATCAAGATGCAACACTTTTACCTATCAATGTGACTTGCGACAATTATTCATTTGATGGTATGACCTTGCCGAGTGTAAGTGTATCTGCCTCAAAAAATAAAGAAGGAGTAATTCACGTATCGCTTTGTAACATTGATCCGCACAACAATAGGAATATTGAAGTTGATTTAAGAGGTTCGGATAATTTATCTAAAACTGAAGGCGAAATTATTATTGCACCGCATGAAAATGATTATAATGATTTTGGACAACCGGAAAAGGTTAATATCCAAAAATTTTCGTCATTTAGTTTGCAGAATAATATATTAAAAGTTAATCTCCCGGCAAAGTCTGTTGTTACAATTGAGTTGAAAAAATAACTGAAAACTGGATATTTCGATTTGAGAGAGTTAGATAACAATTTAGCTTCGAATAATAGGAGATCTAAACCGGACTTGAGTGGTAAAAAGTGAATCATGCTTAAACGAAGCTTCATGCCGGATGGTATTAAATGACCGACCGTGAGTCAATTCTGAATCTGCCGCAATGGTTTCGACCCATCGATAATCCCGACTGAAAATCGGGATTTTTCGAGGCAAGTTCAGCTACTGCTTAAGACAGTCTATACTAATCAGTTAAACGGTAATCTCTTTGACTTTCCATTAATTAAGCCCGTATGCTTCAACAAGAGCCGGATTAGGTTTGAATTTATAGAGGCAGTCTTTCAGATTCGCACCAACTACTCTGATTTTATCAAGATCGCCCTGTCCCAATCCTGCTTCATTCATCGATGAGAGATAAAGAATCTGTGATGCGTCAAATCCCATTATTTTTACACCTAGAGTATCAAGAGCAAGCGGATCAACACTGGCAAGTGCCATTCGCGTATCGACGGGAGTCCCGTTGATCGGACCGTCACCTTCCATCGAAGTGAAAGCATCGACAACACCAAGATCCGGATATGCAATTTGCGAAAGCTGGAAAAGATTATAATGAAGTATCAGGTCTTTTGTCATAGTGAGTTTCATGCCGGGTTTAAAATCCTTCATGTCCCAGCAGTGCATTTTCATCTTGTCGTTCTCGCCTTTGTAGTCATTTAGCGGAGCACCCATAAGTATATTTTTAAGCGATAATGTGACCATTACGCAGTTGTGAGTTTTCATTTTGGCTGCGGAAATAATATACTGATCCTTATCCATATATTTTTGGATGATTCGGATCCGCTGCGGTTTATTGCCCGAGGAATTAAAAACGAAGTGATTTATCGTTTGTTCAAGATTTAGATCGGTAAGTTTAACGCCGTATTCCTTTTCGAGAGGCAGGTACCCGTAATTCTTGAATCCGTCGTATGTTGTTCCGGCTCCCATCCCGAAGGCGCCGCTGATAGTTGTTTCGCCTATTTCAATTTGACCTTTGAAGCGCGGTCTGATAAAATCAAGAATTCCTCTTACAGCATCAACGCTTGTTGCACAAAGGGGAACATTAATCATCACGAAATTAGGTTTTATCAGGATCCGTTTTTTGCATTCAAGAGAGGTCATGATATCATCTTCAATATTCTTCAGGGATTTGAATGTGTTATCACGTGCGTCATTTCCCTTAACAACGCTCACATTGGATGTACTGATAACCTTTTCAAAAGTTGCCTTTTTGCCATGCCCCGAATAATTAGGTTCGGATGAATCTCTACTCGTTTTTGCAAGATATTTGCCGCCAGGAATTCCAACTGTTATAACTCCCAATGCCAGCGTCTTTAATATTTCCCGTCGATTCATAATAAACAACTCCCATTTTTTTTACGGGTTGTAACGGTTGAGACGGTAATTAAAAAGAGATTTCAAACTATCATAAAATTTATACGCTAATAAAAAGAAATAGAAATCCCTCATAAATAAAAATACTGAAATCCGAAAAGAAATCCCAAATACTACTTCCAGCCACTTATGCCTTATATGGGGAAATTACAATGGAACACCTTTTAATACAATTACCATTCTTGAATCCGGTGGACAGGCAGTTGTTAATGTAGTATTCGGTGATTTTAATCCGCCGAAGGCGGTTTTAAGGTCAATTACTCGCTGAATGCGGCATATAAAATAAAATTGCTCCCGCCTTGCCTTCTCGCTTCGCTAAAGTAGAGAGGCGAAGCGGGGCGACAACGCGAGGCAGGTTTCAGATTCCTCGCTGCTCTGCGGCGAGGAGATTTATTCCTTCAGGAAAGCTTTCCATTACTTTTTATAAAAGTATAAAACAGTTATCTGATTTTGAAGATTATTCAATGAAAGGTCGAATCTACCGTTTTATGTCCGATCCTCTCTTCCAATTTGGTTTTGGGTTAAGTTATACCACATTCTCAATTGGTGATGCAAAACTAAACAAAACATCCCTTAAAGAAGGTGAATCGCTTGAACTGACTATACCGGTGAAAAATAGCTGCAAACGTAATGGAACGGAAATCGTACAGGTTTATATATACAAAGTAAACGACATTGATGGACCGATTAAAACTTTAAAAGGATTCAAAAGAGTTAATGTTGCTGCAGGAAAGACAGGTCAAGCAGTAATTAACTTGCCAAATACATCTTTCGAATTTTACAATCGAGCAAACCGCAAAATGGAAATTGCTGCCGGAGATTATGAAGTTTTGTATGGAAACAGTTCCAATGCAAAAGATTTAAACATGAGTAAGATTACAATTCAGTAAGCATTTATATGACAAATAAGAAAAGACTTTGTTTTTTTATAATATATTTATGATATCCAGATTTTTAAAAAATGTACTTTTTTTATTTGATTAAACAAATTCCATATTGTTGATAAATATTATAACGAATATGAAAACAAACATCTTCTTTTATATTTTGATTTCTATAACCGTAAGTCTTCATGCTGAAGACGGTCACAACCTTTGGCTTCGAAACAAAAACAGCGGGTCCGTTAATGTTATTTGCAAAAAGAATTCTCCTACACTCGCTATTGCCAAGCAAGAACTGGAACAAGGTTGGCAGGGAAAAGACCAAGCATTAGTTGAATTAACTGTTATACAGGATAAAGCAATTATAGGTAATGGTTTTAAGCTCAGTTCAAATGGTGTTCAGGCAAATACTGATCTAGGAATATTGTATGGCGTTTATGAGATTTTACGCCGTCAGCAAACAGGGCAGGACTTAAAGGAAAAAATTTACAATCCTTCATATGAGTGCCGAATATTAAATCATTGGGATAATCCTGATGGTTCTATAGAACGCGGATATGCCGGTCTATCAATTTTTTGGCATA
>Ga0182027_10004150_pt1 | contig 22606 bp, 19 predicted proteins | sample 712E1DmetaG_FD_121300 | JGI IMG/M metagenome (GOLD analysis project Ga0182027, IMG submission 121300) | Permafrost microbial communities from Stordalen Mire, Sweden - 712E1D metaG (Illumina Assembly) | ecosystem: Environmental > Terrestrial > Soil > Wetlands > Permafrost | place: Sweden... | reverse complement strand
ATGACAAGAACAATCCCGTACGTTGTGTACGACTTCGTGCGTGCGGCCACTGCCGCTTTGCCCTTTGCTTTCTCGGACTTCTTCATGATATCCGGTTATATCATTCTCCGGATACCCATATACATTTGTCCGAAAAACAATCCCTGCATATGCGATATGGGAGGTAGATTTGTACCGGCACGATTGTATTTTATTTATACCTCTAAAGCGCATCCGGTAGTGTTGAATATGGCTGATCAGGTGCGGGTTGCAGAGGTTGCAGGAAAAAAGGTGCAATGGGATGCCGCGCAGATGCGAAAGATTTCTGAGCATCCCTGTTTTTCAGAGAAAGCATGCCACAGCTTCGGCAGGTGTCACATACCGGTCGCCCCCAAGTGCAATATCCAGTGCAATTACTGCATCCGGGACTTCGACTGCGTGAACGAGAGCCGTCCGGGTGTCACGACCCGGGTGCTCAATCCGGATGAGTCCATGGAGATGGTAAAAAAAGTCGTGGACAAGTACGACTATATCAAGGTCATTGGCATTGCCGGACCCGGGGATCCGCTGGCAAACGAGGAGACCTTTGAGACCTTAAAGCGGCTTCACGAGCAGTATCCCCATGTTATCAAGTGCATCAGTACCAACGGTCTCCTGCTGCCGGACAAGATCGATCTTTTACAGGAATACGATGTCGGAAATATCACCGTGACCCTCAATGCCATCGACCCTGAGATCGGGGCGAAGATCTACCAGTTCGTTGATTATAAAGGCAAGCGGTATACAGGGCTTGAAGCGGCAAAACTCCTCCTCTCCCAGCAGATGAAAGGGATCGAGGAAGCAGTAAAACGCAATATGATTGTCAAGATCAACACGGTCTATATTCCAAGCATCAACGAGGACCATATTCCGGCTATCGCCAAAAAGGTCGGGGAGATGGGCGTGTACACCTTCAACCTGATACCCCTGATCGCCCAGTACAAGTTTGCCAACATCACTCCTCCCACGCAGGAGATGAAGAAAAAGATGCAGGACGAATGTTCGAAATATGTCAAACAGATGCGGCATTGCCAGCGCTGCCGTGCCGATGCGATCGGCAGGCTTGGGCACGATGTCCAGTCGTGCATGTACGAGAACAAGTAATCCTTTTTTCAGGATTGTAACAATCCTTTCCAGACGGTAACCGCTGCACCGCCAATGGTTACCCTGCCTAGGCTCTCCAGCCGGAGATGGAGTATCCCGACCCGCTCCGAAGCCTGGTATGCAGTCAGCATATTCTTTTTAATTTTTTTCTGCCAGTACGGCGCAAGACAGCAGTGGGCAGAGCCGGTCACCGGATCCTCATTTATTCCTACGGAGGGGGCAAAGAACCGGCTCACAAAATCGAATCCCGGGGTGGAAGCCCGGGACGTGACGATGACACCCCGCATGGGGATTTGAGAAAGGCCGGAAATATCCGGCACTATGTTCCGGACTTCGCGTTCCGATGCCACTTCGATAAGATAGTCAAACCGGTTCTTTCCCGTATAGAAGGGCTGTATGCCGAGTGCGCTATAAAGCCCGGCCGGGGCAGGCACCGGTTCTTCCGGCACAGCCGGGAAATCCAGTTCTATGAAATGTCCTGCCCTCGCTGCAGAGAGCGTCCCGCTTTTTGTGAAGAACCGGGCAGGTTCATCCTCCCTAAGATACCCTTCCTCCCAGAGGATATGGGCAGCGGCAAGTGTTGCATGCCCACAGAGGTCTATCTCTGTCCGGGGAGTGAACCAGCGCAGGTTAAATCCGTCTTTTTCCCGGACGATAAATGCGGTTTCTGACAGGTTCATCTCGCGGGCAACCGATTGCATCCATGCGGGATCTGTGTTTTGTCCGAGCACAGGCACACCCCCGCCGTGTTTCCCGTCCCGATCCGTTCGGCAAAGGCATCTATGCAGAATAAACTGTCCCTGAGTATCATGCCACATCCCCGCAAATTATAAAGTGATTGCCGGAAGCTGAAAACCGGACTGCCCGTTTTTGAGGCCGGCACTTAAAATAAGGTTCATATCCGTAATGACCGGTTCCAGGGAGGGAGGTATCGCAGTATCCTCGGTATTCACGGTCCTGCCCTGATACGTGATACTGTACTGCATGAGATCCGCCCCCCCGTGCCGGGACGTATAGTTCCCCTCGAGCAGCGGAAATTCTGCCGTGTCAAAAACTGCAGAGATCTGTTCAAGATTGGACTGGTTGAGCAGGATCTCCCTGCTGGTGGACCGGCTTGAGACCAGTGTTATGCCATTGTCAAAGATCACCAGCCGGTCATTTACGCCCGCTATTCCCCCGGTACGCTGGTAGTCCACGAACAGCGCCGGGGCTGCAGGGCGCGAGACCACCGGGGCTTTCACGCCAAGACATCCCGTCAGCATGAGTACTGCAATCACCAGCACCACACATATGCCCGACCATGTCCTCACGGTAATATCATCCAGCCCGGTATTGTGTTCCGCGTTTTTTTCATGTCTATATCTGTAATACATCCGGCTTTACCGGCTTTCCCGAAGACTTGCGCTCGGGAAGCACTTCCTCGAGTGCTCCAATCAGGCCATCGACTTTCTCGTTGTTGAAGACGGCCCGGAATGCTGCAATCTCTGCTGAGTTCATGATCATGATTCCCTTTTTCTTCATCGGGAGGCCGTTGTCACCAATCGGGTTGATGTCTATAGCAAGGGAGGGGGCGCGGTTCTTTGTCGCCGGGAGCCGGATGATCGAGACGCCTTTTACCGACGTGTGCTTGCGTTCCCAGTCCTGTCCTTCTTCAATAAATGTTTTAAGGGTTGCGGTCAGTTCCATAACAAGAATTATTGATTTATATATTAAAAGCCTCTTCGTTCCGATCCTGTAGTCCCCCGGCCCGCGGCCCTGACCTCCGGACAGGAATCCATCTGCAGGGTGTTGCGCTTCCTGACACACCATAATAAGATAGGAGGACAAACCGGTGACAACACGATCCGTTATGCCCTTCCTCACCCTGCGCCCGGACCAGCCATTTGACCTCGATGCAACCCTTGCCTGCGGGCAGGTGTTCCGCTGGGACCGTACCGCAGACGGCTGGTGGTATGGGATAGTGAGTGGCCGGGTGATAAAAATACGGCAGGACGGGGACAGACTTACGTATGCAGGAGTCCCCGCACCGTTCATCCGTAATTATTTCTCACTGGACACTGACCTTGAATCCATCCTTGCCTCCATCGATACCGATCCGTTTATCCACGCGCGCATCATGAAAAACCGGGGACTCCGTCTCGTGCGCCAGCCTCCGTGGGAGTGCACGGTTTCCTATATCTGCTCGACAAACTCCAATATCCCCACGATCCGGCGGAGGATCGGCTCTATTGCCGGGAAATATGGTAATCCGGTTGAGTTTGAGGGAAAGAAGTACCACTCGTTTCCCGCGCCCGCGCCCATTTCATGCGGGGGCCACGAGGGGCTCTCGGAATGCAAGCTCGGATACCGCCAGTCTTATGTCTTTGGTACTTCCAGCCTCGTCACCGATGAGAAAACGTGGGAGAAGATGATCCGGAGGATGCCCTATGATGAGGCGCGTACGGAACTGAGGAAACTCCATGGCATTGGTCCGAAAGCCGCCGACTGCATCCTCCTCTTCGCTTTCCAGAAGTTCGAAGCTTTCCCGGTCGATGTCTGGATCCGGAGGATTGTGCAGCAGCACTATCTCCCGGAGCTGAAATGCGGTTCACCACTCTCAACGCGCGAATACGACAGGATCCGCTGCTTTGCACGGGACCATTTCGGGGAGTACTGCGGGTATGCTCAGGAGTACCTGTACGCGGGAAGGGTGGGGTGAAAACCTGAATTCTTCTGAAATAATGGTGCCCTGTTTCACATGAAGATATTTTGGAGCATTCCGCCGCAATCGAAGAATTCTGGTGAATTCTTCTCAAATCAGTCCTCGCTGATATGACAACTGATTCCCCGACGGGGAGCCAGCCTGATCCGAAGGCCAGGTCTGGCCGGAGAAAATTCTCTAAAAAGAGAATTTTCGACCCGCCCCCGAAGGCGGTTCAATTACCAATTATTATCCTAAAAAAGGATTTGCCCCACCATACCTTAAAGAACCTGATGGTTCTTCGCGCCTTTCATTCCTGCAAAATTGGATGATTCGAAGTTCTTAGGAACTTCTCAATTTCGTGGTTTTGATGAACCACTCATCAGTCAAATATTTTCGCTGAAAATCTTTTCTAGCCAATCTTCGCTGATGCGATGATTATCTCCCCGGAGAGACCCTGAAGCGGGGGTGCTCATAATTACCCCAGATATGATGACAGGAAAAAAAGAAAAAGGATTCCAGGCTACTTACGTCCCGATATCCCAGCTGCAACTGTATTTCTTCTGCTCCTTCGTGAGCGTATCGATAGAGAGCCCGAGCGAGGAGAGTTTCAGGTTTGCAACCTCCACATCGATCTCATTGGGCATCTCATACACACCGCCTTTCATCTTCTTCCCGTTCTTTGCAATATACAGGGTGCCGAGCGCCTGCATGGCGAAACTGAGGTCCATGACCTCAATCGGGTGGCCCATGCCCTTCGGTGTGGCGAGATTGACGAGCCGGCCCTCTGCCAGCACGTGGACAGCCTTCTTCCCGAGCATGAATGTCTCGATGCCGTCGCGCTGGATGACCTTGTCGGCATTCTTATGCAGCCATCCGATATCGATCTCGACATTGAAGTGACCGGCATTGGAGAGGATAGCGCCGTTTTTCAGCTTTTTGAAGTGCTTTGCGGCAATGACGCCGACATTGCCGGTCGTCGTGACGAAGATGTCTCCGACGGTTGCTGCCTCATCCATGGACATGACCATGAACCCGTCCATATGGGCTTCGAGAGCACGTCGGGGATCGATCTCCGTAACAACGACCTTTGCGCCGAGCCCGTGGGCCTTCTTCGCAAGCCCGCGGCCGCAGAAACCGTAACCGGCAATAACGAAATATTTCCCGGCGATGAGGGTATTGGTCGTGATCATGATCGATGACAGGGCACTCTCTCCAGTCCCGTGGACATTGTCAAAGAATCGTTTCATGGGAGTATCGTTCACCGCGATAACAGGAAACTCAAGTTTTCCTTCGGCAGCCATAGCCCTGAGACGGTGGATCCCGGTGGTTGTCTCTTCGCACCCTCCGATGACCTTTTTGATAAGGTCGCGGCGCTTCGTATGGATATAGTGGATGAGGTCCATTCCATCATCGATGGTGATGACCGGCTTTGCGTCGAGCACCTGGTTGATGGCGGCATAGTATTCGTCAACCGTGCAGGCTCTTTTTGCATAGCAGTGAACATTCTTCACGTCATTGAGGGCCGTAGCCACATCGTCCTGGGTCGAGAGCGGGTTACAGCCGGTGATGTGCACCACGGCACCTCCCGCTGCAAGAGTGGAGACCAGGTTCGCGGTCTTGGCCTCCACATGGAGCGCCATGCCAATCGTCATACCGGCGAACGGTTTATCCTTAACAAACTGTTTTTTAATGGCGGCAAGCACCGGCATGTACTGCGCAGCCCATTCGATCTTCAGCTTTCCTGAGTTCATGAACATCCTCATTGGGGAAGGCCGTATTAAGCCCGCCCGGATACACAACTATCCTATGATTAGGGATGGCAGGTTACATAAAAACTCCGTGAACAAAGGACCGGGTGGGAAATATAGATAGTATCCGCCCCCCAACTCTGGTACGAATGGTGCTCACGCGACGGATCATTCCCTGCCTCGACCTCAAGGATGGCAGGGTGGTGAAAGGGACAAACTTTCTCGGTCTCCGGGACGCCGGCGACCCGGTGGAGCTGGCCGGTCGGTATAACGAGCAGGGTGCCGATGAGGTCGTGTTCCTCGACATCACCGCGTCAAAAGAGAAACGGGGGATCATTATCGATCTGATCCAGCGGGCAGCCGACCAGCTCTTCCTCCCGCTCACGGTCGGGGGAGGGCTCAAGTCGCTCGATGACATCCAGCAGATTCTCCGGGCAGGGGCTGATAAGGTCAGCGTCAACACGAGCGCAGTCCACGATCCAACCCTTATCACCCGGGGTGCTGAGGCGTTCGGCACTCAGTGCATCGTTGTGGCAATGGACGTCCGCCGGAATTTCATCCCGAATGAAAAGGCAATCCCTGTCCATCTGACCGATGGTCGGACGTGCTGGTACGAGGTGGTCATCTATGGCGGGAGCAAGCCGACCGGTATTGATGCAATTGCGTGGGCAAAGGAAGCCGAGGAGCGGGGAGCGGGAGAGATCCTCCTGACCAGCATGGAGACCGATGGCACGAAGAATGGATTCGATATCGCCATAACTTCAGCGATATCCGATGCTGCCGGCATCCCGGTCATCGCGAGCGGCGGGGTCGGTACCCTCGAACATTTCTACGATGGTTTCACGAAAGGAAAAGCCGATGCCTGCCTTGCGGCCAGCGTCTTCCACTACGGCGAATTTACCGTAAAAGACGTAAAAGAGTATCTCAGAGGGCAGGGTATCCCGGTACGGCTCTGAGATCGAACTCGAATGCGGCAACGGAATGTTCAAGCTCAAACGCGGTCAGAACGGCGGGATGGACCTCGCCAAAGACGCCAACTGTTTTTCCGGCAACAATAATATTCCCGCGGCGCCCGTCGATGAATGCCGGGTCTTTTGATTCCTCCACGGTGTAATCGATGGAGAGTTCGTGGAGCACCGCATCGGCTGATGCGTAGGCTTCCGAGAAGTCTGCGTCCGGGTGGGAGCTGACACCCGCTGCCTGCTGGTGGGTGCGGCAGTCCAGCACTACATCACCTACAGTGAAGAGGCGTTGCGGGAGCTCGCGGTGCCGGTTCAGGGTCAGGAATTCGAGGAGCAGGGGCAGAAGTTCAGTTCTGACCACCGTGTTCTCGATGCTGATCGGGTGCATGACATGGAGGACACCCGCCCGCTCCTCCCTCTGCATCCGTTTGTAGAGCACGTCCTCGCTGGTCAGCGTGAACGGCATCACCTCGAGATAGCCGAGCCCCGTGAATGCCTCGCGGGCAAAGGCTGCATTGACCTGCACCGGGTGGGGTTTTCCCACGGTAAAGGTCTTCGGAGGGCGGGATTCGAGCTTATCGTACCCGTACGCGATCGCCACGTCCTCGAAGAGGTCCCAGTCGTGCATGATGTCGGCCCGGTAACAGGGCACCTGGACCTTCACGTTGTCGGCACCGGCCGGTTCGGCCCCGAACCGCATTTTCCTGAGGAGCTCAGCCATCTGCGGTGCGGTCAGACTGACCCCAAGGAGCCGGGAACACTCTTTCACATTCACGATCCGCTCTGCGGGAGCAAGCGTCGGGGTCTGTACCCCGCCGATCTCCACGCTCTCGATGGTTGCCCCTGCCTCGGCCATTGCCGTGCAGATGATGTTGACTGCAACATTGACCGCCCGCTTGTCGGTGCCGGTCGTGTCAAGGAGTATGTTCTTCGTGTCGATAGTCACCCGTGTCCGCTCGCCATTGATGATCGGGGGGAACGAGAGGACATTGTCGTCCTTGTCAACAATGAGAGGGAAGAGCGGGAAGTCTTTGACGATCTTCGCATAGTCCCGTCCTTTCGGGTGCTTCTCGAGGATCTGATCCATGGTCATCTCTTCGGTATAATCGAGGGGGACGAATACCCGGCTCCGGGGGGCTGCGATATACCGGAACGGGGGCCTGACCGCGTCGAGGTCATGGATACCGATCGCCACCTTACTCCTGCCCCTGCCGACGGCCCAGTGGAGCGACTCCTGCAGGGACATGATGCTCTGGATCGACTCATCATCGAACGTAACCCCGCGGATCACGGCAGCCCCGAGCACGGGGCGGATATCCGCAAGCTTCGGGTCGATGGAAAAGGAGATACCGGAGGGTTTGACCGGGTATATGGGGAGACCGGTCTCGATACCGAGGTAGCCCCGCATTGCCCGGGCAACTCCTTCCGGGCTGAAGAGGTCCGGCCGGTCCGGGAAGAACTCGACATCAGCGTGGTCCTCCTCGGTCCGCTCCACGTCCGAACCGATGAGGGGGACATTCTTGAGGATCGTCTTCCGGTCGGTACAGGTGAGTCGCTCGAGGTACTTGTAGGGAAGGGTGATGACGGCCATGTCAGATCCCTCCTTTTGCCTTCCGCAGCGAAGGGGTCTCGCGGAGGAACGCCACGTCGCTCTTGTGCAGGAACCGGAGGTCCTTGAGGCCGAGGCGGAGCATCGCAATCCGGCTCACACCAAGGCCCCAGGCAAGGACGGGATAGTTGATCCCGATCGGTGCGGTGACCTCTTCACGGAAGACGCCGGCACCGCCCATTTCGATCCAGCCGATACCCTCAACATATACCTCGGCATCGAGGCTCGGCTCTGTGTAAGGGTAGAACGAGGGCTTGAAGCGTACGCTCGTAAAACCCATGCGGTTGTAGAACTCGCGGAGGATCCCGAGCAGGTTACCGAAGGAGACGTCCTCGTCCATCACGATCCCTTCGAGCTGCTCGAACTCGGCAAGGTGTGTGGTATCGATCGTCTCGCGCCGGTAGACCCTGCCGATAGCGAATGCTTTGATGGGGGGATTCTTATGCTGTGCAAGGTGCTGGATGGAGAGGCACGTCGTGTGGGTCCGGAGCACGCACTGCTCGGCCTTCTCCTCTTTCCAGACACCCCCCCAGCCGGTCGATGACGTTTCCCCGCCGGAGATATGCATGGCCTTCACCTTTTCGTAGCCCTTCGGAAGCGGAAGGGTCTCTTTGAGATAGAAGGTGTCCTGCATCTCGCGGGCCGGGTGGTCCTGCGGCTGGAAGAGGGCGTCGAAGTTCCAGAACGACTGCTGGACGATGCCTCCGTAGAGTTCGGTAAAGCCCATTTCGAGGAGGAGCTCCCGCATCTCGCCGATGATCCGCTGATAGGGGTGGATCTTGCCGGGGTATGCCTTCTTCGGGAGCTTGGAGACATCATACCGGCGCAGGTTTTTAGTCTTCCATGCACCGGAAAGGATCTGTTCGCGGGTGAGCGTTCCGGTCTCTTCGCGCAGATCGAGTCCTTTCTTTGCGAGAGCAAGTCCTTCGGGAGTGATGGCAATGGCATACCTGACGGTCTCGCATTCCTGCAGGATCCCGCGCTTCATAAGTTCCTTTGTCTTTTTGTCGTCAGCGGCCGGGTTTTTCAGGGCTGTTTCGTCAGCATCGGTTGATGCACCTGCAACTTTTGTAACAGAAGTCCCCTCGACGGTGACAAGCCCCTTTTTCCGGAGCTGGCCGAACCCAATCCTGAACGCTTCGTGTTTCTGCAGGTTGGCAAGCTGTGTTCCCGGGAGGATGAAACGGAGGAGCTGGGTCTCGGGAAGTCCCTTCTCGGCATAGGTCTTCCCCTCGTCTGTGTAAACAAACTCCTTTGCCACAATTCGTTCAACTGTAGCAAGCCCTTTGTCCTGTGCCAGGTGAGCCCATTGCACCACCGCCTCTGGTGTAGCTTCCAGCAACCCGGCAAGGTGCGGCGCATCTGTCTTCTTTTCTTTCTCTAATGTTGCAAGCAACCGCTTCTCGTTCTGTGTCAGTTCAGCCATCTCACACCCTGATCCTGTCCGCACACGCGTCCATCTTCTCCCGGAAGTCTTTGAGGAATGATACCACCCGCTCGGCGGTCTCCTTCTTGCACTGCCCGCAGGTGACCTCGCCTGCCATGCATTTCCGCTTAATCTCTGCGAGCTCGGCATCATCCATCACCATGTGGAAGAGGTTGAGGAGATAGAGCGAGCACTTGTCCGGCTCGCCGCCAAGCCGCTTCTGCTCCTCAAGGGTCATCCTCCCTCCGGTGATCCCGCTCATCACCTTCTTTCTGACAACCGCTTCGGGTTCATAGAAAGAGATGATGCTCTCCGGGATACTGCTCGACATCTTCCCGCCGGTGAGACCGGGCATGAAGATGTGGTATGTGGACGACGGGGTAAAGAATGCAAACCCGCCGTGTGCCCGCTCGATCTCCCGCACCCTCCCTTTCACGTCTGCACATCGTGCGTCTTTGATATCGATATGCCCCGCGTACTTCTTCGCGTGCGGGAAGGCCTTCCTGACCTCTTCCATTGCCGCCTCGGGAGCATTCTTTGACCGGACGCTGATGGAGCCGTCGCGTTCCTCGACCGTGAACATCCGGAACTTATGGGCAACCCCCCGGGTGAGCCGGAGGTGAGGGTCCTGGTCCACCCCGACCGGCACGAGTGTCGGTGCCGGCTCGCGGTCGATCTGGGGATAGAGGATATCAGCGACCTGCGTGATCACGCTGTCCGCGTGAGCAAGGTCGGTATCGGGGCCGAACCCGTAGATTGCCGTAAGCTCGGAGAAGTTGACCTTGGTCGCTGCCTCAAAGGCAAGGTCCTTGAGCCGGTCGTTTTTGCTCTGGAAGTAGGTCTGGCCCTCAAACCCGAGGGCACAGAGGCAGGCGAGGTATTCCTTCCCGTACTCGCGGCATTTCTCCCACGGCATATTCCGGACCGCGTGCGCTTCCCGGTCGGCGACCGCCACGTAGCCATTACCCCCCTGCTGCACGTGCCAGACGACTTCCTTCATCACCATCAGGTGACCGAGATGCGGGTGGCCGCTGGGCATGAACCCGGTAAGGATATGGAAGGGCGTGTGGTTCCTGATCGCCCGGGCGATCGGGAGGTAGTCACGGTGCCCGACCACGATGCCCCGGCGCATGAAGTACGGGACCTCGGGGAGTTCTGATAAGACCGGTGCTATGGGGTCGATGCCGAAATCGGCAAAGGTCTTCCCGATATCAAGGGACGGGGTGCTTGACCAGGGGTTGATCTGCGGTTCCTGCATGATGAGCTCACAGTTTTATCCGTGCGAATTCGACGAACTGGATTCCGGAAGAGTGTACGGCGCCAAAGAACATCTTCTTTTTGACGGAATGTGCCAGCCGCACGGAGCGGGAGATGACGCTCATCTGGAGCTCCGCTTCCTTTTCCACGGCGTGGACGAGCAGGTCGGAGTGGACATTCTTCCCGCAGTACACCCGGAAATGGTGGCCGAACTTATAGCCGGTGCGGGGAGTATAACCATGGGTGCGAAGCTCGGTATAGACCGCATTTTTTATTGCCAGTTCCTGGTCGGTCTCTCCTGCTATTGTGAGGAATTCATCCGGGTTTAAAGTCCCTGTCCTCCGAACGAGGGTAATCGTCCCCGTCCCCATGAGGTAGAGCAGTTCCACCGGGGAGAGGATCAACCGTTCCGGGTCGAGGCGTTTGCCGTATCCTGCCAGTTCAAGGTCAGATCCTGCCGGGATCCGGACCATCGCGGACTTGCCGACCAGTACCGCATCATGCCGGCTGAGGGCCGAAAGCGTGCTGCAGGCATCGGCAAGTTTCGGGAGCTTGATCTCGTAGTACGTCAGCTCGTCCTCGTCGTCTACAACGGCAAGCACGTACTGTTTGCGCATATTCCTTGAGGCAACAACTTCCTTAATAAGCGTCCCGAACCGGATCGGGTCGCGCTCGGAGAGGACGCGGACAAGGTACAGGGACTCGCCCTTCCCCGGTTTCTCGCCGCGCCGGAAGACGCGGAAGTCGTGCGGCCCGGTCTGGACAACATAGCCCCGTTCGCGGAGGTCGCGGTACACAAGGAAACTGCGCATAAAATTCTGCTGGTCGCCAAACTCAGCAAAAAGGGTATCGAATGTGTATTCCGGCACTTCAATCTTCTGGCGGTGGAGCAGGTAGAGCGCCTCCTGCGGGGAGAGCCGGAGACCGTTGCCGTCCGGCCGGCCGTACCCGCTCTGCTCGTAGAGGGATTTCCCTTCAACTCCCATCCGCACCGTAATACCGTCAAAGAGCGCTAACACTACCGGATCTATTGTTGCTTGAGGATTATAATGGGCGCGTGGATGTATCCGGAGCGGGCAGCACATGCAGGAACAGGCTGTTCTGTAATCCATAAGAAATACAAAAAGAATACCCTCAAATTACAGAGCAATGCGTTTAAAAGGGGTAAAATCGAATTTGTTTAGTCAGATCGTATCCTATAGGTATGCCTGAATGCACGTCCCCTGCGATGAACCACATCCCGGGAATATCCGGGTAATACTTAACAGATAGATCCGCCCCCCACCGGAATTGTTTTTAGCCAGGAGAGAAAAAGGCGGAAAAATAATGGTGATACCGAACAACAACCCCGGATGCCGGCCGATACGTATGCTCAACCTTGCGGGTTTTCTCGGAAAGTCCGAGGTGAACGGGCCCGGCACCCGGGCCGTTGTCTGGGTACGGGGATGCCCCATCCACTGCCCGGGGTGCTTCAATGAGCAGTTCCAGCCCTTTTCTCCTGCAACCCTGATCCCTGTTGATGAGCTTGCCGGTACTATCCTTTCTCTTCATGGTATCGATGGAGTCACCTTCTCGGGAGGCGAACCGTTCGCGCAGGCCGGCCCGCTCGCTGCACTGGGAGAACGGCTCCGTGAGGACGGCCTTTCCATCGTGACCTATACCGGTTATACCCCTTCACAGCTTGCAGCAGGGGATGACCCCGCAATACCTGCCCTCCTCGCGGTGACCGACCTCCTCATTGCCGGCCCCTATGTTGCAGGACTGGGGGAGGCGGACCCGCTGAAAGGATCCTCAAACCAGCAGGAAATCTCCCTCGGCATGAAGATCGCAATCCCCAAAAGGGGCGCATTCCTGCACCCTGCATGCAGCAGGATAGAATTCTCGATAGCGTCTGACGGTACCGTTACCACCACGGGTTTCCCGGCACCGGCCCTTGTCGAACAGCTGGAATCGCGCTGCAGGGGTGCATGAGATGTCGCATTACAGCCGGGTCAGGACACAGTTCCGGCACCGCGAGGCGCTCATCGCCTGCCTCAAAAACCTTGGCTATGATGTCGAGACCGACACGGTCATCCGGGGTCACCACGGCGAGCATGAAGTGGATATCGCGGTGAGGAAGGCAAAAGGCTATGGCGTCGGTTTCGTAAAAAGCCCGGACGGTACCTATGATATGGTGGCCGACTGGTGGGGCGTGGCAGGAACCGACGAGCGGAAGATCACGCAGGAGCTTGCAGAGCAGGCCGATGCGATCCAGAAGGAGTATGCAAAAAAGATGGTCCTCGAACAGGCGGCCCTGGACGGGTTTGAGGTTGTCTCCCAGACCGAGGAACAGGATGGCACGCTGCGTATCGTAATAAGGAGATGGGAATGATGCAACACCAGGAACCGGACTTCTCAAGAAAACTCAATATCTCGCTTCGCGCAAGGGTCACCCTCATCGTCGTGATGACTCCTGAAGAAGAACGCGTGGTCTCGAAGATTAAGGAGGTCTGCGATACGTGGGACCCGCCCCGGCAGTGCGTGACGTGGGATTCCGTGGACGGGTTTGAGGTCATTGCGGGGAACAAGAACTTCCACACCCAGTCCCGCGACCCGCTCGCGGCACTCGATGACATCCAGAAGACCGATGAGAACGCGGTGCTCGTCTTAAAAGACTTCCACGAGTACTGGAACAACCCGCAGGTGAAGCGCCGGATCCGCTCCTTCTCCCAGAAGTTCCGGTACAATCGCCGCTCGATCGTGATCGTTACCCCGGTTTCGCGGGTCCCGGAGGAGATCCGGGACGAGGCGGTCCTCGTCCACTTCCCGCCGCCCGGTGCTGCCGAGCTCTCCGCCGATCTTGATCTGCTCCTTGCAACGAGCGGGATAGCCCACGCGCTCTCGAAAACGGGCAAAGAGAAGATCATCCAGGCAGCGCTCGGCATGACCTTAAACCAGGCCCGCCGCTCCTTCTCAAAGGCGATCGTCACGAAAGGGACGCTCGATGATGCAGACATCGACACCATCATCGCTGACAAAAAGGACATCCTGAGCCAGTCGGATGCGCTCGAATTTTACAGCCTCACCGAGGCACCCGAAAACGTGGGCGGCCTTGCGATCCTCAAGGACTGGCTCCGTCTCCGCGAGCGGGCGTTCACCGAAGAAGCCCGTGACTACGGCCTTCCCTCCCCCAAGGGTATAGCCCTTGTCGGCATCCCCGGGACCGGCAAGAGCCTGACCGCGAAGATGATCGCCGACCTCTGGCACCTGCCGCTCCTCCGTCTCGACGTGGGTGCCCTCTTCGGGAGTCTTGTCGGGGAGTCCGAGGAACGTACGCGGCGGGCACTCTCCCTTGCCGAGACGATCGCCCCCTGCATCCTCTGGGTGGACGAGATCGAGAAGGCGTTTGCGTTCGGGAGCGGTGATGCCGGAACGAGCCAGCGGGTCTTTGCACACCTCCTGACATGGATGCAGGACAAGACCTCGCCCTGCTTTGTGGTGGCAACTGCCAATAATATTGCAGCGCTCCCGCCGGAACTCCTGCGGAAAGGGCGGTTTGACGAGATCTTCTTCCTTGACCTGCCAAACACCAGCGAGCGGCGCGAGATCTTCACCGTTCACTTAAAGAAGCGCAAGTGTGTCCCTGCCGATTACGACCTCGATCAACTGGCACGGGAGAGCGAGGGGTATGTCGGCGCCGAGATTGAACAGATCGTTATCGACGCAATGTATCTTGCCTTCAATGAGAACATGCGGCGGGTGACTATGGAAGACATCCTTGCCTGCATCCGGAAGCAGGTCCCGCTCTCGATCTCCCAGCGCGAAACGGTTGCCTCGCTCCGGGCATACCTTGCGGAAGGGCGGGCTGTGTCCGCTTCCCGTCCCGCAACCCAGCCGGAGATCCCGGCCGGGCAGAAGACCATCGCGCTTGAGACCTTCGACACCGCCCTGACGTGAAGCAATGAAGCCCTGTGGCCGTTTTCCCCTCATCAGCCCGTTGCTGTACCGGCTGTCCGTGCAGCGGGTTGCCCGCAGGGCAGCAGCCGGTGACGTGCCTGCTGTGCGGGAACTGGCAGCAGTCTTCTGCACCTCTCCCTCTCCCAAAACCCGGTTCATTGCCGGGCAGGGACTCCGGCTCCTGAAAACCATGGAACAGATCGATTTGCTCTGCCAGGAGAGTCTCCTCCGGGACAACGATGACCTGCTGGCCCTTGCCTGCTTATGCCAGTACCTTCCCTCTGGTCCTGCAGAGCAGGCCCTCTGGTTTTTCAGTACATCCCGACTAGAAGATCTCCACCGGCTCGACCCGGAAGACTACTGCCCGCTTCTCGCCGCAGGGTACCGGAGAGCGTCCGCAGCGGTCCGTGCCCGGGCCCGGAGTGCAGCCTGCACGAACGGGTCCTGCTCCCTGCTCGCCCGTACCCTTGCCGGTCCCGTTGTCACGCAGCATGCCGGCGACTGGTCGTACGATGAATGGGAAATTGTCGTAAGAGGCCTGATAGGTAAAGAGCAGTGGGAGGATCTCTGGCTTCTTGTGTTTCTCGCCCCGCTCCCCCTTGCGCACACCGCGATAACTGCGCTGAAGAAAGCCGGCTGGACACCCCCGGGAGACGATAAGCTCCTCTGGGACGATATTATTGCAGCCCTGCCGGACCGCTGGACCTGCCCGGTGCCGGCTGGGCAGGTCCGGGACCCGGTCGGGAGACCGGCAAGCCAGGTGAGCCGGCTCTGCTTCTCTCCCGACGGTTCCCTGCTTGCGACCGGCTGTTGTGACGGGATGGTTGCGGTCTGTCGCACGGCTTCCCCGGGGGCCGCTTTGGAATTTTCAGCCGTGCCGGGCTCCATCCGGTTCCTCGCGCTCTCTGCCGATAACGCCCATCTCGTGTACGGTGGGGACGACGGGATGGTTCATGCGTACAGCCTGCAGGATCGTGCCTGCATCTGGTCATGGGAGGGATATGGGGGAGCAACGGCCCTCACCCTTTCTCCTGACAGCCGTTCCGTATTCATCAGTGATGAAAAGGGCATCCTGCACGTGCTGGACATCCGCGACGGGAGGGTGCTCTTGACGATACCGCTTCACCCGTCACCCGTCACCTCCATCACACTTTCTCCCTGCGATTCCACGGTTGCCTGCGGGCACGTGGACGGTACGGTCTCTCTGGCAGATTCCGCAGATATGAGCAGCCTGAGGATTCTTTGCGGCAACGACAGCCCGGTCCGATCTCTCACCTTCAGCACGGTGGGAACGGAGCTCCTTGTCATCTGCGAGCAGGTGTCTCCCACCCTCTGGAATGTTGCCAGCGGGACAAAGACCCGGGTCTTTTCCGGCTCTTTCGGGCGGTCATCCTGCAGCGCAGTATCTGCCGAAGGCGGGTGGTTTGCACTCGGGGGAGACGACCATATGCTCCGGTGCTGGAAAAGAGGGGAACCGTTGCCGGCAACCGTCATCCCGCAGTACAGTCGCCAGATCACCTGCTGCTCCGCAGTCCCGGAGGGGAGTCTCCTTGCCACCGGTTTCCATGACGGTACGATCCGGATCTATCATATGCCCAAAGGACGCCTCCTCAGGGAGTATAAAGGGCACCAGAAAACCATTATATCCTGTGCCATGAGCCCCGACGGAGACCGGCTTGCCACGGTCAGCTGGGACGGCACCACAAAACTCTGGCGGCTCCCGAAGGGGGAGATCCTGCGGACGCTGGACGCACATGCGGGAGGGATTATCTCCCTCGCCGGTCCTGCCGGCACCCTCATCGCCACGGTGACGGAAGACGGGTTTGCCCGGATCCTCGAAGGTCCGGACAGCGCCCCGGTCCGTACGATCGATCTCTACACCCCGTCTGTCCGGGCAGCGGCGGTGAGCGCCGATGGTATGTACCTTGCCAGCACCGGGGCAGATGCCACGCTCCGGTGCTGGACAATCCGGGACGGGGGCCTCGCTGCTTCAGGTGACCATCTCGCTACTTCTCTGCGGTGCTGCACCTTTCTTCCCGACACTTCAGCGCTTGTCACCGGTGGCTGGGACGGGGCCTGCCGCTTCTTCCGGGTCCCGGATCTCAGACTCCTCCGGACTATTTTCGGGCATACCAGTATGGTGACCTGTTGTGCCGTTTCGCGGGACGGCTCCCTGCTTGTCACCGGGAGTAATGATACCACGGTCAGGCTCTGGAGGATCTCAGATACTGAAGCATACGCGGTCCTCCGCGAGTCCCGGTCGGAAGTGGGCGCGGTTGCACTATCGCCGGACGAGACCCTTCTTGCCACCGGCAGTGCTGACGGGATGATCCGGTTCTTTAGGCTCCCGCACGGGACACCTGCGGGAGAACTGCCGGTCCTGCCGGGGAAAGTGACCTCCCTTGCTTTCACTCCGGACGGCTGCATTCTTGCTGCCGGATTTGACTGTGGTACCTGTACCCTCCTGTCCCTGCCGGAGAAGGCCATCCTCCGCGCGATCCCTGCCCATTCCGGTGCAGTGACCGGAATTGCCATCCTTCCGGATGGCAGGACCCTGGTGACTGCAGGCAGGGACGGGATGTGCCGGTTCCATCCCCTGCCCCTTACCCCTTTCCTCGTCCATGCCTGTCTTGCCGATATCCCTGCCGCGGTATCCGGGGAGACATCCGCCCGCGGGAGTGCCGGGGGTGCCCAGTGGGCTTTCCTCCTCACCCTCCTTACCGCCCGCTTCCGGGGCGAGATCGAAATATGCCCGCCACTGGACGTGTCCGGGTGCTATGATATCCAGATTGTGGGGTGAGCAATGACAAACGATGATAACCGGGACAAGAGCGGTGTGCGGCTGGGTGTGGATTTCGGTATCAGCACGATGGTAATCGCCGCCCGCGGCAATGGCCTGGCGTGTCATACCGTGGAATTTGCAGGCCTCTCCCGGGAGTTTCCGGCCATACCGGGGGGTGCACCCGTCCATGGCATCCCGTCCCTTATCCGGTATGAAGGAGGGAAGGCGGTACAGTACGGTGACGAGGTGGCCCGCGGGGGAGCGGCCGATGGTCCATCAACTGCCCGGTGGCTGTGCCACTACCTGTGCGACGGGAGCCCGGTCAGGATACCTGCCGGGAACGGCTGTGTGGTGGGATACGAGGAGGCTGCGGCTGATTTTCTGGCCCCGGTCCTCACCCGTGCGCTCAGCCGGTATCCCGGTGCCGGGCTGGTTTTTACCCTTCCCCGGGATGCACCCGCAGCGTATCCGGAATTCCTGCAGAAGGTTGCCCGGAGAGCAGGAGCAGCATCCTGCTCTGTCCTCAATGAGTATCGGGCTGCTGCGGCAGGGTACGGGTACTCCCCCGTTGCCGGGGAGCCTTTTTTTATTGTCACCTTGGCGGAGACCGGACTTGAAGTGACGGTCCTTGCAGCGGATGACCGGCCTGCAGGCCCGGCCGGGGGAGATCTGCGGGTGCTGGCACGGGCCACCGGATCTGTGGGTTGCCGGGCGCTCGACACCTGGATCGCACAGGATCTGCTTATAAAATTCCGACTGCCCGAACGTGATCCGCGGGCTGTACGGATCATGCCGCAGCTCCGGTATGAAGCTGCACGGCTGCGGGAACACCTTTCCGTTACAGGAGAAAAAGAGGTCCGGCTTAAGGATACCGTGTCGGGGAAGACCTTCACAGCCGTATATACAACAGCAGATCTCGACCGGGTCCTTGCCAGTCACGACGTTATTCTGTCTCTGGAGGAGTGCATGGGCCGGGCACTCTCCGCAATGCGGATGCAGGGTGGGGACGAAAACCAGGTCCGGGCTGTGCTCCTCCTCGGGGATGGGTGTGCCCTGACGGCCATACAGGATGCAGTGCGGTCGCGCTTTACCCTGGCCATGCTCTACACCGATCACCCGGTGGATGCCGTTGCCTGCGGGGCTGCGTTATATGCCGCCCCGGCCCGGCTCAAGGACCGGATCACCTGCTCCTATGCCCTGCGTTACTGGGACTCCGCTGCCCAGGAGCACCGCTACCGTTTTCTCGTGCACAGCGGTACCCGCTACCCGAGCGCCGGGCAGGTGGCCCGGATCGTTATCAGTGCTGCTTACGACGGCCAGACCCTGCTGGGGATTCCTCTCTATGAGATCGGGGGTACTGCAGGGGATTCGCCCCCCCTGCTGGAACTGGTCTCGGACACTGGCGGTGGTGTACGGCTTGCCGGCCCGGCTCAGGACGCGGATTTTGCAGGGAGGATCGTGCACGTTAATGAACGCTCACCCATCCTGCTTGTCGCAACCCCGCCGGCCCGCAAAGGCGAGCCCCGGTTTGAATGCACGTTCATCATCGATCCTGATCGGAACCTCTGCCTCTCGGCACGCGACCTGGTGACGGGGATGCTCGTGAAAGTGAATGCGCCGGTCCACCGGCTGATGTAAAATGAAAAGGAGAAGAAACCATGGATATGCAGGAACTCGAGATAACGATTGATAAGGAAGGAAGGGTACAGTTCGCCGTCCGCGGCGTGCATGGCGAAGGCTGCCTTGGGATTACAAGGAATATCGAAAATGCTGTCGGAACCGTCGAAAAGCGGGGATATACCGCGGAATATTACGAACAACCGGTGAGCGTCAGCGATCACCGCTCTGTTAACCGCTGACTTTCTCTAAAACTTTACCGGGTTTTTGCAGGGCATTAAAAAAAATATATTCTCAGTTCCCCGCAAGTTCCCGTACCTTTTCGATATTGCCACGGTCGTTACGGCGCTCATCGACCGGCGTTTCGCAGACCAGCGGGAGCGACGAGATAACGGTATTGTGCAGGATCCGCCTAAAGCCGTCCTCGCCAATGAAACCCATGCCGATATGCTCGTGCCGGTCAAGGCCGCTTCCCCGGTCTCCCTTTGTATCGTTGAGATGGATGACCCGGAGGTGGTCAAGGCCGACCTGCCCGTCGAACTGCGCAAGGGTGTCTTTGAGGCCCTCGTCTGTCCTGAGCTCGTAGCCGGCGGCAAACGCATGGCAGGTATCGAAACAGATCCCGATCCGTCCGGGGAACGGGAGCCCGTCCATGATCGCCCCGATGTGCTCGAAGGAGCTCCCCACGCTGTTCTTCTCGCCAGCGGTGTTCTCGAGAAGGAGCATCACCTTATTGTCAGCACCGTCAAGCGCCGTGCTGATCGCCCTGATGACCCGCATCCTCCCGCCCGCGATCCCGTCCCCGAGGTGGTGGCCGAGGTGGGTGACGAGGTATGGGATTTTGAGCCGGCCGCAGCGGGAAAGTTCGGCGGTGAGAGTGGCGACGGACTTCTCAAAGATCTCCGGTTTGGGCGAAGCAAGGTTCGGGAGGTAGGGCATGTGGTCCACCGGGATAATACCGGTGGTCCTGACCTTTGCCCGGAACAGGTCCGCAGCCTCATCCGCGAGGGGCTTGTATCCCCAGCCCCGGGGGTTGCGGGAGAAGATCTGGAAAACATCGCACCCGGCATCCTTTGCCCGGTCAACCGCGAGATCGAGCGAACCGGCAATCGAAACATGCACGCCGACTTTTACCATGGACTGCATCCTGCCCAGCATTTGTATCTCCTGATCAGATCGGGGCGTGCAGGATATTAGGAGGTTTGGATCATACCGTACCGGGCAGAAGGAGTTCCGGACCCGGCAGAGCGGAAGGAAAAATAATCACCATGTCATGGTGCCCGGTATGACCGGGAGAATGCCGGATTCACCGGTCCGGGTTCTGCACCTGCAACGACATGCCATAGCGTTTCGTCCCGACAGAGCGCAGGGGTTTACCGGTACTGTTTTTTGGAATCTCGTCCACAAACCAGATCCGGCGGGGGACCTTGGACTGGACCAGACGATCAAGGAGAAACCGGCGGAGTTCCTCTTCGGATACCCGAAGATCTGCCGGTACAACCATCGCTTCAATATCCTCGCCAAGCAGGGGATCAGCGACCTGGAAGCTCATCGCATCCTTCACGCCCGGGTGCGATCGTAAAACGGCATCAATCTCAGCCGGTGAGATCTTCTCCCCTCCTTTATTGATCAGCTCTTTCTTCCTGCCGGTGATGAAAAGGTATCCCTTCTCATCGATATATCCCATATCTCCGGTATAAAACCAGCCATTCCGGAATGCGGTTTTATTCTCTTCAGGGGCATCCAGATAGCCGCTGATCACTACCTGCCCCCGTATCACGATCTCCCCGGTTTTTCCGGGTCTGACCGGTTCGCTGTTATCATCCAGGATATGAACGGATTCAATCACCGGGATGCCGACTGAACCGCGTTTATAGGGTACATTCCGACTGATAAACGCAGCTTCCGTCATCCCGTACGACTCTAGTAAAGGGGCACCGGCCAGCGTCTCCAGTTCACGGCGGACCTCATCCGGCATGAAAGCCGATACCGTGCCTATGAACCGGAGTGAATTATGCGCCAGTTCTTCTGCATTGACCTTTTTTAGCTCCTGCAGGATTGCCTGGTGAAGTGCAGGTACGCCCCAGTAAAAGGTGGGCTTTTTTGTCTTCAGCAGAGGAATAAAATCGGAGGGGATAAAATCCCTGGTGCAGATTACGGTTCCGCCGGCGAGCAGCGGTGCGAGAAGTGTACTCAGTAATCCCAGCCCGTGAAAATAGGGAACAATATGGAGACTCCGGTCTTCATGCGTCAGGTGATTTAAGTCACGGGACATATGCGTGATTTCACTCAGCAGTTCCTGGGAATACGGGACGATTTTTGGTGTGGAGGTGGTACCTGAAGTCGGTATCAGCGTGGCGATATCCGAGGGGAGTCCGTATACTGCCTCATTTGGCTCCTGTGGCAGTCCTGCGGCCAGGGTAAATCTTCCGGCTTTACGGGAGACAGCAGTCAATTCGATAACCGGTATGTCACGCGTTGCTGCTGCTGACCGTGCAGCGGTATTCAAATTCTTCTGTACAACCATTCCGTTAATCTTAAATTTTGAGAAATAGGTGTCAAATTCCTGTGCCTTGTTCTGAGGATTGAGCGGCAGGCTCGTAAATCCTGCCATGATAGAAATAATACTGACTGCCGTTTCAGGACCGGAGGGCGCTGTTACGGCAATCCTGTCATTCCGGTGAAATCCCATAGAACAGAGTGTTTTTACCGTATCGTAGACCTGCAACCGGAGATCGTGGTAGGTGAGCGGCTGGTACCCCGGGGATACAATTGCCGGATGGTCCGGGTCCTGGTTGCCATCGAACAGCATATCCCTGAGGGTAACAAGCCCGGAATTATTCATGGATGCACATCTTATTAATTCAGGTTACGGAAATAAATATCCCGCCCTCTGAAAAAAAGAGACCGGAAGTATTCAAACCGGTACCGGCTGCCGCTCACCCTGTTCATTGGTGAGGGTGCAGTTCCCCGCGATAAATACCGAAAGCAGAGGGGTGATAACGAGATTAAAGACTTCCCCGGATACGGGGGATCCGCGTCAGGATCGTTGCAGTGATGACAAAGATCAGCATGATAACGACGAGGATGACCAGCACAATTTTCAGCGCTCCCCGTGCCCGTCCAATGAGCATATGACCCGTCCCGGATAAAAATTCCTTGCGGAAGGGATGGATCACCTTGGGATGGTATACATACCGATCCTTGATGAGACCCGGGAAAGTCGTCACTGCTGCAATCGGCATGCCGCTTTTCTTTTATGGGGGGAAAACCGGGGATATCTCCGGGGTGCACCTCCGGTTACCGGACCTGTCCGGAGCGTCCGGCCTGCCATGCAAGGATTGACCGGCAACGAAGCGGGAGTAAAAGACCGGGCATAAATCAGTCGAAAGATATAATACCGGCTCACCCGATTGTGTAGTATACAACCCGGGGTACGGAATCCGGAACTGCCGGGGAGTGGT
>Ga0182027_10004149_pt1 | contig 22620 bp, 21 predicted proteins | sample 712E1DmetaG_FD_121300 | JGI IMG/M metagenome (GOLD analysis project Ga0182027, IMG submission 121300) | Permafrost microbial communities from Stordalen Mire, Sweden - 712E1D metaG (Illumina Assembly) | ecosystem: Environmental > Terrestrial > Soil > Wetlands > Permafrost | place: Sweden... | reverse complement strand
TAGGCCACGATCACTTCGTCTTTGCTGAACGCCGCGGGGTCGCCGTTGTAGGCCGCCTCGGTGTCGGTCTGGAGCAGCTCGCGAACTCGCGGCAGCTTGCCCAGAAACTCCAGCGCGAGCGTGCGCGCCATGTCCGGCAAGTCGCCGTCCGGGATTCCGGCGGGCGGGGCATACTCCAGGCTCTTTCGGATCTCGTTTTCGAGACGGCCCATCACGCTCTCGAGTAGCGCCATAGTTACGCCCTCGATCTCGGAGGAGTGGATCAGCGTGTCATCGAAGAAACCGGGAAACAGAAGGCGCAGCAGATCGACGGTGATATCGGCGATCCCCTGCTTGGACGGCAGGTTCTTGCAGTCCACGTGATTGATCCCACCTCCGCAGCCATAAGAGGCCAACAGGCGGTGAGCCACATCGGACAGCTTCTGCATTTCTTTATGCTACCCGAACCGCGAGCCGTAGTAGCCTTGAACTTAGAGGGGCCGCTGACGCTCACCACCCTGTTTGAGTTTCAGGACACGGTGCGCAAACAGCAGGCCAATGCGCTGATCCTCGAGGTCGCCGGTGTTCCTTACATGGATTCGGCGGGACTTGGAGCAGTCCTCGGTGCTTTTGTTTCCTGCCAGCGTCACGGGCGGAAGTTCGCTCTGGCGGGGGTTGCGCGACGTGTGCTCACGTTACTCGAAGTGACGAAGGTGGACGCGCTGGTGCCCCGCTTCGACACCTTGGAGACGGCCACGATGGCGTTGGCCGATCGAGCCGGCAGCGCGTAGCCCCGTCTCGCATCGCGTTCTCAGGTATACTCTCGTCGTGGTGCGCCGCGGATATTTGATTCTGCTTATCCCCTTTCTCGGTGCGCTGGCACAGGCTCCCGCCAGCGAGAAGTTGTTTACGGTCGAAGGCACGGTTGTGAATTCCGTGACAGGCGCGCCGCTGCGGAAGGTGGAACGGAGCCTGGCCAACGGGGCGATGTCTCAGCAGACGGCTGGCCCGCAGGCTCCGACCGCGACCTTTGCGGGTAAGACCGACGCCGACGGAAAATTCCGGTTCGAGCACGTGCCCGTGGGAACCTACTGGCTCACGGCAAAAAAGCCGGGCTTCGCAGATGGCCGATTCCCGAAAGGTGTTCCATTGCGCGTCTCTTCCGGCCAGGAGGTCGCCGATCTGGACATCCGGCTGATCCCCCATGCCACGCTATCCGGTCACGTTCTGGATGAGGACGGAGAACCGTTTCCCGGTGCGACGGTTTCCGTGCTCTCGTACAGCTTTGCCGGAGGCCACCGCAGGCAGATGGCTGTGGACATGGCTCGAACCAACAACAAGGGCGAATTCAGCCTGGACAGAGTTCCTCCGGGACACTACTTCCTTTGCGCCGATGTTTCACGAATGGAGTCCTTTGGAAACGGAGCGCCGCCGGCCCCCGCGGATGGCTCGCCGGAAACGGCGTACGTCGGCACCTATCTTCCGAACACGCTCGACGTGGCGGATGCGCAGAAGGTCGACGTCGCCGCGGGGGCGGAACTCTCCGGCTTCAACATACAGCTCCGAAAGTCGGTGGTCGTGCGCGTCAGGGGCAGGCTGCTGGAGGCCAACGGAGATCCCGTCACGGGGGAAGTTATGTTCCAGGGCGGTCCGCGTCTAGGCGCCATGTTCGGGACCATGGTGAGGGATCCCAAGGGCATGTTCGAGTTTACGAATGTGCAGCCGGGCGTTTACACCGCCCTGACCATTCAGATGCAGGGGGCGCGCCGCAAGATGATTATGCAGTCCCTGGTGGTTCCCGAAAAGAATGTCGAAAATCTCGAGTTGGGCGCCGCGGAGGCGACAATTCAGGGCAAGGTATCGATAGATGGCGATGCCAAGCTCCTGCCCGATGGGTTTCAGATCTCCCTGACACCCGGAATGCGAGGGGTGCCCCTGGTGCCCGTCGTCGCCTGGGCCGACAAATCTGGCGCGTTCACGCTCGAGCACGTGAGCCGCACAACTTACGATCTCGCGCCTCATTCCGCGCCCACCGGCACCTACGTGAAATCGGTGATGTTCAATGATCACGAGTCACTGGGACAGGAACTGGATTGCTCGGCGCTCACGGCCGGCACATTGAGGATTGTCCTCGGTACGGATGGCGCCAAGGTGGAGGTCCACGTTACGAGCGAGGACAAGCCCGCACCCGACGCCACGGTCGTGCTGGTTCCGGTGGACCCGAACCTTCGCTTTCCAGAGACAGTCAGTAGGGGACGGAGCGATGCAGCGGGCCACCTTACGCTCAAGGATGTTCCGCCCGGCAGCTACCTCGCCTTCGCCTGGGAAGAGGTCGAGGACGGCGTCTGGTTCGATCCCGATTTCATGCGGACCGAGACTCATGGGGTCCCGGTTCACGTCGGGCCAAGAGGAAGCGAACAGGTGGAGCTGAACCTGATTCCCGCGGCTCGGTGAGCCCCTGCTTGCCTACGACCCCCCATCAACGATAGGATGATCCGATATTCGCTCGGGCGCCGTTCGCGCCGCGAGAGGAGACCCATGATTGCAACCGCCGAAAAAGTTACGCAACGTTTTCACCCCGTCAGCGCGCCGGACTACCTGCCCGTGCACCTGCTCCGCGACTTACAGCTTGGCAGGCTTCAAGCCACCGTTCGCCGCGCTTTCGACAACGTCGCGCTGGTCCGCGAACGCATGAAGGCCGGGGGCGTGCGCCCGGACGACATTGAGAGCCTCGACGATCTCACGCGCCTGCCCTTCACCGTGAAGGCCGACCTGCGCGACACCTATCCCTATGGTCTTTTCGCCTGTCCTCTCAGCGACATTGTCCGCCTGCACGCATCGAGCGGCACCACCGGCAAGCCGATCGTGGTTGCCTACACGCAGGACGACCTGAATGTTTGGACCTCGGTGATGGCCCGCGCCCTGGCCTCCTACGGCATCCACCGCGGCGACATTTTCCAGAACGCTCACGGCTACGGTTTGTTCACCGGCGGGCTCGGCTTTCACTACGGCCTCGAGGCCCTCGGCGCGACCGTCATCCCCATTTCCGGCGGCAACACGGACCGGCAGGTCATGATCATGAAGGATTTTAAGGTCACGTCGATCTGCGCCACGCCGAGTTACTTCGTGCACATGCTGGAGCGGGCTTCCGAGATGGGAATCGATGTCCGCGAGCTGCCTTTGAGAGCCGGCGGATTCGGCTCCGAGCCGTGGAGCGAGGCCATGCGCCACCGCATGGAAGAGGGCGCCGGCATCAAGGCCTACGACTGCTACGGCCTGACCGAGATCACCGGCCCCGGCGTCGGAGCCGAGTGCTGGTTCCAGCGCGGCCCGCACATTTTCGAGGACCACTTCTATCCCGAGGTCATCGATCCCGCGACCGGCCGCAACGTGCCCGATGGAGTCGAGGGAGAACTGGTGGTCACCACGCTCAGCAAGCAGGCCATGCCGATGATCCGCTTCCGCACGCGCGACATCACGGCGATCGAGCCGGAGGCGTGCCAGTGCGGGCGAACGCTGCGCCGGATCCGCCGCATCGGCCGCCGCAGCGACGATATGCTGATCATCCGCGGCGTGAATGTGTACCCGTCTCAGATCGAGACCGCGCTGCTGGCGGTCGAGGGCACGATGCCCCACTACCAGATCATCCTGACCCGCGAGAAGGGCCTCGATCAGATGGAAGTGCAGGTGGAGGTGACGCCCGAGCTTTTCGGCGACCGCATCCGCGCGATGGTGGAGTTGAACGAGAAGCTCACGCACGCCATGGAGCACTCCCTGGGTCTGCGCGTCAACGTGAGCCTGGTTGAGCCGCACAGCATCCAGCGAAGTGAAGGGAAGGCCAAGCGAGTGATTGACCGGAGGATGGAATCGTGAAAGTCCAACAGTTGTCGTTGTTCCTTGAGAACCAGCCGGGCCAGATCGTGAAGCCGTGCCGCCTGCTGGCGAGTCAGGGGATCAACATCCGTACGCTCTCGGTTGCGGACACCAAGCAGTTTGGCATCCTGCGGATGATCGTTTCCGACTGGCAGCGCGCCTCTCAACTGCTGAAGGAGGCGGGCTACGTGGTGAATATGACGGAGGTGGTGGCCATTGAGGTGCCGGACCAGCCGGGCGGCTTGTCCACGCTTCTGCAGGTGCTCGAGAACAGCCCGGTGAACGTCGAGTACATGTACTCGTTCCCGTCCGGACGGCGCGAGACGGCGGTAATGATTTTCCGCTTCGACCATCCCGACGCCGCCATCACGCTGCTCCAGGCCGCTGGAATCAGCGTGGTGAGCAGCGTGGAGATTTACAACCGTGTCGAAACGGCTTAGGTCCGCTCCCTCACGGTCGCGGTTCGGAATGAGTCGCCTCTTTCCGAACCGCGCGCCCGACTGCTAGTTGATCTTCAACGTGAGCGGCTGGGTCTTTGTCTGTCCTCCGCCCGTGGCCGTTACGGTGAGGTTATAGGTGCCCGATTTTGCGCTGGAGGTTGAAGCCAGTGTCAAGTAGGTGGTGCCGGTGCCCGGAGCCGCAATACTGGTGGGCGCGAACTTGCCCGTGGCTCCTGCCGGCAGTCCGCTGACGGACAATGCGATGGCGGCGTTGAACGTGCCGGTTTTGGCTGTCGATACGGGTATCGGCATCGAGCCGCCTTTGTTGAGCACGACCGTGGTGCCGCCCAGTGTCAGCGTAAAGCTGGGCGCCGCGACCGTCATGACGAACCCCGCGAGTTTCGTCACTCCGGCGCCGGTGGCCGTGATGATCAGGTTATAGGTTCCGATGACCGGGGCCGCCCCCGCCGTCAACGTCAGCGTGCTCGTGCCATTGCCCGGCGACGCAATGCTCGCGGGCGAGAAACTGGCCGTGACTCCCGACGGCATGCCGCTCGCCGATAGCGTGATGGCCGACTTGAAGCCGTTGACCGCCGCCGTCGTGATCGTGTTCTTGATCGAACTGTTCGGCGTCAGGCTGTTCGCCTTCAGGTTCAGAGTCAGGTTGAAGCTGGCCGGGAGAACCGTCAACGTGAGTTGCTGGGTCTTGGTCACCGTGCCGCCGGTCGCGGTCACGGTCACCAGGGTAGCGCTGCCCGCCGCGGTCCCCGCCGCTGTGAAGGTCAGGGTGCTGCTGCCGTTGCCCGGCGCCAGAATGCTCGCCGGTACGAATTTCGCCGTGACTCCCGACGGCAACCCGCTCACCGCGAGCGCCACTGCCGAGTTGAATCCATTCCCCGCGACCGAAGAGAACGTGGCCGGCGCTGTGCTCCCCGCGGCCACCGTGGCGCCGGTGGGGCCGCTCAGCGTGAAAGTGGGCGCGATCACGGTCAGCGTGATCCGTGCTGTCCGGGTCAGCCCCCCTCCCGTTCCGGTCAGGGTTAGTGTGTAGGTGCCTGCCGCCGCGCTTGATGAGGCCGTGATCGTGACCGTCGAGGACGTGGTGAGGCTGGTGGGCGAGAAGCTCACCGTGACTCCCGCCGGCTGGCCGCTCGCAGAAAGAGCCACCGGCGAAGTGAATCCGCCTAGCCTGGTCAGAGTGAGGGTCGCCGTGTTCGACTTGGAGACCGCGACCGACACGCTCGATGGATTCGGCGTGAGGACGAAGTTGACCGAGGATGCGTCGTTCCAGTGGTTCACCAGCAGGTTCGCATCCACCGAACCTAGCCCGGTCGCCAGGTCGTACCCCCTGCCGGCGGTAAAACCCGTCACACCGGGCACGCTGTTGTTGCCGCTGGTTATATCGTGGAACACCGCGGCGCCGCCGCTTGAAAGCTGGCGCGTCGCCAGCGCGTACAGTGCCGGATTCACGTTTCCCAGCGGTGTCCCGGCATTCTGCAGCACCAGCGCCAACACGCTCGCCAGAGAGGGAGCCGCCGCGGATGTGCCGCCCACGCCCCACAGCCCGTTCTGGAACTCAATCAGGTAGGCGTCGTGGATCGCAGCCGCCATCGAAACGTCCGGCACGTCCCGCACTCCATCGGCCGGGACTCCCGGCGCGGATTGCCAGGCGGGCTTCGCGTACACGATGCTGGCCCCGCCTCCGCCCGCCCACAGAGCCCCGCTCGCCGCTCCGCTTTCGTTCCACGGCAGCTCGGGAATATAGCTCAGCGCGGAAGACATTCCCGTGCCGTTCGATGGCGACCAGTACAGGTTCGGATTGTAGGCGTCGTTGAACATCGTGCCGCCCACGCAGGTGCTGAACGGGGTGGAGCAAAGGGCGTTGACGGCGCGCCCGTAAGTGGCCGTCGCCGCGCCGGAGGAGTCGCAACCGGCGGCCCCGCTATCGCCCGAGGACACCAGCACCGTCATCCTCTGCGCCGCGGCCTGGCTCCACAAAGCGTTCCAGAAGCTGTTCCCGGAGGAGCCGGACGACGCTTCGCACTGGCCGTAGCTCAAGGTCACGATCGGCGCCACCTGGTGGCTTATGGCGTATTGCGCGGAAAGCGCCACACCGTCCGAGGCGCCCGATTTCGAGGTGACGAACAGCACCGTCGCGTTTCTGGCGATGGCTCCCGCCCATTCGACGTCCAAGGTCGATTCCATTTCGTCATCGCAGCCCGGATAACCCGGGTCGGGGCCGTTCACCAGGATCTGCGGGTCCTTGACCGGCAGCGCCGAGATGCTGCGGAAGGTGCGCACATCCGACAGCGTGATATCGGCGCGGCCCAGCACGGCGATACTCTGGCCGCTGCCGTCGATTCCCTGGCCATAGAGCGGGCCTACGTCGTAGATCGTGACCCAGTCCTGCGGCGCCAGGGAGTGTACGCCATTGCTCGCGGTGTAAGCGGGCGACGCCTTGTGCATCGGCGCGCTGCGAAAATCGTGCAGCGACACCACCCCGCCCACCACCCCCGCCAGCGCCTGCGGAATCTCGGGATCGCTCGCGTTGGCGAAGTGGGTTTCACCGTTGAAAGAATAATTCCGGATGGCCGTGTGGAACGCTGCTTCCACCTGCGCCGCAGTCCCGCTGAAGATCAAGGTGGTTCTGGCGGCGGGGGCTTCCTCGACCGTCATTCCGTACCCTTCGAGCCAGCGCTCGGCCGTGCGCAGGTCGTTTTCCGAGACGCCGAAGTGGCGCCCGAATTCTTCCGGCGTGAGCGACTGGCGATAGAAAGGAGATTCCGGGTCCTGCTGCGCGCGCAGAAACTCCTCGAGCGCCGCCTGCTGGCGCCCATCCGGCTTCAGGACCAGAATCATGCGGTCCATTCTCTGCCCACCCGGCGCTCGGCCGATGTCCAGCCCGGCTTTGGCCAGGGGATGTACGTTGCCCTGTAAGACAATGCGCTGCTGGGGATCCAAAGGACCCGTCGCCCGGTCCATCGGCTGGACGGACATCAGGCTCCGGGAATCGGGCAAAGTCTGCCCGCAAACTGCGATCGACAACAAAAAGGTGGAGAACGGTAGTACTCCAACCCGCATAGCGATAAGCCTCCTACTGCGCTTATCGTCACCGGTTCGGAGAACGAGAGCAGAAAATCGTCACCCCACCTGCTTACGCGCCCGCGGCGGTCTGAGCGCCAGCGATAACAGTGTGCACACCACCGCCATGCAGGCCAGAATCAGATACACCTGGTTGTATCCCGAGGCAATGTTTCCCGCCGCTTTCGCGCGGTCCACCAGGTGCGCGAAATACTTGGGCACCAGGAATCCCGAAATCCCAAACGCCGTGAATACCAACCCGTAGTTGGCGCCCATGTTTTTGGGACCGTAGTAGTCGGCGGTCAAGGAAGGCATCAACGCCAGGTAGCCGCCGAAGGCAAACACGCCCACGCACAGGCCGACCAGCAATTGCGCCAAGCTGGTGGCGCCCCGTACCACGAAAGCGCAGGCAATGGCCGCGCACAGGCCCATCGTCAGCATGGTGCGGACGCGCCCCAGCCGGTCCGACACGCTGCCCCACACCAACCGGCCGACCCCGTTGAAGATGGCCACGATGCCCACCGCCGCTCCGGCCGAGACCGCCGTCTTGGGCATGGTCCCTGCTAGCGGCGCTACCTGGCTGATCGCCGTCAAGCCCACCGAGGCGCCCAGGAAGTAGACCACCCACAGCGCATAGAACTGCCAGGTCGCGAGCATGCCGCCGGGCGGCGTATTCTCGCGCGCCGAGACCGCCGTCGCGCTCGGCTGCCAGCCCGCGGGACGCCAGCCCGCCGGTGGCGCTTTGCAAAACTGCGCTGCCGTCACCACCCCGATCACAGAAATGATGCCGATGACAATAAATGTACTCGGGATTGTGGACGCGAAGCGCGTGGGGTCGGTGCCAATCAGCCGCTCGATCAGCGGCGCAAACACCAGCGGACTCACGCCGATCCCCATCACGGCCAGGCCCACCATCATGCCGCGTTTGTCCGGGAACCACTTCACCAGGGTCGCGATGGGCGCCACGTAACCGAAGCCCGTGCCCAACCCCGCCACGCAGCCGTAGGTCACAATAAGAGCGTTGGGATCCCGGCCCAGCACGGCTGAGAGCGCCCAGCCCAGTCCCACCAGCACGCCTCCGACGCTCGCCACCAGGCGCGGTCCCGAACGGTCCTGCCAGAGACCGCCTAAGATGGTCCCCGCAACCAACGCCAGAATGGAGTAACTGAACGGGTCGCTGGTCTGCACATTCGTCCAGCCGTAAGCTCGCGCCAGCGGTCCGCGAAAAACGGACCACGAGTAGAGCATGCCCAACAATACCTGCATCAAGATCGGCGCGACCGCGTATTTGGTGCGCGAAACTGCCAGTTGCGTAGCTGGCGTGGCCATAAGGATCTCCCGTCTCCACCGGTGGTTGGAACCGGCCCGGTGGTTCTGGGTAGTATGGCACGACCAGGCGGGGGTTGTAAAAGGGCGCCGGACCGAAGCCAGCGCCCTTGCCGGCTGATTACACTACGCCCCCGTCGAGCGGGTTCGGGGCTCGCCCGCTTGCTGGGCGTTGACGAATTCTTCGAGCTGCCGGTGCGCTTCTTCCTTGGTGATCCCGTAGCGCTCCTGGATCTTGCCCACCAGTTGGTCGCGCTTGCCCTGAATTTGGGTGAGATCGCTGTCGGTCAGCTTGCCCCATCTCTCTTTCACTTTGCCGGTGTACTGCTTCCACTGTCCTGCAAATTGATCCCAGTTCATACGTGGAACCTCCTGCGGATGGGAGAGCAATCACCCCGCCAAACGCAACCCATAGAAAAACCTTGAACGGGTGTATAAAAACTTCCTACCTGTGGCGCGCTAGCCTCCGCCTGGCACCGTGGCGGATGTGTAGCACTTCAACCTGCTTCTGTGTTTCCAGAACACGGAAGATCACGCGGTACACGTGAGGCCTCTGGCCGTACAGAAGATGCCTCAGCCGATCTGTCTCGGGCGTCACCGGGCATCGGTTGGGCCGCTCTTCCAGACTAAGAATGGCGTCCTTCAGCCCCCGATACCATTTCAGTGCCGCGCCCGAATGCCCGGCGTCACTGTCTTCGTACAGTTGAGCAAGATCGCGCTCGGCGCGGGTAGCGATTTTAACGAGGTAGGCCATGGCTGGCTTCGAAGTCGTCGAAGAACTCCCTGGCCGGCCTGATCCTTCCCTTTCGTGCGTTCTCCAGGCCCTGACGGATCCCTTCCTTCGCATCGCCGCGGGCTGCGATGTCGAGCAAGCGCTGATAGGCTTCGGCGTCTTGCACGACGGCCGCTGCTTTCCCGTTCACCGTGAGCACCACGGGCCGTTTGGTTTGCTTCAATTGCTTCATGAAGTCGCCGGACCGGCGCCGGAAGGTCGTCAGCGATTGAATGTCCTTGGCGATGTCAATCATAGGCCTACTGCCATTGAAGCACCTTTTAAGGTGCTACAGCAAACTGAGCGGATCCACGTCGATCACCACCGCCGTGGCCGGCCAGCGGCGCCTCTCGGCGTAGCGGCGCACGGTCTCGAGCGTCTCCTTCAAGGCGGTGCGGCTGGCGGCCTTGATGAGCAGTTGGTAGCGGTACTCGCTCTTGAGCCGCGGCACCGGAGCCTCCGCCGGCCCGAGCATCTTGATGTGTTCGGGCGGAGGCGTAAGCAGCACGCCCAGCTCGCCGCTCATACGCAGCGCGTCTTCCTTGCTCTCGCTGCGCACCAGCAGGTTGGCCAGCGCGCTGAACGGCGGGTAGCGCATCAGGCGGCGGAATTGCAGCTCCTTCTCGTAGAAGCCGTCGTAATTCTGCGCGGCGGCGAAGCGCACGGCGTAGTGGTCGGGGTTGATGGTCTGCACCAGCACTTCGCCCTTGATGTCGCCGCGGCCGGCGCGTCCCGCCACTTGCGTGAGTAACTGGAAGGTGCGCTCGGCGGCGCGGAAATCCGGCATGCCCAGGCCGACGTCGGCCGAGATCACGCCCACCAGCGTGACGTTCGGGATGTCGTGCCCCTTGGCGATCATCTGCGTGCCCACCAGGATGTCGTAAGCTCCCTCGCGGAAGCCATCGAGAATGGTCTCGTACTGGCGCTTGCCGGTGATGGTGTCGCGGTCCATGCGAGCCACGCGCGCCTCGGGAAGAATGCGGTGCAGCTCTTCCTCCACGCGCTCGCTCCCGATCCCCAAAAAGTAGATGTGCTCGCTGTGGCACTTGGGGCAATGGGTCGGCACGCGCTCGGCGTAGTTGCAGTAGTGGCACAGCAGGCGCTGGTCGCGGCGATGGTAGGTGAGCGTGACCGAGCAGTTGACGCACTGGATGCGCTCGCCGCAGGAGCGGCAGGCGACGAAGCTCGAGAACCCGCGCCGGTTGAGCAGCAGCATGGTCTGCTCGCCCGCCGCCAGGCGCAGCCGGATCTCCTCGATCAGCCGCCGCGAAAACGTGCTCTGCTTGCGCGTGGCCAGGAACTCGACGCGCATGTCGATGAGTTCCACCAGCGGCAGCGGGCGCTGTTCGATGCGCTCCGGCAGCAGCAGCAGCGTGTACTTGCCGCGCTCGGCGTTGTACCGGCTTTCAAGACTCGGCGTGGCCGAGCCGAGCACCACGCAGGCCCCGGCCGCGCGCGCCCGGACGATGGCGACGTCGCGGCCGTTGTAGCGCGGGGTTTCCTCCTGCTTGTAGCTGGAGTCGTGCTCTTCGTCCACCACCACCAGGCCCAGGTCCGCCACCGGCGCGAAGACGCCCGAGCGCGTCCCCACCACCACCCCGGCGGCCCCCGAGCGGATGCGGCGCCACTGCTCGCCGCGCTCGGCGTCGCCGAAGGCCGAATGCAGGATGGCCACGCGGTCCCCGAATCGGTGGAAGAACTGGCCCGCCATAGCCGGCGTGAGCGCGATCTCCGGCACCAGCAGCAGCGCCCCGCGGCCCGTGGCCAGCGTGGCGTCGATGGCGTTCAGGTAGACCTCGGTCTTTCCCGATCCCGTGACACCCTGCAACAGGAAGGTGCGGAATTGTTTCGCCTCGATGGCGGTGCGAATGTGCTCGAAGGCCGCCTGCTGGTGCGCGTTGAGCAGGTGCGGCGCCCGGTTGTAGGCGCTCGAGATGGGCGAGAGTTCCGGACGCAGGGTGAGGATGCCGCGGCGGGCCAGCGCGCGGGCCGCGTCCCCGGCGTTCTTCACCGAGGCCTCGATGTCTTTCAGGTTGTGCGAGCCCGGATGCAGGTCCAGATACGCCAGCAACTCGCGCTCGGCCTTCTTGTATTTGCCTTCGGGCGGCGGGGCCGCGGTCTGAACGCGGAGCCGGGCCGAGGGCGAGCGGAACGGATCGCGCTGCGCTTCCACGTCCTCGATCTGGACGAAAGCGCGTTTTTCGAGAGCGCGCAGCAGGCGCGCCGCCTCCGGCAGCTTGCGGATCAGTTGCGAGAGGGAAACCCCGCGGAACTCGAGCGCCCGCATGAGCTGCACCGCCGGGTCTTCGGTCGAGTTTGTGAGCGAGAGCTGGCGCAACGCGTCGCGGCCGGCATCGGTCAGCGTGTAGACCTTGCCGTGCCGGATCTCGCCGCCCACCGGCGCCATGGCGCGCAGCACCTCGCCCAGCGGAGCGCAATAGTAGTCCGCGATCCAGCGGCCCAGCGCCAGCATGTCCGGGGTCAGCGCGGGCTCGGCGTCCAGAAGCCGCAGCGCGTCGCGCGTGCCGTTTTCGGGCGGCTCTCCGTGCACCCGCACGACGAAGCCTGTCATCTTGCGCGTCCCGAAAGGCACCAGCAGCCGGCAGCCCGGCTTGACGCGGTGCCGCAGCGTCTCCGGCAACCCATACGTGAACGCCCGGTCGAGCGGCACCGGCAGGCTCACATCACAATACATCGGCAATGTTTCGGGCGCCGCCACGGGTTCCATCAATGCGAGCTCACACCCCATATAAGAGGATGGTGGGGCGAACGAGCAAGCATTCTCTATCGTAGCTTTACATGGCGCCCCGGAAGCGTTCACAATGGAACCCAGAGAGGGGGGGCTATGCCTGCGCGGCCGAAACGGGAGACCGTCGATCTTTCCGAGTACCCCGACATGGTGGTAGTCTACGTGGGGATGCGCGTCCATACGCTGACCGGAATCAGGACCGCGCTGGGATTCAATGGGCAGATCTCGCGAGCGATCGCGGCGAAACCCGAGGGCTTGCTGCTGCACGAACCCATGATGTACTCCCTGCGCCACATCGGAATGCGCCAGTACTGGCGCGATTTCGACTCGCTCGAGGCGTGGACCCGCTCCCCACCGCACAAGATATGGTGGCGCGATTTCCTTCAAGATAGCGGCGGCACCGGCTTCTGGCACGAGACGTACTTGCGCAGCGGCGGCATGGAAGCCGTCTATATCGACATGCGCGTGCCTTCGGGCTTCGCCAGTTTCGCCCCGGTGAAGTCGGCCAAAGGCTCGATGTTCTCCGCCCGCACCCGCGCCCGTGCCGAGGGCCATTTCGCCAGCTGATCGCTATGGGAACTCCCGCTTTCCTGTTTGACCTTGACGGCACGCTCGTCGACAGCGTCTACCAACACGTGCTCGCCTGGCGCGACGCGCTCGAAGAGGCCGGCCTTCCGCTGGCCGTATGGCGCATACACCGCCGCATCGGGATGAGCGGCGGTCTGTTCGTGAACGCCCTGGCGCGCGAGACCGGCCGGGAACTGGCGCCCGCCGAGGTGGAGCGCATCCAGAAGCTGCACGCGGCGGCCTTTCGCCGTTACGCTCCCCAGGTGCGCCCTCTGCCCGGCGCGCGTGAGTTGATGGCCTATCTGGCGGGGGAGGGCGTGCCGCACGCTATTGCCACCAGCGGCTACCAGGAGGGCGCGCGCGCTTCGCTCGACCTGCTCGGCATCGGGCCCGAGGTGCCGCTGGTCACGCGCGATCAGGTGGCCCGCGCCAAGCCCGATCCCGACCTGTTTCTGGCCGCCGCCTCCCGGCTGGGCGTGCCCATCGAAACCGCGGTGGTCGTGGGCGACAGCATTTGGGATCTGCTCGCGGCCCGCCGCGCGCGGGCTCTCGGCGTGGGCCTGCTCTCCGGCGGCTACGGCGAGGACGATCTCGCTCGCGCGGGCGCGTATCGTATCTACCAGGATCCGGCGGACCTGCTGGCGCATCTGGACGAGGTGGGCGTGAGGCCGGCGCCGTAGCCCCTCACCGCCCCTTGAAGTGCACCGTGAAGGTCATGAAGAACCACCCCACCCTGCCGGCGCAGGTTGACGGCATATAGGTCCAGGTCGAGACGAGCTTGATGGCTTCCTGGTTCAGGTCGGGATGGAGCTGGTCAATTGCTCTCAGGCCATAAACGTGTCCCGTGTTTGTTACGTATCCCTCTAACAGCACGTCGAACACCGCGATGGAAGAAGACCGCTGCGGCGGCTGCGGTGTGTTGACCGGGAACGGCGGGAGAAGCTCGGGACAGGCGAAGCCGTTGGCGTTCGCCGGCAGGGTGAAGAAGTCCGGCGGATAATCGTTCTTCAACTCCACCGTTTCTTCGACCCCAATGACCTGCTGCCCGCCCACCCAGCGCTCGATGTGGCCCGGCAAGAACGCGTTCTGGAACGGGAAGTAGTTCGAATCCTTGGTGAGCGTGTCGCCCGTGCGAATTGACAGCAGCCAGCCGTGCTGGCTCTCGACGCAAATCTCGTTGGCCTGCTCATGGTCTCCGGCCACGGTATCGAATTCGATGCAGCGGGTCCCCTCGCTGGGCTCCGTGATGGATCGGATGATGTCCTGAGCGTCGAAGTGCACCAGGTAGATGGGCGCCACCTGGTCGAGCACATGGACCACGCCCGGCATCGGCACGCCCGGTTGCGTGGCGTTGAAGCGGTCCCCGTTGCGAATCTGTGTCACTCGATACGCGCCGTAAACCCATTCCTGGCGGCGCAGGTGGTATCCGCCGACGCTGCTGACGTATTCGCCATCGTAGGGATCGCCCGGCGCCGGGTTGGGTACGTGGAAGCGCAGCGTGAGCACGTTGGGCGGCCAGACCGCCGGCGTGCTCAAGTGGTTCGCGCGTTCGAGCAATCGCACCGCCTCGGCACGCAGCGTGGGGTCCTCAGGAGCGCCGGAGCCCGCGCGAAGCGTGGCCGTTTGCGCGTAGGCGGACAGTGGCGCCAGCGTGAGAACCAGTACCGCCGTCGAGGCGCGCATCCTGACCGACATTCTACCCCCGCCCCATGATCTTTTCCAGAAACTCCGGAATTTCGAAGACGGCGCGATTTTGCACCGCCGTGGCCCGCGCGCGATAGCGCTCAAAGGTGGACGGTTCCAAAAGCCCGCGCACCGCCTCCGCGACGCCGCGGAAATGCGGCAGCACCAGCCCCACGCCCTGCTCCACTACCCAGTCCGCGTTGTAGCGCTCCTGCGGCAGGGTAAACGCGTTTCGCTCCACGATCACCGGCAGGTTCATGGCCAGCGCCTCGCTGATGGAGCCGGGGCCCGGCTTGCCCATGAAAAAATCGCTCAGGTGCATGTAGTGGCGCACCTCGGTGGTGAAGCCCTCGACGAAGCAGGGCATGCGAAACCGCCGGGCGCGCAGGGCCTCGTAGAGCTTGCGGTTGTGCCCGCAGATCAGGATGAGTTGGAGTGCCAGCGCGGAGCGATCCAGCCGCTCGGCGATCTCGATCATGACCGAATTGCCCTCGCCGCCGAAAAGCACCAGGCCCGTGGGAAACGCGGGCTCGAGTCCCAGGCGGCCGCGCGCCGCTTCGCGATCCGCCTCCACCGGCTCGTAGAAGCGCGGATGCAGGATCATGCCCGAGGCGCGAAAGATGTGGTCGTCAGGATGCCCCAGCGCGCGCGCCTGCTCCACCGCCTTGGCCGATCCGCAAATCAGGTAGTCGGACTCGCGCTCGATCCAGAAGTGCGGCGGATAGTCCGCCAGGTCCGTGAGGATGGTTACGAACGGCACGCCCGGCCGCGCCTTGCGGACGCTTTCGGCCAGCGCGCGGTCGAAGTTCGGCACTAGGGAAACCACCAGGTCCGTGTCGCGGCCGCGCCAGAAGTCCTCGAGCAGGCGGACCTGCTTGGGGTGATACAGCCGGATGAGCTGATGCATCCCCCACACCAATTGCGCGGAGCCCAGCGTCCACCCTTTCTTGAGCATCAGGTTGTAGACGTCCTGCAGGCGCAGGCCGAAGTACTTGCGGAAAATGTCGAGCGGGTCCATCACCTCCTGCAGGTTGACGAGGCGGATCTCCCACGGCCGCCCGCTTTGCGCGATGGCCAGGCTCAGGGCATTGGCGGCGCTGCGGTGGCCGCCGCCGGCGTCGAAATAGAGGAAGTCGAGGCGTTTCATCGGGGCTGCTATGATTCTTCCACAACTTAGAGGCCCTCAGCCGCAAAAAACATCCTTCTTAATCATTGTTTGTTATCAGATTCACGGGCCCGTAATGTGCGGAGCGTACAAATGAATCATGCGCTGCGATATGCACGTGCACACGATTCACTCCGGGATGTGTACTCTGCCGGTGTTGAACCGAGTGTGTCGGGAGAGTTACACGCAGCCCGACGCTCTCTACGAGCGCCTCAAACGCGCCGGCATGGATCTGGTTACGGTGACCGACCACGATTCCATCGACGCCGCGGAGGCCCTGCGGCGCCATCCTGATTTCTTCCTCAGCGAGGAAGTGACCTGCCGCATGCCCAGCGGCACCGAAATCCACCTGGGCGTCTACGACATCGAGGAGCGGCACCATGTCGAGATCCAGCGGCGCCGTTCGGACATCGAATCGCTGGCGGCCTACCTGGATGAGCAGGGCCTGTTCTTCACCATCAACCACCTGTTCTCCTGCCTGACCGGACGGCGCCACGTCTCCGACTTCGATCGTTTCGAGTCCCTCTTTCCCGGCTTTGAAACGCTCAACGGCCACATGCTGCGGAGCATGAACCGGCGCTCGGCGGAGCTGGCGGAATTGCTGGCGAAGGCGCCGGTGGCGGGCAGCGACGCGCACACGCTGGCCTCCGCGGGCCTGGCCTGGACCTCGGTTCCCGCCGCCCGGACCAAGGCCGAATTCCTCACGGCAGTCCGGCGCGGACATGCCCGCGTCGACGGCGCTTCGGGGACTTTTCGGAAGCTGACCACGGACGTCTTCCGCATCATTCTGTCGATGGCACGGGAGAACCCGGCGACGCTGCTGCTGGCGCCGCTGGCCGTCGCGGTGCCCGCCGCCATTGCCTTGAACTACGCGCTCGAAGCCGCCTTCCTGTGGCACTGGACGCGCAAGCTCGGATGGATGCGGCCGCGGACCTTCGGTAGCGAGCCGGGCGCCTCCCCGGCGGTGTAACCATGACAACCGCAAGACCGATCTTCGACCTGATCGTGGCGGGCGACTACGGCATCATGCGCCGCGTCAACCGCTGGCGCGCGCCGCGCTGGGTGCGTATGTGGATGATTTGTGCGACCCGCGGCGGCGACGGCTGGCTGTGGTATCTGCTGGGCGCGCTGCTGCTGGTCTTCGGCGGCCCGCTGCGCCTCGAGGCCGTGGGTGCGGGCGCGCTGGCCACGGGCGCGGGCATCCTGGTGTTCCTCAAGCTCAAGCGCTGGACCGGCCGCAAGCGCCCCTGCGCCATCGAGCCGCACTGCTGGGCCACGCTCCTGCCTCCGGACCAGTTCTCGTTCCCGTCCGGTCATTCCATCACCGCGTTTGCGATCGCCATCGCTGTCGGTTCCTTCTATCCCGTCCTGCTGGCGGGCCTACTGTTCTGCGCCCTGAGCGTGGCCGTCTCGCGCGTCCTGCTCGGCATGCACTTCCTGAGCGACGTCACCGCCGGCGCGGCCATCGGCAGCCTGCTGGGTTACGCCGCGGCCGTCGCGATTCACTGACGCCCGCTATACTTCTGGTTGAGTGCTCCCAGCCTTCCTGATCTTTCTCGGCACCTACCTGGTACTCGCCATCGGCCGCCTGCCGGGCTTTCGCGTCGATCGCACCGGGGCCGCCATCATCGGCGCGGCGCTGATGATCGCCTTCAACGTGCTCACCTTCGCGGAGGCGTGGGCGGCCATCGACTACGACACCATCATCCTGCTGTTCGGCATGATGATCGTGGTCGCGAACCTGCGCCTGTCGGGCTTTTTCCGCGCCGTGGCGGCCTGGGCCGTCGAACGGGCGCACCGGCCCATCCTGATGCTCGCGGCGATCGTCGCCGTCTCGGGCGTCTTCTCCGCCGTGTTCGTCAACGACACCATGTGCCTGGTGCTGACGCCGCTGGTGCTCGAGGCGGCCGTCGCCCTGCGGCGGAATCCCGTGCCGTTCCTGCTGGCCGTGGCCATGGGCGCCAACGTGGGCAGCGTGGCCACCATCACCGGCAACCCGCAAAACATGATGATTGGCAGCTTCTCGCGCATCGGCTATGGCGCGTTCGTCGCCGCGCTGGCGCCGGTGGCCGCCGTCGGTTTGCTGCTGACCGTGGTGGCCATCGTAGTGGCCTACTGGAAGGAGTTCCGCGTGGAGGAGCGCGTCGTAATCGAGAAGCCGAGCGTGCGAGTCGACCGCCTGCTGATGTGGAAGTCCCTCGCCGTGGCGGCGGCCATGCTGGCCTTTTTCATCGCCGGCTGGCCGGTCCCGAAAGTGGCAATGCTGGCGGGTGCGGTGCTCCTGCTCACGCGCCGGGTGAAGCCGCAGAAGATCTACCACGAGATCGACTGGCAGTTGCTGGTGATGTTCATCGGCCTGTTCATCGTGATCGCGGGGATCGAGAAGACCGCGCTGGCCGCCGACTTCTTCGGCTTCGCGGCGCGCTTCGGCCTGGGCCGCATCGGCGTCCTCAGCGCGGCCTCGGCCGTGCTTTCGAACCTCGTGAGCAACGTGCCCGCGGTGCTGATCTTCAAGCCGCTGATCCCGCACCTGGCCAATCCCCGCCAGGCGTGGCTGGTGCTGGCCATGTCCTCCACCTTGGCGGGTAACCTGACGCTCCTCGGCTCGGTCGCCAACCTGATCGTGGTCGAGCGCGCGCGCCACCACGTACGCATCGGCTTCTGGGAGTACTTCAAAGTCGGCGCCCCGCTGACGCTGGCGACCATCGCCGTGGGCATCCTGTTCCTGAGGTAAGGATAGGAATCCTGGGGCGGGCGGTATGCTGGAGTCGTCATGGCCCTACGCAGCTTGCTGCTGTACCTCTCGCGCCGGAAGAGACTGCGCCGCTGGATGGAGACCTCGCCGCTCGCCGAGCGGCTGACGGAGCGCTTCATCGCGGGCCTGACGCTCGACGACGGCCTCTCCGTTTGCGAGCGCCTGGAGCGCGAGCGAATCCTGGTGAGCATGGACCGGCTGGGCGAGAGCGTCACCTCGCCGGCGGAGGCCGAGGCCTCGCGCGACAGCTACCTGGAGATCCTGCATCGCATCGCGGCTGCCGGATTCGAGGCCTCCATTTCGATCAAGCTCACGCAATTCGGTCTCGATCTGGCGGAGGACGCCTGCCGCGCCAACGTCGAGCGGCTGGTCGGCGAGGCGGCGCGGCTGGGCAAGACCGTCGAGATCGACATGGAGTCGAGCGAGTACACCGACCGCACCCTGGACATCGCCTGCGCCATGCACGCGGCGCACGGCAATGTGCGCGCCGTGGTGCAGGCCTACCTGCGCCGTAGCGCGAAGGACATCGAGCGCATGTGCGACCTCCGCGTGCCGGTGCGCCTGTGCAAGGGCGCCTACAAGGAGCCGGCCAGCGTGGCCTTCGCCACCAAGCGCGAGGTGGATGAGAGCTACATCCGGCTGATGCGGGTTCTGCTCGAGCGCGGCGCCTATCCCGGCCTGGCCACCCACGACCCGCGCATCATCGAGGAGGCGCACCGCTTCGCGCGCGAGTGCGGCATCCCGGCCCAGCGCTACGAGTTTCAGATGCTGTACGGAATCCGCCGCGACCTCGCCCGCCGCTTCGTGGCCGAGGGCTACCGCATCCGCCTGTACGTGCCCTTCGGCGAGGCCTGGTATCCCTATTTCATGCGCCGCCTGGCGGAGCGCCCGGCCAACGTGCTGTTCCTGGTGCGGAACATGTTTAAGGGATGATGTCTCAGAGCGTCAGGCCGCCATCCACCGTCAGTGCCTGTCCGGTGATGTAGTTGTCGGGTTCGAGGAAGAAGCGCACGGCGCGGGCGACATCCTGCGCGGCGCCGTAGCGCGTCACCGTGCCGTCCTTCAGGTAGCGCTCGTACTTGCCGGAGGCGATGCTGGCTTCGGCCATGCCGGCGGCCGTGACTCCCGGCGACACCACGTTGACGCGGATGTTCGCCCCGCGGCACTCCTTGGCCAGAACGCGGGCGGCGGTGACCAATGCTGCCTTCGCGCCGGCGTATGCGGTCGAGCCGGGGAAGACCGCGGTGGCTTGCATGGTCCCCAGCAACACGATGGCGCCCGGCGTCGCTCGCGCTCGCATGCGGGCCGCGGCCTCGCGCGCCAGCAGAATCGGTCCCGCGTAATTCACCTCGTAAGAGCGCCGCATCTGCTCTTCGAACTCGACGGGATCGGCGACCCGCGCGGGGTCTCCGCTGAATACAACCAGGCCGTATAGGTCGTCAGCGGCGTCGAGCAGGCGGGCACGGTCTTCGGCGCGGCCGAGATCGGCCTGCAGCACGCGTGCGATGGCGCCCAGCGTGGCGGCCCGCGCGGCGTTGGCGCGGTAGCTCACGACGAGCGCGGCGCCCTCGGCCGCCAGCAGTTCCGTGGTCGCCGAGCCCAGTCCGCCCGACCCTCCCGCCAGCACGATCTGCTTCCCCCGTAGCGGCTCAGGCACGGACGGGCTCCTCGGCCGCCAGGTACCCCAGCGCGGCCACCGCGAGGAACATGGTGAGCACCTCGCTATCCCCCAGGTTCAGCTCGAAGATGCCGGAGATCATGATGGCGATGACGGTGGCGATGGCGCCATGCAGCAGGAAGCGGCGATCGTCGCGGCCGGGGCCGAGCCGCCGCACCGCGCGTCCGAAATCCCTGAGCAGCATGAGCAGCGCGGCTACCAGCGCCAGCGCGGTCGGAATGCCGCGCTCGGCGGCGTAGTGCAGGTAGATGCTGTGCAGGTGGCCGTACCAGCCGGTGGGCAGCGGGCGCGGGATGTCCGGCGGCACCCATTCCATAAAATGCTTGTGCACCAGCTCGGGCCCCAGGCCCAGCAGCGGATGCGCTTCGATCATCCTGAGGCCGGTGCGCCAGACCACGATACGGAACTGGTTCGAATCCATGTCTCCGTGGGGCTCGAAAGCCGATTCGAAGCGCGTGCGCACCGAGCCTGGATTGATCCACAGCACCAGCAGCACGACGATCGGCACGGCGGCCAGCAGGCGGCGCTTCCAAAACCAGACCAGGTACAGCGCGGCGCAGCCGGTGGCCAGCCAGATGCCGCGCGTGTAATCGAGCAGCACCGCTACTACGAGCAGGGCCGCGGCGGCCAGGCCGAGCCACAGCGCCCAGCGGCGCGCCCGCGGCGAAAACATCAGGAACGCGCCCAGCATCACCAGGACGATCATCTCTTCGCCGCCGAAGGTCTGCCAGTGGCTCATGAAGCCGGTGATCCGCTCGCCCACGTAGTATTCGTAGAGCGTCTGCCCCGCGGCGTGCGCCTCCTGCACCTTGCGCAGAAACTGGACCAGTCCCAGCGCCGCGCCCGCCGACGCCACCGCCGCCCACGCCAGCACCAGGAAGCGCGCCTGGCTCACCTTGCGGACCGCGGTATAGACCACCACCAGCATCAGGTAGACGTAGATCTTTTTGACCTGCGGAAGCCCGGCGCGGGGATCGCCCGAGAACGCGAGCGAGATCAGGGTGCCGGCCAGGAACAGCGCAATGGGCAGCCACACCGGCGGCAGCCGCCATCGCGTCCTCGTGATGAGCAACGCCGCGATCGCCGCGCCCAGCAGAATCTGCGAGGGCGCGATGCCGATCAGTATGGCGATGGTGGAGCCCCCGGCGAAGATCAGCGGGGCTTGTTCGGCGAGCGCGCGGAATCGGGAGGCGGTGGGAGGCATTGGTGCGATCCACCATGATAGCGGCTGCTACAATCTCTGTGGAAGCTAGTCTTGGCCGGTGCTGGGCCCGGACTTCAAATCCGGCGTGCGGCGCCTCACCGCGTCGCAGGTGGGTTCGACCCCCACTAGCTTCCGCCAGCCATAGACATACGAACGGGGCAAGGAAGTTGAAAATGAGAGGACGCTTCCGCGATGTGACGCAATGGAGTGCCGCCATGGTGCTGACTCTCGTGGTCTTCTCCGCGGCGGCCTGCGCGTCGAAACCCGCGACGTTGCGGATCGCCTCGCCGGTAAACGGCGAGAGGGTCGCTTCCGGCCGGACCCTCGTGGTTAAGCTGGAGGCGTCGTCCGCACTCCGAGGAGCGGCGCTGCTCGGGAGTCCAGTCCCCGGCGTCTGGACGCTGGAAGCGCCGCCGTGGGAGTTCAAGATTCCGATCCCGCCTGACGCGTCTTCTCGCACCTACACTCTCGTCGTGGTTGGGACGACTACGACGGGTGAGGGCGTTGCATCCGGCCGAGTCACGATCGACGTCGAGAGGCCTGACCCGCCGGTACAGATTGCGAACGACGTACGTAGTCTCCACCTCCGCTATGTTGGCGACAAGTTGCAGTTGCATGTGGACGGGGTATATGCGGACGGTTCCAGGGTCGATCTCCGCTATTCCAGCCTCACCACTTACTCCTCCGACAACCCCGCCGTGGCCAGTGTGAGCGGCACCAGCGGCTATGTGCCCGGCACTGGCTTTGTGACCGCCGTCGGGCCCGGAAGGGCCACCATCACGATTGCTAACGCGGAGAAGACCGTCGCAGTGCCAGTCGTGGTTGTGGACGGAACACCGCCCGAAAAGGAGAAGCAATGACGCCGGGAAGCGGAAGTGACTTGGCTCTCACCACGAGCCGCAGATTGAGTTCAAAGGTAGCTCAACCAAAGTCTCCATCATTCAGGTGCCGAATGAGTGGGCCGTCGTATACGGGCGCATTATCAGGCTACCGAATCTCGATAAGGACTGCGGCGCTAAAGGCTGTGGCGGCGATGACGTGCCCCTGATGATAATCGCCGAGCCGCATAACGTCTACAGTCTCAGGGGGGATGGAACGCTTCTGCCTGATTCGGACGCGGAAGGCCCTTGAGGTAACCGGGATTGCGCCAAACGGAGATCCTGGAGCCGCCGCTGTGGCCGGGACGCTTCGGGAGTCTTGATGCTGGTCAGATCCGGGCGCTGCGGCCTTTCCCCTCCACCAGACCATGCTAAAATCGAGCCCGACTGGCCCAGTGGCGTAACCCGGCTGAGTCCGGCAGCGTCAATGCAGCGCGGCGATGTGGCCGAAGGAGGGTGCAAACGTGCGG
>Ga0182027_10004147_pt1 | contig 22620 bp, 20 predicted proteins | sample 712E1DmetaG_FD_121300 | JGI IMG/M metagenome (GOLD analysis project Ga0182027, IMG submission 121300) | Permafrost microbial communities from Stordalen Mire, Sweden - 712E1D metaG (Illumina Assembly) | ecosystem: Environmental > Terrestrial > Soil > Wetlands > Permafrost | place: Sweden... | reverse complement strand
ATTTCTAACTGCCATCGGATACTTACTAATATTCTTGAAAATATTTTTTATATCCATTGATTCCATCTCAGTACCTTTAATTGCATTTATGAAATTGTCATAATATGCTTTATGATGTTTGCTATAATGGATTTCTACAGTAAGTTTATCAATGAAAGGTTCAAGAGCATCATATGAATAAGGCAGCGGTTGAAATTCAAATTTGCTTGGTGTATTCATGATAGTTTCCTTTTTAGAGTCATTGTTTGTTTGATTCTTTTTCATTTGATCTCTTGGAGTATCTTTTGCTTGTGCAATAAGAGTGTATTGCAAACCAAGAAACCAGATGATGATTAATGTTAAAACTGATTTTAGTATACTCATTGTTTGTCCTCCTCATATTTACCCAGAGCCTAAGGGAATTATAAAGAAATTATATCAGAACGATATAGGCAGTAAAATTATTCAAATCTAATCGTACATTAATCCCGCGTTCACAACGCAATCTGGACCCAGCCAGCTTCGAGTTTCGTCGAATAAGTGCGAATGGATTCCGTTCGAACGTCTTTCATCAGCATGCCAATATTCTGCAAGTATTCGCCAAACATCGGCGGTGGAATCTCTTGACCGAAATTCGGTGGTACCGGACCCGAGAGTGCTTCGCCATTGGTGACATCGAACTGGACGCAGTGCATTGGACAGGTGAGGTACGTGCCATCGAGCGTACCCATATCGAGCGGTGCATTCATGTGACCACAGCGCCGCTGGATGGCGTAGTACTTTCCGCCGCAGTTGCAGATAACGATCTCGTTTCCGTCGAGTTCGATGGCTTTCATCCCACCGGGTGCAATTTCATTGGCGCTTATCGCCCGAATGAACTTTTCACTCAATGCCCACCTCCTTCGGCGACAATTGGGGCAACTTGGCAGGGTCGAGGACATCTTTATGCACGAAGAGTCCGCACCAACAGCGCTTAAGAATGTCGAAATGCTTCCGGTGGAAAGGAATACATGGACAGACAATCTGCATATCGCGTGTTCGGTCGTGCCGCAATGGCTGGCAAGGACAGAAGGGAATCCCATGCTTGCCTTCCAGTATAACCTCCTGCTCGAGTAAAAATTCCACCAGCGCTGCATCGGGTGTGAACTTGAAGCCTAACGGCCCAACGACCTTTTCGAAAAAATAGCGCAACGCCTTCTTCCTTGATTCAATATTCATTCAGCACGCCTTATATTCCCAGAGCGCTCGAATAGCGTTCCGGCTGATAGCCCACGATGACTTCCTCGCCGATTTTGACGAACGGGAAGCCGGTGGCCCCCGCCGCATCGACCTCCTTCGAAATTCTTTTTTGTGTCGCTTCGTCGGCGAGATCGTAGTCGATATATGCGAACGGAATATTGTGCTCGGTGAAAAAATTCTCCGTCTTTCGGCACCAGGGACAGGTTGAGAGAGTATATACGATGGTCTTCTTCAAGGTTATCTCCTTTCAATTAAGGTTGACAAATACCCTACCGGCTTCTGACTTTGTGGGATAAACTGCAAGGCTAAGTTCGGGCGCGTCGAGAAACTTGCCAGTTCGAACATCGAACCGCCAATCATGGCATGGGCAGGTGATCGTGTAACCATTCAGCTTTCCCGTGAACAGCGGGCATGCCATATGCACGCACTTACCAGAAACGGCATAAACTACGCCGCCGACGCGCGCCAGAACGATATTCACTCCCAGCGGATAGATCGGTGTCATGTGACCTTCTAGTAACGCAGCATCGTCCATTACGTATATCCAGTTCATTGCACTCATTGAAGTAGCTGCTCACTTCCTTGCAAATTAATCTTGTGAATGATCTTCATCTCTCGGTCCATATAAATGTTCAGACATCGAACCGATTACTTTTTACATTATAGAAACCCCTAGGATTCGACCTATAACAGCGGTCACTGCCATCGCCAGGGCTCCTCCTAATGTGACTCGCAACGATGCACGGCCGAGCGGCGCCCCGCCAAGATGACCGCCGAACGCACCGAGAGCCGCAAGACTCACGAGCGAGAGCGCTGCGATTACAGGAATACGCAGAGATTCTGATGCAACGACAAGAGCCACAATCGGAATCACGGCAAAAGATGCAAAACTCGCGGCCGATATCCACGCCGCCTGCATTGGACGTGCGAGGGATGTTTGATCGATCCTAAGCTCATCGCGCAAGTGAGCCCCGAGTCGATCGTGCGCGCTAAGTTGCTCCGCTACTTTTATCGCGAGATCTTTTTCGATGCCTCGCTTCACATAGATCATAGCAAGCTCCTCCAGTTCGGCTTTCGGCTGCTCCGTAAGCTCTCGCATTTCACGCTGGATATCCGCCCACTCCGCGTCGCGCTGCGAGCTAACCGAAACATATTCGCCCACGGCCATAGACATCGCTCCTGCAACAAGACCTGCCACGCCGGCGACCAGGATAGCTCCCTGCGATGCCGAGGACGCCGCGACACCAATCATGAGGCTCGCCGTCGATACAATTGCATCGTCTGACCCGAGCACCGCGGCACGCAACCACCCTGCACGTCCACTAAGGTGCATTTCTTCATTGTCCATACGAATGACAGGTTTCGTTTTCATGTGCTAACACGCTCAGTCACATGTTTGGCATGTACGCGCCCGGAGCCGCTCTTTTTGCCTCCGCCAGTAATTTTATTTACGGTAGCCCAAGCCCGTGCTTCCGCGGTTTTCGTACTTAACCCATTTTTCTCGTAGCCGTTTTCGATGTGTCTCGCCTGTCGTTTTTGTTTGTCAGTGTAGCTGGATTTATCGCCTTGTGGCATAAATGCTCCTTACTTGATTTTTGTGGTTTATCTTGTCCGCAGGCTTTTAACCGGCGATGCAAGCCATCACTATGAACCGAATAAACTCGTGCAGTATTAATGTGTCCGGTAGACATCTTAGCCACCTTTATCTTCGTCCAAATCGTTGTGGTCATCTCCCCCTAAACTGTAAAAGTTATTCTCTTCATCTTCACTTCCGATTTTTTCTTGTTCATCATCCAATTCTGATCCTGGTACATCTAAGTCGCTGCCAGATTGATCTTCAACAAAATCTTTCTCGTTATTTTTTTCGGCTTTATCATTTTCATTTAATTCCTTTGTTTTGGAAATATCCTCTGGATTTATATTTCCCTCTTCTTTGGATTTACTGAAAATGTCTTCGCTGACAGGATACAACGGATATCCTGGAAGATCTATCTTCCCTTGTTTGTCCGTCTGCTGAGCAGGCAGGTTGATTTGGTTGCCTTGTTTTTTCATATTTTCATTACGTCTTTATATGTGTTGAGAAATTTCATTTTCCACAGTCTGTTGAATGTCTGCTTTAGTAAGGCTCACGAATACTTTCGATTCCTCATAACTGATTCGTTTAACCTTGCTAGTTGGAATCAAGATTTCCTTACCCGAAAACCAGTGGCCAGTTTCAATGACAAGTTCATGAATCGCCCAACTCTTATCGTCCACTAGAAAGCTGCTCACATGACCGATCTCTCCATCTACTGATTGAATGTTGTAACCGGTTACCGCTTGAGCGCTTCTGAGATGCTTATCGTCTCGGTGGTGATACTTCTTTTGAATCTCCATCTCCTTTTTCGAAGGTGGCAGAACAACCGGGTAACCACCGATGCCCCACATTGCACTACCATCCCAGTAAGCCGGCCAGCCGTAATAGGCGTAGTAATCGGTCTCGTATTGCCGGGAAACCGGTTTATGCAACTCAATTGAGGGACTATCTTGAATTTTCTTTTTGTGCAGCTTTATATGCAACGTCTTTTCGTCCTGGTCCAATTTACCAAACGCATGAGGGGTGAGTAGCACGAGGCGACCTGTCAACCAAGATCCCGTATCTGCGGCCAAATAGCGAACCACCCAGTTCTCGTCGTCAAAATAGAAGTCCTTCACATGGCCAATGTCGCCATCAAACGCGGCAAGTTTGTTGCCATATAATTGCTTAATGCTTTGTAACATAAGTTTACCTTTCAAACAAGTTGACTATATATCCTGGTAAGGGTTTATCGCTCTTGTACTCACGTAGGATGTTCCAATGGTTCTCTTAACGATATAATATTATTCTTATCCATATTCTTCCTTTCCGTTCAAATACAAAAACTCTTTTTGACCAAGGAAGGATGAAAAGGCATTCACTGAACTGTGAAATAGTCTACCGATAACTGCCTTAAGAGGTAATAGCCCGAAAGGATGAAATAGTGATTAATTCTATTGGGAGCCAAATATTTGATAATTAACCGAACCTGCCCTCGAAATATGTACCAATAATTAGTTTTTTTTCTCATCAAGCAATATCCAGCTGATAAAGAAAAAGTGTTTCTTGTATTAGAGGACAATCACCTAATCCAATGTACGACCTGATTCTATTTTGATAATTCCTTCATTGCAAAGGCAGCACATATCCTGAAGTGCCTAGACTTGGAATCTCTTCTCCTGTTTACAAACAACAATAATGACCGCAGTTCTAGAATCTAAAAACAAATTGCGGACAGAATTGCGTACAAACAAAAAAGGGTATCTGAAATTATCAGACACCCTTAAAGTGGACAGGGAGGGAATTGAACCCCCGACACATGGATTTTTAGACCGACTCTGTACTTAATTTTATCGAATTCGAAAAGAATTCAGCACTTAGTGTTAGTACACCATTAGCAGATGAATTATGCAAGTGCTAAGAATTGATTTTTGTTTATTCTTGCATGTGAATTCCTTTACATTTATTTAGATTTTTATTCCAACTGCCAATATTATTAAAGCTAAATCGCTAAAATATTTTTTTATTAATCCTGTGTAGACGCCTACCAATCGTGGGAAAACTCTATACTGCTCTGCAAATAGATGCTAACGCGAGTTCATAACAACGGTGATGCATTTTTAAGAAAGATTCTAAAAACAAAAATTTCTCAGCCGTGCTTCCATTGAATCTTACATGCAACTCACAACGGCGGAGAACCTTCGAAGTGCAGAATGAAACGAAAGAGATTCAATAAATTAGATGTGGCATCTGTAATGTTTCTATCGATACAAGGTGATCGGATTTAAAACGATACGCTGAAGATCCTGCGCTTCAGAATATTGTGAAAATAAAAAAGTCCCCAATGTAGCGGTGACGTCGGGGACTTCTTCCAACTATAATTGACATTTTAATTTATAATGATAGAGTCTTCTTTTTTTATATCCTGTGATCTTCACGAATTATAGTCCGGCTACCGCCGTTTATGCTTGTACTCCAATTCTTAGCAGGATATTCCTTTGAGATTTTATCAAGCTGGCCGATATCTTTTAATCGTTTATAAATTAGCTGCCATGCGCATGGCTGGTCGGCTCTTATTTCACACCTGTCTTCTCGCGAGCCGCCGCAAGGTCCGTTCAGCATATGTTTTGCACATCTAGTAATTGGGCAAATCCCGCCGAAATCAGACAATACACATGTCCCGCATTGCATGCATTTTTCTGTCCAGACACCCCTTGATTCAAGAATTCCTAGGAAGGATGTATCAAGCCCCGCATATACCGGTGTATTCGGATAACGCTCTGCTATTGCCTGCACGCCTGCACCACAACCTAATGAAAGAACCGCATCGTTTTTCTTGATTTCTTCTGCAGCGCTTTCTATAAAAACATTGTCGCACTGCCGTTCAATTATGAATTCGTTAACTTTTATTTTTTTTCCTGCTTTTCTAGACGCAATCCTTAACGCCGAAGAAATAATTGATACTTCCCGTTCACCTCCGGCAAGACACACCGTTACGCAAGTGCCGCAACCGAGAACGAGAACATTTTTATGATCTTTAACTGCATCGAATATCTCGGGTATTTTTTTCCTTTTTGCAACTATCATTCTCAATCCGCCTTAATAAAGAATTTATTTTTGTGAATTAAGCGTTTCAAATTCTTTGTATTCTCCGCCAGATCCATCAATTGATTTTCGTATTGGATTCGGCCCTAATTCTTTTATCGTATTGACCATGTCATTTATTACTGTAACTAAATTTGTTGCCATCGCCGCCGAAATGTTCACCATTCGTAGGCGTTCCTTTTCAATGCCGCTTTCTTCAAGTATATTTCTTGTAGAATTTACCCGCTTTTTAGCGAATAGATTGCCGTCAATAAAATGGCATCCCCCCTCAAGGCATCCTGCTACTAAAACTCCGTCGGCACCATTTTCAAATGCACGCATATAGAATTCTACTTCGAGCCGTCCTGTGCAAGGCGTTCGTATTATACGCACTCCGGATGGATATTGCAGACGCATCGATCCAGCTAAATCCGCCGACGCATATGCACAGAAATGGCAGCAAAAGGCAATGATTTTTGGTTCAAATACTTTATCGTTCATTCTTGTACAGTTTCTTCCACGTTAAACAATTCATCTATCATTGATTTGAAATGATCTGATTTAAAATGATTGAGCTGAATTGCATGCGCAGGGCATTCGGAGACACATATACCGCAGCCCATACACTTAGCTCTTTCAATTTCTGCCTTGTGATTATAATTACAAGATGGCGCTCCGTATGGACAGGCTTTTACACAAGTCATGCATGATATACATTTGTCTTGATTCACAATCGAAACCTGTGCGCCTACCTCCAAATAAGTCTTTGAGAGAATAGTAGCAGCGCGTGCGGCTGCAGCTTTTGCCTGAGAAATATTCTCGTCTATCATTTTGGGCGAATGTGCCAAACCGCATAAGAACAAACCTTCTGTCGCAAAGTCCACAGGCCTTAATTTCATATGGGCTTCAACATAAAATCCGTTTGCATTGAGCGGTACTTTAAGCATGTCCGAAATTCTCTTATTTTCTTTTTCCGCTTTTATGCCAGTACTTAAAATAAGATGATCTGCTTCAATTACGATGCTTTCCGGAAAATCCAGACTTTCCATTTTAACCGAGCTTAAAATACCGTTCATATCCGATACAATAGGCAAATTATTTTCATCATACCTTATAAAGACAACTCCAGCTTCTCGTGCTTGTTTATAATAAACCTCTCTGAATCCGTACGTTCTGATATCTCTGTATAACACATAAATATTTGCAGTCGGATCTTCCTTTTTAATTTTAAGTGCATTTTTAACCGCCATCGAACAGCATATTCTGCTGCAGTATGGATTTTCCGCATTACGGGAACCGACACATTGGATCATCACATAGGTTTGTCCTTTTTTTTCAATTCCCTTACTGCTCAGAAATTCTTCAAGTTCCGTTTGCGTTATGACATTCTTTACAGTTCCGTAAGAGTACTCTTTTGTTTCAGCAGGTCTTGCACCGGTGGCAATGATAATCACACCGCAAATAAATTCTTTCAGTTTGCCATCCTTAGTAATGTTTATTTTGAATTCACCGATATGACCAGATACACTTTCAATTGTAGAATTCAAATAAAAATCTATATTTCTATGCGTACTGAATTTTTCAATCAGGTCAGCTTTGAATTTATTAAGATTCTCATTTTCAAGCGTGGAATTAACAAGAGCTAAATTCCCACCTAATTGAGAAGACCTTTCGATTAAATCGACGTCATAACCTTGTTCTGCTAAAGACAACGCCGCAAACATTCCGCTTACACCACCACCAATGATAACGGCATTTTGATGTATTGGAATCTTTTCACCTTCTAAGGACGACAATCTGAATGCCCTTGCGATGGACATCTTCACAAGTTCAATTGCTTTATCCGTCGCATTTTCCGGTTCTGAGGAATGAACCCATGAACACTGGTCTCTAATGTTTGCAAGCTCAAAGAGATATTGATTTAATCCTGCTTCCCGCAGCGTCTCGCGGAAGATTGGTTCGTGCGTCCTTGGAGTGCACGAAGCGACGACAACTCTATTTAACCTGTTCTTTATGATCTGCTCTTTTATGTTGGACAAGCTTGCATCCGAGCATGTGTACATTGTATGAGACGCAAATACAACTCCCCGCTGATTCTTGATAGATTCCGTTACCTTTTCCACATCGACAGTCCCTGCGATATTCATTCCGCAATGGCAGATAAATACGCCTATCCTTGGACTTTCATCGGTAACATCATGTTCGTACGGATATTCTTTTGATGTTATTAAAGTATTTTGAGCAGGCGACAATAATTCCATCGCCATTGCTGCTGCGGCGCTTGCCTGCATCACTGTTTCAGGAATATCTTTAGGCTCCTGGAATGCTCCTCCAACAAAAATGCCAGGCTTGGATGTAACGAGCGGCGCCAACCTGTCCGTTTTGCAGAACCCAAATTCATTGATTTCAATTCCAAGTTTGCGGACACTTTCAGTAACAGATATTTTCGGATCGATACCAACTGCAAGTACTATAATATCAAAATCTTTTTCTGTATAACCTTTCACTGGATCAAAATAGACCATCCGTAAATCGTTTGAGCCGGGTATTTGAATAATCCTGGATGGCATGCTTTTGACATATTCAATATTTTTCATCGCGCGGGCGCGTTCATAATACTGATCAAAATCTTTTCCATGCGCCCTTATATCCATATTAAAAATAGTACTCTGCAATCCATTCACATGCTCGGAAGCAATCATAGCTTGTTTGGTAGTAGCCATACAGCAAATGGATGAGCAATATTCATTTCCGGGTTTCGATTCACGGGATCCGACACACTGTATCCAGGCTATTCTTTTGGCTTCTTTGCCGTTGTCCTTCCGTAGGAGATGGCCTTGGTACGGACCTGCGGCAGAAAGCATGCGTTCAAATTGGACGCTGGTGAGAACATTATCGTATCGTTTGAAACCGAACTCGCCTTTTTTCTCTGCATTATATTCATCAAAGCCGGTAGCAAGAATGACCGCTCCTACTTCCAATTCAATCTTCTGCTCGCTCATTCCGTGCTCGACTGCTTTCTTTTCGCATACTGAAACGCATTCCATGCATTCCGAGCATTGAGCGCAATTCAAGCACCTTTCCGCCTCAGAAATTGCATCATTCTCAGAAAACGAATATTCAATTTCATTAAAATTATGAATACGATTTTCAACATTAAGTTCATCGGCAGAAGCACGTTTCTTTTTTGCGACATTCTTTTCGGATGGCAGCATTTCTTCTGGGAAAGGTTTTAATGAATGCTCAAACCGGTTAGGCAGCATATCTTCGTTGTTCAAATATCGGGCGATGGATTCTGCGGCGCGTTTTCCGGCGGTAACAGCTTCGATCACACTGCCCGGGCCGGATGCATTATCGCCGCCTGCAAAAATACCAGCTGCCGGAGTTTCAAGTGTAAAAGGATTGATTTTAAAACACCCGCGTTCAATATCAATTCCGATATGCCTAGTCAGGTCACCATCAACCATCTGACCTATTGCAACGATTACCTGATCAATATTAATTTTTACGGTATTATTTTCATCGTACGATGGTTTAAATTTTCCATTTATATCAAAAACACTGGTACATTGTTTAAGTTCTATTCCGACAACGGAGCCGTTACCCAATATTTGTTTGGGTCCCCAACCGTTTCGCAGTACAATTCCTTCTGCCAGCGTCGCTTCGATCTCTTCTTTATATGCAGGCATTTCATTCCGCTGTTCAAGTGAAACCAGTTCAACTTTTTTTGCACCGAGTCTAAGCGCTGTTCTTGCCACGTCAACTGCGACATTGCCGCCGCCGATGACTACCAGATTTTCTTTAACCAGCGGCTTGTTCTTTTCGCTAGAAGCTTGCCGTAAGAATTCTACACCATAATTCACACCCTTTTTATCCTCACCGCTTATGCCCAATTTTCTGCTGACATGTGCGCCGGCACTGATAAAAACCGCATCACTTTCTTTTTTCAGATCGGAAAATGTTTTATCCTTACCGATAGAACAATTCAGAACAATTCGAACGCCCTTGCGTTTTATTAGCTCTATTTCATAATCAAGTATATCTTTTGGAAGTCTGTACCTAGGAATGCCGCAATAAAGCATTCCGCCTGCGGAATCTCTCGATTCATAAATTGTGACTGCAAAACCTCTATCGGCCAAATCACAAGCAGCAGTTAATCCGGCGGGCCCGCCACCGATGACAGCTATCTTCTTAGCGTCTGCGGATGGATTTTTCTGCTCGGGTAATTTCAATGCCCCGGATTTATAAAGTTTTATTTCCTGATCTGAAGCAAACCTTTTTAATTGTCTGATGGCGAGCGGGCTATCCACCTTAGAGCGAGTGCAAGCCATCTCGCAAGGAGCGGGACAAACACGACCGCATATTGCGGCAAATGGGTTTCTTTCGCGTATAAGATTGACCGCCTTTACATACTCTTTTTTCTTTATTAATTGGATATAACCCTGAACATTAATATTCGCAGGACATTTCGTTTTGCAAGGGGCATGACCGAGCTTTAATATATTGGGCTTGTTTGGAATTGCCTGCGCATAATATTTTTGTATGGCTTTTCTTGTGCCAAGATCACGGTTAAATTTATCGTTTACTTCAACAGGACATGCTGTAGTACATTCCCCGCAATCATTGCAGATTTTTTCATTAATGTACCGCGGCGATTTTTTTATAGTAACTTTGAAGTTTCCAGGTTCTCCTTCAATTTTTTCAAGCTCGGAAAGCGTAAGAATTTCTATATTAAGATTTCTGGCACACTCAACTAACTTCGGCGAAATAACACACGTTGCACAATCGCCCGTTGGAAAAGTTTTATCAAGATGAGCCATCATACCACCGATGGTTGCAGAGCGGTTCACTAAGTACACCTTGTATCCGGAATTAGCAAGATCAAGAGACGCCTGAACACCGGCAATACCTCCACCTTCGACTAAAACAGCACCGGTCATCTTTTTCTTTTCAATCTTCACAAACAAATCTTTCTAATAATTACTTTTAATAGCTTCAATAATAGATCTTGGAGAAACCACACATTTATCCATTCCTAGCTTCTCAGGAGCAATACCTAAACACAAACCCACAAGCTGAGTTATATAAACTATGGGTATATTATGACTGCTATGTTTTACTTTATTAATATCGCTTTGCCTTAGATCTAAATTTACCTGACACATTGGGCAGGCGACCGCCATACATTCTGCGCCGGCAGCTTTCGCCATGCCTAATATGGAATTAGAAAGTTCTATAACAACATCTGTTCGTGTGAGAGCAAATCCTCCGCCGCAACATTCTACTTTATGGGGCCAATCGATACTCTCACCCCCCATAATTGTTATGAGACTGTCCATAATCGTAGGATTTTCAGGATCATCAAAATTGGTTGCTTCTTTCGGTCTCACTAGCAAACATCCGTAGTAATTGGCAACCTTCAACCCATCCAAAGAATGTGTGAAGGCCTCCTGCAATTTTTTAACTCCAACATTCTTAATAAGTACCTCAACAAAATGATGCACGTTCACACTTCCATCATACTCTTCTCCTAATGAATCAGCAACTTCCTTCCTGATATCGGGATACTTTTGAATTTCATAGTTGGCGACTTTCATTCTATTGTAGCACGCCGCGCAAAAAACAACCATGTCGAGCTCCATTTTTTTTGCCATCAAAAGATTTGCGGCAGGGAGTGCAAGAGAGAGAATTTTATCGGTTTGGTGTGCCGGTGTTGACCCGCAGCAAGTCCAGCCTTTTGGCTCGATCAACTCAATGTCTAGAATTTTTGACACTTCACGGATCGACATATATTGATCACGTGCCGTTGACTCTGCTGAACATCCGGGATAATATGCATATTTCATTCTGTTCTAACACTCCAAAACTAATTATCCACCCTCTTAAATCAAAGAAAGCTGGAAAAGCATCTGCATTAGTTCTTTTTCTTAAATATTCTTGTTACATATTTCTTATCGGCTTTGAACGATGGAAATAATGCTATCTTTCGTTTTCGAAGCATCATAGGAAACTTATCTGCATCCTGAAAATAATTTGATGTCCCGACTTTATATGCCGCAATCATTCCAAGATCGTATGTTCTGCCAAATACCTTCACCGTTTTCAAAAACCATTTGTTAAACAGAGGAACGTTGCCTTTTTGTTTAGCTGTATTTCTCTTAATAGAAATAATTCGTAACGCATCCATAATTGCTGCCATATCAATTTGCATTGGACATCGTGAAAAACATGTTTCGCAAGAAGCGCACATCCATACGAGATCGCTGTTTACTGTTGAATCGTCTTCGTTCAATAGCAGTCTTCTAATAATTTCTGAAGGCGGCACTTTAACCAGTGTTGCAACTGGACAGCCGTTTGTACATTTTTTACATTGCAGACATCGGGCAACATCAACGCCGGAAATTTCTCTGACAGCATTTAATAGTCCGGCTTCCCTTTTATTTTTACTGATTACGATAGGCATATTTCTTTCGAAAGAATTTTATTCCTTTATTTCTTCAACGAGTTCATCAGCTTCTTCCTCTTCGCCATAAACATCTTGTTCAGGTGTAGACGGAGTGCCTTCAATGCTTGGCGAAATTTTACGATAGACCTTCAGAGGATCAAGTTTTTTGCCATTTACAGTGAGTAAATCATCTATCTTGATTCCGAAAAGTTTTTCATTCTCTGTTAGATATGGTAATATCAATTCCCAATCCTTTTCCGTAAAAGGAGAAAAGATGCATCCGTTTAACTGCTCGTTAATTAATTGCCGTTTAGGATCCCTCACGAATGCAGCACCTCCCGAAGCCAAAGAAAAGAGATTGCTTCCGGGGTAAGGCTCAGGAAGAGGCATAACTTCACCTTCTTCGTTAAACTTCATTCCGTTCAAAATAACAAATCCCCCTTTATTATGAGGATCACCTGCCATAAATGATTCACCGAGAAAATCGAGGCTTGTTCCATTAATAACAATCCTAGGCCTTCCAACAGAATTAATCATCGGACGTCCGGCAGCATTTCCTTTTACAAAGATCGAACCTCCTTTAGCGCCGTATAAAAATGTCTGACCGACATCCCCGTGGATCACTAATTTTCCATCCTTAATTATCTGACCTAATTGATCCTGAGCATTACCATGAATGGTTACGGTCATTCCATCAATCCCGGAGCCAAGATAATCGCCTGAACTTCCGTACACGTCAATTGTTACGTCCTGCGTTTCAGGTCCTAAACCGCAACCGACATAACGCTGTCCGACGCAATTAAAAAGGATAAAACTTTTCCAGCCTAACTTATATGCTCTAACAATATACGTCGCGTCGCACTCATCACCTTCCGGCGGGAATTTCTTAGAATCTACTACGAGAATATTTTCATTGTTTTTTGGTTCACGAAGATTGCTTCGATTATCAAAATCTAAGAGACGGTACTCGGATAATTCTTCATTTTCAGAACAAAGCTTTGGAATATTTTTAAACAGCGAATCAAGTTCATGCCGAACTATATAAAGAATGTGCGAGCGTCTTTTCGCACCTGTTTTGTAATTCCTATCATTCAATAATGTTAATGTATTGATAGCATAAGATGTCAGGGCACTGTTTTTACCGAAATTTCCTATCGCCTTGCATGCTATACGGATATCGTCGAAAGACCACTGTGGAATACTATCCCTGACAAAATCAAAAATATATTTTCCTGCGAAGGCGTATTCGGTAATTATTTTTTCGATCTGTTCCTTGTTTCTTGAGTCAGAAATTTCTTTTGTGAAATCACAGCTTTCGGTTTTTTCAGTTATGACAACCGGAATACCGAACTTATCTTTGCATTCGAGCCTATGTTTGCCTCCGTTATCTTTCACAATATCGAATATAAATGCACCGCCGTCTGAATAACTTCCACCGCGAGCATTCCAGTACTTATCGGCAATAGGACAAATTCGTTTATCATCTTTTGCAAGGCTTGCAAGCGTAGCATCGATCGCTTGCTTTTCGGAACCGATAATTCCGACCTGAACTTCTCCATCAACAAATGCAAAAACCTGTGGCCTCAACATTGCAGTATCTGTGATACCGAGCAATTGGAATTTGCGGCTCTCTGTAAGATTACGCGCTATGATAAAGAACCATGGCCCATCTGGAGAACCGTGCATATGTGTCGTTTGAATTGCCCTGTAAATTTCCTGTTTTTCTTGGGGCAAACGGTCAAAGTCGAGTTCTGTAGTAGGCGCTAATGCCTCTATTATATATTCCACCGGATATTTGTATGTTCTAGATAATAAATCAAACATCAGGGCTGAGACTTCAGTATCGGTTATAAATTGCGGATAAATATTGCGCTGCTTTAAATATTCCGTTACAGAATGATAATTAGCAAAATCACCGTTGTGCACCAAGGCCATATTCATCGCTGTAAACGGATGAGCACCGCCCGGATGCCAAACGCGGCCTCTTGTCGGGTATCGTTGATGTGCGATCCAGACATGCGCACAGAGATCGTCTATTTTATAATACTGAGTGACAGCTTCGGCAAAGCCGACTACTTTCAGGATCATAATATTACGTCCCTGTGACATTACGAAAGCTGTTTGCTTTTTAGCAGAAGTATAAAATTCATGATTGAGTTTGAAGCTGTTCTGATTTACAAACTCATCTTCAACATCTCGCCGGTTAAGATTCGTAAAATTGTTTTCTGAGATAAATTTTCTCAAAATATTTTCTTTTACACGTACAAAATACCTGTATACATCTGGCGGCTTGACTTCAAGTCCAGGAACACTTTTCCAATCAATGACCGTATCGAGTTTTGCAGATTTTTTTACATCGAACACAGGAGCGACATACTTATTTTCAACATCGTGATGGGCAGATGCCTCAAGATATGCTATATGGAGCATGTAGCAATCATCGAGCACTTCTCTCGATACACCTAGTTGTTCGGGAATAAAACCTACAGCCGCTATTCCACCGCCCTTGCCGTTGCCTCGGTTATGCATGAGTCTTGAAGGCTCGTGGATATGCTTGCCTGGAACAGGTTCTGTGCAGCAAAAACCTACAACACCGCATCCTCCTTCAGCTTCCATAGCAATCGATTTTTCCGGAAATTGAAGATTTTTATTCAGTTGTCTTTTCGACTTAATTATTTTTTCTATATTCTTTCTATCCATGCACTTAACGCTGTCGTTATTTCTGCTTTTTTGATATATCCAGATGCATTAACAAATCCGTTCGTCCACGTAATTCTTTAACACTCTTCATACCAAGGCGCTTTAATATCTCTTTTAACCCAGTTGACCATGCATTATAAAGATTAATGATTCTCTGCGTTCCCCATTCTAATGTAATTTGTGAAGCAAGTTCTGGATTTGTTGTTGCGATACCTCTTGGGCATCCTTTGCCGCTTTCACACCTACTGCATCTTAAACAGGATAGCGCCACCAATTCTGCTGTACCAATGACAACGCCGTCGGCACCTAAACAAATCGCTTTGGCAATATCATAATAATTTCGTATACCGCCGCTTGCTATTAGTACAACGGCATCGCGGACACCTTCGGTTGAAAGAAAATTATGGACTTTCGGAATTGCGTAGTCGATAGGCATTGCAATATTTTTTTTGGCTATATCAGGAGCAGCTCCTGTGCCTCCGTATCCACCATCTATATGAATAATGTGTGTGCCTGCATAATAACTCCCAACAGCAACCATATCGACATCGGTCGGAGTAGATACTTTCGTAGAAATTAAAGCACGAGGATTAACATGTTTTATCCAATCGATATGTTTCATATGATCTTCGATCGAATAAACACTATGGAATGGGAATGGGGAGAATAATGGAATTCCCTGTACCGCTTCGCGCATTTTCGCGACAGCTGGAGTATTTTTTGTCCCCAACAAATGACCGCCTAATCCCGGTTTAGCTCCCTGAGCATATTTAAATTCAACAATCGGAACTCTTTGAATAGTTTCTTCCCTTACTCCGAAAAGCCCAGTAGCCACCTGTGTTATCATGTGATCGTCATACGGTCTTAAGCGCTCCATGTAGCCACCCTCTCCGGAGCAGGAAAAAGTATTCCATGCCGTAGCCGCTCGCACCTTAGATAATTGTGTGATATTACTGATAGAACCAAATGACATTCCTCCACCGTACCATGGTACATCAATTTTTATCTTAGGCCTGCCATCGTTTCTTCTATTCAATTCAAGGCTGATGTCGATTTCATCGGGGTCAACTATGGGCGGTTTTTCTGGATACACAATTCTAATTCTATCGAAGCCGCCGCCTGAGTTGCCTGTTTCATATTCAAAATCATAATCCTCAGGAATTACGTCTCCTGTTTCTGCCATTCTCCAAGTTGCAAGAATCATGTCCGACGTCCATCGATAATCTCCTAAAACTTCCATCATAGGATTCTCGACTAATCTTAAAGCACTATTCGGACATTTTGCTACACAAAAGTTTTCTGTTTTCTCGCAAACAAACCCATTGCATTTATAACTTTGCTGACTGGCAAATAGCTTATATCCTTTTTTTAGTACATGAACACCCTTAGTACATGTTTTAACGCATGTACCGCACATTTTACATTTCTCTTCATCACGATAAATGAGATATTTTGCGATTTCGTTGCGGTACCTCGAACGAGCCGGCTTAATATTTCTTGCTACCTCGGCTTGCGGAACACGGGTTTTAAAAGTATTCCGAGGGAGTATTTCTTCTAGATTGGTTTTATTTTCCAAAGATCGGTCCATAAATTTCTTCTTCGATTTCGTCTTTGAATATAGCGCGCCCAACATCGCCGCGGAGCCTGCGAGCTTCCCGCATACCCATTGCTCCCATAAGTTCGACCAATTGCCAATGCCATGCACCGATTAAATTAGTCATACGCCCTACCCCATATTGTAAATCAATCTCTGTATCTAATTTGGAAGGACAGTAATCGCCGGGCTTGCAGGTTTCACACAGCCGGCATTCGATTGCAATTAATAGCGGCAGGTTTATTGAAACAACATCTGCACCGCAAATAATGGCCTTAGCAACATGCTCCGATAAACCAATTCCACCGCCTGCAACAATTGTTATTTCATCTCTCTTTTCATTTTTTATTAAGCATCCATGAACTTCACGGAGAACATCCTTCATGAACCGTGGATTTTTTGTGCCAATTTCATCGCCGTTAAGATCAGCAATCAGATGAATGGCTTCAACATCGATTTTCGATAATTCATCAACGCGCTTTACGACTTTTTCATCCATCATTATTCGTACAGCGATAATTATTCCCGGATGATTTTTCTTTATCGACTCGATTTGCTGTACGACATTATTACTATCCGGAATTTCTACAAGTCTTGTTTTAGCAAGAATTTCCTTCGGTATCTGAGGTCCATCCGGATTTAAAAAAAAGGCAATATTTTTCAAATATTTTTCTTTGCCATGCATTTTTATCGATAGCCATTTTTTTGAATCGATAATGGCAATGAGGCCCGTTTGATTTGCAGTCTCAATAATACATGGCTCGAGAACAGGCAGTGTATGTTTTTCAGAAGGCATATCGAAAATAACTGGGAAGGGAATTGAAATAAGTGGGGGCAGAACGGTTTCTAATTTATTGTCTTTAAATTCCAGGAAGTGCGGTTTCTTACCGATATCAGCAGATGTGCTGATGTATTCTCTTCCGTGAATACCGTCGCGCGTCGGGCGGACAATTTCGGACATATCTGTCCACATTGAATCAAATCCTGGGCCTGAAAATTTGCCTCTATATCCAGCACCAGAGACCGGTACTTTGCCTGTCTCTGCTTCTAACCACGTCGTACTTAAAATTTGTGGCTTCCAATATTCGTTGCCAAGTTTTTGATATTCTGAATTTAATGCCAGTGTCAGTAAATTCTTAGTACAATTTTGGACACATGAAAAACATCCCATGCACTCATAATAGAGTGTATGAACTTCATCAAGATCTCTAATAAATATGCTTTCTTCTCGATATTTATCATAGACACATGCTTTTTTAACGCAGTTATGACATCGGGCACAATCTTCGCGCCAGTCAACGATTCCGCATTTTCCTATGCGTGGAAGTCTGGGCTGAACATGATTCGTTTTAATATGATATTTTTCAGGCATGGTTAACTATTTATAATCCGGCTTGAGAAATAATCTCATTTATGATATCTTCTTTCCCGCCCGAAATGATATGAATACCGCTTAATCCTTTCATTTCTTTTATCTTATTTATTGTTTCAATGCAGATCGCGATGCCTCTTTTCTTTTGTTCGGCAGGTCCTCCGGCATCTTTAATACTGTTAATATGCGATTCCGGTATGTAAAAATCGGTATGTTTTTTCAAGAGACCTGCCGCTTCGTCATAGCTTTCAAGCGGATAAATTCCTGCTATGAATGCAGCCTTCTCTGTCAAACCTTCTTGGTATGCCGCGTTTAACCATTCATGAAAATCAGTTGTATTGAAAACTCCCTGCGTCTGAATAAACTTTGCCCCAGCCCTAATTTTTTTTGTCAAGCGCATAATGTTAAGTTCAAGAGGTCTTAGATAGGGATTTGCTACCGCACCTATAAGCATTGAAAAATCACCACCGATTTTTGCACCGTTTAGGAGGACTCTTTCATCATTCATCTTTGTCACAATATCTATCAGTTGAATAGAGTCGATATCATAAACATTTGCCGATTCCGGTATTTCTGTAATACTTTGATGATATCCAGAAAGGCAAAGAATATTCTGGATGCCGAACGATGCGGCGCCTAATATGTCCGACTGAAGGGCGATCCTATTGCGATCTCGAGTCACAATTTGATACACCGGTTCAATACCTGCTTGTTTCAATTTTACTGCCGATGCCAATGCTGAAATTACAGGACCGTATGGGTTGTCTGCTACATTTACTGCAAGCACACCCGAAATTTGTGATTTATTTATGGGATCGGATTCAATGTTTGTACCAGCCAGATATTCTGCAGTAACAATGAAATCCCCTTCTTCAATTTTCTTGGCTAATAAGCTATTCATTTTATTCTCTTACAATATTTCGATTGCTTTTTCATGTTCGTGTATTATTTGCCGTATACATATTATTAATTCATTAATAATATTTTCTGTTCTATTTTTATTATCAAGATGAATAAACCAAACGCAATCACCGCCTATACCTGTCTCTATTAAAAGATCATTCATGGCTTCTATCCGTTTTTGGGCACGAAGGTTGCCTTGAAGAAACTTACATTCGCCCTTCATACAACCGGCAACTATCGCGATATCAGATCCTGTCTCGATAGATTTTAAAATATACTCAGTTGCGACTTTCCCAGAACAGGGCACACTGATGGCATTTAATTCAGCTTCTTCAAGTTGCGAATTGATGCGATTTACTTCTGCAGAGGACATTGAATTCAAGCAATGAAAAAGTGAGATTTTAATTGAGGAATTCATCTTTTTATAATAATTTTTTCGGATGATATATTTTATAAGATTGAAACAAATATTTTATGCATCAACTCTTTATAGTCTTAAACCTATCGTTTTATCCTTTATTGTATATTTTTAAAGCCCTTCCACTTTCACTGGCTCCTTGTAGCATAATGCTACATCCACCAAAAAAGCTAAGGTCTTTCACTACTATACAAATTGGGATCACCAGTCAGGATGTTTATTTAAGGAGATTTGATATTCGGTTGGTTTTCCGCACATCATCTCCTTATGACGATCGACGAAGGTTTACTTATCTATCGCTTGTACTACCAACCAAACAGGTCGCTTAACATTGCTGAAGAGTTTGATTTCTTCTGCCATCAGCTTATTATATTTAATCTTAAATAATAATTATTCAAGATATAATCAAGTATTAATATATAAAAATGTTAAAATATTAAGTTTGAGGATATATATTCTTTTCTATAAATTCTCTAAGAAAAGAGAAGAAGAGCATTAATAAAATTTAAATAAATAATAGTTGAGAGAATTGTCCGCACTTACTACAAATCACAATGCCACGATCTGTTCCAGATATCATCGTTTTGAAGTATCAGGCATTGTGCAATTTGGGCTCCAAGAATGGAGATAATAAATATCATCCGCTGCAACTAAAGTATCGAATATCTCCTCATTGTGAGAAATAACGAGTACACCGATTCCTGACTGCAGTTTCATCTCGATCTTTGTAATCACCTTCGCTGCACTGGCAAAATCCAATCCATTGAGAGGTTCGTCAAGAATAAGTATATCGGTATGAAGAATTAGCGACCTGAGCAAGTTAAGCCGTTGCTTCTGACCTCCGCTGAGGTATTTTACTTTAGTGTTGAGAAAATCACGACTGGGTTCCTCTTCAAACAATTCCGAAATCGAATTCGCTATAGTTCTTTCGTTCATTGGACCTGCAATTGGAAGACCGGAGAAAACATCTTTCACTTTTGAATTTTGGTTTAGCGACTCGTCAGCGTGCTGAAACACCATGGTCATCTGTTTTCCCCAAACACCGCGAGCCCAAGCGTTTCGGTTTGTTTTCTCGGTATAAACCGCACTCCCAAGCTCCATCAACATCTTTTCCGGTTTAATCAATCCCATCATAAGTTTAACGATCGTAGTTTTTCCGGTACCGCTCGGTGCTTTCAAATAGGTTACAGCACCTTTTCGGATTACAAGCGGTTCAAGGTTGCACCCTTCTTTGTCTCGCGAAATGGATAGCGTCCGTCCAAAAATTTCTATATCGGGGTGCAATCGAAGAATTGTTTCCGTTTTTTTTGCAGTCCGTACGGCTGCGTTTCGTTTTTCCAACCAGGAAAGGTATTCTCCCGGAAGGAAATCCCTCAGATGAAGTTTGCCGCGTTCCAGCATCAACTCCCGATATAAAATACGCATGCTAACCGCCGGATATGTACTGGCGAATCGGCTGATTATCGAATAATCATGTGTGATCAACACAATGGTTGCCGTTCGGTCGCGAAAGTTTTCGATGAGGAGATCCAGAAATTCATTGCGCAGTCTGTTGTCGAGATTTCCGGTCGGCTCATCGAAGATGAACGTTGAATCCTCAAGTTCTGCACTCGCAGCCATTTTTTTAAATGCCATAGCCGCCAGAATTCTTTGTTTCTCGCCTCCACTTGGACGGTATGGTTTTGGATAGACATCAAGAATGCTTTCAATATCGGATGAAGTAGAATTCTGCCAAAGTTTCCTTAGAATGCGCTCCTCATCGTGCGTTTTTGCCAGACTGCCTTCGCGTAATTGCGCCCGAAGCGTGGCCAAAGGATTCAGGTGCGACGATGGCTCCTGAAATACAAAGAAGCCGTTGCGCCGAATGTCAATTGCCTCTTGACTTCTGAGATATGCTGCATACGGTTTGCCATCGATCTGTACATCAAGCTCATCCGGATCAATAAGACCCGCAATTGCCAGCAATATCAGCGACTTGCCTATTCCGGATTCACCCAGCAAGACGGTGATTGCAGACTTGGCGAGACGGAAATCATCGATCGCGACAAGCTCGCGGCCTTCGGATGATATGCGAATATTATACTTTCGTTCGTTCATGTGTTATGCTAGTTTGTGACGTCGTACAAATCCGTTCGCAATCATATAAATGCACAACAACGAAAACACAATGCAAAACGCTACGCTGAGTCCTTGAAGATGCCGTACAAAAATAACCGGTAAATAACCTGGTTCCGTGAAGAGATTACTAAGGGCAAGAATATCCTGTTTGCTGTCGACATTTGCCAGCAGATTTCCGAGAGTCATAGGAAAATTAATCAAACTGACGTCTGTTGAAAGTCCGACAGAGATAATGAAATCAATGCTGCACTGAAGGAAAATAGAAATGCCGAAAATTGCGATCAACTTGTGGAGCATGTGGCTGCGGCTATTCTTCCAGAGGATTTCAACATTAATGATCCTGCGTTCCTTGATACCGCAGCAAAGCATAGCATCGACAAAATCCAACGTCCGGAAATAGTCGATACGCTGCCTGATTGTATCGGCCACCTCGAGAAAGACAGCAATCGCAATGATGCCGGCAATCCATAGCATTTGTACGAATGACGAGCGGATGATTCCATTGTGGAGCAGGATTGTCAACACAACATAACCTATCAATACTGTAATAATCTGCGGAATGGACCGGAGAATGTCGGTCACAAATGATATAACTGCAAAACCAACTTTCGATTTGGAATGTTCGAGCATGTGGAGGGAAACACCCACAAACCACCCAAGCACAAGTGAAAAAAGAACAACCATTACTCCAGTAAACAGACTGTTCAAGAACGCTATTTGCAATCGAGCGAACGCAGGAGCATTGAGGAATAAAGCATCCCATATCCAGAGTACTCCCAACCCGGCAATCCAGATCGTCAGCCAGGGGAGATCTTTTTTGCTTGCAAGAATGGACAGCCAAGAATTACCGGTGAAAGTCTTAGTAGCCATACTTCCTCTTTTCTTTATGTTCCCAGATATCTATCGCGATTTCCGTCGCCTTGACAGTCAGGAAAATACAGAATATGATAACTGCAGCGATATCGTACTGTTTGTAGAGGATTTGCTGCAGCAGCTCATAACAGAAATGGCCCTGGATGTTTAATGCCATTTCAATAATAATTAATCCTGTGACAAGGAAAGAAGCATGTTCTTTGAGTGCCGGAATAAATTGAAATCGCGCATTAAAAAAGATAGGCTGAAAAACATGAGATCGAAAACCATGTTTAATATTCAGAAGCGTCCGCAGCGGAATTCCTTCGGGCGCATTCCATTCATAGGATGCATGAAGATT
>Ga0182027_10004146_pt1 | contig 22624 bp, 18 predicted proteins | sample 712E1DmetaG_FD_121300 | JGI IMG/M metagenome (GOLD analysis project Ga0182027, IMG submission 121300) | Permafrost microbial communities from Stordalen Mire, Sweden - 712E1D metaG (Illumina Assembly) | ecosystem: Environmental > Terrestrial > Soil > Wetlands > Permafrost | place: Sweden... | reverse complement strand
CGTATCCAGGACTCTCACCCCGCTTCAGGCCGTGCTCCTTGCCGGCGCTGCAAATTTTGTCGGCTATTTCGCCTTTGGCCTTGCCGTGGCAAAAATGATAGGCAACGGCGTGGTTCACATCGAACAGGTGACCCTGCCGCTGCTGATAGCCACGCTTCTGGGCGCCGTGCTGTGGAACATCCTTACGTGGCTTCTGGGCCTGCCGACGTCCAGCAGCCACGCGCTTATCGGCGGGCTGGTCGGCGCGGGCATTGCCGCCGCAGGCACAAAGGTGGTTATCTGGGGAGGAGTGCTCAAGATATTCATGTTCATCTTTATCGCCCCGATCCTCGGAGGTTTGGGCGCGGCCGTTGTCACCATTGTCACAATCTGGATCTTCAGAAGATCTCATCCTGTAAAGAGCAGAAAGACATTCAAGGGGCTTCAGCTCATCGCCTCAATTTTTTCCAGCATCGGCCACGGAACAAACGATGCCCAGAAGACCATGGGCATCATCGCGCTCGCGCTCTGCACCGCCGGCGTTACTTCTTCGTTTGTGATACCCGGATGGGTGGTGCTTGCCGCGTACACCGCGATTTCCCTTGGCACGATTTTTGGGGGGTGGCGCATTGTAAAGACCATGGGAACCAGCATTACCAAGATCCGGGAAATGGAAGGGTTCTGCTCGAATGCCGCGGCCGCGGTGGTTCTGCTCGGCACGGCGCATTTCGGAATACCGGTGAGCACAACGCACGTAATCTCCGGCTCCATCATGGGCGTCGGCGCGGTGGAACACGCGGCAAACGTCCGGTGGATCACGGCGCGAAAAATCCTGTGGGCGTGGATCCTCACCATTCCCACAACCGCGCTGTTCGCGGGCGGCGTGTATCTGCTTATAGGGAATTTTCTGCTTACCCACACGCGATAAAGATCCAAGAGGGGATTGCATTTGATCCGGGCGTTCCCCTCGCGTTGCTCGGGTCGGCCCTCCCTCCGGGCTCGGCCTGCCGGCCTCGGTGCCGCCTGCCGCAATGGCCTTCGGCCGCGGTCAGGCGGCCCTGCGCTCTTGCGCACCGCTACGGTCCTGCCTAACGCATTCGTGCGCGCGATGTTTGCATGAAGTAAGTGAGCACGAGTGCGAAGATCGGCTCGATCGCCCCTGCTGAGACGGAACTTGACAATTGTGGCAACAATCTTCTGCCCAGCGCCAGATTGGACCGGCGGGGCGCCCCTCTTAATTGACGATTTTAGATTGTAGATTGCGGATTGAAAAACCCGGCTTGCTCTTTGTTATTCGTCAATCGTCAATCTACAATTTTTCAATGCGCCTTTCTCGCCGCTCTGTGCGGCAAAACAAAGACAAGCACGAGAATAAGGGCCAGAATAACGCCGGAGCCCGCGAATCGGCTAATTTCCAGGCCGCCTTTTCCTATGGGTTTGTCAAGAAAGTCGCCGACAACCGCTCCGAGAGGCCGGGTCAGGATAAAAGCAGCCCAGAACAAACCCGTTCGAGATATCTTTGAACGGTAGTAGAGCAACGCGATAATCAGAAGCATCCCGCCGAAAACCATGGCGCCGCGGACATAGCCGATGCCCGCGGTATCGGCGGTCCAGTCGCCCAGCGCAGTACCCAGCGTTTGAGAGAACATTATAGTAACCCAATAGAACATTTCCGATTTCGGCGAACTCACGGTGTTCACGGCAATGGAGCCGAGAGCGCGATGCCAAACGAACAGCGACGTCATGAGCAGCGTGAACAGCAGCGCCGTTCCGCCCGCGTACCCGATATGAAGCGAGCGATCCGCAAAGTCGGCCATGGTGGTTCCTATGGTTGTTGTTGCGATGATAGTGAGCCAGTAAATAATCGGATGAAATTTCCTGGCGGTGATTTGGATGGTGACCGCAATCAGAAACAGAATTGCAAATATTCCAGTGCTCACGAGATAGCCGAGATTCATGGACATCGACAGCGCATCTCCGCCGATCTCGCCGAGCGTTGTTGCCAGAATCTTCATGATCCAGAAGATCAGCGTTACTTCCGGCACCTTGCTGAACATTTCGTCCTTTGTGGTATTCATGTCTTCCTTTCGAGTCGTAGGACCGTTGTTATCCGTTTAAAATAGTACAAGCATCTTTCCGGTTTATTACCTCAATGCCGCCGCTCTTCCTCAATCGTCTTTCTCTTGTTCTTCACATTCGCAAGTCCAACAACGGCGTCCGGGCTGCCGAGCTTTTCGGCCGCGCCGTAGAATTTTTCAGCTTCGCCAAGAAAGCCTCGGGAAAAAGAGATTGTTCCCGCGAGTATCGCAAGCTGGGGAAAATCGGGAAAGGCGTCAAAGCCGGTCCGGGCCGTTTCCAGGGCCACAAGCTCGTTTCCCATCTTCTGTTGCAGAACTGCAATTCGGTACAGGGTCCACTTCTTGGTCTTGTCGAAGGTGAAAGACCGGTCGAGGTAGAACAATGCCCGCTCAAGATTGCCCATGGATTCGTACAAATCGGCAAGACCCAGCGCCACATACGCGCCATTCTTGCCGCTAAACGGATACGATTCAAACCATCTGATGGCCATTGCCGGGTCGTCGAGGTCACGGTACAGCTCACCCAGGGCGATGTAGGGTTCTTCCATGTCGGGATAGGCATGGGCGAGATCCTCAAATGCCGCGATACTCTGCGCGATTGCTCCGCATCGCCTGTAGGCCGCCGCGAGTAGCAGCAATCCCTTTTGCTGATTCGGTTCCAATCTCAGGCCGTCGCGGATTGACGCAATGCAATTACCCATGTCGTTCAGGGTGAAATACACCACAGCCAAATTGAGGTATGCCTTGAAGAAACCTGGCGCGGCATTGATGCAGCCACGGTAGTATACCACGGCCCGCGCCAGGCTGTCGAGCTGGTAATAGGCGTTTGCCGCATTGTAGGAACACAGGGCGGGATTCTCTCCCGACAAGGAAGCTTTCTTGTAAAGCCGTATCGCTTCGGCAAGTTTTCGTGATCCGTATAAGGCGTTCGCATCGTCGAGCAACGAGCCTGAGGCCGGTCTGGCGAATGGCGACAAAGCAATGAGCGCCAAGAAACCAACCGTTCCGAAACAGCGAGCCGCGTCGCCGTTTTTGCAGAATGAATGAAATTGTTTTATCATCAGCGCCTCGTTATCGTAGTGTCACTGCTCAAGCGTGAACTCTATTTCCTTGCTGAACCGCACGTTTACGGGCACGCCCTTATTCTTTGCGGGCTTGAAACGCCATGTTGCAAGCACCCGCTTTACTTCACGCGTGAATACCTGGTCCGGACTCTTCAGCACATCCACGGACGTGACTTTCCCAAGGTAATTCACCACGAAGATCGTTTTAACAACACCTTCGATATTCATTTCCCGGGCCTGTTCCGGGAACGGAACCACGGGTGTAAACACGGGAACGGCCGCCTCATCGGTCTGGCCGTCTTCAAACACTTCCGCGCCGAGATCCTGCGATGCCAATGCAACGCCGTTTGCATTGCCCGGACCGGATTCCGCGCCGAGGTCCGGAACAAAACGCATGTTCGATTGACCACCGCCCGCGCTGCCCGATCTGCCGGAAGTTGCCTTGACAAGGCGGACGCGCTGCACCGGCTTGGGTTCTTCCTCGCGCCTTTTTGGCACGGCTATGGCCACGACCTGTGGGCGAACAGCAGTCGGCTTCTTTTGCAATGCGTCGCCGAAAAAGCCATGCAGGAACGAGACCAGCGTGAACACCAGAAAACTGGCTGCCAGCGCCAGGCACAGGCGGATAAGGGGGCTCAAAAGGGTTCGTGTCATGTGCGAAATCGTTGTCCTTTAGAGCCCCTCTCCAATCGGAGAGGGGATGGGGTGAGGTCAGAACAACATCAACAATACCCCACTAATCCTTCCCGGCGGCAATCGAAATCTTCTGCGCTCCGCCCAGCGCACACTGGTCCATAACCTCTACCGTCTTGCCTGTTTGCGTTTCCCGGTCGGCGATAATTACCACCGGAAGGTCGGGCTGCTTGGCGGCTTCCTGCTCAACGAGAAGTTTTAGTTTGTCAAGGGTTACCTGCCGTCCGTACACGTGGCAGGTGCCCTCGCGCGTAATTCCAACCAGCATAGCCTTCTGGCTCGACGGCACCGCCGATTGGGCTTTTGGCTTTGTCACGTCGATGCCGGTCTCCACATACAAATTTGCCGTTACCACGAAGAAAATCAGCAGGATCATTATGGTGTCGACAAAGGGCGCCAGGTTTATTTCCGGCTTTTCTTCGTGCTCGGGAAGCAGATGATGGCTTGAATTCACGGCAAGATCCTTTCTTTCTATGGTTTGTTCCGGTCCTGCTGCATCGTGGGCCTTTTGAACGAGCTGTCTGGCGTCATTGGCGATCGCGGCCAGTAGTGCAGTCTTTCTGCTTGTCAATTGGTCGAGGAAGAAAAGCGCCACGACGGCAACCGCAAGCCCGGTGAGCGTGGCCTTGAGCGCCATGCTGATGCCGCTCGCCATAATTGTGGGGCTGCCGAAACCGAACGTTCCGATGATTGCGAACATTTCATTCATGCCGCTGATGGTGCCGAGCAGCCCCAGAAGGGGCGCGACCACGATGCAGGCGGCCATTGTAGACAAACCGTAATTGAGCCGGGGGGAGATGTCCGATAGGAATTCGGAAAGACTTCGCTCGATGCGCGCGGCGTCGTGGCTTCCTGCAAGCCCGAAAAGAAGCGCGTCGTACTCAGAATATCCGGTGCGCCGGGCATCATCCCTGCTCTTTAGGATGTCCAGGAACCGTTTCCGTGCGCTCTTTATCCTGCGGTATTGCTCAAGCTTTCCTGATGCGATAAACCATGTGTACACCGAAATGCCGAAAATTGGATACAGCACCAATCCGCCTTCGGTGAACAAGGAGGAGAAGACTTCCCAGACGGCCACGTGCTATTCCTCCGGCCAGATATGGGTCATCACGGAAATGGACAATTGTTCTATTTCCGCAAGCAGCCGGTCTTTTCCGTTGCGGATGAGATCGTGAATAAACAGGGTAGGGATTGCAATGGCAAGCCCGGTCTTGGCCGTTATCAGCGCTTCGGAAATGCCGCCGGCAAGGAATTTGGGGTCGCCGGTGCCGTAATGCGTAACCGCCGCAAAGAGCGTTATCATGCCGCTGATGGTTCCCAACAGCCCCATGAGCGGGGCTGCTCCGGCAATCACCGCAATGGTGTTGATTCCGCGGGAAATGATGGGAACCTCCTGCACGATCTGCTCCCGCACTGCTCGCTCGCTCACGTGGCGGCCGTGCTCCTTGCGCTCCAAGCAGATTTCCAGTACGCGCGCCATAACGCCCTTCTCGCTTTTCGCAAACGTAAGCGCGCCGTCGATATCTCCTTTGTCTATAAGCGCTATGGCGGCCTTGTGGCACCGGCGGTACGAACGGCCCCGCGCCAAAAGCTGAAAGCCTTTCCAGAACGTAAGGTAGAGCACCCACAGCGGCAGGAACAAAAGCGGGATCATGATGAGGCCGCCGGCCTTGAGCGACGCGTACAACCCTGCCCAGAACGACACTTTCTTTCCCGACACCAGCAGGCGGCTTTGGTCGTTCTGAAGAATTTCCGTTTTCACAAGGCCGTCTGGCTTTCCGATTTTGAGCCAAGGACCAAACTGCGCGCTCACATATGCCGCATAGGAAGGCGACCCGATTTTTTCGACCGCGTATTTGTCTGCGCCCAGCCGTCCGGTTTGGCGAATGAGATATGCCTGGCCCGTTTTGTCGATCCCAAGACCGAAGACATTGCCGAACCGTACCAGAGTAAGGTGAACCGGGCCGCCCTGATCCGGCAGCACATCACAGGCGACCATGGAAACATTCGCGCCTGCTTGGAAATCTTTACAGGCATACGCGACAAAATCGTCCCAGGCCTGGGTTGGGTCTTGTTTGGATGCGAAGTCGGCCCTTACTTTTTCCAGAGCCTGGCGCCGGGTTTCGCGGTCAATGGGAAACGCCTCGAGCACGGCGTCGGCCTCCTTTTTGAACACCTCGGATAGCGCCGATTTCTCGTTGGACCATTCTTCCCGCGCGCTCTGTGCGGCTTTGCGCTCGTCGGTAACGGTTTGCTCGCGTGCCAGGCATTCTTCCTTGACACGCGCGAGGTCGTTGGCCGCCCGCTCCTGGCCATCGCGAAGCTGGTCCATCTCCTGCTTGTCCTGCTCACGACGGTCAACCAATTTCTGCTTGAGCCCATACCGGCGGGCAACCTCGTTTTCCAGAGAATCGCGGGCCGCTTCCACATCGGCCTTGAGCGATTCGAGACGGGCCTGCTCTTCCTTGAACTCGTGATCCTCTTTCTTGGAGGCGGAAGCCGCCGACACGAAGCACAGTGTCACTATTAAGGGAACCTCTAAAAATTGCCTTGATGTCATTGCGAGGAGCGTAGCGACGTGGCAATCTCCCGTAATCCTTTGCAAAAACGCGAGATTGCTTCGCTTCGCTCGCAATGACAAAACGCGCATGGCAAAGGTCTTCATTTTGCCACCCCTTCCTTCACTTCGGCAAGCGGAAGGTCGACAAAGGCCGGCAGCGCCTTTCCTTCGCGAACCGCCGCGGCGTGAACGATCTCAAAAGCTGCGGTTTTGTCCGCTGCCGGCTTCCAGACCGGCTCGCCGCCGGTGGTATTGCCGGTCCACAGGTAACAGACGGTCCCTTTCGAATCCGCAACAGCGTCCATCATGCAGCCCACGCGCAATCGGACGGCCGTCCCGCGGATATCGGGCACCGGCGACGTTTCTGAGCTTGTTTGAATGGAAGCGCTGGCGTCGCGCATCAGGCCGACGATCTGCGCAAGCCGGGCGAAGCCTTCCGCGCATTCGATCGTCTTTGTCGCGAGATCGCTTTTGACAAGTGCAATCGAAGACCGTATCCTGCCCAGGCTCTGGGGAGAAAGCCACAGAGACTGGGCGTCCAGCTTGTCGCATGAAGCAAGAATCCGGCCGCGAAGCCGGTCGCCCGACAGTTCTATTTCCCGTTTTGTTGCCTGGGCCGACTGAATGAGCGCGCCAAGCGAATCGCTGCGCGACTGGTTGCGCACGGTTTCCCGCTTGAGCGAATCTATGTCGGCGCGCATGGAGGCCAGCCGTTTGTCGGTGCGGGAGCGATACTCGACAAATTCGCGGTTGTCGTTTTCCATGTCCTGCCGGTTGGTCTGCCGCTGGGATTCTATCTGTTGCAATTCTTTTTGCAAGCGATGCGTTTCCGATTCGATGTCGGAAGACTGATCGGAGGCTTGGCCCGCCGCAGAAAGACCGATGTAAACAAATGCGATTAACCCGAGGCAATTGACGAATCGTATCATGTATGACTCCTGACGATGTTTGATGGCAGACGGAACCCTTCTGTCATGTGACAAGAGGCGCATAATCATGCTGCGGTAACCAAATCTTCATGCCGCTTCAACGAAATGCTGGCGATTCAGGATGATCTTCTTCGCATGATTGAATGCCGGAAAGCGCGTTCACTCACTTGTTGCGTACACAAAATGCCCAACTTGCATTTGTTTTGTGTTCGGGTATGAATAGAAATCCGTGAGGAAAGCCGTCGTTGCGCACGATGGTTTATTTCAACAACACGAAAAAGAGACCGCAATCTTACAGCATTCTTACAATTGCCGGGTATTTTTTCCAATCAAATTCGTAAAGAGGGAAAAGTTTCATAACAATTTTCACTGGAGGTCCTATGTTTCGCAAACGTTCTGCAATTCTCGGGGTCTTGGCAACGGCCGCGCTTGCCGCACAGGTCTCTGCGGCCAGAATCGACGTCACCAACGCGAGCATCGCAGCTGGGGTAACCGTGTCCTGGACAAACACAAACACCTACGTTCTGCACGGGAAAGTTGTTGTAAAGGCGGGATCACGGCTCAATATCCAGGCCGGAACAACCATCTACGGCGCCGGAGCGTCGGTGTCGGATTCCGTGGCAATCCTTATTGTTGCGCGCGATGGCCGGGTGTATGCGACAGGTACCGCTGCACAGCCCATCATCTTCACGTCCATCCTCGACACGGGTTCCCATCAGCCGCTGGCCATCAGCGACAATTCACGCGGTCTCTGGGGCGGGATCAACGTGTTCGGAAGGGCGCCCTGCAACACGGCGGGTGGCGTGGACAACAGCTATTCTTCCGACATTACGATTACCGACACGAGCTGGATCACCTTCGGCGATTCAGGCAACGTCACTTCCGCCACGACCCTGGCGAAGAACATGTATGATACGTCCGGCGTTTTTGAATATGTCTCGGTTCGTTACACCGGCGCGGCCGACATGTCGGAGATCAAAGGGCTCATGTTCTGCGGTGTTGGAGCCGGTACCGTTGTTGACCATTGCGAAGTCTTCATGTGCAACGAAGACGGCATCAATTTTACGGGCGGCACGGTGAACGCCAAGTATCTCATCAGCGCATTCCAGGCCGGCGATGCGCTCATGCTTCAGGGCGGCTACACGGGCAACCTGCAGTATGTTTTCGCCATTCAGACCGTTATCACCAGCAGCACCAAGAACGGCGCCATGTCCAAATGGGAAAGCGGCGACTTCAGCTATGCGCCTATCACGAACGCGAAAGTGTATAACGCGACATTCATCGGAACTGGCGCAAACAATCCCGACACGTGGAAGTACAACTATGGCCTTTACATAAAGGATAGGGCGGCCGGAACATTTGCCAATTCTATTCTTACCCAGTGCTCACATTACGGCGCGTACGTGGAAGACTATCTTGACGCAGGCGATTCAACCGGGTCCAGGTATCATCTTGTCAACGACAGCACGCTCAAGATCAAGAACGACATTTTCTGGGGTTTTGGAAAAGGGAACCTGACCGACAGCATTTTTGAAGGCCTGCCCTTCCTCAAGAACTACGCGGTCACCCCCGCGTTCGACAACGACACAATGGACCCGGGCCTCGACGGTCTTGGCTGGGCTCGTACCGGTTTGCTCGATCCCCGTCCCTCCGCAACCGGACCTGCCACAAAGAATGTGGGCACGGTTCCTGCGGGCGGGTTCTTTGACCAGACTACCTATCGTGGCGCGTTCGATCCCTCTGCGCCCCTCTGGGCAGCCGGATGGTCGGCTCTTAATGATGCTAAGGGCAGCGTCTTCACGACGGGCGCAACGCCCATCGCCAGCCAGAATCTGATCTCTGCGAAGACCGCTTCGTCCATGAAAATAATGGGACAAGGTGACACTCGCCTCATTTCCTGGAATCAGCAATATGCGGCGAGAATGACCGTGAAGCTCTTCTCCGCAAACGGCAAGCTCATTCGCGCATTCGACAACGGCAATCAGTCGGCAGGCGTTCACACCGCATCCATATCTCTCAGAGATATTCCCTCGGGCGTGTACGTGCTTCAGGCAAATTGCGCGGATCTTGTGAAGTCGAGTCTTGTTGAAAAGAACTAGCGCTGAAGGCGCGGCAGCGGGGGTCGCCGATGGCGGCCCCGCTGTTTCATTTTTGCCTGAACCGTTTTGAGGCCTATATATAACAGCGCCCCAGCCAAGGAGTCTATGAAACACGTTCTTGTCGCCGCAATTTTGACCGCATGCTTTGTTCCAGTCTTGAGCGCAGAAAACACCCCATCGTCCAGGGACAGTTTGCTTCCGACGCGCACCGCTGCCTTCGACTCGGGTCATTTGCCCGCGGATTCGTCGCAGCACGTTCTTGCCAAGGATTCCATCATGCACCTGACGGATTCGCTTTCGGCAACCAAAGCCCAGGATTCCGCACATGAGGCTGCCCCAACTGACACTCTCCGCCGCCAAACAATCCGTGGAACCGTAACCGGACGGATAATCGATGGCGTTAGTCAAGCGTCGATCAACGGGGCGACCATAGCCGGCTCCGGCGTTTCCTCCGCGACAACCAAGACCGACAAAGCCGGAAGTTTTTCGCTTGCATGCGACTCGGCAGGGCCGCTCATGCTGGCCGTTTCTTTTCCCGGTTACATCACCGACACCATTACCGCCAAGTTTACAGGCGGGGACACGAAGCTCTCCGCGATTCCTCTTTGGAATTCCACCAAGAGCCTCGACAAGATGGTGGTTGTGGGCAAGACCGAAGGCCAGGCGAGCGCTTTTAGCAAGGAGAAGAACTCCGACAACCTCAAGAACGTGATAGACGCCGAGCTTATCCAGAAACTGCCCGATCAATCGACGGCCGACGCGTTGCAGCGCGTTCCCGGCATATCGATACAGCGCGACCAGGGAGAAGGAAAGTACGTGCAGATCCGGGGGACCGAAGCGCGCTTGTCAACCATTACCATCAACGGCCAGAGTATCGCCTCGCCCGACGCGCAGACGCGCGCGGTGGCGCTCAATGTGATTCCGGCCGACCAGCTCGCGGAGGTCGACGTGAGCAAAGTCCTTACGCCCGACATGGACGGAGACGCCATCGGCGGAACCGTGAACCTGATAACCTCCATGGCAAGCGATACCAATTGGAGGGCAAAACTCAACCTGACTCCCGGGTATACACAGTTGTCAAACACGCCGATCTACCAGGGGTCGGCTTCAATCGCCAAGTGCTTCCTGCAGGACGGAAGGCTCGGCGTTTTTCTCGGTGGCAGCTATTACAGGGACCAGAAAGAGACGCAGGACGTCGAGCTGGACTGGGATACTTCAAGCTACAATCCAAAGGGAGTGGGCGGCAGCTATCTCAATACCATGCAATATCGCGATTACAGCAAAACCAATGAGCGCATCGGAGCAAACGGCAGGCTGGACTATCGTTTTTCGCCTGAAACAAATGCGTTTCTGGTCGGGTCGTTTAATAGGTACGGCATACAGGAAGACCGGCGCACGCTGGGTCTCGACCTGGAGGACCAGGATGCGCGCCCCATGGATAATAAGGACGTGGTGGGTGAGGTTCCCACGACGCGTTCCATCAAGGACACCTACAAGGAGCAGAACATAGCCAGCGCCACGCTGGGCGGTGCGACAAGAATAAACGGCATCTCCATAGATGGGAACGTTGCCTATTCGTATGCAAACAGCAGCGAACCGAACGAAATGACCGTTACCTTCGACAGGCAGTCGGGCCTGTCGTACCATTTTGATCATTCCAACGCCGACCGTCCCACATTTGAGCCTATTATAATTAATCAATACCAAGCTGGCATACTTTCGGGAGTGGAAGTGTTCGATTACGATTCGTCGTTCAACAAAATGAAGTACTTTACGATGAGCAGCGCGAAAATCGAAAACACTCAGTCGGCCGAAAAGTCATATTCCGGACAATTTATTAACTCGGCAATTAAATATACATAAAGTGGTCGGCAAAAGTTATATTTGATTCATGGGAAGAACCGATGGAAGAAAACTTGATGATTCGACCCGAACTTTTCTGCAGAAACGTGCGAAAGAGCTGTATAAGACCGACAAGAGCTACAGGGAGATCGGCGAGATTCTTGGTTTGCATCTGACCACGATCGCCCGATGGCTGAACCAAAAGCGTGGAAGCCATACTCTTGGCTTCAAGAAGCGCGGAAGAAGACTTGGCGAGCAACGGACCCTGTCTAGTGAGCAGGAAACGTTGATCATGGAGCTTATCCGCGACAAAACGCCAGACCAGTTGAAGCTGCCCTTCGCATTGTGGACAAGAAAAGCGGTTCGAGATCTGATCAGTCGTCTTTTCGGAGTGAAGATTCCGATTCGTACCATGGGAGAATACCTGAAGCGCTGGGGATATACACCGCAGCGACCGCTGAAGCGTGCCTACGAACAGCGTCCGAAAGAGATTCAAGAGTGGCTTGATACCCGATATCCCGAGATTTGTACCCGTGCCAAGAGGGAAAATGCTGAGATTCATTGGGGAGATGAGACGGGAGTGACCAATCAGGACCAGCGCGGTAGAAGTTACGCCCCAAAAGGCCAGACGCCGGTCGTTCGCATTGGAGCGAAGCGACATTCTTTGAGCATGGTATCCTCTATAACCAACCAGGGAACTGTGCGGTTCATGGTCTACAAAGGCGGAATGAATGTCGACATTTTCAAACGGTTTCTGGGCCGGTTGATCAAGGACAACTATCGGAAAGTGTACCTTATCGTGGATAATTTGCGCGTTCATCATAGTTACGCTCTTGACGAGTGGCTAGAAGCACACAAGGACGACATAGAACTGTTCTTTTTGCCGTCGTATTCACCTGAACGCAATCCTGACGAATATCTCAATAACGACCTGAAAAAATCCATGGAGAACAATCCCATCGTAGCATCAGCACAGGAACTTGCAAAGAATGTCGTATCCCACATGCGCATGTTGCAACAACTACCGGAACGTGTCATGTCGTACTTCAAACATCCTTCCGCAGTTTACGCAGCGTAACTATGTTTAATTGCCGGAGTAATAACGTCAAGAAGCCTTTTGAACTCGACTTCGGCGAGCTTGAGGTGAAAGCGGGAGCCAAAGTCCTTGACCATTACAAAGACCAGACTCTTTCGGTGATAACCTACAAGGATACCGGAAAATACCATACCCCTAATCTCGCTTCATTTGCGGGCGGATATTCCGCCCCCAACTTTTACAATGGTTTGTACGACATGAACAATATGCCCGACCCGGGGCTTGTTCGCGCATATCTTGCTTCGCCGCATTACATCAACAATGTCGTTAATCCCGGCAACAGGTTCCTGGCCGATACATCGTCCAACCACCTTTCATCCGACCCGGAAACATTTTCCGCACGCGATTTTAACGGCGCCGGCTACGGCATGGCAACGCTCAAGACGGGTCCTCTTACCGTAAAAGCCGGCGTCCGCATTGAATACACTTCCATGCACTACAGCGGATTCGGCGATTCGGTCAATACGTCCAACAATTGGACGAAGACATTCACCGTTGACATGTACAAGAATTTCTTCTTTCCTCTTCCCATGGTGCTGGCAAAGTATTCGCCCGACAAAGATATGAACATCCGCGCCTCCTACACCCGCTCTTTTTCCAGACCCGAGTGGTACGATCTTGTTCCGCACATCGTTTACAACGTGGACGACAATGTCCGGACCGCCATAGAGGGCAATCCGAATTTGCGGCCCACAACTTCGGACAATCTTGACCTCAGTTGGGAATACTATTTCAACCATAAAAAGGGCGTTCTGTATGCCGGGACGTTCTTCAAACAAATGCACGACTACATTTTTGCGTCCGAGCTGGACACTTTCTTTAATCAGTCCAAGTCGACATGGGCCTTTTACACAAAGTCAAACGGCGGTACAGCCAACCTTGCCGGCCTCGAATTGGAATCGGAGTCACAATTCTTTTTCCTGCCCTCGTTCTTGAGCGGGTTCGGCGTAAGCGGCAATTACATTTATACCTGGTCCAAGACGCTTATTCCGGAACTCAACGAGTGGACCTCCTTGCCCGGACAGTCCGAGCATGTCGGCAACGCCGCTCTGTTCTACGAAATGTACGGTTTTTCGGGCAGGGTGGCCCTCAACTATCAGAGTCATTGCATTGTCCAGCTTATCAATTCCCGAAGTCATTTCGGCAGCATCTACGTTGACGACCATCTGCAACTGGACTGCTCGGCAAGCCAGAAGATTTCGAAAAATGTAACGGCCGTTGTTGAATTCAAGAACCTCACCAATGCGCCCAAGAAGCTGTACCTCCTAAATCCTCAGCACACCACACAAATGGAATACTACGGATGGTCGGCGCTTTGCGGGGTACGATTGAGCTTCTGACAAGACTTCAACAGTTGTAATTTTACAAAGGAGTTCGCGATGCCAAATCTCAACAGTTTCCGGTCTTTGACGCTTGCAATTGCCGGATGCATGGTTCTCGCAGGATTTTCGCCTGCGCAAACCCTCAAACAAAGCGACAAGAAGCCCGCGTCCGCGCCTCTCGGCTCAAAAACAGAAGACGAAGGCAACAGGGAAAAGGGGCTCAAGTTCTCAGTGCTCGGCGACTGGGGCTGGAACGGCAAGAGGAACCAGACCGATGTGGCCAAGATAATGGCGGCAAAAGGCGTGGGCGGTTTCATAGTGTCGGTGGGTGACAATTTTCAAGTTGCGGGTGTCAGGAGCGTTACTGACCCGCTCTGGACGCGGAATTACGAAAACGTCTTTACCGACCCCGCGTTCGAATGCGACTGGTACGTGGCGCTGGGCAACCACGATTACAAGGGCAATGTGCAGGCGGAAATCGACTATTCGCAAATAAGCCGTCGCTGGAACATGCCGTCCCGGTATTATGCGGTTCACAAAAAGATAAACGACACTACCGCCGCAGATTTCTACATCATCGATACGTCGCCGTTCCAAACCGCATATTACAAAACCGACGAACACAAGGTTGTCGGCCAGGATACCGCCCGGCAGATGCGCTGGATTGACAGTTGCATCACAAATTCAAGATCGCGTTGGAAACTTGTTTTTGGACACCACCCGGTTTATTCGAGCGGCAGCGCTCATGGCAAGGAAACAGGGGACATGGAAGCGCGGTTTGCCGCGTTTTTCGACAAGAAGGGAGTGGACGCTTACTTCTGCGGTCATGACCACAATTTTGAGCATCTCAAGCCCGAGAGAAGTCATGTCAATTATTTTGTCTGCGGGACGGTGGAAGTCCGGCCCATGGGCGAGCTGCTGGCCTCGTCCAAGTTTGCTAAATCGGTGCCCGGCTTTACCAAGGTGTCGCTCAATCACGATGCGATGCAGGTGACGATGATAGACACGGCCGGGGTGGAGATATACAAGGCCAAGGTAACAAAATAGACATGAATTCGCTATAGTCAACAAAACCCTTTCCAGGAGCAATGCAATGAAAAAAGCAGTTCCTTTTCTCACGGCAGCACTCATCGTGTGCCCGCTGCTGGCGTTGTCGAACGCGCAAACAGCCGAGTCGCGATACAAAATAGCTCAGAAGATCCACGTTGGCGGCGACGGTGGCTGGGACATCATTGCCGCGGACGATTCTACGGGCAGATTATACGTGTCGCACGCAACCATGGTGCAGGTGGTGGATACCAAGACCGGAAAAACAGTGGGAACAATTCCGGACGCCAAGGGAGTGCATGGAACCGCAATTGCACGCGACGCAGGCAAAGGGTACACGAGTAACGGGAAAGACACCTCGGTGACCGTGTTCGATCTTGCCACGCTTGCAGTGGCTGAGAAGATCAAGGCAACCGGGATCGGACCGGACGCCATACTCTACGACAAGTTTTCTCATTCGGTCTACGTGTTCAACGGCAAGTCTTCCAATGCAACGGTGATCGACGTGAAAACGAACAAGGTGACTGCGACCATTGCGCTCGAGGGTAAGCCGGAGTTCCCGGTGTCCGACGAGCAAGGCTCCCTTTACGTCAACATCGAAGACAAGGATATTGTGCAAGTCATCGATACCAAGACCGCAAAAGTAACCAGGAAGTTTCCAGTTGCTCCGGGAGAAGGACCGTCGCCGATAGCTCTTGACGTGGCGACAAACAGGCTGTTTATCGGGTGCGGCAACAAGGTCATGGTTATTGCCGATGCAAAAACCGGAAAGATTCTGGGCTCCGTTCCCATCGGCGACCACGCCGACGGAGCCGCGTTCGATCCTATTTACAAACGCGCCTATGTCTCCTGCGGCGACGGAACGCTAGTCGTTGTGCAGGAAGCGGCCGACGGCAAATGCAGCGTGCTGGAAAACGTGGCCACGCAAAAGGGCGCCAAGACGATCGCGCTCGACCGGAAAACGCATCATCTGTATCTCCCCACCGCGGAATTCGGGGCTACGCCGTCGGCAACGGCGGACAATCCCAAGCCGAGACCGACTATTGTGCCGGGGACGTTTGTGGTGATTGATGTGGAGACGACAAAATAAGACCACATGAATTGAAGGATTCCCCGCAGCAAGCTGCGGGGTTTTTCACTTCGGAAGGGTTTCGTCAGGCACTCCTATCGTGCGCTACTGTAATTACGACATTCCCCTTTTTGTGCCCGGTGTCTACATACCTGTGCGCTTCGACCATATCTTCCAGTGGATAGCATCTATCAATAACAGGCTTTATGAGATTCGCTTCTGCCAAATTCTTAAGTAAAATCAAATTTTCCATTTTGGGAATGGGCGAACCATCATCCACAGAAATGTATTTCCCGTGAGCGGTAAGGCTCCTTCTGCAATGCAATTTGAATCGAGAACTTTTTCTTTTTCCGACAGCATCAAAGACAATGTCGTAAAGCGTTTTGTTTTCAATAGCGTTGTCTTTTGTATAATCGATAACCGTATCGGCACCGAGAGATTTCACAAATCCTAAATTCGCGGTACTGCATACCCCCGTTACGTTCGCTCCAAAGTATTTAGCAAGCTGCACTGCAGAAGTTCCGATGGAGCCGGATGCGCCATAAATAAGAACCTTGTTTCCTTTTTGAACGTTCGCCTTTTTCAGGAAATGCAGCGCGAGCATTCCTCCATAGGGAATGGCCGCTGCTTGCTCGTGTGTTAAATTTAAAGGTTTTAGAGAGACCTTCCAATCTTCCGGCAGGCACATGTATTCTGCATAGGTACCAAAGCGCATTTGGGTACCCGAATTGACAGTAAAAGCAAAGACCTTATCTCCTTTTTGGAATCGTTTGACATCTTTGCCTACGGATTCAATTTCACCGGAAAGCACCATCCCAAGTATGGGATTGCGGGGTTTCCCAAAGCCTAACACGATGCCCATCATAAGGCCCATAGGTTGCCAAACCGGAAGTTTGGAGCCGCGGACTATGCAATCGCTCGCTGTTATTGTTGTCGCAAAAATCTTGATGCATAACTCATTATTGCGCGGAATTGGTTTTTCTACATCTTGAAGTTGTAACACTTCCGGCGGTCCGTATCTTGTGCAGCAAATTGCTTTCATAAAAATGCTTTTGAGGTAGCGGTTTTCCCGCCGGAATGTGTCAATGCCGACCGCGGTTATGTTGATGCCTTTACCATGCTGCTGTCACAAAAATACGAGATAATCTCGGGGCTAAGGGTTTTTTCGCTCATCAAGTCCGGCAAGGCCTTTGGGGGGCAACGCCCAATCCATTATCCTACCCCTTGTATGCTTTCTTCAAACCTTCGACATCAAGCTTTATCATTTTCAGCATTGCTTGCATGACCTTCTCCGATTTCTTGGGGTCGGGTCCACTCATCAGTTCACTCAGGATATTCGGAACAATTTGCCACGACAATCCATACTTGTCTTTTAACCAGCCGCATTGACTTTCCTTACCGCCTTCACGCAACAAGGCGTTCCAATAATAGTCAACCTCTTCTTGCGTTTCACAAGAAACGTAAAAAGAAATTGCCTCGGTAAATTTGAAAGTTGGCCCGCCATTCAATGCCATCATCCGCTGTCCTTCGAGTTCAAATGTGCAAACCATCGGGTCGAGTTTGATGATTTTCGAATTCTTGAAAATGGAGGCATAAAATTTGATCGCCTCCTGAGCATTGCTGTTGAACCAGAGGAAAGGTGTAATTTTGGGAACCCTTACTTTTGCCATAAAGATGCCTCTCTCTTTTTTGAGGTTGGTTGGAAATGCATCCCTAAAGGAAGTTCAACATTTAGGAAGCAAAAAATCTACCATTAAATGTTCTCACATTCTTCAAAAAAGAGGAAATGCAGTTTTCAGAAACGCGAAAATCATCTCGATAGCGAGAACATAGCGGTTTTTAGGCGCAAATCAAATGCTTGTGGATGGCTGAGCCGCGTGACCCCCGAGTGAGAGTTTGGGCTAGCATCCAATTCTCGGCTGGGGGCACGCACGGGGAGCAGCTGGTAGGTACGACATTACCAAACGCAAATTACCAGGTCATTCAGAAGCAAGGAAATTCGGCTTATTGGGTGCCTCTACCGTGCGCGCAGCAGATGTTTCGGGCTTGCCACCAAGACACCCACGCTGCACGGGCTCAGCATGCCATAAGAAATCTAATTTGAATTTGCATCCGCTGCACTCGCTTGGCAAACCAAAACTGCATTCTGTTATGTTGTTTGCTGCAAATTCTGAAACACGCTTGCCAGATCACTTGCATTGCCGCCGGATTGTATCAGCGATTGCAGAGCGGCAAATTCGGGATTGCTCGTAGCGCCCGCGCCTTGCAAATCCTCAAATATGGACGACACGTCGCCGGAGCCCGAAGAGGAGTCATCGGACGACTGCATCATGTCCAGAAGAGGATCGCTCGAACTGCTGCTACCCGGATCCAGCAATGCTTCCAGCGGGTCGGTACTGCTTGTGGAGCCCATCAAATTCTGGAGCATTGCAAGACCGCTGCTGCTATTGCCGGTATCCGCAGTCGACGGGAAAATGTCGCCGGCGCTTCCGCTTGTGTCTTGAGAATCAAGCAGTGTTGCAAGGTCGTCATTGTTGGTGAGCGCCATGAGCATGGACAAGTCGTTGGCCTTGCTTGTTCCCGCCGAGCCGGAGGCTTGCGCGGCATTTTGGAGCGTATTGGCAAATGTGGAGGTTGCCTGCCCGGTTGCAGTCGAAGCTCCGGATGCAGACAATAGTGATTGCAGCAATTGTGAACTTTGAAGAGAAGAGCTTGATACCTGAGATAAATCCATAGTCAGCCTCGCGGTTTACATCGTTGCGCTCTTTTCATAGACCTCGGAAACAGGCAGGCAACTGCCGGCTACACACCGGTAGTTACTTACGCAGCCGTCTCAGGGACGCAAACTTCATGCGGAAATGTTGAGCAATGAATTTTCGTCCATGCTCGCGGAAATCTGATCGCCGTTCTGCGATTTTGCTTGCGGCTTGGTCGCCTGGTACAGTTCCTTGCCGACATCGTGAAGCTCTTTCATCACCTTTTGGCGGTCGGCTGCCGAGAGCTGCGACAACGGATTCTGACTCGTGGTGGAACCGCTCTGGGCCGTCGTGGAGGTGGTGGAATTTGCTTGAGCCAGGGTTTGCGTAATGTCCGCAAGCTCTTTCTTCATTGTCGTGGCCTGATCGCTGGTGAGCTGTCCGGCCTTAACGGCACTGTCGATCGCGGAGGTCATGTCCGACACCTGATCCGACACGCTTTTCCGGTGGTGATGGTGATGACCTTGGCTGCTCTGAACGTCGGAACTCGATGATGCTGAGAAGCTTCCAGTTGCCAGCTGTGACGGGTCCATCAAAGACTCCTTTGGTATAGGTTCTTTGGGGTGAGGCGGGATGATGCTCCCTTTGTCTCAACAGGCCCCATGTTGTAATCGTAAACCCAAGCTGTCTGAAATCTGTCGTTCTTGGCCTACGTTATCTGATCGGAGCCCGGAGGATCTTGCTTTAGTTTGCTTATCTTCCATTTCGGGAGGCCACGGAAACAGAGGTGGCATGAGGAATTAAAGGCGTCCGGATGGCTGAGCCGCGTGACCCCCAAGTGAGATTATCTGCGAGAATCCAATTTTCGGTTGGGGGGCACGCACGAGGTGCCGCTGGAAAAGAAGTTGAAAGTCAAAAGTTGACAGTTGACAGTGAACGACTTCGGGCAGCCTGCGAGCCGTGCTCTTTGCAAAAGACAGAAAGTTAAATGCTTTGCCGGTCGGGAAGCGGCCCTTGACAAATGTGGCAACAGTCTTTTGCCCAGCGTTAGGTGGACTGGAAGGCGCGCAGGAGCGTGGTGCCGGCCGACCCGCGCCGCAGGCGCACAGGGCGGACCCGCACCGAGGCCTTGGCCGAGCCTGCAAGGAGACCGGCCCCGCAGCCGCAGCACAGGACGTGCGGAGACCATCCCGCGAAGCGGGACCTGCAAGGCGCGAAGCTGGATGCGGAGCGTGAACAAAGCGGGGCAACGCCCAGGCCTTTATTTTGCCACGGAGACTTCATACTTGGTAGTGCTGCACCCACTTAGCAAACCATAACTAGATCTGACTATGACTGCATCTTCCGGATGAAATCATCGAGTCTCTTCTGAATCTCGCCGATAAAATTATCGTCCGACAAACGAGTCTTCATCATTGCGTTGCCGTCTCCCTTCTTGTCTTCCGCCAGCACCAGGCCGATGGGAAAAGCCTCGCACAGAACACACTTGTCTCCAAGCATGTCTTTAACTTTACGGAATACTCCGGCATATCCGAACTTAACGTCTTTGGCGGCGTCGCTGCTGCCGCAGCAGGAAGCAACATACAGCCTGTTGATGTTTGTCCGGTACTTCTTGACAAAGTCACGCAAGGGTGAAATAATCTGACCCATCCAAATGGGACAGCATACGATTGTGCGATCATATTCAGACACATTGCGGCTGAGGCGCTTGATGCCAAAACCGGTTTTTGTCAGTGAGAATAGTATCAGGAACGGGAAAAAGTTCAATCTTGGTTTGATTGCTTCGCTGTCGCACTTCAAAGCACGGGCGATTTTCTCCGCAAGATACTTGTTGCTGCCGGTATTGGAATAGTAGACGACAAGGGTTTTCATAGGGGCTCTCCTTGGGGGATGGTGATTGTTGATTGCGTGCGGGGCGGAGACGCAGCCACCGCGCTGTCCCTGAGAAACTGCTGCCGGGCTCCTTCCGTTCTCAAAATTCGACATGCACCCGGCCGGAAAAGACATTCACCGGCCCGCGATCCTCGTTGTAAGCGGGATTGCCGATGAGTTGATAATCCGCGGTCGCAATAATGGAAGATACCACCTTGAACGAATAGAATGCTTCAAGAATGTTCTCGGTCCCGTAGTGAGTGAGCCTGCCGTCGCCGATAATGAATCCATAGCCTCCCGCGTTCAGGAACTTCTGATGAGCCTTCGAAATGCCGTTTACGGATACCGCCAATCCGACATTATCATCCTTTCTTTTCCATAGGCTGCCCATGAGGTTCATTCCAAAGCTGAGGCTTTCGTCAATTTCGGTGAAAGCCCAGGATGCGGAATTTCCGTCGTTCCAGCTCACCCTGAGGAACGCGCCGAGTGAAGAAGTTATTTCCTGGTCAAAACCGACATTGAATCCTGCTTTCGAGCCGCCGTAGCTGGTGAGCGTGTTTACATTGAGTGATGAATCCTTCCCCTTGTCGTAGGCATCGACTGCCTGGTCATAGTCTCCGGCCCGGGAGAAATTATCGAATAGCAAGGCCCTGATAACACTTGATCGTCCCGCAAGGAAAGATCCTCTATATTCTGCTTCAAACGTATATCCGGCTGCTTTTCCCCATTGGAATTCAAGGTTTGGTCCATTCGCCGTGGTTGGCTCAGCACTCATTGCTCCTCGAAACGACAGTTGCGGCAGGTTGTATTCGAGCACGAATGCATAGGTATACCCTCGGGTATCGGCAGGGAAGTCCCATGCGCCGCCGTCCATGAGCGACCAATTGAGAAATTGGGTTCTAGGGTCGTGAGAATATCTGTTGTTGTCGAACATGTCGGTGAGTGCGATCCTTCCTGCGGTCAACGTCAGATTGGTCGCTGAGACTTTTTCCCAAATCTGGTTAGCGTCATCCGCGAGTGGATCGACACTCCTGGCCCCCAAGTCGATTCTTTGGCGAAGAAAGAGCCTGGCCACGGTAACAATTGGAGCAGGATCGGAAACGCGAAAGCTTTCTCCGTTGGGAAATCCCGCTACTCCGGTCGCCCCGCTAAAACCTTTCCCCCCCGAGATTTCGGGATTGCAAAATACCGATGCGCCCTGCCAGAGCCGGTCTCCCGCATACAGAGTGCCTGTAACGGTGAGCGCATTCTCATGCGTGTTTTGCAAACTGTTAAGCCCGCCGTACACGGCGTTAAAGCCGGGATGATATTGGTCGACCACGGTGAATTGGAAATGGAGATTCCAGGGCTTTGTCGAATCGGAACTGTTATCGGGAAATTGGCCGTACGAGGTGAAAGAGGCGAGGCAAAGGACCAGAAAGTGAATTCTCATTCGCATATTGTATGTCTGCAGGACGCTGATGATGGTCATTCTTTGGAACCGGGACAGGGGCGTTCACCAATGCCCAAAATATACAATCTTGTTTTCCCGAAATTGCGCGATTTGAGGTTACTTCTTGATTAGGATGAATGCGGAGCTGGCCGGGCACGGGGCGCTGCAATTGGGACCAAGCAATCCGCGCGACTGCCGAACGTGATCGGGAAATCACGAACTGCCGCGCACATATTCCTAACACTATTCTAATAATCCGCTAACCGAATCAAAACTTTCGACAAACATTTTTTTATCCAGAGGTGAACAAGGAGAACGAGTATGATCAGTACTTTTGCACTTGTTGTTGCCGTGGTTATCATCGCTCTGTTGTTTGATTTTGTCAACGGTTTTCACGACTCCGCAAACTCAATTGCCACCGTGGTTGTTACCCGCACCCTCACTCCCGGCCAGGCTGTACTCATGGCCGGACTGGCCAACTTTGTCGGCTATTTTGCATTCGGAACTGCCATTGCAAAAACAGTGGGCAAAGGCATCATTCACATTGACCACGTGACGCTCACCGTGGTGTGCGCCGCGCTTGTGGGCGCTATCGCCTGGAACATCATCACATGGCTGCTGGGTTTGCCCACATCGAGCAGTCACGCGCTCATAGGCGGGCTTGTCGGCGCGGGCATTGCGGCAGCGGGCCCCCAGGTTGTGATCTGGGGCGGCGTTCTTACTATAGTTCTGTTTATCGTGCTCGCACCGCTCATCGGCATGATCGGCTCATCGATTTTCACCCTCATCATGTTCTGGCTCTTCAGGCGGGCGAGCTACACCGGAACCACAAAAGTGTTCAAGTAT
>Ga0182027_10004144_pt1 | contig 22626 bp, 20 predicted proteins | sample 712E1DmetaG_FD_121300 | JGI IMG/M metagenome (GOLD analysis project Ga0182027, IMG submission 121300) | Permafrost microbial communities from Stordalen Mire, Sweden - 712E1D metaG (Illumina Assembly) | ecosystem: Environmental > Terrestrial > Soil > Wetlands > Permafrost | place: Sweden... | reverse complement strand
TGTTCCACACGCTGATCCCGGCGTCGGCGTAGCGCTTCTTGATCTGCAGAAACCCTTCGGCCGTGCGCAGGTCGGGCGTCGAGCCCACGCTCACGAACTCAGCCCCGATCTGGCGCAGGAACAGCAGTTCCTCGTCCGACGGCTTCGCCGATGACATGGCGCAGAGCTTGATGCCCGGCGCGCTAGCGTGAACGCTCGCCGCGGCCGCGGACTTGAGCAACGCCGATCCGCTCAATGCTCCGGCCAGAGCGAGTTTTCCGAACTCCCGCCGGCCCGGCTTCAACCCTTCGTTGTCCGAGTTGGTGTTTGAATCTGGTTTGTTCATGGACCATTATCCTTTGCAGCTCCGCGATGTTTGTGGCTCCGGGATGCTTGATCTTATCGAGATTACTACCTGCGGCTCCGCCCGTCCATGCGCCAGTGTTCGGACTCACAGGCCCTGCGCCGTCAGGCAGCCGTCGACAGCCAGCACTGCGCCGGAGATAAACGAGGCTCCCTCGGAGGCCAGAAACAGGGCTGTGTCGGCGACGTCGGCGGGCCTTCCGATGCGGCCCAGCGGATGGAACTTCAAAACGGCCGCTCGATCGGCCTCGCCGGCGGCGAAGGCCTTCTCGAGCATCGGCGTCTCGATGTAGCCCGGGCAGATGGCGTTCACGCGGATGCCTTGCGGGCCATGGTCGATCGCCATAGCCCGGGTCAGGCCCAGCAGGCCGGTCTTCGAGGCATCGTAAGCCGGACAGCGCGCCCATGAGACGTATGCGTGGGCCGAAGAGATATTGATAATCGCGCCCCCGCGCCGCATCTCCGGAATCGCGTACTTCGAGAACAGGTAGGCGCCCTTGAGATTCACCGCCAATTGGCGGTCCCACTCGTCGGAGCTCATTTCCACGACGGTGCCGTAGAGCTCGATGCCCGCATTGTTGATGAGCACGTCGAGACATCCCAACTCCCGCACCGTCCGGGCGACTGCCTCCCTGACGTGAGATTCGTTCGTGACGTCGCCGGCAATCACAATCCGCCTCTCGGGAGCGGCGCAGCGCGCGGCCGTCTCCGCCACCGCCTGCGCATTGATGTCGAACCAGGCAACCCGGTAGCCGGCCGTCAGAAACCGTTCGGCAATCACGGCGCCGATGCCGGAGCCAGCACCGGTCACCAATGCGGTCTTCACTTCGTCCATTGAGGATACCTCGAGATGACTGAATGACCCATCCTACCCGGCCCAGCCCGGTCGCGTCGAATGGCCGGCCGCCCCGCGTCTTCGTGCGTTAAACACCCCCACGCCCTTTGCCGGCGCCGTCCTCCCGCCCTCGGCCGGAAAAAATTTCTGTATTCCACTCCCCGCCCAGGAATAATCTACTGGCTCCAAACCGCATCTCGCCTGCAACTCATTGACACGCCGCCGCACTCGCGATTGGAACGCGGCCTGCATAAAGATCAGGCCAGGAGAGGACATTACATGTCACCTGAAAACCAACCCAATTTGCCCCAAGAGGTGCGCTCGCAAAGCTCCATCTGGCTCTTTGCACTGGCCGCTGCGTTCCTCGCACTGGGCTGTTTCACTTTGTACCAGAACACGCAGATCCACGACCTCGGCCGCGACCTGACGGCGCACCAGAAGGATCTCGTCGCACTCCGCACGAGCTTCGCCAGCATGGACAGCGAGCTCCGCAAACAATTCGCCGACTTGCGCGACCAGCTTTCGAATACCCAGAAGGACAGCCTCGAAAAGGTCACCGCGGCCCAGACCGCGGTCCGCAAGCACACCGACAGCGTGGCCCGGAAGATCGAGCAGAAGCAGGCCGAGACCACGGCCGCGCTGGGGGCTGAACTGAACAAGGTGAAGGAGTCCACCACGCAGACTTCCACCCAGCTCGCCGGCGTCTCCAGCGACGTCTCGGCCGTAAAGAACGACGTCAGCGCCGTCCGCACCGATGTGGCATCCGCGAAAACCGAGCTCGACCGCTCCATCGAAGAGATGCAGCGCGTGCGCGGCGACATGGGTGTCATGAGCGGCCTCATCGCCACTAATTCGAAAGAGATTGACCTGCTGCGGCAACTCGGCGACCGCAATATCTATGAGTTCACCCTGACAAAATCCTCCGGCCTGACCAAGGTCGGCGACATCCGGCTGCAACTGGGCAAAGTGAACCCGCATCGCAACCGCTATACGCTGACCGTCAACGCGAGCGACAAACTCATCGAGAAGAAGGACAAATCCACCAACGAGCCGGTGCAGTTCTATGTCCTCAACAAGGCTCGCCAGCCCTATGAGATCGTCGTCAACGAAGTGGGCAAGAACTCCGTGAAGGGCTATCTCGCCACACCGAAAGTGACGATTGCGCGGAACTGAGCGTCGTCCGGAACATTCGATTTCAGCTCGTCCTGCCGGCCGTCCATTCCGGTCGGCCTACGCTCTCACGGCGGGGCGCCTCGCCTGGGTCGAATTCGCGGCCCGGTTGAACCGTCGTGACGGCGAGTGAGGGGCCGTTGGCTGCTTCTATTCGGAGGCGAGCGCTAGCTCGAACAGCCGATGCGCCCCACTCGCTTGCAATGGCAGAACCGCCGGGCTCCGGCGGTTTTGCCGTTTCCAAAACGCGCCGTCGCCCCTCATTGCAGCGTCTTCAGCAGATCCTCCGCCAGCAGCCCCGCCCGGTGCGCCAACTGCGCCGCCGTCGCCGGATCCCGGTCGTGCACATTCTCCGCCAGCCGCAGGAACGACTGGATGCGGCCCACGCTCTCGCTCTGCGCGGGCGTGAGCTTGTACTCCGCCGCCAGCACCAGCCCGTGCTGCGCCCGCGCGCGGCTCGCGGCATAATCGGCCTCGTATTGCTTGCGTTGCTCGGGTGTGATTAGAACGCCCAGTTGCGGCACCGGTTGCGGAGCCGGCGCCTCGGGCGCGAGCTCCACGGTCGCCGGTTCGAGCTGAGGCGGCTTCGCGGCGGGCTTCTTGCGCGCCGGTTTCGCGACCGGCGCCTCCGGCGGCGCGGGTTCCGGAGCGGGCGGCGGCGCGGGTAGCTTCTGCGGCACGGGCGCCGGCGCGGGCGGCGGAGCCGGCTGCGCTTGCGGCGCCGGCGGCGGTGGCACGGGCAGCGGCCGCTTGTTTTTCTTAGGCCAGCACCCGCCGCTCGCCACAGCCAGGATGACCACCACCGCCAGCGCGCTCCGCTTCATGCCCGCCACTCCGTTCTTGCCGCGGGCCCCGGCGCGGATAAAGTCGCGGCTCCTGTTGCGGCCGAGGCCGCGCTCTGCTCCACCGGCAGGCGCAGCCGGAACGTGCTCCCCTGGCCGGCCTCGGACTCGACTTCCACCGTCCCGCCGTGCAACTGCATCGCCCGCATCGTCAGCGCCAGTCCGATCCCGCTGCCCCGTTCCTTTGTCGAGAAATATGGATCGAAGATCCGTTCGCGGATCTCCGCCGCAATGCCCGGCCCGGTGTCGGACACCGCAATTTCCGCGTCACCGCCCCGGCGCGACACGATCACCTGCAGCTTGCCCCCGCCCGTCATCGCTTCGAGTGAGTTCTTCACCACGTTCAGCAGAGCCTGCCGCAGCAGTCCCTCGTCGGCGCACACTACCACCGGCGCTTCGCTTTCGATCAGCTCCGTCACGATCCCCTGTCGCTCCGCCTCCGGCTGGACGAGTTGCAAGACGTCGCTTGCCAACTGCCCGGCCGGCAGCATCTCGCGCTCCAGCGTCACCGGCCGGCTCAGGTCCAGAAACGTCTTCACCACCCGATCCAGCCGCGCCACCTCCTGCGTCAGGATATCGATGTCACTTTCGGCCTCGGGCGCCTCTTCCGCCACCCGCGCGCGCAGCAGCTCCAGCCGCAGTGCGATGGCGTTCAGCGGGTTTTTGAACTCGTGCGCCACGCCGCGCGCAATGCTGCTCATCGCGCTGCGCATCTGGCTCGCGTCGCGGCGCGCGCCCGTCACCTTCGCCCCCACCAGGCTCAGCTTGGATTCGACCGCCGCCAGTTCGCGGTCCTCGAGCGGTGGCAACTCCGCCGGATCGCCGGTGATGATCCTGTCCAGCACGTGCTCGATCCGCGCCAGCGGGCGCAAGGCGATGCGCGCGGCCACGTAGGCCAGTGCCGCCGCCGCCGCCAGCGCCAGCAGCGCCGCGGCTCCCGCGTTCCATAATTCGGGCACAATCGCCGCCCGCAGCAGGATCGGCGACACCAGCACCTGGATCTGAAAAACGGGACTCTCCTGCCCGGCGATGCCCAGCTTGACGCGCGTCTCGTAGTCGGTGCGGGAGCTCAGAATGGCCACCAACCGGTCCAGCGGCGACGCGCGCCGCAGCGCCCGCAATTCCTGTTTGGCCGCCATGGGCGTCGACACCCGCGCCGGGTCCGACGAGGCCAGGATCCGGCCGCTTTCGCCCGCTACCTCGATCTCGACGATCGAACGCGACTGCACCATGCTCTGCTGGATCACCAACTCCAACTCGCTGTCGTCGCGGATGATCGTGTTCCAGATCTGCTTGGCCTCGGCCACTGTCGCCGGCGCCGGCTGCCGGGCGGCCATGCGTTCCTCGATGCGCTTCATCACGAAGCTCTGCATATCGCGCCCGGCCGAGTCGCTGCGCTCGATGGCCTGGTCCAGCCACACCACGATCAGGCTGTTCAGGTGCAGCGCCATGAGCACGATTACGACAATCGCCACCGTCGACATGGAAAGCCACAGCAGACGCGTCCTGAGTGTCATGCGCTCTCGCCGTATTGTCTCAGTTTGTTGAACAGCGTCTTCACGCTGAGGCCCAGAATCTCGGCCGCCCGCGTGCGGTTGTTGCCCGTCTGAGCGAGCGTTAACAGGATCAGTTGCCGCTCCGCCTGCTCCACCGTTACGCCTGCTCGCAACACCAGTGTGTCGGCCGCCTCGGCCGGCGCCGGCTCGGGCAATCCGGCAAAACCCGCGCTCAGATGGCGCGCCGTGATGGTCCCCTCGCCGCACAGAATCACGGCCCGCTCCAGCACGTTGCGCAACTCCCGCGCATTGCCCGGCCAGTTGTAGCGCTGGAACAGTTCGAGCACTTCGGCGCCGATCTCCGTCACGCGGCACTCGTGGCGCCGGTTCAACTCGCGGATCAACGCCGTGGCGATCGCCGGAATATCCTCCCGGCGCTCGCGCAGCGGCGGCAGATGCACTTCGAAAACATTCAGGCGGAAGTACAGGTCCTCGCGGAAATTGCCCTTCTGGATCGCCGCCCGCAGGTCGCGGTTCGTCGACGCGATGATCCGCACATCCACGTCGATCTCCTTGCCGGATCCGAGCCGCCGCACCTTGCGATCCTCCAGCACCCGCAGCAACTGGCCCTGCGTCGACGGCGGCATTTCGCCGATTTCATCCAGCAGCAGCGTACCGCCGCTGGCCAGTTCAAAACAGCCGGCGCGGCGTTCGGCCGCTCCCGTGAACGCGCCTTTCTCATGCCCAAACAGCTCGCTTTCGATCAGCGTCTCCGGCAGTGCGGCGCAGTTGATGGCCAGAAAGGGCTGGCTGCGGCGCGGGCTGATCTCGTGGATCGCGCGCGCGGCCACTTCCTTGCCGCTGCCCGTTTCGCCGGTGATCAGGATGGTCGCCCGGGTCGGCGCGGCCTGCTGCAGCAGCGCGAAAATGGCGTGCATGGCGGGCGACTGGGCCACCATGCCGCCGAGCACGCCCCGGCTCGACAGCTCCCGTTCCAGCCGCTCGCCGCGCTCGGCCAGGCGCCGCTGCTCGATCGCGCGTTCGAGAATCGCCCGCAGCTCCTTCGGCCGGACCGGCTTTTCGAGGTACCAGAACGCGCCCATATCGCGCACCGTCTCGACGGCCTTCTCGACGCTGCCGAACGCGGTCAGCACGATGGCCGGCGGCGCGGCGCCCGTGCGCTGCAACTGCTCCAGCAACTCCATCCCGCTCATCACCGGCATGTTCAGGTCGGTGATGATCGCGTCCGCTCCGAACGCGGCGAGTTTCTCGAGCGCGTCGCGTCCGTTTTCCGCCGTCTCCGTGGCGTAGCCCCACAAGGCCAGCATCCGCGCCAGCGCCGAGCGCTGGTTGACCTCGTCGTCCACCACCAGCACGCGGCCGGGCGCGGCCGGAACGCTTCGGCCCGGGTCAGGCTCCCGGGCGTCCGATCCGGATTCTCGATTGCCGTTCATCATTCGGATCGTAGCGCGTTGAGTGGCCAGGCTGCGTTCCCGTTCACGCCCGCTCGGAAACCCGGCAGGTCGTATACGGCCCGCGCGTTGCGCTGGAGCGGCGGCGCCTCATTGCCACCGTCGCATGAGGCGCGGCGCGACCGTCAGAACCGCCGCGGCCACGACCATGCCGGCCAGCAGATCGACGGTGTAGTGGTAGCGCAAATAGATCGTCGCCAGCAGCAGGCAAACCGCGTACAAACCATAGATTCCAGCCAACTGCGGCGAAATCCGCCGCGACCACCAAAACGCCAGAATCGTCATTTCCAAGTGCCCGCTGGGAAAACAGTCGTAATGCGCCGACTCGAGCTGATCCAACCCGCCCCGCAGCCATCCGTACAGCCACAGCCCCGCCAGCGGCTGCGTCTGCAGTCCGTCCAGATAAAACCGCGGCCCGCGCGCGGGCACACACACATAGCCCACATACGAAACCAGGAAACCCAGCGCCAAAACGAACGCGTAACTCCGAAATTCGTCCCTGCGATTCCGGATCCAGAAAATCACGGCTACCGCCAGAAACATGGGAACGAACAGCGAATAGATAATCTGCAACAGTTCCGTCACGAGCGGTGTCTGGATGCGCTCCAGCCATACGGTCGGATTCGCGCCCCAAATGGCGTAATCCCAGGCCGCCAGCCGGGCGTCGACGCGCAGGTCCCGGATCGACGGCCAGAGGGCGGGGATGATCAGGCTTGTCACACCGTAGCAGACGTACGTATACGGCAGAGGGTACCAATGGCGGAAGATCCGGGCGCCGGGCAGGCGCGGATAAATGACAAATGCGACGATCAGCAGCGCCCCGGCGGCGTGGAGCAGAACGATCGCGCCGGCATCCGCAATCCGCTGATGAAACACCGCGACCAGCAGGCTGATCGCCAGCAGGTAGCCCAGGATCAGCCGGTCGACCGGCCACAGTCCGGCCGGTCCGGTGGCCGCATCCACTGCCGCGACAGGCAAGGCGGCGAAGGTGGACGGAGATGGTTGCGCGCGGCGCATCGCCCGCCAGCATACCAAACGCTGGTCCCTTCGTTCACGGGATTGTCGCGCCGCGTCGCGACAGGTGTGATCGGCGAGCGGCGGCGCACAGTGGTTGCACGCATCGCACGCCGGTCATTTCCGGCGCGTCCGGAGGCACGCCCCGGCACCGCGCATTCAGGTGCAAGAAACCTGGTGGCCTGACCGTGTCATGGTGTGCTCGTGCGGCAAACCGCTCTCCCTGGCCGCGGCCCGGTTCGGAGTGGCGCGCGTCAGCGAGAGTTCCCCGGTAGCGCCGGATCTTGCGGTCAGAGCACTACAGACCGGCCGCGAATTGCGCGGCGATCTTGGCCCGATCGGCGCCCTCGATGGCGCTGACGAAGCCGCCCACGCGCGCCCCCTTGCGGAACAGGCAGAAGCGCCCCAGCAGGGGGTCTTCGCCGCTGTAGGATTCCTCGCCGATCGCGGTGGGGCTTTGCGCCGGGCCGGCTGGGAAACGCTCCTTCAGCTTCGCGAAAAGCGCTTTTGCGGCCTCGGGCGAAGCCTCCGTCACGAAGAACAGCCGCCCGTTGTCGTAGATGCCCAGGTAGCCCTTCTGGAGCATCCGTAGACCTAGCACGCTGTGCGGAATCAGGCGCGGGCTGCCGGGCTGCAACCCCACTTTCGGAAACAAACTGAGCTGCTGTGGCACGCTCACACCGCCCAGCACGCGCGGCTCCATGGCGCGGGCGGCGGCCTCGAGCATGGCGGCATGGTCGCCCTCCGGCTCCACGCTCAGTTCGACGAAGTACTTGCCTTTCACGAAGATCGCCTTAGTCGGCGTGACCTGGCCGCCAGCCCCGAGGGGAGCGGGCGGACGGCGATTGTCGAAATTCGCGGTGAACATGCCGTAGGCCATCTCGGGGTCCGCGAATTCGCTGACGTCGAGCACCAGCGACAGCTCGCCCTGCTTGCACGTAACGCCCCGCATGCGCACGAAACTATACAGGAAATAGCCCTCCGAGTTGCCGTCCATGTAATTGAACAGCGTCTCAGTGTTGAAGTCCCGCGCCTCCCCGCTCTGCGTGAAGCCGGGCGCAATGGCGCAATCCGGCGTCTGCGCCACAAGCAGGCCCGCGAAAACCAGCAATCCAGCCAACGATCTCATGGGAACTCCGTAAAACGCGCGACGATCAGCGTCCACGCACAGTGATTTTGGCACATTTTCACTCTACGCGCCCAGTGGTCTTGCGGTGAAAACCAATGGCCGGGCGGGCGCACGTAGGAGCACGTGCGCCCCCTGCTCGATGAGACTACGCGAACAGCTCCTGGGCCCGCGAGACGCGGTCGAAAACGCGCACGCCTTTGGGACAATTGACGGTGCATTCGGCGCAGTCGCCGCAGCGCACGGCCTGGTGCGCGGCCTCGAGTTCGAGCCAGTTCTGGCGGCCCAGAGCGAACTCGCCATAGCCTTCGGCATAGCTCACGTAGCGGATGATGTCGGAGACCGGCAGGCCCTTGGCGCACTGGCCATCGCAGGCGCCGCACATCGAACAGTAGAGCGGCCGGATGCGGTCCATGTGCGCCGCCAGGATCTTCGTGTCATCCGATTTCCAACCCGAAGCCACGGCCTTGTAGTTCTCGTCGAGCATTTCCAGGTCCTGGATACCGGGGATGGAGGTGCTGACGCACGGCCGCCGGACGGCCCATTTCAGCGCGGTGGGCAGCGCCTTGTCCTTCTTGAGCCGGTCGTACTCGCTCGAACCCGGCTTGTTGGAGCGGAAGCCGCCGGCCATTACCTTCATCGCCACCACGCCGATGCCGGCCTGATCGGCCTTTTCAATCAGAGAGTCCATGATCGGATCCATCATGAAGTTGTATGACGACAGTATGACGTCGGTGCGCTTCTTTTCGATCAGCCAGGGGATCATTACCGAGTGACCGCCGTGGAAGCTGACGCCGCGGAAACGAATTTTGCCCTGTTTCTGGGCGGCTTCCTGGGCCTCGAACAGTTCATCCGGAATGGCCTCGGGTTTTTCGCGCGAGTGCAGGTACCAGATGTCGACGTAGTCGGTGCCTAGCTCTTTGAGCGAAGTTTCCAGGGTCGTCATGGCCTCGGCGGCCGTCTTGGCGGGCGTCTTGGTCGACAGCACGATGTTCTTGCGGGCTTGCTTGAGCGCCGCGCCGACCATGCGCTCGTTGTTGCCGCTCTGGTAGACGCGCGCCGTGTCGAAGTACGTGACCCCCATCTCGACGGCCTTCTCGATGACGGCCGGATCGGATGTCGTCATGCAACCGAAGCCGAGCACGGTGACGTTCAAGCCGGTCTTACCCAGCGTGCGCATGGGCATCTCCAAACTGGAAGACGACGGAGCGGCAGCCATCTTGAGACCGATCCCGGAGGTCAGGGCAGAGGCCAGAAAGCCGCGGCGCGAAGCGTCGGACATGAAATTTCTCCTTTACAGAGTTTAAGCTCTACGAATACTATATGATAAAGGCAAGCTTTATGGAACACCGTTTTTCGCGCCGCGACCTCTTCCAGACTTCGCTGGGACTGTACCTGGCGACCCGGGCCGCCAAAGCCGCCCAGCCCCCCGACTGGCAGGGCGCGCCGCCGCCACCGCCGCCGGTGACCGGACCGAACGTGGCGGTGGGCCTGGTGAAGGGCGACAACCGGACCGCTAACATCAAGTCGGCATTGGAGCTAGTCGATGCTGACATCCGGCGCAAGCTGGCCGGCAAGAGGACCGTCGTCATCAAGCCGAACTTCGTTTCGACCAACAAACAGCTCGCCGCGACGCACGCCGATGCGGTGCGCGGGATCATCGACTACCTGGGCCCGCGCTGGAAGGGGCCGATCGTGATCGCCGAGGCCTCGGCCGGAGAAACGACGGAAGGGTACGAGAATTTCCACTACAACGAACTGGTGAAGGACTTCCCGGGCCGCGACATCAAGCTGGTGGATCTGAACGAAGAAGGGCTCTACGAGACCATTCCGCTGCTGGACGCCGATCTGCATGTCCAGAGGTGCCGGCTGGCCAAACGGTTGCTCGATCCGGAGGCATTTGTGATCTCGGCCGGAGTGCTGAAGACGCACAATGTGTTGATCGCCACGCTGAACGTCAAAAACATGTGTCTAGGCGCGCCCCTGCACAATGCCCGCGGGCAAAAGTATTTCCACGACAAGCGCCTGTACCACGGCGGGGTGCGACAGACGCACTACGACGTGATGGCGACGGCACAGAGGCTCTCGCCGAACTGGGGCGTCGGGGTGCTGGACGGTTACGACGGGATGGAGGGCAACGGGCCGTCGGAGGGCACGCCCGTCGGCTCGCGGCTGGCGATTGCGTCGACCGATTTCGTGGCCGCGGACCGCATTGGCGTGGAGTGCATGGGGATCGACCCGGATTGGATGGGCTACCTGCAGTACTGCGAGCAGGCGGGCGTCGGCACCTTCAACCGCGCGCGCATTGAACTGCGCGGCGAAAAGGTCGCGAGCGTGCAAAAGAAGTACCGGCTGCACAACGACATCGATCAGCAATTGCAGTGGCTCGGCCCGCTCACCGATACGCCGGCGAAACTGGGCTGATCGGGGCGCCGCCGGGCAGCGGGCGGCTGCGCCGGAAGCTGCCAACCGGCGTTGGCAACCGCCGGCCCCCCCCCCGTTCGAGCCGTTCTGATAGGCTTGCCGAAGGAAATCGCGATGCAGTCCAGGCGGATGCTGTTGATCTACGGCAACTTGGCGCTGGCTTTCGTCGTGATCTGGACGGCGATCCCACTGATCCAACGCTACCGCCGAGAGCATGCCAGGCCCGTCGAGAAGCCCATCCCGTGGACTCCGCAGATGGATTGGGTGGACAAGACCAAGGGCGAGCAGATCATCCAGTTCTACGTCTATCCCAACGTCATCCTGGCGGGCGGCCGGAGCTCGCTGTGCTACGGCGTAGCGCAGGTGAAAGAGGTGAAATTAGACCCGCCGGCGGCCGAGGTCTGGCCGACCTTCAACCGTTGTGTCGAAGTCCGGCCGAAGAAAACAACGACCTACACCCTGACCGCAACCGACGCCAACGGGAAACAACTGCAGCGCACGACCATGCTTTACGTCCTGTCGAAGACCGCCGCGGAACGGGCCGGGCGGAAAGCCCGCTGAGCTCGCCGGCGACCACTTACTACCGCCTGAAGCGAAAGAGGACGGCGATCGCGAGCGCAGAGGCAGAAGCAGGCGCCGGCGAAGCCATAGTCGCGGCACTGCTTCAGCCGGCTTTCAACGCCTGAGCCAGCGTGCGGTGAACTACAGCTTCGCGCCCGCGCGCTGCTCGTCGTAGGCCTTGTACCGGGCTGCGTATTCTTCGTAGCCCGCGCGGCCCATCAACCCGAACGTGAACACTTTGCCCAGTTCCACTCCGGGCTGATCGAAGGCGTCGATGCCCAGCAGTTCGCCGCAGAACGCGGTCTGGAATTCGAGCATCTGCAACAACGCACCCAGGTGCCAGGCATCCAGCTTATCCAGCGTATACGTGCAGTTGGGACGTTCGGCCGTGGTCAGCGCCGCGGCGGTGGCCAGGCGCTCCACGTCGATCAACTTGCTCAGGCTCTGGCCGGCGAGGTAATCGAAGCCCTCCAGGCCGGTCTTTTCCGTGGGGATCCGGCCCGCCGCCGCCCACTTGCCCACGGCCCAGAAGCTGTAAACTTTGTCGTTCGGCCCCTCGCGGTAAAGCTGGACCTGGGAGTGCTGGTCGGTGGCGCCCAGCGCGGCGATCGGCGTCTGGCCGGTATGGACCAGTTTGCCTCTGCGGTTTTTCGCCTTTCCGAGCGACTCGGCCCACAATTGCCGGAACCAGAAGGCCGCGCCCCACAGGCGGTTGGCGTAGGGGAATGCAACCTGGATGGTCTTGCCGCGGCGGGTCCAGATGAGCCAGTGCAGCAGCGCCGATTTCAACGCGATGTTGTCCTCGAAATTCTCCTTCCAGCACAGCGCGGTCATCGCGGCTGCGCCCTTGCAGACGCCCGCGATGTCCAGCCCGGCCAGAGCCGCCGGAACGAGCCCCACGGCGGAGAGAACGCTGAAGCGCCCACCCACGTTTTCGGGAATGTGGAAGGTGGCGAGATGGTTCGCCGTGGCGAATTTCTTCAGGTCACCGTGGCCTTGGCTGGTCACGGCGACAATGCGCGCGGCCGCCTTCTTTGCGCCCAGCTTCGCCTTCAGCCATTCGTGCACGATCAGAAACGTGCTCATGGTCTCGGCCGTGGAGCCGGACTTGGCAATGGGCACGACCATGGTCTTGGCCGGATTCATCGACTCAAGCGCCGACTGGATGAAGACCGGGTCGACATTGTCGAGAATCACCAGCCGCGGATTCTTGGTCGAAAAAGCCGCCTGCACCGGGTGTGGACCGCGCAGGCCGCAGTCGAGCGCCCACGCGCCCAGCGCGCTGCCTCCGATGCCGACGACGCAAACCGTGTCATAGTCGCCGGCGACCGATTTAGCGTACGCCTTGACCTCGCGGATCAGCGCCGTCTGGAAGGGCAGGTGCGGGAAGCCGTACTCGCCCGCGTCAGCGCGCTTGTGGAGGCCGGCCAGGGCGGCCAGCGCCGCGGGTTGCGCCGCGGCGGCTTCTGCGGGCGTCAGCCCGTGCTTTGCGCCGACCATCGCGGCGGAGAGATTGGTTGGATCGAAATGTATGGCCATGATGTGTCGAGAGGCGCCTCCGGCACGGCGTGTGCCTGCTAGGGACAGGATAGCGTGGTTCGCGCCCGGCGCGCGTCTGACGGGAGGGTGTTCACCGCGCGGAAAAGCCGGCGCGCGAGCGGGATATAACCCGTGAATCCACCGTGCGCGGACCGTGATTTCGTGGTAATTTCACCGTGTCCGCCTGGTGATTCCGCGGTGAAATCATGGATCGCGCACAGGATTATTGCGGTCATTTCACCGCATTTTGCCGGTCGATGGGAGCAATTAATCGGCGTCGTAGCCCGGCCGGAGGGTGAGGAAGGTCTGCGAAATCATGTCCTGCATCGAGTAGCCTTCCTGATTGACGACGGTCCAGAAAGCGCCCACCAGGCCGCCGATGGTCAGCCAGCCGGCCAGTGCGCGGACGATGCGCTGTCCGATGGTGGGGCGGCGGCCATCCATGCTGACGATATCGAGGCCGTAGCATTGCAGACCGACGGTGGGTTGCTCGAAGACCGCCCAGAGCGCCTTGTAGCACAGGCTCAGGGCGACCGGCGCGGCGATCAGAAGGTACCACGGAATGGCCTGCAAGTCGTCCCATGTGAAACTCTCGCGGGAAGCGCGAAAGGCAACGAAAACCGCCGCTGCGAACATCAGACTCAGCACGCCGACGATGATCGAATCCACGAGTAAAGAATAGAGGCGCAGGCGGATCGGAGCCGCGGACAAGCCTTTGGCCGGCTGCAGAACTTTGGAGAAAGGCTTGTGCGACTGCGGCATGCCGAAATCGAAGGCGGACTGCAACTCATCCGCCGCCGGACGGCGCGGCGAACGCCGGTCCGCGGCAAACAGCGGATCGTGCGGCGCAATGCCGCTAGCGGTAGCGGAAGGAGTTCGGGGAGCCGCGGGTGGGCGCGACGGCGCGGAGGGCTGAGGCCAGGAGAAATCCGGCGCCAGGGCAGCGTGCGCGGAAGGCGGGAGCGGCCCGGGATTGGTAATCGGCATGGAGACGACTTTGCCGCTGGGCGCGTGTCCGAACAGAATGCGCTGCGCCGGGCGTTGTGGGAGCGGCTGGAAAGCGGGGTTGGAGTGGAGCCCGAAGCCGCGCGGCGGGCGCTCGAGGCCGCCCGGTTCACGCAAGGGGTCGAACTGCGGGACAGCGGCTGTTCTCAGAACGCGCGACGGCGATGAAAACCGGACCTGGCAGCGCTGGCAACGCTCGGCTCCGGATGGATTCTCCGCCTGACATGAAGCGCACTGCATAGACCTGCCTCCGTGATCTGCCATCTGTTGCGACCGATTCTTGGAACGTGCTAGGTTTGTCGTTTGAGCGACTTTCTAGCGGCGAGCACTGTCCGTCGTCTCCTTTTTCGTAACATAATCCCTAGAAAATGTCACTTCTTTTCTTCAATTTGGCGACGGCGGCAATTCTGCCGCTACAAATTGTGGTGGTTATGTTTTATAGGCGCAAGCCTTGTGGCCTCCATCCAGGCGCAAACGTATCAAGGCGGCATGTACATCCCGGCTCCGTTCGAGGTCGAGGTGCCGCGGGCGCAGCAGCTTCCGCAGAAAATTCATAAGCATCGGGACAACGAGCCGGCGACGGGCGAGACACTGTATCGCGCGGATTACCAGGAGCGGGTCGGCGGCGTCTTCATCCTGCGCGGCAATGCGGAGGTGGAAAAACCCGAGTGCATCCTGAAGGCGGACGAAATCCACTACGACCAGGACTCGGGCCTGGCCGAGGCGCGCGGAAATGTTCATTACATCAACTTCGACAGCCAGGACGAAGTGTTCGCCGACCGGGCGGATTACGACATGGTGGCCGAGAAGGGGACGTTTTACGTGGTGTCGGGCTCGGCGCCCGGGCATGCGATGCAGCGCCTGGGGCTGCTCACAACGACGGAGCCAATTTACTTCAAGGGGGACTGGGCGGAGCGGATCGAAGACCGCTACATTCTCTACCAGGGGACGCTGACGAACTGTCCACCGGGGACGTCGTGGTGGCAATTGTTCTCGAAGCGAATGGTGATCTATCCGGACGATCACGCACTGGCGTACAGGGCGCTGCTGCGGCTGCGCGGCATACCTGTATTCTGGGCGCCGGTGTTCTACAAGTCATTGGAGAAGGAAGGGCGGGAGAGCGGGTTCCTGACGCCGAACATCGGCAACAGCAGCACGCGCGGACAGATGATCGGTGCGGGTTTTTTCTGGGCGATCAACCGCAGTTACCAGATGATGTACCGGCCGCAATATTACACCATACGCGGCTTCGCGCACACCATCGATTTCGCTGGCAAGCCGAGCGAACATACGAAATTCAACGCCTATTTCTATGGTGTGGACGACAAGGGACTGCCTGAACCGGGCGGGACGCGGCTGAAGCAGGGCGGGTATATGGCGAGCTTCAGCGGACAGGCGGACCAGTTGGGGGACGGCTGGTACGCGCGGGGGATCGTAAACTACCTTAGTAATTTCACTTTTCGCCAGGCCTTCACCGAGAGCTTCAACGAAGCGGTGTACTCGGAGGTCAACAGCCTGGTGTACGCCGGCAAGGACTGGCAGAGCTACGATCTGGCGGTGGCCTACGAGAATCAGGAGAATTTCAACAGCACGCTGCCGGGAGACAAGATCACAATCCGCCATCTGCCGGAGGTGTCGCTGCGGGACCGCGATACGGAGATCGTGGACGGCCCGGTTCCGCTGTGGCTTTCTTTTAACGCGACCGGGGGACTGCTGAGCCGCGACCAGCCGCTGTTTCAGAGCCGGCCGTTTGTCGATCGGCTGGATTTCCGGCCGCGCTTGTCCACGTCGCTCCACTGGAAAGGGATTCGCATTCTGCCCTCCTTCGCGCTGGAGGAAACCTCCTACGGCGAGGGCATGCAGAACAACAATGTGATCGCCCAAAGCTATCTACGGTCCAGCCGGGAGTTCGACCTGGATGTGATTCTGCCTTCGCTGTACCGCATTTACAACGCGCCGAAATGGATGGGCTCGAAGTTCAAACACTCGATCGAGCCGCGCTTCGAATTCAAGAACATCAGCGGGGTGAACGATTTCAACCGCGTGATGCTGTTCGACGAAAGCGACCTGGTGGCGGATACGACGCAGGCCAGCGCCTCGATCGTGAACCGCCTCTGGACCAAGACGGCATCGGGCGAGGTGCGCGACTTTGTTAGTTGGGAGATCGGAGCGGAACATTACTTCGATCCGACGTTTGGCGGCGCCGTGGTCGACGGCATCCGGAATATCGTGGAAAGCACGTCGGAATTTGGCGCTTACACTTTTATGCAAGGGCCGCGCAGTTGGTCGCCGGTCAGCTCGGCGCTGCGGGTGCAGCCGCTGGCTCATGTGGGCTTCGAGTGGCGGCTGGATTACGACCCGACGCGTCACATGGTGATCGACAGCGCCGTAACGGCCGATGCGCGCTTCGACAACATTTTCTTCTCCGTCGGGTCGATGCAGGTCGGCTGCATGCTATATCAGCCGATGTCGTATTACGCCGTCGATCCGTGTCTCGGAGCGCCGGCGCCGACGCAGGCGCTGTCACCTCCGTCGAACCAGTGGCGCGGGCTGGTGGGCTTTGGCAGGGCCGACAAACGGGGCTGGAACGCGGCTTTTCTGGCGATCTACGATTACCGCGTGGGTCTTCTGGATTACGGCAACGTGCAGGTGACCTACAACGCCGGCTGCTGCGCGTTCAACGTGCAGTTCAGGCGCTGGAACTTCGGGACGAGAGACGAGAAGCAGTACAAGTTCTCGTTCGTCATCGCCAACATCGGCAGCGTCGGCTCGCTGCGGCGCCAGGACCGGTTGTTCTAAACAGAGCGCCATCAATAATTGCGCATCCGCTCCCTGACGGTCGCGGCTCAGAAACGACACGAACAACGCAAAGCATCCGCTCCTCAACAGTCGCGGCTCAGTAACAACGGTCGCGGCTTAGAAACAGCGGTCACGGCTCAGCTTCGGATCCGCGCGCGTCAGCAATCGGTTCTTGCGCAAGGAGTAATGCCGGCGTGTTTAGGCTGCGTCCGCCGTCGACAGGCGGCTGCGCCGGCGCTTCGGGCTAGCCTTGATGGTCGTTGTCCTCGAGCAGGCAGGCGAGGCGCTCCTCGAGAGCCGCCAGGCGCGGGCGCAAATCCGTTTTGGATTCCTGGACGGCGGGTTGGCGCTCCTTGTCGCGCGCCTGTTCGCGCAACTCCTCGACGCGCTGCTCGGCCTGCGCTCCGCGCAGTTTGAGCGAGTGGGCGCGCTCCTCCAGTTCCCGGGCGCGGCGTTCGAGCGAGCGGAGCTTGTCGGCCAGGTGCAGGGCCGTCAGGACGGCGACGCGGGATGGATCGTCGCTCCTGGTGCGGTCGGCGATCCGGTTCATCAGTTCGTCGACGCCGGCGGCCAGAGCCTCCGTGTCGGCAACGTCACCGGTCGTGCGCACAGTGTAAGCCTGCTTGAAGATGGTGACTCGGACGGCCCGTTTTGCGGATTCTCCGGTGTCCACGGATTTCAGGACTCCTGACTCTGTTCGAACAGGCCCAGGCGGTCGATCTGCTCGAGCAGGCCGCGAACGCGCGTGGCTGCGTCCTGCTGCTTGGCGCGCATGGCGGTCATCTCGTCCTGCAATCGCAAGACCTCGACCCTCAATGCCTGAACCTGGCCGGAGGCCGCATCCCGCTCATCGCGCGTGGTCCGGAGTTCCTTCTCCAACTGCTCACAGCGCTTGTGGAGGCTTTGCAGCAGATTGGACAACTGCCCGACGCGGGTTTCGAGGCGCGCAATCAGAGTCTCTTCGTCATCCAGCAACGGTAACATCGCTTTGGGTCTCAGGATGAGACTATCGCGGATTTGGCCTGCTCCACAAGGGATGTGAACGCGGCGGGCTCGTTGGCCGCCAGATCGGCCAGAATTTTGCGGTTCAGACCGATCGCCGCGCGCTTCATGCCATTGATGAATTTCGAATAGCTGATGCCGTTCAGCCGGCAGCCGGCGTTGATGCGCACGATGAACAGGCGCCGAAAATCGCGCTTCTTGCGTTTACGGCCAACGTAGCCGTAGCGCAGCGCCTTTTCGACCGCCTCTTGCGCGGAGCGGTACAGCTTGCTCTTGGTTAGGAAATAACCCTTGGCGAGGGCCAGTGTTTTTTTCCGGGAATCCCGGCGATTGGTAGATCTTTTAACTCTCGGCACGTTTCGTCTCCTTGAAAAACTTCATGAAAAGCGGTCTCCGGCTGGATTCCGCTTCTTGGCGGCGGCTCGGGCACGTGCAAAAGCGCCGGCGCGCACGCCTGATCGTTAATCGCTCAATACGGGAGCATTCGGCGCAGCTTCGCCTGGTCGGTTTCGTCGGCGACGACGCCCTGGCCCAGGGTCCGCTTGCGGCTGGTGGTCTTACAGCTCAGCAGGTGGCGCGCGTACGCCTTGTGGCGCATGATCTTGCCGGTGCCGGTCTTCTTGAACCGCTTCTTGGCCCCGGTGTGGGTCTTTAGTTTGGGCATATTCTGTCCTTGGAAAGGCCACGGGTTTCGACCGTGGTCATGACGTTCTTATCCAGGTTATCACAGTGAAACGGATGACCTGAACACGACGCCGCGTAATTGTCTCGCGGGCGGGGCGCTGGTCGAAGGCCCGTGCCTGCCGTTCACGAGTTCAGGTGCGTATTGGTGCGCGCGATGGCTTCGTCGATTTCGGCGGTGCTCTTGTAGCCCATGGTGACGGCGTCCACCGTGCCCAACTGCATCACGAATCGCACGGAGGCGTCGCGCTGCTCGGGCGTGGAGAAGGCGCCTTCGCCCATGATCTTCATCCCGATGACGCCGGTGCCCTGGGCGTGGATCTTCGCGAGATGGCCGACCACCTCGGTCACGTCCCCCTCGCCGTCCTCCGTGCCGCGGAGGTTGTCCATCCGCACGCCCGCGTTGTTGATGCGGTTCAGCGTCACGTCCAGCCATCCTTGGCCGGGGAACGTGCGGATCGGCAGCAGGCCGTGGCACGAAGCGCCGTGCGCCCGGATGATCCGCTTCTGTTTCGCTTCGTCGAACGCATCGCGGGCCGGCTTGAACGTCTCCGCCCAGTCGTTGGTGCGCACGCAATGCAGCAGCAAGACGTCAAAGTAGTCGGTGTTGAGTTCCTTGCGATAGCGGTCGATCACCGTCATCGGATCGTCGGTCTGCTGCAAGCGGTATTTCGTCATCAGCCGGTAGCTGTCGCGCGGGATTCCGGCCAGCGCGATGCGCAGCATGTCGTGCATGCCGGCGTAGTTCTGCGCGGTCTCGAAGAAACGAATGCCCTGGTCATAGGCGTAGCGCACCAGGCGCGTGAACTGCTCCTGGCCGAGTTCCCGCTGCACCTTGCCGCCAAACGTGCCGGTGCCGAAGGCCAGGCGGGTCACCTGAACGCCCGAGTTGCCGAGCGGCACCCAGTCGGTGGCGGAGCGTTTGGCGGGCGTTGCCGGAGCGGCCGTCGCGGCGCTCAGGCCCGCGTTAACAACGGCTCCGCCGGTGGCCAACGAGGCGGCCGCGGCGGCGGCGGTCCGCAAAAAATCACGCCGGTTGAAAGTGGACATGGGTTTCAGCCTCTCTGCATCGGATAGGAAAAACGATAGCACACGAGCGGCGCGCCGCGGTGGCCGCGGCCGGCCGAACCTACCCTTCCCGCAATGCGGAGCGATGGTATAGAGTGTTCTTGTTCAGTCATCTCCTGAGGATCGACAAATCGCGAGGTCTAGAAAGCAAATATGCGCAAACTGAAAGCAGCAGTCATCGGAGCCGGCTTCATGGGCCGGACTCACGTGGAGGCCCTGCGCCGGCTCGGCTTCGTCGATGTGGTGGCCGTGTCCGCCATCAGCGACGAGGAAGCTAAGAAGTTCGCCGCCAGCGCCTGCATCGATTGGGCCACCGCGGATGTCGACGCGATTCTCGCCGACAAGAGCATCGACGGCGTCCACATCTGCACGCCCAACGCGCTGCATGCCCCGATCGCGATGAAGGCGCTGAAGGCCGGCAAGCACGTATTGAGCGAGAAGCCGTTGGCGATGTCCGCCGTCGAAGCGAAAAAGATGCTCGAGTTGGCGGAGAAGAAAAACCTGTGCCACGCGACCAATCACAACCTGCGCTATTACCCGCTGACGCAGCAGATCCGCCGCATGATCGAAAACGGCGAACTGGGTGAGATCCTCGTCGTGCAGGGCACGTATTCGCAGGACTGGCTGCTCTACGATACCGATTTCAACTGGCGCATTCTGCGCAAAGACAACGGCCCCTTGCGCGCGGTGGGCGATATCGGCTCGCACTGGATGGACATGATCCAGCACGTGACCGGGCTGCCGATCACCGCGCTGTGCGCCGACCTCGCGATCATTCACAAAACGCGCAAACAGCCCCTGGTGGCGATCGAAACTTTCGCTGGCAAGACGCTGCAGCCCGCCGATTATAAGGAGATCAAGATCGACACCGAGGACTACGGCGGGCTGTTGCTCCATCTGGGCGAGCGCGCGCGCGGCGCGTTCACGGTGAGCCAGGTTTCGGCCGGCTGCAAGAACCGCTTCGAGTTCATGGTCTCGGGAACGAAGGCCAGCGTGAGTTGGAACCAGGAGCAGCCTAATCAAATGTGGGTGGGCTATCGCAACGAGCCGAACCGCATCATTCAGAAAGATCCTTCGCTGATGGACCCGCGGGCCGCCGCGTATGCCGATTACCCGGGCGGCCATGCCGAGGGCTACCCGGACGCGCACAAGCAGCTCTTCAAACGCTTCTGGTCGCGCATTGCCGATCCGAGCCTGCCGATCGAGTATCCGACCTTTGCCGACGGTCTGCGCGGCATGCAGTTGCTCGAGAAAGTCATCGAGAGCGACAAGAAGCGCGGCTGGGTCAACACGGGGCTGGGCACGAAAAAGCCGGCCAAAAAAGCGGCCAAATAGGCGCGGGCTCGACGATTGCGGATCAGCCGGGACGATGGGGCTCACCCGCTACAGGGCGCGCCCCCAGCAGCTTAACGTCAACCTCGCAGTCGAGCCCGATCCAGCCGAACGCCGGCTCGTCGCCCGCGGCCACGCTGAAGGACAGATAGTCATAAGCCCAGTCGCAGATGACATACTTGTCCAGCCTGCCGTCGGAGACGGCCAGCGTGAGGCCGTAAGTGGCCGGGGCGAGGCGCGGCATCGTCCAGACGAATTCCACGCTCATGTGGTCGCCCGCGACGAGCGGCGGCATCTGGAAGCCCTCGCGCGAAGTGCTGGAGCTGAAAAGGCACCGCCCCGGCGCGTCGCGTACCATGAACCCGGCTATCGGCGAAGCGAGCGGCTGGTGAACTTTGAAGCTGAGGCGCACGGTGACACTGTCGCCCCGCCGCAGCACGGGCTGCTGGCACGCCTGCTGCGAGCCGTCGGTCTGCCGCGACTCGAGCAGAAAAGTGGCGCCGCTGATGGTCACGCGTCCGTCGCCGAAACGGTGGCCCGAAGACGCGGCCGGCGGAGCGAGTTCGGGCGCGGTGAATGGGGCGCGCGCCGTCTGTGCCGCCGCTTCGGTCGCGATCATCGCGGCATCGCGCGCGGTCATGCTGGCGAGGTATTGTCCGACCACGCCATCGGTCGCGCCCAGCGCCTGCGCGGAGCCTTGATCGAGCCACAGGCAACGGTCGCTGATGGCCCGCACGTCTTCCGAGGAGTGGGAAACGAACAGAATGCTCAACCCGTGTTCCCGCATTTGGTGGATGCGGTGCATGCAGCGCTGGCGAAATGCGATGTCGCCCACGGCCAGCGCTTCGTCCACTAGCAGAATGTCGGCATCGACGTGGATCGAAACCGCAAAGGCGAGCCGCATCTGCATGCCGCTCGAATAGGTCCTCACGGGCTGGTCGAGGAACTCGCCGATGTCGGCAAAGGCGACGATTTCCGCGAAGCGTTCCGCCGTCTGTCGTGCGCTGAGCCCGTGCAATGAAGCCGAAAGCTGAACGTTCTGGCGTCCGGTGAATTCTGGATTGAACCCGGAACCGAGTTCGAGCAGGCCGGCCATCCGGCCGTACACATCCACGCTGCCTTCCGTCGGTCGGAGGATGCCGGCGGCGATCTGCAGCAGCGTGCTCTTGCCCGACCCGTTCGCTCCGACGATGCCCAGCGACTCGCCGCGCCTGAGTTCGAAACTCACGTCGCGCAGCGCCCAGAAAAGCTTCGACTCGCCGCGCAATAGGGCGGGGAACAGCGCGCGCAGCCGGGCCGACGGTTTCTCATCCACCGGGTAGGCCTTCGAGACATGGCTCAGCCGCAGGAGCAGGCCGTGGCCCGAACTGGCCGCTTCAGCGGGCAAAGTAGCGATCCCCGGAGGACGATTCGGAATGTCTGCTCATGCTCACTTCCATGCGGCTACCACCACGCGCTTGCCGCGCGCGTGCTGCTCGTAGGCGCCGTCGGCGGGGGCTATGAATTCCACCCGGCGGAACCCGGCGTGCCGCAGCATCGCCTCGAGCGCGCGCGGCGAGGGGCATGTGACCAGCGGCGCGACGCCCGTTTCACGGTTGCCCGCGTTGAACTCGCCGCTTTCGTCGATCAATGCGAGGATGCCCTGATAGGGCCGGGTCCACTCCCGCGAACCCCACTCCGTGACGCCCTCCAGCTCATCCACCACCTGGGTCTCGACAATGCACAACTCGCTCGTCACCGCACTGACCTGGCGCAGGCAGAGCATGGGGTCCATCACGTGATACAGCACGCCCAGCAATAGCGTGAGCGGATACACGGGTTGTTCCGCCGCCAGATTCTCGACCCGGCCTGGCACGAATTCCAGGTTGGCGAGACCCGTGGCCGCGGCGACGAACTGCGCCCGGCGCAGATTCTCCTC